>Ga0080064_1000056_pt1 | contig 331768 bp, 332 predicted proteins | sample Subgrocontami54m_FD_69260 | JGI IMG/M metagenome (GOLD analysis project Ga0080064, IMG submission 69260) | Subsurface groundwater microbial communities from S. Glens Falls, New York, USA - GMW46 contaminated, 5.4 m (SPADES assembly) (version 2) ... | reverse complement strand
GACTGTGCCTGCATAGACTGCATCGGTGACTAGTTGCATTACCCCGCCGTAAGCGTTGGTCGGGCTGTTGGCGGCAGTTGAAGCGCCAGTTACAGTACATACAGGGCAGGATAGAAATCCGGAGACGGTCAGGTTCTGGAATGCTGTCGCGCTGTCTCCGGCGGCGATGATGCTGTTGCTTTGTGCCGTTGCGGCGGCTAGTGCGGCGTTGCCTACCATCGCAGCCTGAGCGGCAGTCAGGTCACCTGGAATTGCGCGGAAACGGTCCTGAAAGGCATAAAAGGCTGCCTGGACGCCTTGAGCTTGGCTAACGATGTTCTTCACACGGGCGTTGGTGATCATCTCCTGCCCCTTCAGCACACCGCCTAGAAGCAAGCCGATAATCACCAGCACGATGGCGATTTCCACCAGAGTAAAACCGGATTGAGCTTTTTTCATTTCTTTCCTCTTTCGATCCATCATTTAGACAGGGTTGGTCAGGCGGGGCCTCACCTTGGATTATCGGTTATTTAGTGCATTAGTTTAGGCAAATTCCCTAGCAAGGTCTAGGGGGAGTTTCTGAATTAACCATAATTGTTAATGTAATACTTTAACATTACTTGTTTTTTTGCTTCGACACCAGCGTATTTAACTGCTCTTCAAGAAAATGGATTTCATGCGAGTCGGTGATCTGGCCGCTTTGCAGAAGGCCGCCGATGAGTATTTTGGCGCTTTCCATCTCGTTCATGTCTTCCAGGATGAAAATTTCCATTTGCTTCGCCCAGTGCGGGACTTCGCTGCCGGTGGCATGGAGACGGATGGCCTGGGCGTATTTTCTAGCCAGCGGCAAGTCCTTCAGGCGGTGTTTGGCGATGATGGCAACGTGCGCCAGCCAGGGCCAGCGGCGGTTGGGATCGTCGAGAAACCTCTGATGGACGAATTCCAGCATTTGCCGCTGCCGGGTTTCGTCCGACACTTCGCCATACAGGCGACTGGCGGCAAGCAATGGGTACTGCCCCCGCGGGTCGAGTTCCAGAATACGCTCCAGCCATCCCTGTACGATTCCGTAATCCAGATTGCGGAACGGGATGCTGATGCCGGGTTGGTTGTCGAAAGCCTGAAGGTAGAGCGTCAGCGTCTTGGCGAGCGCTATCGGTTCGCCGAGGCTGGCTAGTTTCAAAGTGGAAAGAGAGGGAGGGGGGGGTAAATCTTCAGCCTTTGCCAGCCGTTGCGGCAGGCTGAAATGCCCGGCGATTTGCAGCCCCATCCCCAATGCGAGTAACCACAGGGCAGGTTTGGGTACGCTGGAAATTGGGCGTTCGCGCATTGCTATCGCCATCTTGTGGGTACGGCTAAAGCCGTACATGTCGCCTAGAGGCGCCTACTTCTGGCAGGCTGAAGCCTGACCTACAAGTATTTGCGATGTTGTCATTGTCAGGGGCTATTCGCAATTGGTTTGGCATAAAATCTAAAGGTTCTTGCGATATAGATCGAACATGGCCGCCCCAGCCAGCAGGGCAAGGTAGACGCTGGTTTGCGTCAGCAGCGGGAACAGTGCGGTCCAGTTTCCGCTGTGGTAAACCAGCCAGTCGGTGCGGGTGAATCCGTCCAGGTGTGGTAGCAGCGTGGCAATGGTATTGATGACGAAGTTGATCACTTGCTGCGAGAGCGTGTCCTCACTCAACGGGCCTTGCCCGATCAACTGGAGAGCGGAGACAGAGCGTGCCAGCAGGTAGAACGCCATGACCGCACTCAAGGCAGCCATGATCTGGTTGAAGGTGAGGACGCAGAGCAGGCTGAATGCGGCGATAATCCACAATTCGCAAATCAGTGACAGGGTCCACAGCGCGGCTTGAGCAGGGGGTGAGAGAAAGCCGATAAGCAGGCCGAAGAGCAGCGCGGGGACCAGGGCAAGTGCGGCAAATCCAGCCAGTTTGCCGAGCAGATAGCCGGCGCGCGGCAAAGGCAGGGCAAGTAACAGTTCCAGCCCTTTGTCGTTGAATTCGCGCACCATGCTGGTCACCACGAAGGTGGCGAGTAGAAAGACCGCAGAAAAACGCAGGAAGGCTGCCAGCAGGGCGACCTGAATCTGGCGGCTCTCGGTGATGGCGATCTCCTGCAGAAAACCGGTGAGCGCAATGCCGATAAGCGCCACCAGCGCCACCAGCCACATCAGGCGGTTGCGCAGTGCTTCGAGCAGGGTATAGAAAGCGATGGTTCGAGCTTGATGGAGCATAGATTTAGCCGAAAAAGATGGCGCCCAGCCACAAAAAAGCGCCGCCGATAACCAGACCGAGTCCGGTAAAGGCTCGGGTGCCGGCTGTGACGGCAAGGGTTTCCGCCGGTGCGGAGAGGAATCCGTAGCCGAGCAGGATGAGCGCAATCCCGGTCCAGAAGATGATCCTCCTGATGGGGAGGTGGCGCCGTTTGTGGTGAGGTTCCTGATCCATGTCAGGGCAGATTGCCGGCAGAAATCATACGATTGTACAAGGTGTTGGGTGATATCCAGGTCACGATGTCGTCGAATTCGCCGGCAGGAGCGCTGACATCTGTCCTGATGTGGCTCACAAAGGTGGTAGCAACGCCGGCGGTATTTTCCAGTTCATCAGCACTTGTGGGTGCGGGGTTGATGCCACCGCTGAAATTGGTGGCTCCAAAGCCGTTCTTTCCATAGGAAAGCACTGCTACGGGAACATTCGTGGCAACGGCAGTGCCCCCGATGGCGGAGGATTGTACCGTGATGTCGCCTGAGTTTGCCAATGTAAACCCAGTAGCCGAGTTGGAGAAGGCTGCTGTTACCCGGTAGTGGAAACGGTTACCCCAACTGTCTGCGTCTGCGACGCTCAGGGTGGCCCAAGGAAGATTGCCTTCTGATACCACGCAAGTGCCAACGACGTTACGATCTTCCTGCCCATCGTTGGGCGTGCCCACTCCACCTGCAACAGTCTTGTCAGGGCAAGGCAGAAATGGATGATTAATGGCGTCCACATGGCTAGCTGCGAAGCCGATCAGTGCTTCTCTGATTTCATCCAACGCCTTTTGGGTTTCGGAGATGCGCCGCTGTTCGACCTGTGTGGAAAGAGGCATTAGCAGTCCGCCAAGCAGAAGGCCGACGATCACCAGCACGATGGCCATTTCTACCAGGGTAAAACCGGCTCGATTCGTTTTCACGTTGCTCTCCTGAAGGATTTTTTCCTTTGATGTGGCAGTTCTCGTAGTACAGAACCATACGGCGCAATGCACGTTGGTTATTGCGTATAAGCTGGCTGGACACGTTTCATAGGCACCTCAACAGGTCGGAGCTTGATGTGTTGGCATCGAAGGTCGAGGCGCCAATGAAATTACTACCGGCAGCGACCGGGGTGGCGAATGCACCCACGTTTGTTCCTTCGAGATAGTTCGCGGGTGTCGCCTTGTCGGTAATTGTCCGCCGAACCTGGGTGCCTGACTTTTGACCGCCAAAAATGAGTACGCGGCTGCAGGCAGCGGTTAGTGCGCCATCAATGGTGATTGACGTTGGTGCTGGCAGCTCGGTCAGGAGTAGCATTTCTTTCCAGTTATCACAGAACGTCTTGTTGGCGGCATTGGTGTTGGCGCAATTGATATTGTCTGTGCCTTTGGCGCCAGCGATGACGATGGCCAAGAGGTGGGGTCTGAAAACATTATCATCCAGCAACGCAGGTATCTGATTACGAAAGTCACTGCGCCGAATGATCGGGCGGAAGATGTCATCGACGGTGACGAACAGGAAGCGGTCATTATAGTGGTCGTTATTCGCCATTACGAACCGCTTGTTGTTGGTGTTGGATGCCAGTTCGTTGTTTGTGCTGCCGGCAAAGTAGTTAACCTCGCCGGCAATGGCGTCGATGGAATCGTAGGCGTCAAGGTAATTGCGGGCATCATAATTGCCACCACATTGTGTTAGGGCGGTATCTGCCAGCGAGCGATTTTGCGAGTCCAGCACTGAACCTGCCGCGACGATCAGCGCGGCAACATTGTTGGCGATGGGATTGCCGTTAGCGTCAATTACGTCGATTTGACCTTGTGTGTCCCAATTGAAGGGGGGGGGTGTCTTTGGACTATTCTTGAAGCGGCCAGAAACCACGTACCAGAGACATTCTCCTTGCCCGTCACGCAACGGTGGAATCCCGTAGGTTTTCCATGGGGCCTTTCCGATCACCGAAATATCTATGGCTCCAAGGGTTCCCTCGGAATTACCCTCCGGGGTTCCTGTCCAGCCAGTGTCTGGAACAAGCAGGTATCCCGCATCTAGTATTGATATTTGCGATGCCGCATCACCAATCAATGCATCCTTCGTCTGTGCCAATGCCGCAGCAGTAATCTTGTCCCGCCCAATCTGGCTGTTCGCCTTGTTGAGCGCACTGACCAACAGGAAAGCGGCGCCCAGACCGATAATGGTGAGGATGATGAGCAGCGCCACGCCTTGTTCGCGGCGCGGTGGGTGGCAGGGAAGTGGGCGCGTCCGCATTGCCGGCCCTCTATTCCGTTGCTTTTTGGGGCTGGCCGGCAATGCTGTCTTCATAGCCCTCGCGGACTTTGCCCTTGGCGGCGTCGAATGTTTGCCCGGCCTTTAAATCGACCTTTTTGCCCGATGGCAGCAACAGTATGGCAGAGGGTTTGGATGTTGGGCTCTGTTGTATGGTCACGCCCTGTGGGGTTTCATTCTCGTGCTGCGGAACCTGGTTGATCCAGGCGGTGGTTTTTCCGCTGCTGCGCCGGACGATGCCATTCAGTGTGATTTGTTCGGTCGCGCTGAGCGTGGCCCCGCCACTTTTTTGTCGCATCCGGTCGAGCATGGCTCGCTCATCGGGGCTGAAAAACAAGCGGCCAAGGGATTCTTCTCCGGCGCAGGCGGCATGACCAGGCAAGAAAGCGATTATCAGCAGAAATATCAGGCGTGCCATGGTTATCCGCCTTTATTGAAGAACCCGGTCCGGGTTGTCTACTCGTTCGCTGAGTGTCAGCCAATAAATGACGCACTCTGCGGCCAGCGGCAAATGGGTGCTTTCAGATTCCGTGCCGACCCGTTTGATCTTGCATTCCTGAACAGTATAAAACCCTTTGTGCTTCAAATCATCCAGGAAGTTGAGCAGATCTCCTTCATGCAGAAGATCCATCTGGAGCTTCATTTTGCTGCCGCGCAGTTCCAGCTCGCCAAGTGCAACCTCGGGGTCAACCTGAAAAACTTGCCGGGCAGAAATTTCGTAAGTGATCGGCAAGAGCTTGCGGTCTTCCCTGATGTGCTGGATATGTTCCATCCAGTCCAGGCGACTTTCTTCTCCGACGATTCCTCGCTCGCGCAAGTTCATGAATTTGGGTTGATAGTCCTGAATTTCCTGCTTGTCGGTTTCGGCCTGGAGGCGTTTGTTAAGGGCATCGCTGCGCTGTGCCTGGGTCTGATTCATGCCGTCCTGCTGCCTGCTATGGAGGGCTCTGCCAGCGCTAACCAGTGCCGCGCTCGACACCAGGCTGACGATGAGGATGATGAGCGCTTTGCGGATGAGCGGAAAATCATCCTTCATGAAAGAATGCTCGGCAGGTGCGTTTTTATCCTTGACCTGATCCGGTTTGAGGCTGGATTTGCTTTGGGCCATTTTCAGCTCTCCGGCCTGAATGTCAGTTTCAGGTTAAACCGGGCTTTGCTGTCGGCATCTTCATTGCCCGCTTTGCCCGTCAACTTTTCAGTGGGTCTGATGTCCAGCGGCGGGCGCGAGATTTCCACTTGCAACTGCTTGTTCTTGCCGAGTTCGGCAGCGAACAGGTTCACGCTTTCCAGTGCGGTCCGGTAGTCGTGTCCGAATGGAGCGACTTCACCTTCGATCAGGAGTGTCTGATTGGGTTTTTTGGGGATGCCGACCAGCATGGCGGAGGGCGCTGCTACCGTACCTTCAGCGCCCGGCTGCGGCGCTGGTGCAGGCTCGGACTGTTGCGAGTCGGCAGATTCAGCCTCTGCGCTGACCTGCCAGTGCAACTGGTTGATCCGGATTTGCGGCAGGGAGTCGAGTGCGTGGCTGACAATGCCGAGTAGCGGCGTGGGTGCGGGTGCGTTGCGGGCAATCATCTGCTCGATGTTGACGGCGGATTTCATGTTTTGCGGGCTGGCAGCGGTTTGTGGCAGGCTACGGGTTATGGCCTGATATTGTGATTGGGCTATGCTGGTTTCTGCGGCCATTTGTCGGCTTTGCTGATAATCCTGGAGGGCTTCCAGGCTGTTTGCTCCCGCCGATAACAGTGCGCCAGCGACGGCGCCGGCGCTCAGAATGTAGAGGACAAGCCGTGCTTGCCACAGGCTGAAGCAGCGGGTTTGCTCTGCTTGCGCATAATGTTTTGCAGGGATGGCGTGGCCGAGCAGAGATAAAAACAACGGGTCGCATAGCGAAACAGAGCCGGGGTTTTTCAGATCGAGCAAAGCGGCGGCATCGGCCAGGTCGAGGAAACCGTGAGTCATGGCAGGCGTGTCCGGGCAAGCCGAGCGGAGCCGCTGCAAGATTTCCCCACGCGCCAGGATCACGGCATCCAGAGGTTTGCCACGCGGCAGCAGGCGGGCACCGGCAAGGAATTGCTGGGTATTGGCCGTTTCACGTGCAGTCGTGTCGGCAATGGTGTCCGGGTTGTGGTCAGTCAGGGGGGTCAGGCGGCTGAACTTGAGTGCCGATCCCTGGAAAAAACTTTGACGCAAACCGCTGGACAGGTGTGTGACCAGCAGTAAATTGTCGCTGGCAATACCGAGTTTCTTGACCAGAGTGGCGCTCAACAGCGCCGGGGAGTAAATGCCGGTAAGCGGCGTTTTCTGCTTCAGGAGCGCGTTCAGCCAGGGTTTCAGCAGTTCCACGTTGGTCAGGGCGCTGAACAGCATCTGGTCGTCCTTGCGCCCAAACTCATCCCGGCCCTGCAGGATGGTCTGGCGGTAAGGGGTGTCGCGGTATAACTGGCTGAGACGGCGCTGGACCAGTGCTTGCCGGGATCTGCCCAAGATGTGGGGCAGGCTGTCACGCTGAAAATCTTCCTCGATCAGGTCGGCTAAAAGGTAAGTCGGCGTGTCTTGAAATCCGGCAAGATGGCGGGAAAAGGCTTCCCATCCGGTCTCGTCGTTAGGGAAGTCGAGGCCGGTGGAATAGCAGCCCTTCTCCCACCGGTAGGCGGTGAGCTGGTCGTTGGTCAGATAGAGCAGCTGTTTGCGGAATACGCCCATTCTGGAATTCTCGTCAGGTCTTGATCTTGCTGATAGTGTCGTAAATCGGACCGAGCACGGACAGCATGATCCAGCCCAGAATGGCGCCGAGAATAACGGTCATGAGGGGTTCGATCATGGTCTGCACTTTCTCGATGGACTCCTTGACTTCGCGGTTGTAAAAATAGCTGACATTGCGTAGCGCCTTATCCAGGGAGCCGGTACTCTCACCGACCTTGAGCATGCGCACGACCAGGGGCGGGAAGATGCCCACATTCTGAAAGCTGGTGGTGACGCTCTGCCCCTCGGAAATAAGTATCCCGGCCCGATGCAGGCCGTTTTCGATGACTTTGTTGGCAACAATCTGCTCTGACAGGCGGATGCATTCGAGGATGGTGACGCCCGACGCGTACATCAGCGCGAAGAAAGTGGCGAAGCGGGCGAGAATGATTTTATGCAGGATCGGCCCGATCATCCATACCCGCAGCGTGTATTCGTCGGCCTTGTAGCGTGCGCGCGGATTGGTCCTGATCAAGAAGGTAAGACCTGCCCAGGCGAGCACCGGAATGGCGAGAATCACATACCAGTAGTTGACGAAGATGCCGGAAACGAAAATCAGTGCCTTGGTATGAAATGGCAACTCCTGTCCCATGTTCTTGATGAAACCGGTGAGTTGCGGCACCAGGTAGATCATCAGGAAAAAGGTGACGCCGAGCACGATGGTGCCGACGAAAGCTGGATACATCAGCAGTTTTTTGGTCTGCGAGGCAAGTTCGTCCTGCCATTTCAGGGTCTCGGTCAGGTTGAGGAATACCTCGGCGAGTTTGCCGCTGTGCTCGCCTGCCGAAATCAGACTGATGAAGGTTGCATCGAAGGTGTCGGGATGCTTTGCCATCGCCTGTGAGAGCTGCAGGCCACCTTCGATGCTTTCGATCAGGTCGGCGACGATTTCGCGGAAGCGCGGGTGGTCGAGGCTGTCGCGCAGGTCGGCCAAAGTTTCCAGCATCGGAACGCCGGCGCCGCTGAGCTGTTCCATGTAGAAGCAGAAATTGATCAGGTCCGAGCGCTTTACCTGCTGCTTGCGAAAAGTCAGGGAGCTCCGTTCCACTGACTTGCAATCGATCAGGTCCAGTTCCATGCGCTTCAGGCGCAGTTCCAGATCGGACAGATTGGACGCGTCCATATTGCCTCGGAGAAGCTTGCCTTCGGCATCCATGGCCTGGTAAACAAATTGGGTCATGGGGTGATCTTATTGTTTAAAGTGAACATCGCGAAGCGGCACCTTATCACTCTCCCCCGCTGGGGGAGAGGTAGGAGAGAGGGAGCGGACACGGCGAGAAGCGATGCTCATCATTCGGAACGGGGCTTCCCGCCATGTCCGTTGGATCGGTTGCGAGCGAAACTTCGGACCTTGTCGGTCAGATCCACCACGCGCGCGACTTCCTCGAGCGAGGTGGAGCCATCCAGCACACGACGGATGCCGTCTTCGGCCAGGGTAATGAAGCCTTTGGACAGCGCCATGTTTCTGATTTCAATAGTGGGTGCGCGCCTTGCAATTAGCTCATCCAGATCCGAGTCCAGTTTGAGCAGTTCCATGATCGCGATGCGTCCTTTGTAGCCCTGGTAGTTGCAGTGTTCACAGCCGGTGGCCTGGTAGATGGTGATGTTCAGCTGGTCTTTCTCGAGCCCGAGTAGACGGCCTTCCATCATTTCCGGCTGGTACGGCTGCCTGCAATGGGGGCAGAGCTTGCGCATCAGGCGCTGGGCGACTATGCCGATGATGTTGCCGGCAATAATGTCTGGCAGCACTCCGATATCCAGCAGTCGCGGAATCGCCCCGATTGCCGAGTTGGTGTGCAGGGTAGAGTAGACTTGGTGGCCGGTCATGGCAGCGCGGAAAGCCATTTCCGCAGTATCGCCATCACGGATTTCGCCGATCAGGATGACATCCGGGTCCTGTCGCATCATCGACCGGATGCCGTTGGCAAAATCCATTTTGGCCGCCTCGTTGACCGAGGTCTGGCGGATCATGTTCATCGGATATTCGACCGGATCTTCCAGCGTCATGATGTTGACGCTTTCGGTGTTGATGTGATTCAGGATGGAATACAGGGTGGTGGTTTTTCCGCTGCCGGTCGGGCCGGTTACCAGGATGATGCCATCCGGCCGGGCCAGCATGAGCTTGAGCAGGGTCAGCTCATTTTCCTCGAGGCCGAGTTTGTCCAGGGCCACGATGCCTTTTTGCCGGTCGAGGATGCGCAGCACGATGTTCTCGCCGTGCGCGGTGGGCTGGGCTGAGACGCGAAAATCGATCGCGCGTCCCGAAAAAGTGATGGAAATACGCCCGTCCTGAGGGGCGCGTGTTTCGGCGATGTTCATGCTGCTCATTACCTTGAGGCGCACGGCCATGGCGGCCCAGTAGGTTTTGTGCAGGCTGCGAATCTGGCGCAGCACGCCGTCGATGCGGTAACGGATGCGCAGGAAGAACTGCTCCGGCTCGAAGTGGATGTCGGAAGCGCCGTGCTGGACCGCATCGGCGAGCAGGGCATCGATCAGGCGTACCAGCGGCTGGCTGTATTCGTCGGAAACGGTTTGCAGGCTCTGGTAATCGATTTCCCCGGTTTCGATTTCGTGCAGGATGCCGTCGATCGACAGCTCGAAGCCGAAATACTGGTCGATTGCCCGCATGATTTCGGAATCGCCGGCGAGTATCGGAGTAACGATGACCTCTTTGCCGAGCATGGCGCGAATCTGGTCGAGCGCGACGATGTTGTTGGTGTCGGACATCGCCAGCTTCAGCACCTGGCTTTGCCTGTTGAATTCCAGCGGGAAGACGCGGTAACGCTTGGCGATGTCCTTGGAAATGAGCTTGAGCGAGGAGGGATCCACCACCATGTGGGATAAATCCGCGCTTTGCTGATTCAGGCTTTCGCTCAGCGCTTCGCGCACCGTGGCTTCGGTGACGAAGCCGAGGTTGGTGAGCAGTTTCCCCAGCGGCAGGCTGGAATGTTTTTGTTCGAGCAGGGCGATGCGCAGCTGGTCTTCGCTGATGACGCCCTTCAGAACCAGCAGTTTGCCTAGGGGAAGTTTCGGTTGTTCGGCCATAATATTTAGCGTGTAGGTCAGGCTTCAGCCTGACAGTCAGGCTGAAGCCTGACCTACAATCATTTCTCCACCAGCGGCATCAGTTCCCTGATGCGGGTCTGAACCGAAGATTTGTCGAAGCTTGCCGGGCTGGGCTGGGCCAGGGCGCGCTGGTAATAGTCAAGCGCCAGTTTGCTCTGATTCAGATGATCGAGGCTGACGGCGAGGTTGAAGGCATAGTCGGCGTTGCCGGGTGCGCTGCTATAGGCGCGGAAATAGGATTGTTGGGCTTCGGCCCAGCGCGACTGCTGGGTGTATAGATTTCCCAAGGCAAAGTGGGCTGCGTCAGCCTGCGGGTTTTGCGCCAGAACCTTCTTTAAACGACTTTCGCTTTGTGTCGGGTCGGATTGTCCTTGCAGTCCAATCAGCCCTGCCAGCGCTTCGGGGTCTGCCGGGTCGAGATCGAGCAGTTTGCTGTAATAGGCAGCCGCCTGGCCGGCCTGCTTCTGTTTCAGTGCGATGGCCGCCATGCCCAGTAGCGCATCGCGGTTGTTCGGTTCCTGTTGCAGTACCTTGCGATACAGTTGCTGAGCAGTTCCGCTGTCGCCGGAGAGGAAGGATTGATAGGCCTTGCCGAGAGTCGGGTTGAGGTGGCTGGTCGCCGCGCTTTGCCGGATCTGAATAGCCGGATTTTCCTTAAAGGGCTCTGGTCCGCCACGCGCTTCAGACCTCGCGGGCCCGGATGCGGCGGATGCAGTCGGCGGGCTAATCTGTGCCGCCACGGGTGCGGGCCCTTCAACCGGGCTCAGGGCAGGCTTGTCGACCGGATTCTGCGCTGAAGCGGCAGGCATGCCTGGCTGCGGCGCTCCTGCATCGACAGGGATGGGCGGCGCGGCGGCGTTGACCGGTTGAGGTGCGCCGGCAGGGAGGAGCGTTGTGCCGGTGGACGTAATCTGCCAGTAGTAAATACCGAATCCGGCTAGGCCGAGTACGACTGCAACGGCGGTACCGGCGAGCAGCAGGGTCCGATTGCGGGCGGGTTTCTTGGCGGAGAAAACCGTTTTGGCTTTTTGCTGTGCCACGGCAATTCTTCCGGCGTCTTGTGGTGGGGCCTTGGGGTGAGCTTCGGCGTGGCGCGCTGCTGGGGTGCTGGCGCTGGGTTTGGGGCTGGTTGCCGATTGTGGCTGTGGTTCGGTGTTCGGCGTTGCCATGTTCGCCGGACTCACCGATTCCCCGGGGGGCGATAGCTCCGCCGGAGCGAGTTCCAGTGCGGATACGGTTGGTTCAACGCGGGTCGGCGCGACGTTCTGAGCTTCGGTAGCGTGGGGTGCCAGATCCAGAATGGGGGAGGACGCTTCCTGAATGGCTGGAATGGACGGCGACTCGCTGTGGTCAATCGCATCGGCGTGTCCTGCAGCCCCCTCCTGGGGAAGCAGGGAAAGCCCCGGGCTCGGCGTTGGGGTCGAATCCGTCGTTTTCGCTGCGCTGTCAGGCAAACTGGATTGTTCTGCTTGTGAAACTGTTGGCCCTTGTTTGGCGCGTTCAGCTTTTTTCAGCGCTTCCATCAGCAGGCTCATGGCTTGGACGCCTCGGCCTTGGCTGATTCAAGCAAGGGGTTGGGACCGGCATCATGCGGGTCCTTGAGGAAATTTTCGTCGGGCAGATAGCTGCGATAGGCCTTGTAGTCGCCATCGAGGCTGGCATCCTTGACCACCGCCGGGCGCAGGAAGATGACCAGTTCGGTCTTGGTGGTCTTGTCGTCGCGGTGGCTGAAAATATCTCCGATGCCCGGTAATCGGGACAAGCCGGGTATGCCGTCGGTGGACTTGCTGACCACGTCCTCCATCAGGCCTCCCATGATGGCGGTCTGACCGCTATCGACCTTGAGAATGGATTCCATTTCACGTACCTGGATTTCCGGGATGGTGCTGACTACGCCGGCCCTTGCCAAATCAGGGTTGGGATCGGGTACATAGCGCAAAATTCGGGAAATGGTCGGCCTGACGTTGAGGGTGATGGTGTCGTTCTCGTCGATCTGCGGGGTGACGCTCATCACGAATCCCACCGGCACGGTGTTCAGGTTCGAGGTGTAGGTGGTCTGCGTGGATGTCTGGTTCGATGTGGTCTGCGCCGTGATGGTGAAGTAGACGCGGTTGTCCACCACCTTGAGCAGGGCGGTCTGATTGTTCAGGGCGCTGATTTTTGGGCTGGAAAGTACTTTGACATTGCCAAACGTGCTGAGCAGTTGGATCGCGCCCGCAATGCTGCCGGCGTTGGAATAGCCGATGGTCATGCCCTTGCCGGTGCTGGGAAAGGCGGTGTCTGCAAGGGGGATTTTTCCGCCCGTGGCCGCAAATCCTGGGGCAATCTGCTCGATCAGATTGCTTTGCATTGCAGCAGTCAGATTAGTGTCGCCCATGATGCTGGAAATCAAAGCCTGACGAGTCGGATCGGGCAGTGGATTGGCGACGTTGGCAAGGTTGGTGCCGGCCATGTTTTGCCGGAAGGAGAAGCCCGTGCCGAGTGCAATCCTTTTCCAGTCAATGCCTGACTGGTACTGGTCATTGAGCTGGACTTCAACCACGGTGGCTTCGATCAATACCTGGCGTTTGGCGCTGGTCAGCACCTGGTCGAGAAACTCCTGGATTTTGTCGTGCTGACGGCCCGTGGCGCGCACCGCGATCAGCCCGGCTTCCGCGTTGACGATGACGGAGGCGGCTTCGCGGAAAGTGGTGCGCTTCACGGTGGTGGAGCCGGCATTGGTCAATGCAGCAGGGTTAGGGCTGGTCGCGAGGGAAGGTGCGGCTGTGCTTCGGCGGTTGATCACCGGTGCCGGCACACCCGTGCCGGTCGTGGTTTGGCTTTCGGCCTGTTCCGTGGTGGTTTCCGAAGAACCTTCGGGCAGGATTTTGTCGGTTTCCCGCAGCATATCCTTGATGTTCTGCACCAATGTTTCCCAGAAGCGGTTATTCGAGGTATTGCTGACCTGGGTCGTGGAGTTGTTGTTGCCGGAGCCGGCGGCGCCGCCCCCGACCGCGCCGCTGCCCGTGGTGGCGATCTGGGTGGCGATGCTGACGTTGCTGCTGGTGTTGCGTGCGATGTTGACGTAGTTGATCTTGTAATTTCGCAGGAACGGAGAGTCCGGCATTACCACCAGGTTAGGTCCGTCCAGTTCGTAGCGCATATCCACCTGTTTGGCGATGCGGGTGAGCAACTGCGGCAGCGTCTGGTTGAGCGCGTTGAGCGTGATGTTGCCTTCGATTCCGGGGTGAACGTCGACATTGACTCTGGCATCCCGCGCCAGCGCGAACAGCAGTTCCTGTGCAGGAACATTGTTGACGACCACGCTGTAGGTTTCGGCCTTGAGAGCGGGCTTGGGCGGGGGTAGTAACGCAGCCTGCTGCACCGGTTTCGGAATGTTCCCGGCGGCGCGCGGTTCGTCCTTGATGTGGCCGGTAGAGGGCGTGACGGGCTGCGTGCCGCAGGCGGCTAGAAGCAGGCAACTGGCAAGAGCGGGAAAGGGGTTCTTCATGCGCGAAAGATTACCACTAGGTATTTTAACAATCAATAGGTTATAAAGGTTTTTTAATTCTAAATATTGCTTGAGGGCTGCGGACCCTATTTCTGTTTGGCCATTTCGTCCCGAATGCCTTTGACCGTGCGCAGAATTGGGCCGTTTGCCCTGTAGTCGTGTGGCAGCTTGTCGATCGATGCCTGCGCTTCGTTGCGTGTTGGGAAGCTGCCCATGGTAATGCCGAACTGGTGCCTGGCAGTAATGCGGGTCGGGTAGATGTATATCTGTCCGAGGTCGATCTCGCGGCTCATCTTGCCGAGAATCTGATCCATTCTGGCGGTGGCGTTGCTATCGGTCAGCATCAGTTGCACGGTGTACTGCCCGTCATCGTTGCCGGCTAGCCAGGCCTGGGTGGCTTCAAGGCGTTGTTGAAGCAGGCTGGTGGGAGCCAGTGTGGCATTTTGTTGTGCAGGAGGGGCCTCGGTTGCCGGTGCCGGCTTCTCCTCGGCACCGGGGGCAGGGGGCGGTTGTGGGGCGGGTGCCGCGACCTGCTGTGGCGCGGGTGCTGTTGCTGTTTTCTCGGGTTGGCGGGGTGAATTTTCGGTCAGATGCTGCCAGCCGGTGCCCAGCGCAATGCCGGCGCCGACCAGTGCGGCGGCGATGGCGATTTTTTTTAGCCACGGGGTTTTGGCGGGCGACGTGAATTCGCTGTCCTCGATCGCGGCCTTGATATGCTTGGGCAGGATGTTGTGGGTGTTTTCCGAGAACGCAGCCAATAGCGCTTTGTCGGCCAGAACGTTGATGCGCCGGGTGATGCCCTGGGAGGCGGCGGTGATCAGTTTGATGGCGCCGGCGCTGAAGATGCTTGGCCCGTGGTAACCCGCAGCCCGCATGCGGAACATCAGGTATTCCGGGATGTCCTTCTGGTCGAGTGGTGGCACCTTGAAGCCGTGGGTGATGCGCTCCTTGAGCTGACGCATTTGCGGCAGGTTGAGGTGATCGTTCAGTTCGGGCTGACCGAACAGGACGATTTGCAGCAGCTTGTGGTGTGCGGTCTCCAGGTTGGATAGCAGGCGGATTTCTTCCAGGGTGTCGAGGGGCATGGCCTGAGCTTCTTCGACCAGCAGCACTACCTGTTTGCTGGCGGCGTGTTTTTCGATCAGGCAATTCTGCATCAGGCGCATGATTTCGCCGCCGCGCTTGCCTTCGGTGGCGAGGCCCAGTTCGTCGGCGATGGCGTGGAACACCTCGTCCCGGTTCAGGCTGGGGTTGGCCAGGTAGATCGCTTCAACATTGTCCGGCAGCATGCTTTCCAGCATCCGGCACAGCATGGTTTTGCCGCTGCCGATTTCGCCGGTGACCTTGACGATGCCTTCGCCGTGGATGATGGCGTAGAGCAGCGCGTCCAGAATGGCGCCACGGTTGCCGCCGGTATAGAAAAACTCGGTGTTCGGCGTGATCTTGAAGGGGGACTGGTTCAGGCCGAAGTGGTCGAGATACATCGCGTTAGAATGAGCCGGATAAGAGTTTGAATGATTGTGCCACAAACCATTCCTGCGGAATAGGAAAAATCCCTAGCCGATGCATTTCAGATAAGCCTGTTCCAGCGTGTGCGTCCCATACTGCCGGCAGCACTCGGCAGGGGAGCCGACGAAGCGGATTTTTCCGTCATGCAGGATGGCCATGCGGTCGCAGATTTCTTCCACGTCTGCCAGGGCATGGGAGCTGAAGAACAGGGTGCGGCCAGCCGTGCGCAGTTCCTGCAGGTGGGCTTTGAGCAGGGCTCGCGCTTTGGGATCGAGGCCGCTCATCGGTTCGTCGAGCACATAGAGCGACTTGTTTGCCAGAAAACAGGCCGCCAGCCCGAGTTTCTGCGTCATCCCCTTGGAGTAGGCGCGCACTGGCCGGGTCAATGCGGAAAAATCCAGGTCGAGTGCGTTGAGTGTCTTCGCCGCATCTTGCGGGTCATAGGGCAAGGATTGCAGCTTCAGCATGTATTTCAGAAAATCCTGGCCGGTGAGGTAGTACGGCGGCATGAAGCGTTCTGGCAGGAACGCCAGGGATGCGCGCGCTTCGGTCAGGCGATGGCTGGCGCCGAAAATGTCGATGCCGCCGCCGTCAAGCGCACAAAAGTCGAGCAGGCATTTGATCAGCGTGGTCTTGCCGGCCCCGTTCATGCCGACTAGCCCGAAGAATTCGCCGTTACCGATTTCCAGGTCGAGGTCGCGCAGGACCTGGGTTGCCCCGTAGCGCTTGGTGACGTGCTGGAATCGAAGGGCCGGTGGTTGCATGAAGGAAGCTGGGGTGACGATGGCTGGTATAATGCCAGCCGATGGAAAAATCGGCAAATCACCAGTTTTATGTGGGCAGCGCGGGCTGGGAGCATCCGCAATGGGAGGGGAGCTTCTACCCGGAAGACCTGCCGCCGGAATGGCGTCTGACTTTTTACAATACTGTCTTCCCTTGTGTTTATCTGGCCTATAAAGAATGGTCGAGCCGCGATCTGAAAACTTTGGGCGCCTGGGTGGAGGATACCCTGGAGCGGTTCCGTTTCGTGCTCGAACCCAATCAGGACGGGTTGTCGGATGACGATAAGGGGCGGCTTGAGGTGCTGGCGCCGCGTATTGATCCGCCCGGCGGGCAAGTGGTCTGGCTGGAAGGCAAACCGGATCTGAAGCGCTTGGCAGGCGAACTGAAAAGTCTGGCCGGAGGTGCGGGGCCGGTCTATCTGATCAGTCGGGATCATGATCTGGATGCGATGCATCAGGTCAAGACCCTTTTGGAAATCATGGGGCTTTGATTGTTGCCTGGGCCAAGCTGGTTTAGAATACGTGCTTCGCATATTTAAGAACAAATTCTCGTGCCTGCTGAAAATCTGATTGAAATCAGCGATCTGAACTTCACTTACGGCAAGCGTCCGATCTTGAAGGGGATCAACATGAAGATCCCCCGGGGCAAGCTTGTTGCTATCATGGGGCTATCCGGCTGCGGAAAGACCACTACGTTGCGCCTGATCGGCGGCGCGCTCAAGGCCACTACCGGCAGTGTCAAGGTGGCGGGAAAAGAAGTGGGTGAACTGGATAAGGAAGAACTGTACAAAATGCGCCGCAAAATGGGCATGTTGTTCCAGTTCGGGGCGCTGTTTACCGATCTTTCTGTTTACGAGAATGTGGCTTTCCAGATGCGCGAGCATACCGATTTGCCCGAAACCGTGATCCGTGATCTGGTGATGATGAAGCTCCATGCCGTGGGTCTGCGCGGCGCGCACAAACTGATGCCGTCCGAGTTGTCCGGGGGGATGGCGCGGCGCGTGGCGCTGGCGAGGGCGATTGCCCTCGATCCGATGCTGATGATGTACGATGAGCCGTTTGCCGGCCTCGATCCGATCTCGCTGTCGGTGATCGGCAACCTGATCCGGCATCTGAATGATGCCTTGGGGGCGACCTCGATCGTGGTCACCCACGATATCCAGGAATCCCTGAAGATTGTGGACTACGTGTATTTCATGGCGGATGGGGTGGTTGTTGCCGAAGGCTCCGCTGAGGACATCAAGGCGAGCAAGCTGCCTTTCGTGCACCAGTTCGTGTGGGGCGAGATCGACGGGCCGGTGTCCTTCCATTATCCCAGCCCGCCTTACCGGAAAGATTTGCTGTTGGAGGCTCAGAGCGCTTATGCCGCATAGAAAAGTTGGTTTCGGTTTGCGTAGCGTCGGGGCCGCCGTGGTCAATGGCGTGTGGCGCCTGGGGTACGCCAGCCGCTTCTTCATGATGACTTTGATCAGCTCCGGTGCGAGCTTTCGCCGTATCCATCTGACCATTCGCGAAATCTATTTCACGGGGGTGATGTCGCTGATCATCATCCTGGTTTCCGGCCTGTTCGTCGGCATGGTGCTGGGTTTGCAGGGCTACGAAACCCTGCAGAAATACGGTTCCGAGTCGGCGCTGGGTTCGCTGGTGGCACTGTCTCTGGTGCGCGAGCTGGGTCCGGTGCTGGCGGCCTTGCTGTTCGCCAGCCGCGCCGGTTCGGCCATCACCGCCGAGATCGGACTGATGAAAGCGACCGAGCAGATTGCCGCAATGGAAATGATGGCGGTGGATCCCATCTCCCGCGTGGTGGCGCCGCGTTTCTGGGCCGGAGTGATCTCCATGCCGTTGCTGGCCGCGATGTTTTCCGCTATCGGGGTGTTTGGCGGCTACCTGGTCGGGGTGGTGCTGATCGGGGTGGACGAGGGATCGTTCTGGTCGCAGATGCAGGCGGCGGTCGATTTCAGGCAAGATATCGTGAACGGTGTGATCAAGAGCGTGGTGTTCGGCATCGCGGTGACCGCAATTGCCTTGTTCGAGGGGTATGATGCACCGCCCACGGCGGAGGGCGTGTCACACGCTACTACCCGCACCGTGGTGACGTCGGCGCTGGCGGTGTTGGGACTGGATTTTATTTTAACGGTATTCATGTTTCGGGGAGTGTAGGTTTATGGAACGGACGACGCTGGATATGTGGGTGGGCGCTTTCGTGGTGGGTGGGCTCATTGCGTTGCTGATCCTGGCTTTCAAGGTGGGGAACCTCAGCGGCTATGATGGATCCAAAACTTATCTGGTGCATGGCGAATTCGACAATATCGGCGGACTCAAAATCAAGGCGCCGGTGAAAAGCTCCGGCGTGGTGGTGGGGCGGGTGTCGGACATCCAGTTTGACAATAAATCCTTCCAGGCTCATGTGGAAATGCGCCTCAGCAATAACTATCAGTTTCCCAAGGATACCAGTGCAGCGATCCTGACTTCAGGCCTGTTGGGCGAGCAGTACATCGGCCTGGAAGCCGGAGGGGACGAGACAAACCTGAAAGACGGCGATAAATTCAAGCTGACCCAGTCGGCGATGGTGTTGGAGCAGTTGATCGGCCAGTTCCTGTTCAGCAAAGCGGCTGATGATGGTGGTGACAAAAAAACGGACCAAGGCGGCAATAAAAAAGCCGTAGTACAATGATTGTTTGGGAGCTCACTATGAAAAAATCGTTTTTCCATGCCTTGGTTCTTGTGACGGCATTCTTTTGTGCGACCGCAGTCGCAGCGGAAATGGCGCCGGACGCGCTGGTCAAGGAGACCTCACAGGATGTCCTGGAGATCGTCAAGAAGGATAAGGACATCCAGGCCGGCAACAAACAGAAGATCTACGCTCTGGTGGATGCCAAGGTGCTGCCTCATTTTGATTTCAAGCGCATGACCCAGCTTGCAGTGGGGAAATCCTGGCGTCAGGCTACGCCGGCGCAGCAGGATGCGCTGGTGAAAGAGTTCCGCGCCTTGCTGGTGCGCACATATTCCACTTCGCTGAGCACTTATAAGAATCAGGTTATCGACTACAAGCCGCTGAGGATGGAGCCCAGTGACACCGATGTAACGGTGAAGACCGTGGTCAAGCAGCCCGGCGGTCAGCCTATTCCCATCGACTACAGCTTGCAGAAAAATGCTGACGGCTGGAAAGTTTACGATGTAGTGGTGGACAATATCAGCCTGGTCACCAATTACCGAGGTTCCTTTGCCAGCGAAATTCGTCAGTCCGGCATCGACGGGCTGATCAAGGTTCTGGTCGACAAGAATCGTCAGTCCGAAACTTCGAGCGCCAAGAGCTGAAGCGGTCTGTAAACGGATACAGCGCGGATATGATTTTACAAGACGGCGACAATTACAAGGTTCAGGGCGGGATCACTATCGATAACGCCCGAACCTTGCTGGCGGAGGGCCTCGGCCAGTTCAGCAAAGACAGCCTGGTGGTGGATCTTTCCCAGCTAGAGGAGGTGGATTCTTCAGCGGTGAGCCTGTTGCTGGAATGGCTGCGCGAGGCTCAGCGCAATCAACGCACGCTCCGCTTCACCAATCTTCCTGATAATCTGAAAAGCCTGGCCACCCTGTACGGCGTGCTTGACCTGATTCAGCCAGCCGACGTTGGCTGATCAGCCCGGCTGCCCCATCTAAGTTTAACCGTGACCCCCGCGATCGAAATTCGCGAAGTGCACAAGCGCTTCGGCAGCCTGCATGCTTTGCGTGGCATCGACCTGACGGTGGGGCAAGGCGAGTTCTTTGCGCTGCTCGGCCCTAATGGCGCCGGAAAAACCACCCTGATCAACATTCTGGCTGGACTTTCCCGTGCTACGCAAGGTTGCAGCAGAGTGATGGGTCACGACGTAGTGGTCGACTACCGCAACGCGCGGCGCGCCCTTGGCGTGGTGCCGCAGGAGTTGGTCTACGACGCCTTTTTTACCGTGCGTGAAATGCTGCGCTTTCAGTCCGGCTATTTTGGCCTGCGCAAGAACGACGCATGGATCGATGAACTGCTCCACAACCTGGGCCTGACGGACAAGGCCGACATCTACACCCGCCTGCTGTCCGGCGGCATGAAACGGCGCGTGCTGGTGGCTCAGGCGCTGGTGCACAAGCCGCCGGTGATCGTGCTCGACGAGCCGACCGCCGGGGTGGACGTGGAACTGCGCCAGAATTTGTGGGAGTTTGTCCGGCGCCTGAACCGCGACGGCCACACCATCGTGCTCACCACCCACTATCTGGAAGAGGCGGAAACCCTGTGCAGTCGTATCGCCATGCTGAAGCAGGGGCAGGTCATCGCGCTCGACACCACGCATAACCTGCTCAGCGCCCATGCGGCTACCCAGGTTCGGCTCAGGCTCAATCCGAACCGGCTGCCCGACGTGTTGCGGCCGCTGCTGGCCACAGAGAAAGCGGGATGTTTTCATCTGGTTCTGAATGACTACAGCGGGCTGGAGAAGGTGCTGTCCACCCTGCGCGAGGCCAACGTGTCGGTGGAGGAACTGGAGGTGTCGAAGCCCGACCTGGAGGACGTGTTTTTGCAAATCATGGGCAAGGCTGGCAAGGAGGCGGCGAGATGACCGGCCTGTGGACGCTGTTTTACAAGGAACTGCTGCGGTTCTGGAAGGTCGGCTTGCAGACCATACTGTCGCCGCTGGTGACGACGCTGCTTTATCTGCTGATTTTTTCCCACGTGCTGGAGGCGCATGTGCAGGTATATCCGGGTGTCGGCTATACCGCTTTCCTGATTCCAGGGCTGGTGATGATGGCGATGCTGCAGAACGCTTTCTCCAATAGCTCATCCAGCCTGATCCAGTCGAAAATGGCGGGTAACATCGTGTTTCTGTTGCTGCCGCCGCTGGCTTACTGGGAATTTTTTACCGCCTATGTGGCCGCTGCCATCGTGCGTGGGTTGGTGGTGGGCTTAGGGGTGGGGCTGGCCGGGTGGTGGTTCGCCCCGGTCGCGCTGGCACACCCCCTGTGGATGATGGCATTCGCGCTGGCGGGCTGTGCCATGCTTGGAGCGTTAGGCATTATTACGGCGTTGTGGGCGGGCAGTTACGACCAGATGGCGGCGGTGCAAAATTTTATTATCATGCCGCTGACTTTCCTGTCCGGGGTGTTCTACTCGATCCACTCCCTGCCGCCTTTCTGGCAGGCGCTGTCGCGTTACAACCCGTTTTTCTACCTGATCGACGGATTCCGTTATGGCTTTTTTGGCGTCTCGGATGTTTCTCCGGGATTGGGGTTATTGATTGTCGGCACCTGCTTTTTGGCATTATCATTAGCAACTTTGGCTCTGCTCAAGAGCGGTTATAAATTACGGAATTGACATGCCCACACCTGAAAACGTTAAAACATACATTGAACAAGGCCTGGAGTGTACCCATATAGAGGTGCAAGGCGATGGTCGTCATTTCGAGGCGGTGATCGTCAGTCCGGCTTTTGTAGGCAAGGGGATGCTGCAGCAGCACCAGCTTGTCTATAAAGCACTGGGCGACAGGATGCATGAAGAAGTTCATGCTTTATCGATGAAGACCTTTACCCCCGATGAGTGGGCGAAGTAACTGAAATTATTGGAGTGGATATGGATCAAAACGCATTGAACAACATTCGTAAAACCGTGACCGAGAACCCGATCGTGCTTTACATGAAAGGCACGCCGCAGTTCCCTCAGTGTGGTTTTTCCGGTTTGGCGGCCCAGGTTCTGAAGGCATGCGGCGTGACCGACTATGTTGCGGTTAATGTCCTGGCTGACGCAGAAGTTTATGAAAACCTGAAGTATTACGCCAATTGGCCGACTTTTCCCCAGCTCTATATCAAAGGTGAATTGATCGGTGGGTCCGATATCATGAAAGATCTCTACGAAAAGGGCGAGATGCAGAAGCTGGTGGAAAGCGCCAAGGCATAATCCTAGAAACCTCAGTTGACCGCTCTACTGAACATTTGACACCGTGATTTCAATAAACTTCTTCATGATTTACTATTTCACCCGGTGGGTGAACTCGCTACGGGGTGGATTGCACAATTTTTGCGGCGCATGGCGGCGTTACAATTCCTTGGAATGGGACAACCATTCCGCGTCGTTGTGCCTTGCCCTGCACCCCAAAAACCGCACACTCCACCCCGTCCAACTAAGGTTTCTAGGATAATACATGGACAAGCTGGTCATTCAGGGCGGGATTCCCCTGTCCGGGGAAATTCGTATTTCCGGAGCTAAAAACGCGGCTCTGCCGATACTTTGCGCCGCATTGCTGTCGGAAGAGCCGCTTCACATCGCTAACGTACCGCATTTGCGCGATGTCACGACCATGCTCGAACTGCTCAACCAGATGGGGGCGGAAGTGTCGGTCCACGACCGCATGGGTGTGGAGATCGTTGCGGCCAAGCTGCACAATCTGGTGGCGCCCTACGAGCTGGTAAAAACCATGCGTGCCTCGATTCTGGTGCTGGGACCGATGCTGGCCCGCTGCGGACAGGCGCGGGTATCCCTGCCGGGCGGCTGTGCCATCGGCTCGCGTCCGGTGGATTTGCACATCAAGGGCCTGCAGGCGATGGGTGCGGAAATCGAGATCGAGCACGGCTATATCCTGGCACGCGCTGAGCGTCTCAAGGGTGCGCGGATTTTCATGGATACCGTTACCGTCACCGGCACGGAAAACCTGATGATGGCGGCGACCCTGGCTGAAGGAACGACGGTGCTGGAAAACGCCGCGCGCGAACCGGAGGTGGTGGATCTGGCGAACTGCCTGATCGCCATGGGCGCAAAAATCGAGAATGCCGGCGGCGATGTGATCACCATCCATGGCGTTGATCGTTTGCATGGCGCCGACTACCGGGTCATGCCGGATCGGATCGAGGCCGGAACTTTCCTGGTAGCGGTGGCCGCTACCGGCGGTAAAGTGCTGCTCAAGGATGTGCGTCCCGACATCCTCGATGCCGTGCTGGAAAAACTGCGCGAGGCCGGTGCCCAGATCGAATGCAGTGCGGATACCATTAGTCTGGAAATGTCTGGACCGCTCAAGTCGGTGAACGTACGCACTGCCCCCTACCCGGCTTTCCCCACTGACATGCAGGCGCAGTTTATGGCGCTGAATGCAGTGGCGGATGGTGCGGCCACCGTCACCGAAACCATTTTCGAAAACCGTTTCATGCACGTGCAGGAACTGCAGCGCCTGGGTGCGAACATCGAAACCGAGGGCAATACCGCCGTGGTGCGGGGTGTGGCCATGTTAAGCGGTGCCATCGTGATGGCAACCGATCTGCGCGCCTCGGCGAGCCTGGTCGTTGCCGGCCTGATCGCCCAGGGCGAAACCAGCGTCGAACGGATTTACCACATCGACCGCGGTTATGAGTGCATTGAGGAGAAGCTGTCGCAGCTCGGGGCTCGGATCAAGCGGGTGCATTAAGTTTGTTTCTTTACCGCGGAGGACGCAGAGGACGCGGTGGAAAGGCAAAATTCAATAAAGAAGGCTTTTAAAACCTCTGCGTCCTCCGCATCCTCTGCGGTAAAATCAATTTTTTAGCAAATGAGATGACCGCTGTGACTGGAATCACCATTGCCCTTTCGAAGGGCCGAATTTTCGAGGAAACCGCGCCGCTGCTGAAAGCGGCGGGGATTATTCCGCTCGACGATCCTGAAACTTCGCGCAAGCTGATTCTGGATACCAACCGGCCTGAAGTGCGCCTGATTGTGGTGCGCGCTTCCGATGTGCCGACTTACGTCCAATACGGCGCGGCCGACATGGGTATCGCCGGCAAGGATGTGCTCAACGAGCACGGTGGCAACGGGCTGTACCAGCCGCTGGACTTGAAAATCGCTCGCTGCCGCATGATGGTGGCGGTGCCGGAAGGTTTCGACTATGAAAATGCGGTGCGCCAGGGCGCGCGTCTGCGCGTCGCCACCAAGTACCTGCAAACCGCGCGCGAGCATTTCGCCAAGAAGGGCGTGCACGTTGATCTGATCAAGCTTTATGGCTCGATGGAACTTGCTCCATTGGTCGGGCTGGCTGATGCCATTGTCGATCTGGTGAGCAGCGGCGGGACTCTCAAGGCAAATCATCTGGTGGCAGTGGAAGAAATCATGCAGATCAGTTCGAGGTTGGTGGTCAATCAGGCTGCGCTCAAGCTCAAGCGCGGGCAGATTCAGCCTATCCTCGATATTTTTGCCGAGACTGTCGCAAAAACATCGTCCTGATTCTGTAAAATTCGGCTATATCCCTTATCGCTAAATCATTATGTTAAACATCAAACGATTTTCCACTTCGCAGCTCGACTTCCAGGCCCGGCTGACCGACTTGCTGGCTTTCGAGGGCGCGCAGGACGAGTCTATCGACAATGTGGTCGCGGGCATCCTGCGCGACGTCAAGGCGCGGGGTGATGCTGCCGTGCTGGAGTACACGAAGCGTTTCGACCAGCTGGATGCGGCCTCTGCCTCCGAACTGGAACTTTCGCAGTCCCGCCTCAAGCAGGCGCTCGACAATCTGCCCACTGCGCAGCGCGAGGCTTTGCAGCAAGCGGCGGAGCGGGTGCGGGTTTACCACGAAAAACAATTGATGCCATCGTGGAACTACACCGAAGCCGATGGCACGCTGCTCGGTCAGCAGGTGACGGCGCTCGACCGGGTCGGCCTGTATGTGCCCGGCGGCAAGGCAGCCTACCCTTCATCGGTGCTGATGAACGCGATTCCCGCCAAGGTGGCCGGAGTGAAGGAACTGATCATGGTGGTGCCGACCCCCGGCGGTCTGGTCAACGAACTCGTGCTGGCTGCGGCGGCGGTGTGCGGCGTGGATCGGGTGTTCACCATCGGCGGGGCGCAGGCGGTGGGCGCGCTGGCTTATGGCACGCAGACCGTGCCGCAGGTGGACAAGATCGTCGGCCCCGGCAATGCCTATGTCGCCGCCGCCAAGCGCCGCGTGTTCGGCGTGGTGGGCATCGATATGGTGGCCGGGCCGTCCGAGATTCTGGTGATCTGCGACGGCAAGACCGACCCGGACTGGATCGCGATGGACCTGTTTTCCCAGGCCGAACACGACGAGCTGGCGCAGTCCATCCTGCTGGCTACCGATGCTACCTTTATCGATGCAGTGCAGTCCAGCATTGAAAAACTGCTGCCGCAAATGCCGCGCCAGGAAATTATCCGCACCGCACTGGAGGCGCGCGGTGCGCTGATCCTGGTGAAGGATCTGGACGAGGCCGCCGAAATCTCGAATTACATCTCGCCCGAGCACCTCGAGCTTTCCATCGAGGATCCGGTTGCGATGACGAAGAAGATCAAACACGCCGGCGCCATCTTCATGGGGCGCCAGACCTGCGAGGCGCTGGGCGATTACTGCGCCGGCCCCAATCACGTGCTGCCGACTTCGCGCACGGCGCGCTTTTCCTCGCCCTTGGGCGTCTACGACTTTCAGAAGCGCAGCAGCCTGATCATGGTGTCCGAAGCGGGCGCACAGGTGCTGGGCAAGATTTCGATGGTGCTGGCCGAGGGGGAGGGCCTGCAGGCGCATGCCCGTTCTGCCGGATACCGTGTAAAAAATTGAGCGTGCTGCCATGAGTCGTTACTGGAGCAGCATAGTTCATGAGCTGACGCCTTATGTGCCAGGCGAGCAGCCCAAGCTGCCCAACCTGGTCAAGCTCAATACCAACGAGAATCCCTATGGCCCCAGCCCCAAGGCGCTTGAGGCGATGCGCGCCGAGGTGGGTGACAGCCTGCGGCTTTATCCCGATCCCAACAGCGACCGGCTGAAGGAAGCGATCGCCACCTATTACCATATGAAGCCGGCCCAGGTGTTCGTCGGCAACGGCTCCGACGAAGTGCTGGCGCACACTTTTCTGGCGCTGCTCAAGCATGATGAGCCGGTGCTGTTTCCGGACATCACTTACAGCTTCTATCCGGTATATTGCGGCCTGTACGGCATAGCGCACCGGCAGTTGCCACTGACCGAGTCGTTCGAAATCCGGGTTGACGATTATTTTCAGCCCAATGGCGGTATTATCTTTCCGAACCCGAATGCGCCCACGGGTTGTCCGTTGCCCCTGTCCGAGATCGATCGCCTGCTTCAGGCGAATGTCGGGTCGGTAGTGGTGGTGGATGAGGCCTACGTGGATTTCGGCGCCGAATCGGCGGTGGGGTTGGTTGATCGCTACCCCAACCTGCTGGTTATCCATACCCTGTCCAAATCTCGTTCTCTGGCTGGACTACGCGTCGGCTACGCGATCGGCCATCCCGATCTGATCGAGGCGCTGGGGCGGGTCAAAGACAGCTTCAACTCCTATCCGCTGGACCGCTTTGCCATCGCCGGGGCCGCCGCTGCAATCGAGGATAGCGCCTATTTCGAGGACGCCTGCCGCAAGGTAATCGCCTCCCGCACACGGATGGTGGCCGATCTCGAGGCGCTTGGCTTCGAAGTGCTGCCTTCGACCGCCAATTTCGTATTTGCCCGCCACGGCCAGCATGAGGGCGCCGGGCTTGCCGCCAAGCTGCGTGAGCGCAGCATTATTGTCCGGCATTTCAAAAATCCGGCGCGCATTGCCCCTTTTTTGCGTATCACGGTGGGAACGGATGGGCAGTGCGAGGCGCTGGTCAGTGCGTTGAGAGAAATTCTGTCCTAGAATGCAGATATCACCTCAGCTTGCTTTGCCCTCTTGCCATGCTGAGTTAGAATGAGAAAAACTTCGGCCAACGACCCAATGCGTACCTCTCAAGTTACCCGTAACACCCTGGAAACCCAGGTCAGCGTATCCCTCAACCTGGACGGCACTGGCGTGGCCAGACTCGCCAGCGGCGTGCCCTTCCTCGACCACATGCTTGACCAGATTGCGCGGCACGGCCTGGTTGATCTGGACATCTCCGCCAAGGGCGATCTGCACATCGATGCTCACCACACCGTTGAAGACATCGGCATTACCTTGGGCCAGGCTTTTGCCAAGGCAGTCGGCGACAAGAAGGGCATACGCCGCTACGGTCATGCCTATGTGCCGCTCGACGAGGCGCTGTCGCGCGTGGTGATCGATCTGTCCGGGCGTCCCGGCTTGGTGTTCGCGGTGGATTTCAGCCGTGGCACAATCGGCGAATTCGACGTTGACCTGGTATCAGAATTTTTTCAGGGCTTCGTCAACCACGCCGGGGTGACGCTGCATATCGACAATCTGCGCGGCAAGAACTCACATCATCAGGTAGAAACCATTTTCAAGGCCTTCGGCCGTGCGTTGCGCATGGCGGTGGAGGTTGACTCGCGCCTCGGCAATGCGATGCCTTCCACTAAGGGTTCCTTATAGCCATCATGAGCAGCATCGCGGTAGTGGATTACGGCATGGGCAACCTGCGCTCGGTGGCTAAGGCGCTGGAGCATGTCGCCCCGGATGCGCGCATCGTGGTGACCAGCGATGCTGGCGAGATTGCGCAGGCCGATCGGGTGGTGTTCCCCGGCGTCGGCGCGATGCCGGACTGCATCCGCGAACTGGAAACGCGCGGCCTGCGCCATGCGCTGGTCGAGGCGGCCCAGACCAAGCCCTTCCTCGGCATTTGCCTGGGAATGCAGGCATTGTTCGAATTCAGCGAGGAAGGCAATGTCGCTGGTTTGGGCGTGTTGCCGGGCAAGGTCAGGCTGTTCCCGCGCGAGGCGATGCACGACACCCAGGGGCAGCGCCTCAAGGTGCCGCACATCGGCTGGAACGAGGTGCATCAAGCCGTGCCGCATCCCTTGTGGAATGGAATTGCCAACGGCGCGAGATTTTATTTCGTGCACAGTTACTACGTCGAGGCGGGTAATCCCGAGTTGGTGGCGGCGTTTACCCATTACCCCTTCGCTTTCGCCTGCGCCGTGGCGCGCAACAACATTTTCGCCGTGCAGTTTCATCCAGAAAAAAGCCAGGCGGCGGGACTCAAGCTGCTGGCTAATTTTGCGGAATGGGACGGCATGGCGAGCAATCCGGTCTGAACCCATTTTTATTCTAATCCTACAGTTGCAATCATCATGCTAATTATTCCTGCAATTGACTTGAAAGACGGGCACTGCGTGCGTTTGAAACAGGGGTTGATGGAGGAGGCGACCGTCTTCTCCGAAGACCCCGGTGCGATGGCCAGGCACTGGCTCGATGCGGGCGCGCGCCGGCTCCACCTGGTTGACCTGAACGGCGCTTTTGCCGGCAAACCGGTCAACGGCGGTGCCATTCGCGCCATTGTCGATGCGGTGGGCGCCGACATCCCGGTGCAACTCGGCGGCGGCATACGCGACCTGGAAACCATCGAGCGCTATCTGGACAACGGCATCAGCTACGTCATCATCGGCACCGCTGCGGTGAAGAACCCTGGCTTCCTGCACGAGGCTTGCTACGCTTTCCCCGGCCAGATCATCGTCGGCCTCGACGCCAAGGACAGCAAGGTGGCGGTGGACGGCTGGTCGAAGGTGACCGGGCATGACGTGATCGATCTGGCCAAAAAATTCGAGGGTTATGGCGTGGAAGCGATCGTGTATACCGACATCGGTCGTGATGGCATGCTCTCCGGGGTGAATATCGAAGCGACGGTAAACCTGGCGCGGGCGCTGACCATTCCGGTTATTGCCAGCGGCGGCATCACCAATCTGGACGATGTGAAGGGCCTCTGCAAGGTTGAAGCTGAGGGCATCATGGGCGCCATTACCGGACGGGCCATTTACGAGGGCACGCTCGACTTCGCCGAGGCGCAGAAGTTGGCGGATGAATTGGGTCAAGGAAAGTGAGGAGTTAGGGGTGAGGGGTGAGGCGCGGAGGGGTTTCCCTCACCCCTCACCCCTCACCCCTCACCAGATATGGGTTTGGCGAAAAGAATTATTCCTTGTTTGGACGTGACCGATGGTCGCGTGGTCAAGGGCGTGAATTTCGTGGCGTTGCGCGACGCCGGAGATCCGGTCGAGATCGCGCGCCGTTACGATGAGCAGGGCGCAGACGAACTGACCTTTCTCGATATCACCGCGAGCAGCGACAATCGTGGGTTGATTCTGCATATCATCGAGGAAGTGGCGGCGCAGGTGTTCATTCCTCTCACCGTGGGCGGCGGCGTGCGAGCCGTCGACGACGTGCGGAGATTGCTTAACGCCGGGGCCGACAAGGTAGGTATCAACACCGCTGCGGTGACCAACCCGCAACTGGTCGCGGATGCCTCGTCACGCTTCGGCTCGCAGTGCATCGTGGTGGCGATCGACGCCAAGCAGGTGTCGGTGGCGGGCGAGCCGCTGCGCTGGAATGTGTTTACTCACGGTGGACGCAAGGACACCGGGCTGGATGCGGTGGCATGGGCGAAGAACATGGAACAAATGGGCGCCGGCGAGATTCTGCTGACCAGCATGGATCGTGACGGCACCAAGATCGGTTTCAACCTTGATCTGACCCGTGCGGTGGCTGACGCGGTCGGTATCCCGGTGATTGCCAGTGGCGGCGTCGGCAATCTCGATCACCTGGTGGACGGGGTGCTAAAGGGCCACGCCGATGCAGTGCTGGCTGCCAGCATTTTTCATTACGGGGAATACTCCGTCGAGCAGGCAAAGCGTTATATGGCGCAACACGGCATTGAAGTGAGACTATGAGCGTAAATGATATCTGGCTGAACAAGGTGAAGTGGACGGATGACGGACTGGTGCCGGTTATTGCCCAGGATGCGACGAGCGGGACGGTGCTGATGTTTGCCTGGATGAACCGTGAAGCCCTCAAGCTCACGGCGGAGGGTGGCGAGGCGGTGTACTGGTCGCGTTCGCGCAAAAAGCTATGGCACAAGGGTGAGGAATCAGGCCATGTGCAGAAGGTCAAGGAGATACGCCTCGACTGTGACGAGGACGTGGTGCTGCTCAAGGTCGAGCAGATTGGCGGCATCGCCTGCCATACCGGTCGCAACCATTGCTTCTTCCAGAAACTGGAAAAGGGTAAGTGGCTGGCGGTGGATTCTGTATTGAAAGACCCGGCGGAGATCTACAAGAAATGAGCGACATACTCAGTCGGCTGGCAGACACTCTGGAAACCCGCAAACAGGCCGACCCGGCCAGTTCCTACGTGGCCAGGCTGTACGCCAAGGGGCTGGATGCTATCCTGAAGAAAATCGGCGAGGAAGCTGCAGAAACCATCGTGGCGGCCAAGAATGGCGACCGGCAGCAGATCGTGTATGAAACCGCCGATTTGTGGTTTCATTGCATGGTGATGCTGGCCAGCCAGGGAGTGCGTCCGGAGGAGGTGCTCGACGAACTGGCGCGGCGCGAGGGGTTGTCCGGTCTTGCCGAGAAGGCTGCGAGGGGCGAGCAGTGAGCGATTGTCTCTTCTGCAGGATCGCGGCGGGCGAGATTCCCTGCCGCAAGGTGTATGAGGACGGTGAACTTATCGCCTTTCATGACATCAATCCTGCAGCACCGGTGCATTTCATGATCGTGCCGAAAGAACATATCATCTCGCTGGAGGACTGCCATGCCCGGCACGAAATGTTGCTTGGCCGCATCCTTCTGCTGGTGTCGGTGCTGGCGAAGGAGCAGGGATTGCATGATGGATTCAAGACCGTGATCAACACCGGCAAGGGCGGTGGTCAGGTAGTGATGCACCTGCATGTCCATGTCATCGGCGGCAGCAAGCTGTCGCACGTATAATTTACTAGAGGAGAAGGAAATGGGCTCATTCAGCATCTGGCATTGGCTGATCGTACTGGTAATCGTGCTGGTGATTTTTGGCACCAAGAAACTGCGTAACGTAGGCGGCGACCTGGGCGGCGCGGTGAAGAGTTTCAAGGAAGCCGTCAAGGAAGAGGAAAAGACGCCGAAGATCGATGCGTCGGTGCAGCAGACCGGCCAAACCATCGAAGGCGAAGTCAAGAACAAGACCGTATCGTAATCCATGTTCGATTTCAGTTTCGCCGAACTGGTGGTGATCGGTGTTGTTGCGCTGATCGTCATTGGCCCCGAGCGCATGCCTAAAGTGGCGCGCGCTGCCGGCCTGCTGTTCGGTCGAGCGCAGCGTTATGTTTCCGAGGTCAAGGCGGATATCAACAATCAGCTCAAGCTGGACGAGTTGCGCAAGATCGAAGCCGATATGCGTGCCAAGGCTTCGACTGCCGAGCATGTGATCATCGAGGAAACCCGGCACGTCGAGCAGGAATTCAGGGGTGTGGCGGAGTCAGCCATGCCGGTTGCAGCACCTCAAGGTGACACGGCTGCGGAAAAGGCCGTTGAGTTGCAGCCACAGTCATCTTCAGAAACTCCCGCAGTCACGTCGCCTCAGCTTGAGTTGGGTCTGGATTCGGCGCGGTCCCACCAGGCAGGGCCTTTATCCAAGTGATTGCACCAGAGACTTCCGAATCGTTTTTTTCCCATTTGATCGAGCTGCGCACCCGGTTGTTGCGAGCTCTGATTGCGGTGGGGGTGGTGTTCGTTTGCCTGTTTCCTTTCGCCAGCGATCTTTACGCCCTCCTGGCGCATCCACTGCTTGTCGTGCTGCCCAAGGGCGGCCAGATGATCGCTACCGACGTCACGACGCCATTTTTTGTGCCGATGAAAGTGGCGATGATGGCCGCTTTCATGGTTGCTCTGCCCTATGTGCTCTACCAGATTTGGGCCTTTATTGCTCCCGGTCTGTATGCCCATGAAAGACGGCTGATCGCACCGCTGGTGGCGGCGAGTACCTTTCTGTTCCTGTGTGGCATGGCTTTCGCCTATTTCCTGGTGTTGCCGGTGGTTTTCGGTTTTGTGACTTCAGTCGCACCGCAGGGCGTGGCGGTGATGACCGATATCAACAAATATCTGGATTTTGTCCTGACCTTGTTTGTCGCCTTCGGCATCACCTTCGAAGTGCCGGTGGTGGTGGTGGTGCTGGTGCGGATGGGGATGGTCAGCGTCGAGAAGCTGCGCGAGATTCGTTCCTATGTGGTTGTCGGCGCCTTTGTGATCGGCGCCATTTTCACGCCGCCCGACGTAGTGTCCCAGATCATGCTGGCGGTTCCGCTCTGGCTGCTTTACGAGCTGGGTATTGTGGTCGCCTCGATAATGGTGAAAAAGGCGGCTGAACCTGAGCCGGACTACCAGCCGCTCAGTGATGCGGAAATGGAACGCGAACTGGATGCGATAGAGCAGAAGCAGGGCGAAACGAAGGATTAGCCTTCGTTTCATTGGCCCGGCCTGCTAGACTTTGCCCGTTTCTGTCGTCCACATCGAGGGAATGAAACGGATTACGCGGTTGCGGCCTTGGCTCTTGGCCTCGTAAAGAGCGACATCGGCGAACTTGACCACTTGCCAGAAGGTGTCCGTGTCGGATGGAAACTCCGACACGCCAATGGAAATGGTTTTCTGCAACATCGTTCCCGGCAGCGAAATCTTGGTTTCCTCGACTTTGGCGCGAATTTTTTCGGCGACATTCATTGCGAGTTCCGCGCTGGTGTCCAGCAGCACGATGAGAAATTCCTCCCCGCCGTAGCGTATCACCATGTCGGACGTACGCACGCTCTTGACCAGGATTTCGGCTAGGGTCTTGAGCACCTTATCGCCAGCTTCGTGGCCGAAGGTGTCGTTGACCTGCTTGAAGTAGTCCAGATCCAGCATGAGCACCGAGAAAGGACTTTGCCGGCGCTGGCTGGTGGCGACCAGGGTGGAAGTGTATTCCTCCAGGAAGCGCCGGTTGTATAGGCCAGTCATGGCGTCGCGCAGCGAGCTTTCGCGCAGGTGCTCCATCAAGCGTTTTGCTTCTAGCACCGGTGCGGTTTCCCGCAGGTACACGGCGATAAATGGGATCATGAATTTTGCTAGGGGTGCTTCTTCGAGGCTCACCACGATCTGAACCACGCTACCGACCGTGCCGGACTGGGTGATTGGCAGGCACAGGTGAAGATGCTTTTCCCCCTCGCTTTCATCACGGAACATGGTGCAAATGCCAGGGGAGTCGATGCCGTTGGCTTCGTGGCCGGTGCGCTTTACCCGGCAGGCGCTGGCGTCGATCAGGATCTGCGAGTCGCACCAGCGGCACGGCGCATTGATTACGCCATCGACAGCAATCGGCGCCATGCGGTTCTTGCTCGAGGCCACTTCGTAGATGGAAAACTGGTGGAAATCATACTTTTCGTTCAGCACGCTTACCAGTCGCTGATAGACTTCCATCTTGGTCTGGTCTTCCTCGATCGCTTGCTTGTACCGGGAAACTTCAACCAACCCCTCCACCATTTCGGTGGTGGTAACCAGCTGATTGCCGACGTTCAGTGGTCGGTGATGGTGACCCATCAATTCACTCACGCGCCGACCGATGGTGCCAACTCCCTCATCAAGAAATTCCATCAACTGGTTGAGTTGAGAGGTAATCACGCCGACCTCGTCGGAACCGTGCTGCTTGATTCGTCCGTGGAATGCGCCGCCGATGGCCTGGGTCACGACAGCCTTTACAGCGCCTGCGGTTTCCACCAGTGGCTGAAGTTGTCGCCGTAGCAGCAGTACTGCCAGCAAAGCGGCCAGAAACACGGACAGGCTTACCATTGCGGTGGCGACGATTGCTTGCCGCTTGACATCGCTCAGGGGAATGTCGATAGAAACCGCGCCCAGAACCGTGCCGTTGCTGACAGCGTGGCATTGCAGGCAATTGGGCGTGCCATGGTCGGTCGCGACATAGGGGATGATGGCGCGGAAGATTGAAGAGCCTTTGACTTCCAGCGAATCAAAGCGCGCCTCGCCCTGGCTGATCACCTGTGCTTCAATTTTGTCGGCCTGATGGTCCTGGGCGAGGCCGGGGCCGAACTGCTTGACGACTGCCGGCCCGCGTATAATGCGCACATTCTGTACTCCCGGCACTCCAGCCAGTCGATCCAGAAATTGCGGGCGCTTGCCTACGGTGCCGTTGACCATGCTTTCGGTCAGACCCACTTTGATCGTTTCCGCCACCGAACGGGCGTGGTGTTCGGCGGTGTAGAGGGAAAACTGGCGGAAAGAATAAAGGCTGATGGAGGCTAGAAGCAGTACCAAAAGCCCCATCAGGGCAGAGAAAAACAGCAGGGTCTTGGCGTTGATGGTCATGGGTGATTATCCGTTGCCGCAAATAATTTCAAGAATACTAGTGGATTTATCTAGTTACCGCAACAGGTTACCAATATTTTTATAGAATCGACTTTAATTGTTTTGCCGTGCCTTCGGTCTTTTCCCGATGCTGACATGTAACTGAGCTTCGGTCTGGTTGCGTAAAATCTTCAGCGCGGCGACTTTTCCGGGGGCCAGGCTGGAAACCTGGTTGAGCATGTCAGTGGAATCGTCGACCGGTTTGCCGCTGATTTCCAGCAGAATGTCACCCGGCTTGACGCCTGCCCGATCTGCCGGGCCGCCGCGCAGAACTCCGGCGATCATGACGCCGCTGGTTTTGCGCATTTTAAAAGTTTCTGCCAGCTCTGGCGTGATGTCCTGTACTTCTACTCCGATCCAGCCGCGGACGACGCCGCCGTGGTGGATGATCTGCTCCATGACTTGCTTGGCGAGGCTGATCGGTATGGCAAAGCCAATGCCCAGTGAACCGCCGCTACGGGAATAGATTGCACTGTTGATGCCTATCAGGTTGCCGCTGACGTCCACCAGTGCGCCGCCGGAATTGCCGGGGTTGATCGCGGCATCGGTCTGGATAAAATTTTCGAAGGTGTTGATGCCCAGGTGGCTTCGCCCCAAGGCGCTGACAATTCCCATTGTCACGGCCTGTCCGACGCCGAAAGGATTGCCGATTGCCAGTGTCGCATCTCCGACCTGGAGTTGCTCTGCGTGGCCCAGGGTGATGGCGGGCAGGTTTTTCAGTTCGATTTTGAGCACCGCGAGATCGGTGTCAGGATCGGTGCCGACGATTCTGGCCGAGCTTTTTCGGCCATCGGCGAGTGCGACTTCGATTTCGTCTGCGGCTTCGACGACATGGTGATTGGTCAGGATATAGCCATCCGTGCTGACGATTACGCCGGAGCCCAGACTGGACGCGCGTTGTGGTTCGCCATCGAAACGGTCGCCGAAGAAACGGCGGAACAGGGGGTCATCCATGAATGGACTTTGCGGCGCGGGGATTTCCTTGCTGGTAAAAATATTGACCACCGAAGGCATGGCTTTTTTTGCGGCCGAGCTGAATGAACCGGCTTTTTGCGCGCCGCCGTCAGATGGCGCCTCCTTTACTGTAACTACTGAACTGCCGCGCCAGGGTAGAAGATCAGGCTGCAGCGTGGCGATAACGAATAGCGCCGCAAGACTGATGGTGGCAGTTTGTGCAAAAATGAGCCAGAGTCTGCGCATAGCTTTCTCTCAATAATCGGTAATATTGCGTTTTATCATGGATGGCAACTTGCGTGTCGTCCAATAATTGAATTTGGGGTGCTTATGGAGCTTTACAAGTTGGAGGCTTACACCAGTCAGCTAATGGATGCGGCCCGATTCCATGATTATTGCCCAAATGGCGTACAGGTAGAAGGGCGGCCTGAGGTATTTCGTCTGGTGAGCGGGGTGACGGCCAGTCTGGATTTGCTGAAGGCGGCGATCCGTGCGGGTGCAGACGCGATCCTGGTGCATCACGGCTACTTTTGGAAAAACGAGGATGCCCGTATTGCGGGAGTGAAACGTGCCCGTATCGAGTTGCTGCTACGCCACAATGTCAGTTTGCTGGCTTACCATCTTCCGCTCGATGCACATTCAGTGCTGGGCAATAATGCGCAGTTGGGGCAAAAACTGGGGTTCGTGGTGGAAGGCGGGTTCGGCGAGCAGAGCATCGCCTGCTATGGTGTGCCCGCCGAGGTTCTGCCGCTTTGTGAGCTGGGTGTAAGAGTGGAGCAGGCTCTGGGCCGTACGCCGCTGATTATCGGTGATGGCGACAGGGCGATACGTCGCATCGCCTGGTGTAGCGGCGCGGCCCAAGGGTACTTCGAGGAGGCGATCCGGCTTGGCGTGGACGCTTTTCTTACCGGCGAGATTTCGGAACAGTGCGTCCATCTCGCGCGCGAAACTGGCGTGGCATTCATCGCGGCGGGTCACCACGCTACCGAGCGCTACGGGGTACAGGCGCTGGGAGCGCATCTGGCTCAGGAATTCGGTATCAGCCATCAGTTTGTCGATATTGACAGCCCGGTATAGTTTCGGCGGACTGCTGCTGTAAATGGATAATAAACAATGGGTTGCTGTTTTGATGTCAGGAAAGCCGAATAAATGGATTTAAGTTTTTCTGAAAAATTGGTTACAATTAGCGGTTATTATGCCTCCATAAAGTTTTTCGGATGGAATTGTCCGGAATATTTCGCGGCAGATTATTTTATCTGGCGCCGCCGGTATTGAGATTGGGTCGTAGTCAATATCGGGCGTGCCGTTGAGGTTTCCAAGCAAACGGGGATTCAGTGTATGAGCCAAAATGAAGTGGATCGCAGCAAACGGAGGTTTCTGATTGCTGCTACGACTGCGGTCGGTGGAGTGGCAGCGGCAGCTACCGCCATTCCTTTCGTCGTAAGCATGATGCCAAGCCAGCGAGCCAAGGCAGCCGGCGCGCCGGTTGAGGTGGATGTCAGCAAGATCGAGCCGGGTATGCTGCTGAATGTCGAATGGCAAGGCAAGCCGGTATGGATCGTGAACCGCACCAAGGAAATGATGGATTTGCTAGCGAATCATGACGACCAACTGGTTGATCCTAAATCGGAAGCGAATCAGCAACCGGCGTACTGCCAGAATGCAGCGCGCTCTCGTGCGGAGCACGCAAACATCCTGGTTGCGGTGGGTATCTGTACTCATCTGGGTTGTTCCCCGTCAGAGAAAATGAAGGCCGGCCCCGCAAGTGGCCTGGGCGACGATTGGCCCGGTGGATTTTTCTGCCCCTGCCATGGTTCCCGCTTTGATCTGGCTGCGCGCGTGTACAAAGGTGTTCCTGCGCCGACCAACCTGGTGATTCCGCCCTACAAGTATTTGAGCGACAGCCGTATTCTGGTTGGCGACGACAGCAAGGGAGCCTGATAGATGAATAGCCTGACACGTTTGCTGGGGTGGGTGGACGACCGCTTCCCTCTGACCAAGCTCTGGAAAGAACACCTTTCCGAGTATTACGCACCGAAGAACTTTAACTTCTGGTATTTCTTCGGTTCGCTGGCCTTGCTGGTGCTGGTGATACAGATCGTCTCCGGTATTTTCCTGACCATGCACTACAAGCCGGATGCGGCCCTGGCCTTTTATTCCGTCGAGTACATCATGCGCGACGTGGACTGGGGCTGGCTGATTCGCTATGTACATTCCACCGGCGCCTCGATGTTCTTTGTGGTGGTGTATCTGCACATGTTCCGCGGCTTGATTTATGGTTCCTATCGTAAGCCGCGCGAACTGATCTGGATTTTCGGCATGCTCATCTATCTGGCCCTGATGGCAGAGGCCTTTATGGGTTATTTGCTGCCATGGGGCCAGATGTCCTACTGGGGCGCGCAGGTGATCGTAAACCTGTTTGCTGCCGTGCCATTCGTCGGCCCTGACCTGTCGATCTGGATTCGCGGCGATTACGTGATCTCCGACGCCACGCTGAACCGCTTCTTTGCCTTTCATGTGGTTGCTGTGCCGCTGGTACTGATTGGTTTGGTGGTGGCGCATATCATCGCGCTGCATGAAGTGGGTTCGAATAATCCGGATGGTGTCGAGATCAAGAAGCACAAGGATCCGGTCACGCACATTCCGCTCGACGGCATTCCCTTTCACCCCTATTACACGGTGAAGGATATTGTCGGGGTGGTGGTGTTCCTGATGGTGTTCTCGGCGATTGTGTTCTTCGCGCCTGACCTGGGCGGCTATTTCATCGAATACAATAACTTTGTTCCGGCTGATCCGCTGAAGACGCCGGCACACATTGCGCCCGTATGGTACTTCACTCCATTCTATGCGGTCCTGCGCGCTGTGCCACCGATGTTCGGCTCGCAGTTCCCGGGCGTGATCGCGATGGGCGTGGCAGTCGTGATCATCTTCTTCCTGCCCTGGCTTGACCGTTCACCTGCCAAGTCAATTCGTTATCGCGGTGTAATCTACAAGACTGCGCTGACACTGTTCGTGATCAGCTTCATCGGTCTGGGCTATCTGGGCATGTTGCCAGTGACACCGCTGTACACACTGCTTTCGCAGATACTGACTACAGTCTACTTTGCTTTCTTTCTGCTGATGCCGTGGTACTCCAAAATCGACAAATGCAAACCCGTACCGGAAAGGGTGACAGGATAATGAAAAAGATACTGTTTTTCGTAAGCCTGCTGGCTTCGACGATGGCGTTCGCCTCCAGCGATATTCATCTGGACAAGGCGCCTACCAATCTGAGCGACCAGCAGTCGTTGCAGCGTGGCGCGAAGACTTTCGTCAACTACTGCCTGTCTTGCCACAGCGCGCAGGCGATGCGTTACAACCGCCTGCAGGACATTGGCCTCACCGAGCAGCAGATCAAGGACAACTTGATCTTCACCGGTGCCAAGGTGGGCGACGCCATGACCAACAGCATGAGCAAGAAGGACGGATTGGCGGCTTTCGGTGCCGCGCCTCCCGATCTTTCCGTGATTTCCCGTTCACGCGGGGCGGATTGGCTCTACACGTATCTGCGCGGTTTCTACCGTGACGAAACCAGGGCAACTGGCTGGAATAACGTAGCCTTTGATAAGGTGGGCATGCCGCACGTGCTGTACGAACTCCAGGGCGAGCAGGTTCTGCACGTGGAGAAACACGGCGAGCACGAAACCCAGAAGCTGGTGCTGGCCAAGCCAGGCAAAATGACACCGGCGGAGTACGATGGCATGGTGGCGGATTTGGTGAACTACCTGGAGTTCATGGGTGAGCCGATAAAGGCGACGCGCATGAAGTTGGGTATCGTGGTTCTGCTCTTTCTGAGCATCTTCTTCGTTGTGGCTTATTATCTGAAGAAGGAGTTCTGGAAGGATATACATTAAGCTGATGTGGTCAGGCTGCTAGCCTGAATCAGCGGAAACGGGCCATGGTGGCCCGTTTCCGCTTTGGGCTCTAGTAAATCGTCTCGATAAAATGTTAGTATGAGCCGATTGGCCGGAGCGCAAAGGGGATGTTCCCCTCGGCAAGCCGTTCATTCCGATAACTGGATTCCAGTCCCGGACACGCGGATTCGCCAATATAAACATGTCTACCACTATTAGTAGCAAAAAACCTATGATGACCCTTTATTCTGGCACTACGTGCCCATTTAGTCAGCGTTGCCGAATTGTCCTCTTTGAAAAAGGCATGGATTTCCAGATTATTGATGTGGATATCCATAACAAGCCTGAAGATCTGGCGGTGATGAACCCTTACAACCAGGTGCCGGTGCTGGTGGAGCGCGATTTGATTCTGCATGAGGCGAACATCATCAACGAATACATCGATGAGCGTTTCCCTCACCCTCAGTTGATGCCGGCTGACCCGGTGATGCGCGGTCGGGCGCGCTTGTTCCTGCATCGTTTCGAACAGGAGCTTTTCAGTCATGTCGCAGCTATCGAGCATGGCAGCCAGAAAGCCGCAGACAAGGCGCGCGTTGCTGTGCGCGACAGTCTTGCACAGCTTGCACCGTTGTTCGTCAAGCAGAAGTTCATGCTGGGCGAAGAGTTCTCGATGCTTGATGTGGCGATTGCGCCCATGCTGTGGCGCCTGGATCATTACGGCATTTCCATGCCGAAGCAGGCAGCACCTTTGCTGAAATACGGCGAGCGGCTGTTCAGCCGGCCAGCATTTATCGAGGCGCTGACCCCGTCCGAAAAAGCCATGCGCAAGTGAGTGAACTGCCTACCAAGCCTTATCTTATTCGCGCCATCTATGAATGGTGCACTGACAGTGGGTTGACGCCCCACCTTGTGGTTGCGGTGGGCAAGCATACACGGGTGCCGATGGAGTTCGCGAAGGATGGGCAGATTGTCCTGAATGTCAGCCAGGGGGCTACGCGTAACCTTCTTATCGGCAATGATTTGATTCGGTTCTCGGCGCGCTTCAATGGCGCTTCGCGCGATATTGAGGTGCCGGTTGATGCAGTGGTCAGTATCTACGCCCGTGAAAATGCACAGGGGCTTTCATTCGCGGTTGAAGATGGGGGCGGCGTTCGCGGTGCGGAGGATGAGGTTCCTCAGGATGGTGGCGTAGTTTCTTCATCCCCGGATGACGAGCCGCCCGCCCCGCGCGGAAAGCCGCAGTTGAAACTGGTAAAATAATTTTCTCTGACGGGCTTGTTGCCAATTTGCCCCGTGCAAAGTTCTCGATGGTTATTCATGGGCGCCTGCGATTGGGTGTTGTTCTTGTCCAGCGGAGCCCATCTTCCCTGAATACGGGTTAGGTTCCTCGCTCACAGAGACCCCGTCGTCAAAGTCAAGCTTGTCTTTTTGAATCAAGGCCCCATCGTTTCGCCGCCAGTCGCAGGGCTGACCCAGGGTGTATTGATATATAACAATTCTGTTGCAGGCTGGTGAGAATATTCCCGAAGTAGAGCAACGGGATTTGCCGAACTCGCGCGAAGGCCCTATAATCCCGCCTTTGTCGCGTGGCCGGCATAGCTCAGTTGGTAGAGCAGCTGATTTGTAATCAGAAGGTCCCGAGTTCGATTCTTGGTGCCGGCACCAGAAGTTTAAGGATGTCGTGACGGAAGCAAGTGCAATTCCCGGTAAATATGTTTGACAGGAAAGCGCAACGCCGGCATAATTAGCGGTTACGTTCGGAGGGGTTCCCGAGCGGTCAAAGGGATCAGACTGTAAATCTGACGGCTCTGCCTTCGAAGGTTCGAATCCTTCCCCCTCCACCAGATTTTTAGTGGTAGTAGATTCAAATAAAGACGGGACATGTGCTCGTTCTGGAGTTCCTGGCTCTCAAGTATAGCTATGGGTTGTTGTTTCGGAATGCGGGTGTAGCTCAATGGTAGAGCAGAAGTTTTCCAAACTTACGACGAGGGTTCGATTCCCTTCACCCGCTCCAGTAAGTGTTAGTGGCACAGATTTAATGCCCATGTAGCTCAGGGGTAGAGCACACCCTTGGTAAGGGTGAGGTCATCGGTTCAATTCCGATCATGGGCTCCATATTTTTCTTCTGGATTAGTTGCTTAAAGGGAAGTCATCATGGCAAAAAGCAAATTTGAGCGGACGAAGCCGCACGTAAACGTGGGCACGATTGGACACGTGGATCATGGCAAGACGACGCTGACAGCGGCGATCACCACGATCCTGTCGAAGAAATTTGGCGGCGAAGCCAAAGGCTACGACCAGATTGACAGCGCACCGGAAGAAAAGGCACGCGGCATCACCATCAACACCGCGCACGTCGAATACGAAACCGAGAACCGTCACTACGCGCACGTTGACTGCCCGGGCCACGCTGACTACGTCAAGAACATGATTACCGGAGCCGCCCAGATGGACGGCGCTGTCTTGGTTGTATCCGCCGCAGACGGCCCGATGCCCCAGACCCGCGAGCACATCCTGCTGGCCCGCCAGGTAGGCGTACCCTACATCATCGTCTACATGAACAAAGCCGACATGGTGGACGACCCTGAACTGCTTGAGCTGGTTGAAATGGAAGTGCGCGAACTGCTCTCCAAATACGACTTCCCCGGCGACGACACCCCGATCATCATCGGCTCCGCCCTGAAAGCCCTCGAAGGCGACCAGAGCGAAATCGGCGAGCCCAGCATCTTCAGACTGGCCGAAGCCCTCGACACCTACATCCCCCAGCCAGAGCGCGCCATCGACGGCGCCTTCCTGATGCCGGTGGAAGACGTATTCTCCATCTCCGGACGCGGCACCGTTGTCACCGGACGTATCGAGCGCGGCATCGTCAAGGTTGGCGAAGAAGTTGAAATCATCGGCATCAAGCCCACCATCAAGACCACCTGCACCGGCGTAGAAATGTTCCGCAAACTGCTGGACCAGGGCCAGGCCGGCGACAACGTCGGCGTACTGTTGCGCGGCACCAAGCGTGAAGATGTCGAGCGCGGCCAGGTACTGGCCAAGCCCGGCTCCATCACCCCGCACACCAAGTTCACCGCAGAGATCTACGTCCTGAGCAAAGACGAAGGTGGTCGTCACACCCCGTTTTTCCAAGGCTACCGCCCTCAGTTCTACTTCCGCACCACCGACGTCACCGGCGCGATTGAACTGCCGGCTGGAACGGAAATGGTGATGCCAGGCGACAACATCTCGATCACGGTTGCGCTGATTCAGCCGATCGCGATGGAAGAAGGCCTGCGCTTCGCGATTCGCGAAGGCGGTCGTACCGTCGGCGCCGGTGTTGTGGCTAAGGTTATCGAGTAATAAATCGGTGAGAGGTGAAGCGAGAGGGGTGGGGCAGAAAATCAGCTTCTCACGCCTCGCCTCTCACCTCTCACGAAAAAAATAGGCCAGTAGCTCAATTGGCAGAGTGTCGGTCTCCAAAACCGAAGGTTGGGGGTTCGAGGCCCTCCTGGCCTGCCAAATAGATGGTGTGGAAAAGCGAACGGGCGAAAGCCGTAATAAATTGATCGGGCGACCGGCATATGTGCCGGTCGCTGTTTGCATTTCCGAAAAAGAAACCTTTTATGACAGATAAAATCAAGTTGGTCTTGGCTGTTCTGCTGCTTGCGGCAGGAATTGCCGGTTTCTACCTGTTGTCCGAGCACGCTTTGGTATTGCGTGTGTTAGCGGTTCTGGCGGGCGTGGGAATGGCAATTTTTGTGTCGCGGTTCACCGTTCCCGGCCAGCAATTTTTTGCCTTCGGCAAGGATGCGTGGGTAGAAACCAAGAAAGTTGTGTGGCCGACCCGCAAGGAAACCTTTCAGACAACCGGCGTCGTGTTTCTGCTGGTTGTGGTGATCGCTATTTTCCTGTGGATTGTGGATGCCAGCCTGATGTGGGCGGTCAAATTATTGATGGGCCAGGGGGATTGATGGCAATGCGATGGTACGTGGTGCACGCCTATTCGGGCTACGAGAAGAGTGTGCAACGAGCCCTGCAGGAGCGCATTGAGCGCGCAGGCATGCAGGACAAGTTCGGCCAGATTCTCGTGCCGGTGGAAGAAGTGGTCGAAATGAAAAGTGGCCAGAAAAGCATTAGCGAACGCAAATTCTTTCCTGGTTATGTGCTGGTTCAGATGGAAATGGACGATGAGAGCTGGCATCTGGTAAAGAACACCGCCAAGGTGACTGGTTTTGTCGGTGGTTCCGCGCAAAAACCGACTCCGATCAGTGAAAAGGAAGTCGCTGCGCTGATGCAGCAGATTCAGGATGGTGTGGAAAAACCCAGGCCCAAGGTGCTGTTCGAGGTTGGCGAGGCGGTGCGAGTCAAGGAAGGCCCGTTCACCGATTTCAATGGCATGGTTGAAGATGTTAATTACGACAAGAGCAAGTTGCGCGTGTCGGTACTGATTTTCGGTCGGTCCACTCCGGTGGAACTGGAATTCAGCCAGGTCGAGAAGGCCTGAGGAAAGTTTTTTAAACTGGGGAGCTCGGTACGGCAGTTTGTATAGAGCGTTTGTACCCATTCTAGAGGAGTTGTAAAAGTGGCAAAGAAGATCATTGGTTATATCAAGCTGCAGGTACCTGCAGGCAAAGCCAACCCCAGCCCGCCTATTGGCCCGGCACTGGGCCAGCGCGGCCTGAATATCATGGAGTTCTGCAAGGCGTTCAATGCCCAGACCCAGGGTCTGGAAGTGGGCCTGCCGATCCCGGTGGTGATTACTGCCTACGCGGACAAGAGCTTCACCTTCATCATGAAGACTCCGCCCGCCACCGTGCTGATCAAAAAGGCATCCGGCGTGCAAAAAGGCAGCCCGCGTCCGCATACCGACAAGGTGGGCAAGCTGACGCGCGCCCAGGCAGAAGATATTGCCAAAGCGAAGATGCCCGATCTGACTGCTTCCGACATGGATGCGGCAGTACGCACTATCGCTGGCAGCGCCCGCAGCATGGGCATTGAAGTGGAGGGCGTATAACATGGCACACATTTCCAAACGCACCAAGGCAATCAACGCCAAGGTTGATCGCACCAAGGCTTACTCGCTGGCTGAAGCGCTGACATTGGTCAAGCAGACCGCCACCGCAAAATTTGACGAGTCTATCGATGTGGCCGTGAATCTCGGCATCGATGCGCGTAAATCCGACCAGTTGGTGCGCGGCTCTGTCGTATTGCCACGTGGCACCGGCAAAACCGTGCGTATCGCAGTTTTTGCCCAGGGCGACAATGCGACCAAGGCCAAGGAAGCGGGTGCCGACATCGTCGGTTTCGAAGATCTGGCTGCCGAAATCAAAGCTGGCAAGATGGACTTCGACGTGGTTATCGCCACCCCCGATGCGATGCGTATCGTGGGCCAGCTGGGCCAGATCCTGGGTCCGCGTGGTTTGATGCCTAACCCCAAGGTCGGCACGGTCAGCCCGAATGTGGCTGAAGCAGTTAAAAACGCCAAGGCCGGTCAGGTGCAGTACCGCACCGACAAAGGCGGCATCGTGCAGTGCACCATTGGCCGTGCTTCCTTTGGCGAAGATGCGCTCAAGGAAAACCTGCTGGCTCTGGTGGATGCGCTGAACAAGGCCAAGCCGGCTGCCTCCAAGGGCGTGTATCTGAAGAAATTGGCTGTTTCCAGCACCATGGGTGTTGGAGTCAGGGTAGATCAAAGCACTCTGGCTGCATAAAGAACTTTGGGTCTGCCGGAGTAAGTCCCGGCAGGCCGTCAAAGACCGTAGACATCCTTTGGATTTAATGGTCTGACCGCGAGGTCAAGGCCGTCTACGCAGATGGCGTGCCCAGACAGGTTTTGAAATTTATTGTCGGCTATTGATTTGGCCGGCGTCAGTTTCTCCTGAATGAAGGTCGCCGTGGGTAAGTCCTGGAATTGGTCGGTAATCCGAAACGGTTCCAGGGCTAATTTTAACGGAAGGAGGGAAGACCTTGAGTCTGAATCTTGAAGAGAAAAAAGCGGTTGTAGCGGAAGTGAGCGCGCAACTGGCAAATGCTCAGACCATCGTGGTGGCTGAGTATCGCGGCATGGAAGTGAAAGACATGACCAAGCTGCGTGCCAAAGCCCGCGAAGCCGGCGTTTTCCTGCGCGTGTTGAAAAACACCCTGGTACGTCGTGCCGTTGCTGAAACGCCGTTTGCAGGTTTGTCCGACCAGCTGGTCGGGCCGCTTGCTTATGGTATTTCCAGCGACCCCGTTGCGGCGGCTAAAGTGCTGCATGAGTTTGCTAAAGGTAATGATAAGTTTGTGATCAAGGCCGGTGCCATGGCGAATTTTGTGATGTCCTCCAAGGATGTCGCAAACCTGGCTACCATGCCGAGTCGCGATGAATTGCTGTCCAAGCTCATGGGCACGATGCAGGCGCCAGTTGCAACGTTCGTGCGCACGCTCAACGAAGTGCCAACCAAGTTCGTTCGCGGACTTGCTGCTGTGCGCGACCAAAAGCAGGCTGCATAAACAGCTACAACACTATCTTAAATCCAGTTTCAAATTATTTATTCAGGAGTTGTTAAATCATGGCTATTTCCAAAGCTGAAATTCTCGACGCAATCGCTGGTATGACCGTTCTCGAACTGTCCGAAATGATCAAGGACATGGAAGAGAAATTTGGTGTTTCTGCTGCTGCTGCCGCTGTTGCAGTCGCCGCTCCTGCTGCTGGCGGCGCTGCCGCTGCTGAAGAGAAAACCGAGTTCGATGTCATTCTGACTGGCGCCGGCGACAACAAAGTGAACACCATCAAAGTCGTTCGCACCATCACCGGTCTGGGCCTGAAAGAAGCCAAAGACTTGGTGGACGGCGCTCCCAAGGCTGTCAAGGAAGGCGTTTCCAAGGCTGATGCCGACGCTGTTGCCAAGCAGCTGATCGAAGCTGGCGCGACCTGCGAAGTCAAGTAAGCACTGCTGTACCGAGATCAGGCTGGCGGGAAACCGCCAGCCTTTTCCCGCTTTTAGAAGCCGGCAGATAGCAGACCGCCTTTTTTACAGTCTTCTACCTTCCGTCCTCTGATGCGGAAACATTCATGGAGATACTATGAGCTACTCTTTTACTGAGAAAAGACGTATCCGCAAAAGCTTTGCCAAGCGCGCAAGCGTGTTGGAAGTGCCTTTTCTGCTGGCTACCCAGCTGGATTCCTACGCGGCTTTTCTGCAAGCGGAAGTCAAGCCCGAAGTTCGCAAGAGCGAAGGCCTGCAGGCCGCGTTCAGCTCGATTTTCCCGATCGAGAGCCATTCCAAAAATGCTCGTCTGGATTTCGTCAGCTATAAACTTGGCGAGCCCCCGTTTGACGTGGTGGAATGCCAGCAGCGTGGGTTGACCTTTGCTGCCCCGTTGCGCGTCAAGGTACGCCTGACCATTATGGATCGGGAAGCCTCCAAGCCGACGGTGAAGGAAGTCAAGGAGCAGGAAGTGTATATGGGCGAAATTCCGCTCATGACCCGTTCCGGTTCATTCGTGATCAACGGCACTGAGCGCGTCATTGTGTCCCAGTTGCACCGTTCTCCGGGCGTGTTTTTCGAGCACGACCGTGGCAAGACTCACTCTTCCGGCAAGCTGCTGTTCTCGGCACGCGTGATTCCTTACCGCGGCTCGTGGCTGGACTTCGAATTCGATCCGAAGGATTACCTCTACTTCCGTATTGATCGCCGCCGCAAGATGCCGGTGACGATCCTGCTGAAGGCGCTGGGTTACCAGCCTGAGCAGATTCTCGCTCAATTTTTTGTCAATGACACTTTCCACCTTGCCAAAAAAGGTGTGCAGTTTGAGTTGGTTCCGGAGCGCCTGCGTGGTGAAGTCGCCAAGTTCGATGTGGCTGGAAAAGACGGCGCCATTATTGTGCCCAAGGACAAGCGCATTACCGTCAAGCATATCCGCGAGATGGAGAAAGCCGGCATCAAGAAAGTGACTGTGCCGGACGACTTCCTGATGGGCCGTGTGCTGGCCCACGCCATTGTGGACAAGGAAAGCGGCGAGGTCATCGCTAACGCCAACGACGAGATCACCGAAGAGCTTCTGGTGAAGTTGCAGGCAGCAGGTGTAGCCAAGATCAACACGCTTTATACCAACGACCTGGATCAGGGTCCCTACATTTCGCAGACCCTGCGCATTGATGAAACGCTGGATCAAACTGCTGCGCGCGTCGCCATTTATCGCATGATGCGCCCTGGCGAGCCACCTACCGAGGATTCGGTGGAAGCGTTGTTCAGTGGCCTGTTCTTTAGCGAGGAGCGCTACGACCTGTCAGCCGTCGGTCGCATGAAGTTCAATCGCCGTGTTGGCCGCGAAGAGTTGACCGGCAACATGATCCTGGATAATGACGATATCGTTTCGGTGATCAAGATTCTGGTTGAGCTCAAGAATGGCCGCGGTGAGATCGACGACATCGACCACCTCGGCAATCGCCGCGTGCGTTCGGTTGGTGAGCTGGCAGAAAATCAGTTCCGTGCTGGATTGGTCCGTGTCGAGCGTGCTGTCAAAGAGCGTTTGTCCCAGGCTGAGTCAGAGAACCTGATGCCGCATGACCTGATCAATGCCAAGCCAGTATCTGGCGCGATCAAGGAGTTTTTCGGCTCGTCCCAGTTGTCGCAGTTTATGGACCAGACCAACCCGCTGTCCGAGATTACCCACAAGCGCCGCGTTTCGGCTTTGGGACCGGGCGGCTTGACTCGTGAGCGTGCGGGTTTCGAAGTGCGCGACGTGCATCCTACCCATTATGGCCGGGTATGCCCGATTGAAACGCCGGAAGGTCCGAACATTGGTCTGATCAACTCCTTGGCTTTGTTTGCGCGTACCAATGAATACGGCTTCCTGGAAACGCCCTACCGCAAGGTGATTGATGGCAAGGTTAGCGACCAGATCGATTATCTGTCTGCGATCGAGGAAGGCAAGTATGTGATTGCCCAGGCCAATGCTGACCTGGACAAGAGCGGCAAGTTCAAGCAGGACCTGGTGTCTTGCCGTCATCATAACGAGTTTGCCCTGTCCACTCCGGACAAAGTGCAATACATGGACGTGGCACCATCGCAGATCGTTTCTGTGGCGGCCTCGCTGATCCCGTTCCTTGAACACGACGATGCGAACCGCGCACTGATGGGTTCGAACATGCAACGCCAGGCGGTTCCCTGCCTGCGTGCCGAAAAATCGCTGGTTGGTACCGGCATCGAGCGCACCGTGGCGGTCGACTCTGGCACTACGGTGCAGGCTCGTCGCGGCGGTGTTGTTGATCATGTCGATGCCGGTCGTATCGTGGTGCGGGTACATGATATTGAAGCTCTCGCTGGCGAAGTTGGCGTGGATATCTACAACCTGATCAAGTACACCCGTTCCAACCAGAACACCAACATCAACCAGCGTCCGCTGGTTAAGGTCGGCGACATCATCGCCGCCGGCGACGTGATCGCTGACGGCGCATCCACCGACATGGGTGAACTGGCGCTGGGCCAGAACATGCTGGTGGCGTTCATGCCTTGGAACGGCTACAACTTCGAGGATTCGATCCTGATCTCCGAGCGCGTGGTGGCGGATGACCGCTACACCTCGATCCACATCGAAGAGCTTTCCGTTGTCGCACGCGACACCAAGCTCGGACCGGAAGAGATCACTCGTGATATTTCCAACCTGTCCGAGCGCATGCTTGGCCGTCTCGATGAATCCGGCATCTGCTACATCGGCGCCGAAGTTGAGGCGGGCGACGTGCTGGTGGGCAAGGTTACGCCTAAAGGCGAAACCCAGCTGACGCCGGAAGAGAAGCTGCTGCGCGCCATTTTCGGTGAGAAGGCGTCCGATGTGAAGGACACTTCCCTGCGCGTCCCGTCCGGCATGTCCGGCACCGTGATCGATGTGCAAGTGTTCACTCGCGAGGGAATCGAGCGTGATGTGCGTGCTCAGCAGATCATCGATGACGAACTCAAGGGCTTCAAGAAGGATCTGGCTGACCAGATGCGCATCGTTGAGAACGATGCCTTCGGTCGGATTGAACGGCTGCTTGTTGGCAAGACCGCCAACGGCGGACCGAAGAAGCTGGCCAAGGGCACCAAGATCACCAAGGCTTATTTGACTGAAGTCGAGCGCCATTCGTGGTTCGATGTACGCTTAGCCGGTGAGGATGAAGCTCGCCAGCTGGAACAGCTGAAGGAAAGTCTGGCGCAGAAGCGTGTCGATTTCGATGCGATGTACGAAGAGAAAAAGAAAAAACTCACCAGTGGCGATGAACTGCCGCCTGGCGTACAGAAGATGGTCAAGGTTTACGTCGCGGTGAAGCGTCGCCTGCAACCTGGCGACAAAATGGCTGGCCGCCACGGTAACAAGGGTGTTATTTCCAAGATCGTTCCGATCGAGGACATGCCCTATACTGCTGACGGTACCCCGATGGACATCGTGCTCAATCCGCTGGGCGTGCCTTCGCGTATGAACGTGGGACAGATCCTGGAAGTTCACCTGGGCTGGGCTGCCAAAGGCCTGGGGATCAAGATTGGCGATATGCTCAAGGCGCAGGCCAAGATTCAGGATATGCGCAAGTTCCTCGGGAAAATCTACAACAGCAGTGGCAAGACCGAGGACATCGCTTCCCTGTCCGACGAAGAAGTGCTGACCCTGGCACATAACCTGCAGGGTGGCGTGCCGTTCGCAACGCCGGTGTTCGACGGCGCGACCGAAGAAGAAATCAAGGATATGCTGGAACTGGCGGGCTTGCCCCGCTCCGGACAGATATTCCTGAGTGACGGACGCACCGGTGAAACCTTTGAACGGCCGACCACAGTGGGTTACATGCATGTGCTCAAACTGCACCATCTGGTGGACGACAAGATGCACGCACGTTCCACAGGGCCATACAGTCTGGTCACGCAGCAGCCTCTGGGCGGTAAAGCACAGTTCGGTGGCCAGCGTTTCGGCGAGATGGAAGTGTGGGCGCTCGAAGCTTATGGCGCCGCGTACATCCTGCAAGAGATGCTGACTGTGAAGTCGGACGATGTCAGCGGACGTACCAAGATTTACGAAAATATCGTTAAGGGCGAACACAAGATCGATGCCGGCATGCCGGAATCCTTCAACGTGCTGGTCAAGGAAATCCGCTCGCTGGCCATTGATATCGATCTGGAACGTTATTGATTTGCTGAGAGGTGAGGGGTAAGCGTAATACCACGCCATTACTCCTCACGCCTCACCCCTCACGCCTCACGGAGGTTACATGAAAGCACTGCTCGATTTATTTAAACAGGTTACCCAGGAAGAAGAGTTCGAAGCGATCAAGATCGCTCTGGCTTCTCCGGAGAAAATCCGTTCCTGGTCCTACGGTGAAGTAAAGAAGCCGGAGACCATCAACTATCGCACCTTCAAGCCGGAGCGCGATGGCTTGTTCTGTGCCAAAATTTTCGGACCGATCAAGGACTATGAATGTCTTTGCGGCAAGTACAAACGCCTCAAGCATCGCGGTGTAATCTGCGAGAAGTGCGGTGTTGAAGTAACCCAGTCCAAAGTTCGTCGCGAGCGTATGGCTCACATCGAGCTGGCTTCCCCTGTCGCCCATATCTGGTTCCTCAAGTCCTTGCCTTCGCGGCTCGGCATGGTGCTGGACGTGCCGCTGCGCGACATCGAGCGGGTGTTGTACTTCGAAGCATACGTGGTGACCAATCCGGGCATGACGCCGCTGAATCGTGCCCAGTTGCTGACTGAGGATGACTACCTGACCAAGGTGGAAGAGTTCGGCGACGAATTCCACGCCTGCATGGGTGCGGAAGGTGTGCGCGAGCTGTTGCGCACCCTCAACATTGAGGTCGAAGTCGAGAAGCTGCGCAAGGATTTGTCGGAAACAGGTTCCGAGACCAAGATCAAGAAGCTTGCCAAGCGCCTCAAGGTGCTCGAGGCATTCCAGAAATCCGGCATCAAGCCGGAGTGGATGATCCTGGAAGTGCTGCCGGTGCTGCCGCCGGAATTGCGCCCGCTGGTGCCGCTGGATGGCGGCCGCTTCGCGACCTCCGACCTGAACGATTTGTACCGTCGCGTGATCAACCGTAACAACCGCCTGAAGCGCCTGTTGGAGCTGAAAGCGCCGGAAATTATCGTCCGCAACGAGAAGCGGATGCTGCAGGAATCCGTGGATTCCCTGCTCGACAACGGTCGCCGTGGCAAGGCCATGACCGGCGCCAACAAGCGCCCATTGAAGTCGCTCGCCGACATGATCAAGGGCAAGGGTGGTCGTTTCCGCCAAAACTTGCTGGGCAAGCGTGTCGACTACTCCGGCCGTTCCGTGATCGTGGTTGGTCCGCAGTTGAAATTGCATCAGTGCGGTCTGCCCAAGAAGATGGCTCTGGAATTGTTCAAGCCCTTCATTTTCCACAAGCTGGAAGTGTTGGGTCTGGCCACGACCATCAAGGCAGCCAAACGCATGGTGGAAGACGAGATTCCGGAAGTCTGGGACATCTTGGAAGACGTGATCCGCGAGCATCCGGTCATGCTCAACCGTGCGCCGACCCTGCATCGTCTCGGCATCCAGGCGTTCGAACCAGTCCTGATCGAGGGCAAGGCAATCCAGCTGCATCCGCTGGTTTGCGCGGCGTTCAACGCCGACTTCGACGGCGACCAGATGGCCGTTCACGTGCCGCTGTCGCTGGAAGCGCAAATCGAGGCGCGTACCTTGATGCTGGCTTCCAATAACGTACTGTCACCTGCCAACGGCGAGCCGATCATCGTGCCGTCGCAGGATATCGTGCTGGGTCTGTATTACATGACCCGCGAAAAAATCAACGCCAAGGGCGAAGGTACGCTGTTCGGCACGATCAGCGAGATCTCGCGTGCCTATGAGTCGCGCCAGGTAGAATTGCATGCCAAGGTCACTGCGCGCATCAAGGAATACGAGCTGGACGAGGAAGGCAACAAGCGCGAAAAAATTACGCGTTACGAGACCACGGTCGGCCGGGCCTTGTTGTCCGAGATACTGCCTGTCGGATTGCCGTTCCCGCTGATCAACAAGGCGCTGAAGAAGAAAGAAATTTCCAAACTGATCAACGCCAGCTTTCGTCGCTGCGGTCTGCGCGAAACCGTGATTTTCGCCGACAAGCTGATGTATACGGGTTTCGCGTATGCAGCTCGCGCCGGCATTTCGATCTGTGTCGACGACATGCTGGTCCCGACAGAGAAGGAACAGCTGATCGGCGCTTCCGAGAAAGAGGTCAAGGAAATCGAGGCGCAGTACACCTCCGGCCTGGTGACTCAGGGTGAGCGCTACAACAAGGTAGTGGATATCTGGGGCCGCTGCGGCGACCAGGTGGCCAAGGCCATGATGAATCATCTCGGCACCGAGCCGGTCGTCGACCGGGATGGCAAGACGGTCACCCAGGAGTCGTTCAACTCAATTTACATGATGGCCGATTCCGGCGCCCGCGGCTCCGCAGCGCAGATCCGTCAGTTGGCCGGTATGCGGGGCCTGATGGCCAAGCCTGATGGCTCGATCATCGAAACCCCGATTACGGCAAACTTCCGCGAGGGCCTGAATGTTCTGCAGTACTTCATCTCGACTCACGGCGCACGTAAAGGCTTGGCTGACACCGCGCTGAAGACCGCGAACTCCGGTTACCTGACCCGCCGCCTGGTAGACGTGACCCAGGATCTGGTCGTTACCGAGAACGATTGCGGCACTGCCGAAGGCATGGCGCTGAGGGCGTTGGTCGAAGGCGGAGAGGTGGTCGAGCCGTTGCGTGAGCGTATTCTTGGGCGTACGGCTGCGGTGGATGTGGTTAACCCGGAAACAAGTGAGACTGTTTACGAGGCTGGCACGCTGCTGGATGAAGATGCGGTGGAAGCGATCGAAGCTTTGGGCATCGACGAAGTCAAAGTGCGTACTCCGCTGACCTGCGAAACTCGCTACGGCTTGTGCGCCAAGTGCTATGGTCGCGACCTTGGTCGTGGCTATGAGGTCAACGTGGGCGAGGCAGTCGGCGTGATCGCGGCCCAGTCCATCGGCGAGCCAGGTACACAGTTGACCATGCGTACCTTTCACATCGGCGGTGCGGCATCCCGTGCGGCGGCAACAAGTCAGGTCGAAATCAAATCCAACGGCGTGGCGCGCTTTGCCTCCGGCATGCGCTACGTGACCAACGCCAAAAATGAACAGATCGTGATTTCGCGTAGTGGCGAAGTGATCATCACCGACGACAACGGTCGCGAGCGCGAACGCCAGAAGATTCCTTACGGCTCCACTTTGTTGGCGTCGGATGGCTCTGTTGTCAAGGCAGGACAGGTGTTGGCGACATGGGATCCGCATACGCGTCCGATTATTACCGAATATGCGGGCACGGCACGCTTCGATAACGTTGAAGAAGGCGTCACCGTGGCCAAGCAGCTCGACGATGTGACCGGTTTGTCCTCTCTGGTTGTGATCGATCCCAAGCGTCGCGGCACGACTCAGTTCAAAGGCTTGCGGCCGCAGGTCAAACTGCTCGATGACAACGGTCAGGAAATCAAGATCGCCGGCACCGAACTGCCGGTTAACATCACCTTCCAGCTCGGCTCGATCATTACGGTGAAGGACGGCCAGATGGTCAACGTCGGCGATGTGCTGGCGCGGATTCCGCAGGAGACCTCCAAGACCCGCGATATTACCGGGGGTCTGCCGCGCGTGGCTGAGCTGTTCGAGGCTCGTTCGCCGAAGGATGCCGGCTTGCTGGCTGAAGTTACCGGTATCGTGTCGTTCGGCAAGGACACCAAGGGCAAGCAGCGTCTGGTGATTACCGATCTTGACGGCGTTGCCCACGAATATTTGATTACGAAGGACAAGCACGTCACCGCTCACGATGGTCAGGTGGTCAACAAGGGCGAAAGCATTGTCGATGGTCCGGCTGATCCGCATGACATCTTGCGCCTGAGAGGTGTCGAGGCGCTGGCACGCTACATTACCGATGAGGTGCAGGACGTGTACCGTCTCCAGGGTGTGAAGATCAACGACAAGCACATTGAAGTGATCGTGCGCCAGATGCTGCGCCGTGTGACCGTAATGGATGCCGGTGCTACCCGCTTCATCCAGGGTGAGCAGGTCGAGCGAGCCGACGTGCTGGCGGAGAACGAGAAAATGGTGGCCGAGGGGAAAGATCCCGCCACCTACGAGTACATGCTGCTGGGCATTACCAAGGCCTCGCTGTCTACCGATTCGTTCATCTCCGCTGCTTCCTTCCAGGAAACGACGCGCGTGCTGACCGAAGCGGCGATCATGGGCAAACGGGACGAGCTACGAGGCCTGAAGGAGAACGTCATCGTTGGTCGACTGATTCCGGCAGGTACCGGTCTGGCCTTCCACACGGCCCGCCGCAGGCAGAAGTCTGGCGAAGGTCTGGTGATGGCGGCAGAGGTGATCGAAGAGTCGCCAGCCGCACCGGAAGGCAGCGAGCTTTCCGCCTGAAGTATCCCTGTGCGGTGAAATAACCGTACAGGGAGCTTGACATTTGGTCAGGGAGAAAATAGAATCCACAGTCTTTTTAGCAGTGGCTAAATTCCTGCGCCGGATTCCTTACGAGCGCTGTGCATATATTTGGGACGGCAACGGTTGCCGTCCCCGTTATTTTTTTAGGAATGGATTATCAATGCCAACGATTAACCAGTTAGTGCGTAAACCGCGCGAGCCCAAGCCTGCCAAGAGCAAAGTGCCAGCGCTGGAAAGCAGTCCGCAGAAGCGCGGAGTCTGTACCCGCGTCTATACCACGACACCGAAGAAACCGAACTCGGCGTTGCGTAAAGTGGCTCGTGTGCGTCTCACCAACGGTTTTGAGGTGTCCAGCTATATTGGCGGTGAAGGCCATAACCTGCAGGAGCACTCGGTGGTCTTGATCCGTGGTGGTCGTGTCAAGGACTTGCCTGGTGTTCGTTACCATACAGTGCGCGGCAGTCTGGATACCGCTGGCGTTAAAGATCGTAAGCAGAGTCGTTCCAAGTACGGCACCAAGCGCCCGAAGGCGGCTTAAGCTAATTTAAAAGCTAATTTATAAAGATAGCACCGAGGTAATTATGCCAAGACGTAGAGAAGTTCCTAAGCGTGAAGTCCTGCCTGATCCGAAATTCGGCAGTGCAGAAATTTCCAAGTTCGTAAATGTGCTGATGACGGCGGGTAAAAAGGCCGTGGCAGAGCGGATTATTTACGGCGCTTTGGAGCAGATTGAGAAGAAAAGCGGCAAGAACCCGCTTGAAGTGTTTACTCAAGCGCTGGGGAATGTGCGTCCTTCCGTCGAGGTGAAGAGCCGCCGGGTTGGCGGTGCCAACTACCAGGTTCCGGTTGAAGTTCGCCCGGTTCGCCGCACTGCTCTGGCGATGCGCTGGATCAAGGATGCAGCACGCAAGCGTGGTGAGAAGTCGATGGGCTTCCGTTTGGCCGGAGAATTGCTGGACGCCGCTGAAGGCCGTGGTTCCGCGATGAAAAAACGTGATGAAATTCACCGTATGGCCGAAGCCAACAAGGCATTCGCACATTACAGGTTCTGATTTTAGCCACAGAGAACACGAAGATCGCGGGGCTGGGAAGACCGCTTTCTTTTTTGTTCTTTGTGAACTTTAGTGGTTGAAGGTTTTAGTAAAGGTTTTAACCGTGGCACGCAAAACACCCATTGAACGATATCGCAACATCGGCATTAGCGCGCATATTGACGCCGGCAAAACCACCGCAACCGAGCGTGTGCTGTTTTATACCGGTGTATCGCACAAAATTGGCGAAGTCCATGATGGCGCAGCCACCATGGACTGGATGGAGCAGGAGCAGGAGCGTGGGATTACTATTACTTCCGCAGCGACGACCTGTTTCTGGAAGGGGATGGACAATAATTACCCCGAGCATCGCATCAATATCATCGACACGCCGGGTCACGTTGACTTCACTATTGAAGTTGAGCGCTCGATGCGCGTTTTGGACGGCGCCTGTATGGTGTATTGCGCGGTAGGTGGAGTGCAGCCCCAGTCTGAAACCGTGTGGCGCCAGGCCAACAAGTACGGTGTGCCGCGTCTGGCCTTTGTTAACAAGATGGATCGTTCCGGCGCCAACTTCTTCAAGGTTTACGACCAGATGAAGAGCCGCCTGAAGGCTAACCCGGTACCATTGCAGGTGCCGATCGGCGCTGAAGACAAATTTGAAGGTGTGGTCGATCTGGTTCGCATGAAGGCGATCTACTGGGATGAAGCCAGCCAGGGTATGAAATTTGACCTGCGCGATATTCCTGCCGACCTCCAGGCGAGCGCCAAGGAATGGCGTGAGAAAATGGTCGAAAGCGCCGCTGAGGCGTCCGAAGAGTTGATGAACAAATACCTCGAAGAGGGTGATTTGTCGGAAGCCGAAATCAAGCGCGGTCTGCGTCAACGCACGATTGCGGGCGAAATCGTTCCGATGCTGTGCGGTTCTGCATTCAAGAACAAGGGCGTGCAGGCGATGCTGGACGCCGTGATCGACTACATGCCGGCGCCGACCGATATCAAGCCGGTACAGGGCGAACTGGAAAATGGTGAGATTGGCAGCCGCTCGGCGAGCGACGATGAGCCGTTTGCTGGTTTGGCATTCAAGATCATGACTGATCCTTTTGTGGGTCAGCTGATTTTCTTCCGCGTCTATTCCGGCATGGTAAAAACTGGCGATACCATTTACAACCCGATCAAGGGCAAGAAAGAGCGTATTGGCCGGATTTTGCAGATGCATGCTAATCAGCGCGAAGAGCTCAAGGAAGTGTACGCGGGTGATATCGCGGCGGCGGTGGGTCTGAAAGAAGCTACCACGGGCGATACGCTGTGCGACCTGAACAAGACGATTGTTCTCGAGCGCATGATATTCCCTGAGCCAGTGATTCACGTTGCTGTGGAACCCAAGACCAAGGCCGACCAGGAGAAAATGGGCCTGGCCCTGAATCGTCTGGCGCAAGAAGACCCCTCGTTCCGTGTTCGCACTGACGAAGAAACCAATCAAACCATCATTTCCGGTATGGGCGAGTTGCATCTGGAAATTCTGGTTGACCGCATGCGCCGAGAGTTCGGCGTTGAGGCCAACGTGGGCGCGCCGCAAGTCGCTTACCGCGAGGCGATCAGGAAAGAGGTCGAAGTCGAAGGTAAATTCGTCAAACAGTCCGGTGGTCGCGGCCAGTATGGTCACGTATGGATCAAGATGGGACCGAACGAGGCCGGCAAGGGTTTCGAATTTGTCGATGCCGTCAAGGGCGGTACTGTGCCGCGTGAATACATTCCTGCGGTTGAAAAAGGTTTGCGCGAAACTCTGCCGAACGGCGTGCTTGCCGGATTCCCGGTGGTGGATGTGAAAGTGACCTTGTTCGACGGTTCCTACCACGACGTTGACTCCAACGAAAATGCCTTCAAGATGGCGGCTTCTATGGCGTTCAAGGATGGTATGCGCAAAGCCAATCCGGTGCTGCTTGAGCCGATGATGGCGGTGGAAGTGGAAATGCCTGAAGAAAAAATGGGCGATGTGATGGGCGATCTTTCCTCTCGTCGCGGCATGATCCAGGGCATGGATGATATGGCTGGTGGTGGCAAGTCTATCAAGGCTGAAGTGCCTTTGGCTGAAATGTTTGGCTATTCCACCACGTTGCGTTCGCTGACTCAGGGCCGCGCAACGTACACCATGGAATTCAAGCATTATGCAGAGGCGCCGAAAAACGTTGCCGAAGCAATTATTAACAAGAAATAATCGTTCTTTGAGATAAAGGGAAGTCATCATGGCAAAAAGCAAATTTGAGCGGACGAAGCCGCACGTAAACGTGGGCACGATTGGACACGTGGATCATGGCAAGACGACGCTGACAGCGGCGATCACCACGATCCTGTCGAAGAAATTTGGCGGCGAAGCCAAAGGCTACGACCAGATTGACAGCGCACCGGAAGAAAAGGCACGCGGCATCACCATCAACACCGCGCACGTCGAATACGAAACCGAGAACCGTCACTACGCGCACGTTGACTGCCCGGGCCACGCTGACTACGTCAAGAACATGATTACCGGAGCCGCCCAGATGGACGGCGCTGTCTTGGTTGTATCCGCCGCAGACGGCCCGATGCCCCAGACCCGCGAGCACATCCTGCTGGCCCGCCAGGTAGGCGTACCCTACATCATCGTCTACATGAACAAAGCCGACATGGTGGACGACCCTGAACTGCTTGAGCTGGTTGAAATGGAAGTGCGCGAACTGCTCTCCAAATACGACTTCCCCGGCGACGACACCCCGATCATCATCGGCTCCGCCCTGAAAGCCCTCGAAGGCGACCAGAGCGAAATCGGCGAGCCCAGCATCTTCAGACTGGCCGAAGCCCTCGACACCTACATCCCCCAGCCAGAGCGCGCCATCGACGGCGCCTTCCTGATGCCGGTGGAAGACGTATTCTCCATCTCCGGACGCGGCACCGTTGTCACCGGACGTATCGAGCGCGGCATCGTCAAGGTTGGCGAAGAAGTTGAAATCATCGGCATCAAGCCCACCATCAAGACCACCTGCACCGGCGTAGAAATGTTCCGCAAACTGCTGGACCAGGGCCAGGCCGGCGACAACGTCGGCGTACTGTTGCGCGGCACCAAGCGTGAAGATGTCGAGCGCGGCCAGGTACTGGCCAAGCCCGGCTCCATCACCCCGCACACCAAGTTCACCGCAGAGATCTACGTCCTGAGCAAAGACGAAGGTGGTCGTCACACCCCGTTTTTCCAAGGCTACCGCCCTCAGTTCTACTTCCGCACCACCGACGTCACCGGCGCGATTGAACTGCCGGCTGGAACGGAAATGGTGATGCCAGGCGACAACATCTCGATCACGGTTGCGCTGATTCAGCCGATCGCGATGGAAGAAGGCCTGCGCTTCGCGATTCGCGAAGGCGGTCGTACCGTCGGCGCCGGTGTTGTGGCTAAGGTTATCGAGTAATTAAACAAGCTGCGGGTTTTGGCCCGCAGCACCGCTCTTTGGATAAAACATGCAAAGTCAAAAAATCCGTATCCGCCTGAAGGCGTTTGATTATCGTTTGATCGATCAGTCTGCGCTGGAAATCGTGGAAACCGCAAAACGTACTGGCGCCGTGGTTAAAGGCCCTGTTCCTTTGCCGACCCGTATCGAACGTTTTGATATTCTGCGTTCGCCGCACGTCAACAAGACCTCGCGTGACCAGTTGGAAATTCGTACTCACCTGCGCTTGATGGACATTATTGACCCAACCGACAAAACGGTTGATGCGCTGATGAAGCTGGATCTGCCAGCTGGTGTGGACGTGGAAATCAAGCTGTAAATTATTAAAGTAGTTAGAAGACAGGCAAAATTGATACGGTTAAAAAAACGGTGTATACTTCACCGCTTTTTTAACTGTGCTCTTTTGCACCAAATGGCATTCGACTTTCAATGCGCTAAAGCGCATGAGGGATTGGTTGCTGTTAAAACCGCCGGTCAATCGTAACCGGCCTTGTAAGAAGGAAAATTGTGATGAGCTTAGGACTTGTCGGTCGCAAGATTGGCATGACCCGCGTGTTTACTGAGGACGGAACTTCCGTGCCGGTGACCGTTGTGGACGTGTCCAACAATCGCGTGACCCAGATTAAAACTCCCGCAACAGATGGTTATACCGCTGTTCAGGTTGCATTCGGTACACGTCGCAAGAGCCGTGTCACTCAACCTCTGGCTGGGCATTATGCTAAAGCTGGTGTTGATGCTGGCCGTGTTCTCAAAGAATTCACGGTGACTGGCGAAGCCGCTGCCCAGATGAGCTTGGGCGGCGCTGTCAGTATCGATCTGTTCCAGGTCGGCCAAATGGTGGATGTAACCGGCACTACTCAAGGTAAAGGTTTTACCGGCGCGATCAAGCGTCACCACTTCAGTTCTAACCGTGCCACTCACGGTAACTCGCGTTCCCATAACAGCGCAGGCTCGATTGGTCAGAACCAGGATCCCGGTCGCGTATTTCCCGGCAAGCGGATGGCGGGCCACTATGGCGCCGTGAAGCGGACTACGCAGAACCTTGAAATCATTCGTGTCGATACCGAACGCCAACTGCTCCTGATCAAGGGGGCTGTTCCCGGCTCCAAGGGCGGCGATCTGATCGTGCGCCCGAGCGTAAAGGCAGGTGCATAATGGAATTGAAACTAATCAATGACCAAGGACAATCAACTTCCAGCGTAACGGCATCGGATGATTTGTTCGGTCGCGAATTCAATGAGGCGCTGGTTCACCAGGTTGTAACCGCGTACATGGCTAACGCCCGTAGCGGTAACCGCGCCCAGAAAGACCGCAGCGAAGTTTCCCATACCACCAAGAAGCCATGGCGCCAAAAGGGTACCGGTCGTGCTCGTGCAGGTATGTCTTCCAGCCCTCTGTGGCGTGGCGGCGGTCAGATTTTTCCGAACAGGCCCGATGAGAATTTCAGCCAGAAGGTCAATAAAAAGATGTTCCGTGCCGGCATCAGCTCGATTCTTTCCGAACTGGCCAGGCTGGGTCGTCTCTCGGTAGTGGAGAATTTCTCAGTCGATACGCCGAAGACTAAGGCGTTGGCTCAAAAAATCAAGGGCATGGGTATGGACAAAGTGCTCATCATTACCGACGAGATGGATGAGAATCTCTATCTTTCAGCCCGGAATTTGCCTCATGTGCTGGTATTGGAAGCGCATCGCGCTGACCCAGTGAGCATGGTGCACTACCCGAATGTGCTGATGACCCGCAGTGCGGTGAAGAAATTTGAGGAGATGTACGCATGAACGCGCCCACATTTAATCAGGAACGCCTGATGCAGGTCATTCTGGCTCCCCAGATCTCCGAGAAAAGCACCATGATTGCGGACAAGCATGAGCAGGTGGCTTTCCGTGTTGTGACGAACGCCACCAAGCCAGAAATCAAGGCGGCAGTGGAGTTGCTGTTCAAGGTTGAGGTGGATAGTGTCCAGGTGGTGAACGTCAAGGGCAAGGTTAAGCGCTTTGGTAAAATTTCAGGCCGTCGCAAGGACTGGAAGAAGGCATACGTCGCCCTGAAGCCTGGCCAAGAAATCAATTTCGCAGCGGGCGAGTAGGAGAGAAACGATGGCAATTATTAAAGTTAAACCGACATCTCCGGGCCGACGCGCTGTAGTAAAGATCGTCACGCCGGAACTGCACAAGGGCAAGCCTCATGCATCGCTGCTGGAAAGTCAGTCGCGCAATGCGGGTCGTAACCATCATGGTCGCATTACCGTGCGGCATCAAGGCGGCGGACACAAGCAGCACTACCGTGTGGTCGATTTCAAGCGCGACAAGGACGGTATACCGGCTAAAGTCGAACGTCTGGAATATGATCCAAATCGCACCGCGCATCTGGCGCTGCTGTGCTACGCGGATGGCGAGCGTCGTTACATTATTGCGGCCAAAGGTGTAGGCGTGGGCACTCAGGTTGTCAGCGGCTCGGATTCCCCGATCAAGCCAGGCAACACTCTGCCTCTGCGCAACATCCCTGTCGGCACCATCATTCACTGCATCGAAATGCAGCCTGGCAAGGGCGCTCAGATGGCTCGCTCTGCCGGCGCTTCTGTGCAGTTGATGGCTCGTGAAGGTGCTTACGCCCAGGTTCGTTTGCGTTCTGGCGAGGTCCGTAAGGTGCATGTGGATTGCAAGGCGACCATTGGCGAAGTCGGCAATTCCGAGCATAACCTGCGTTCCATCGGCAAGGCCGGCGCGATGCGCTGGCGCGGTGTTCGTCCGACAGTTCGCGGCGTTGCGATGAACCCTGTTGACCACCCGCACGGTGGCGGTGAGGGCAAGACTGCCGCAGGTCGTCATCCGGTCAGCCCATGGGGCACGCCGACCAAGGGCTACCGTACGCGGAGCAACAAGCGTACAACCGGCATGATTGTGAATCGCCGTCCGTCGAATAAGAGGTAACAGATATGGCACGTTCTATTAAAAAAGGTCCGTTTGTTGATGCGCATCTGATCACCAAGGTGGATGCAGCACGCGCAACCCATGACAAGCGCCCGATCAAGACCTGGTCACGCCGCTCCACGGTGATGCCGGATTTCGTAGGTTTGACGATCGCTGTACACAACGGCAAGCTGCATATCCCCGTGTACATTTCGGAAAACATGGTCGGCCACAAGCTGGGTGAATTTTCGCTGACACGTACCTTTAAAGGGCATGCGGCGGATAAGAAAGCCAAGAGATAAGAGAGGCTATGATGAGAGTTAGTGCTGTATTACGCGGTACCAGGCTGTCGGCGCAAAAAGGCCGATTGGTAGCCGATCAGATTCGCGGATTGCCCGTTGACCGTGCATTGAACATCCTGACCTTTAGCCCGAAAAAGGGTGCGGTGATTATCAAGAAAGTGCTGGAGTCTGCAATTGCCAACGCTGAGCATAATGAGGGCGCGGACATTGATGAGCTTAAGGTCGCGACCATATTGGTAGACGAAGGTTCGACGATGAAGCGTTTCCGGGCACGTGCGAAAGGTCGAGGCGCGAGAATTCTCAAGCCTACCTGCCATATCACCGTCACTGTCGGAAACTAAGAGGAAAGAACATGGGACAGAAGATTCATCCAATCGGTTTTCGACTGAGTGTGCTCAAGAACTGGACATCGAAGTGGTATGCCAATAGCAAGAATTTTGCAGGTATGCTGGCTGATGACATCAAGGTACGCGATTTCCTCAAGAAAAAACTTGCGCATGCTTCAGTAGGTAAGATCGTTATCGAGCGGCCAGCTCGTAACGCCAGAATTTCGATCTTCAGCGCCCGTCCGGGTGTGGTGATCGGCAAGAAAGGCGAGGATATCGAGGCATTGAAATCCCAGCTGCAGAAGTTAATGGGCGTGCCAGTGCACCTCAATATCGAGGAAATTCGCAAGCCTGAGATCGATGCGCAGTTGATTGCTGAAAATATTGCGCAGCAGCTTGAAAAACGCATCATGTTCCGCCGTGCAATGAAGCGCGCGATGCAGAATGCCATGCGTCTTGGGGCTCAGGGCATCAAAATTGAAAGTGCCGGTCGTCTGAATGGTGCCGAGATCGCACGTACGGAATGGTATCGCGAAGGTCGTGTGCCACTGCACACCCTGCGTGCCGATATCGACTACGGCACTGCCGAAGCGAAAACGACGTACGGTATCATCGGGATCAAAGTCTGGGTCTACAAAGGCGAGACACCGGCCAAGGGCGAGACTCCTGTAGTTGCAGCGGTCGAACCGGAACGCAAACCAAGAAAGTCGGGAGCAAAACATGCTACAGCCAGCTAGAAGGAAATTCCGCAAGGAGCATAAAGGCCGCAATACCGGCATTGCTACTCGCGGTAACAAGGTCAGCTTCGGCGAATTCGGCCTGAAGGCAATTGGTCGCGGACGCCTGACTGCACGCCAGATCGAGGCGGCTCGTCGTGCCATGACGCGTCACATTAAACGTGGCGGTCGGATCTGGATCAGGATATTCCCTGACAAGCCGATTTCCCAGAAGCCTGCTGAAGTGCGGATGGGTAACGGTAAGGGCAACCCGGAGTACTACGTGGCCGAGATTCAGCCAGGCAAAGTGCTCTATGAAATGGATGGTGTGGAAGAAACACTGGCGCGTGAGGCGTTTCGCCTGGCTGCTGCCAAGTTGCCGATCCAGACCACTTTCGTAACCAGACAGTTAGGTGGTTAATCATGAAAGCCAGCGAATTAAGAGCCAAGTCAACTGAAGAGTTGAGCAAGGAGATGGTGGAGTTGCTGCGCGCCCAGTTCGGCTTGCGTATGCAGATTTCCACACAGCAGAGCACCAAAGTGGATCAGTTGGGCAAGGTCCGCAAGGATATTGCGCGCGTACGTACGCTGATCAGTGAAAAGGCGAGACAAGCATGAGCGAAGATAAAGTTATACGCACGCTGACCGGTCGTGTGGTCAGCGACAAGATGGACAAGACCGTGACCGTTCAGGTTGAGCGCAAGGTCAAGCACCCTTTGTACGGCAAGGTGATCAGCCGTTCCAAGAAGTATCATGCCCATGATGAGCAGAATGAGTATCATGAGGGTGATCTGGTGACCATCGAAGAATGCCGCCCAATCGCAAAAACCAAGGCGTTTCGTGTGACTGCCCTGATTGAGAAGAGCCGTTTGGTATAAAGTGCTTGCGTTTCCCACCGGGAGGCGCTAATATCTCGCTCTTTTTGGGCGAGCGGTTCGAATAATCGGGCCGAAGCCAAAACTGACCGTCGAAGTTCGCTGCGCTACTTATAATAGTGATGGGCAGCTCCCGGACGGATTAAGTTGGAGAAATAAAATGATACAAATGCAATCTGTGCTGGATGTCGCAGACAACACTGGTGCACGCCGCGTGATGTGCATCAAGGTTTTGGGCGGCTCCAAGCGTCGTTACGCCGCCATCGGTGATGTCATCAAGGTCAGCATCAAGGATGCCGCTCCACGCGGTCGCGTCAAGAAGGGTGATGTCTACAACGCTGTTGTAGTTCGCACTGCTAAAGGCGTTCGCCGTCCTGATGGATCCCTTATCAAATTCGACGGCAATGCCGCCGTTCTGCTGAATAACAAATTGGAACCCATCGGTACCCGTATCTTCGGACCGGTGACTCGCGAGCTTCGTACCGAGCGCTTTATGAAGATCGTGTCGCTGGCTCCAGAAGTTCTGTAAGGAGAATCGAGATGCGCAAAATTCGCAAAGGCGACGATGTCGTTGTGATCACCGGCAAAGACAAGGGCAGACGTGGTCTGGTCCTGCGCATGCTGGACGATGGTCATCTTCTCGTTGAGGGTGTCAACAAGGTCAAGAAGCACATGAAGCCGAACCCAGCTAAGGGCGTGGCCGGTGGCATCGTCGAAAAGGAGATGCCGCTTGATATCTCCAATATCGCGCTGTTTAACCCCGCCACACAAAAAGCTGACCGGGTTGGCATCAAGGCGCTTGAGGATGGACGTAAAGTCCGCTATTTCAAATCCAACGGCGAAGTGCTGGACGCGTAAGGAATGAATATGGCTCGTTTACAGCAATACTACAAAGATACCGTGGTCAAACAGATGATGGATCAGTTTGGCTACAAATCGGTGATGGAAGTTCCGCAAATAGAAAAGATCACGCTCAATATGGGCGTGGGCGAGGCGGTTGCGGACAAGAAGGTCATGGAACATGCCGTTGGCGACATGAAGAAAATTGCCGGACAAAAGCCGGTGGTGACGATGTCCCGCAAGTCGATTGCAGGCTTCAAGATTCGTGATAACTACCCGGTTGGCTGCATGGTGACTTTGCGCCGCACTCAGATGTACGAGTTCCTGGATCGCCTGGTTTCAATCGCGATTCCGCGTATTCGTGACTTCCGCGGAATTTCCGGCAAGGCGTTTGATGGTCGTGGGAATTACAACATGGGCATCAAAGAGCAGATCATTTTTCCGGAAATTGATTACGACAAAATTGACGCGTTGCGTGGTATGAATATTTCGATCACGACAACCGCCAAGACCGACGAAGAGGCGCGTGCGCTTCTCGCCGCGTTTAAATTCCCCTTCAAGAACTGAGGTTGGCATGGCTAAGTTAGCTCTGATTAATCGTGACAAGAAGCGCCGCGAAATAGTTAAGAAATACGCCGCGAAACGTGCGGAACTGACCGCAGCGATGAACAATGTGAAGCTCAGCGACGAAGACCGCTATGCGGCCCGCCTCAAGCTGCAACAGTTGCCACGCGACTCCAGCCCGGTGCGCTTGCGTAACCGTTGTGCTCTGACTGGGCGGCCACGTGGCGTATTCAGAAAGTTCGGCATGGCGCGTACCAAAGTGCGTGAATATGCAATGCGCGGTGAAATTCCCGGCGTAGTTAAAGCCAGTTGGTAGCGGGAGAATAGTATGAGTATGAGTGATCCGATCGCCGATATGCTGACGCGTATTCGCAATGGTCAAAGTGCTACAAAAGTAAGCGTCAGTATGCCTTCTTCCAAGCTCAAGGTAGCAATTGCCAAGGTGCTGAAGGATGAGGGTTATGTTGATGATTTCGCGGTACGCGATGAATCCGGCAAACCTTCGCTGGAAGTGCGCCTGAAGTATTATGCAGGCCGGCCTGTGATCGAAAGAATCGATCGTGTAAGCCGTCCCGGACTGCGTATTTATAAAGGTAATGGCGAAATTCCAAAAGTCATGAACGGCTTGGGTGTGGCGATTGTTTCCACTTCCAGGGGTGTGATGACTGACCGCAGTGCGCGTGCAGCCGGTATCGGCGGCGAAGTGCTGTGCGTAGTGGCATAGTGAGGTAAGCGATGTCCAGAATAGCGAAAAATCCGGTGATCGTTCCGGCCGGCGTGGAAGTGACACTTAGCGCCGATGAGATTACAGTCAAGGGGCCTCTCGGCACACTGAAGCAGCGCCAGAGTGGCGACGTGTCGGTGGTAAAAGAGGGCGACCAGTTGCAGTGCAAAGCGGCTAACGATTCGATGCAGTCCAACGCAATGTCCGGCACCATGCGTGCGCTGCTTGCAAATATGGTTGTTGGGGTGTCGAAAGGTTTCGAGCGCAAGCTTACCCTGGTTGGTGTGGGTTACCGCGCAAATGCCAAGGGTGACGTGTTGGGTCTTTCGTTGGGGTTCTCACACCCGGTGGATCACAAAATGCCTGAAGGCGTTATCGTAACTACGCCGACGCAGACTGAAATCGTTTTGAAGGGCGCTGACAAGCAGCGCGTTGGTCAGGTTGCCGCTGAAATTCGCGCGTACCGCAGTCCGGAGCCTTACAAAGGCAAAGGCGTGCGGTACTCCGATGAAGTGGTGATCCTGAAAGAGACCAAGAAGAAATAGGGGCAATAGTCATGGATAAGAAACAGTCACGCCTGCGTCGGTCACGTAAAACCCGTGCCAAAATCGCAGAAATGAAAGTGGTGCGTTTGTTGGTGCATAGAACCAATTGCCATATTTATGCCCAGATAATTGATGCGACCGGCAGTGTGGTGTTGGCCAGTGCATCTACCGTCGAGCCAGAAGTGCGCAAGGATCTGCCGAAAGGCGGTAACAAGGATGCGGCCGCGCTGGTTGGTAAGCGAATCGCAGAAAAGGCGAAAGTTGCTGGTGTAGAAACCGTAGCGTTTGACCGCTCAGGCTTCCACTATCATGGCCGTGTTAAGGCGCTGGCTGAAGCTGCGCGTGAAAACGGTCTGAAATTCTAAGCGGGGTTGATTATGGCTAAATTTGAGAAAAACCAGCAAGAAGATCGCGGTGACGGCCTGCAGGAAAAAATGATTGGCGTCAATCGCGTGACCAAAGTGGTCAAGGGTGGACGGATCATGGCCTTTGCAGCGTTGACCGTCGTTGGTGATGGTAGCGGTAGTGTTGGCATGGGCAAGGGAAAGTCTCGTGAAGTCCCCGTTGCCGTGACAAAAGCGATGGAAGATGCGCGCCGCAACATGATCAAAGTCAACCTGAAGAAGGGAACTTTGCATCACGCTGTAATCGGACGCCATGGCGCGGCCAAGGTTTACATGCAACCGGCTTCCGAAGGTACCGGTATTATTGCCGGTGGCCCGATGCGTGCGATTTTCGAGGTGATGGGCGTGCATAACGTGCTCGCCAAGTGCATCGGCTCGACCAACCCGTACAATATTGTGCGCGCCACCCTCAACGGCTTGAAGCAGATGAATACGCCGTCCGAGATTGCGGCCAAGCGCGGCAAGACTGTCGAAGAGATCATGGGGTAAGTGATGGTAAAGGCAAAGAAATCTACCACGGTAAAGGTTACTCAGATCAAGAGTGTAATCGGCACCATTGAGTCTCACCGTGCCTGTGTGCGCGGCTTGGGTTTGAAGCGCATTGGTCATACGGTTGAAGTTGAAGATACGCCATCGGTTCGTGGCATGATCAACACCGTTTTCTATCTGGTGAAGTGCGAGGGCTAAATGCAACTGAATACTATCAAGCCTGCCGATGGCAGCAAAAAAGCAGCGAAACGCGTTGGTCGCGGCATTGGCTCTGGCAGTGGGAAGACCTGCGGACGCGGCCATAAAGGACAGACGTCGCGCTCTGGTGGCTTTCACAAGGTGGGGTTTGAAGGTGGTCAAATGCCTTTGCAGCGCCGCTTGCCAAAGCGTGGTTTTGTTTCTCTTGCAAAGGTTCGCGGCGAAACCGCAGAGGTTCGTTTGTCAGAAATCAACAACCTGCCGGTAGATGCGATTGATCTTTTGGTTCTGAAGCAGGCCAACGTGATTTCGGGTAACGCGCTGAGCGTTAAGGTATTTCTGTCCGGCGAGATTACCCGCGCTGTTACGTTGCAGGGCCTGCTCGTTACCAAAGGTGCACGTGCAGCGATTGAAGCCGCTGGCGGCAAGATCTCGGAATAGGATAGATTTTGGCTATAGCTGGTAATACGCTGCGCAGCGCAGCTGGGGCAGGCAAGTTTGGTGATCTGAAGAAACGGTTGCTTTTCGTGCTGGCTGCCCTGGTTGTTTATCGCATCGGGACTTTTATTCCTGTGCCCGGAATTGATCCTATGGCGCTGGAGTCGCTTTTCAAGTCCCAGGCTGGCGGCATACTAGGCATGTTCAACATGTTCTCTGGTGGTGCCTTGTCGCGCTTCAGCGTTTTCGCATTGGGTATCATGCCGTATATTTCGGCCTCGATTATCATGCAGTTGATGACGGTCGTTTCGCCGCAGATGGAGCAGCTGAAGAAGGAAGGTGAAAGCGGGCGTAAGAAAATTACCCAGTACACTCGCTACGGCACCGTGTTTCTGGCGCTGTTTCAGGGTTTGGGGATATCCATTGCGCTGGAATCCCAGCCTGGACTGGTGATTGATCCAGGTTTGTTATTCCGCCTCACGGCAGTAGCTACGCTGGTGTCGGGAACGATGTTTCTGATGTGGCTGGGTGAGCAGATTACCGAACGAGGTATCGGTAACGGTATATCGCTGATTATTTTTGCAGGTATTGCTGCCGGATTGCCGCATGCTATTGGCGGCACTCTGGAGCTAACTCGGACCGGAACCTTTTCCATACCGCTTGTGCTTTTGCTGTTTGTAGGCGCGATTGCAGTGACGGCATTTGTTGTATTTGTTGAACGTGGACAGCGCAAGATATTGGTCAATTACGCCAAACGGCAGGTGGGTAACAAGATTTATGGCGGCCAGAGCTCACACCTGCCGTTGAAGCTGAATATGGCGGGCGTGATCCCGCCGATTTTTGCCTCCAGCATCATCCTGTTTCCCGCGACCATCGCGGGATGGTTTGGGAGCAGTGAGGGGATGAGCTGGCTCAAGGACATCGGGTCAACTTTGTCGCCTGGCCAACCGCTGTATGTGATGCTGTATGCGCTTGCGATTGTGTTCTTCTGTTTCTTTTATACGGCGTTGGTATTCAACCCGAAGGAGACCGCAGACAACCTGAAGAAAAGTGGCGCGTTTGTACCGGGTATCCGTCCGGGTGATCAGACGGCGAGATATATTGACAAGATTATGTCGCGACTGACTCTGTCGGGTGCTGTGTACATCACGGCGGTATGTTTGCTGCCCGAGTTTCTGATTGTGAAGTGGAATGTACCCTTTTACTTCGGTGGCACCTCGTTGTTGATTATCGTGGTGGTGACGATGGACTTTATGGCTCAGGTTCAGTCCTATCTGATGTCGCATCAATACGAGAGTTTGCTGAAGAAGGCGAGCTTCAAGGGCGGCATGGTCGGCCGCTAAGCATGTTGAAAACAGGATAGAAATGTCGAAGGAAGAAACGATTGAAATGCAGGGGGAGATTCTTGAAACCCTCCCCAATGCAACCTTCCGAGTGAAATTGGAAAATGGCCACGTTGTACTGGGTCATATCTCTGGAAAAATGCGTATGCACTATATTCGCATTTTGCCTGGTGATAAGGTGACTGTTGAACTCACCCCTTATGATTTATCCCGTGCGCGGATTACTTTCCGCGCCAAGTAACAAAGTTTTATCAGGAGAAAACGATGAGAGTCCGAGCCTCAATTAAACGGCTGTGCCGCCACTGCAAAATGGTTAAACGCCATGGCGTGCTGCGCGTCATTTGTTCAGATCCTCGCCATAAACAACGTCAAGGTTGATTGTGTTGCGCGGAACTGTTAAAATTTCCGACTTTTTCTAAATCAGTCATTTGCTGGGAGTAAGTGCATGGCCCGGATCGCTGGGGTAAATATCCCTAACCATCAACACACCGTTATCGCGTTAACTGCGATTTACGGCATTGGCCGTACCCGCGCGCAGAAAATTTGTGCGACGGCAGGCATCATTACCTCGACCAAGATCAAGGATCTCAGCGACAGCGAGATGGAAAAGCTGCGCGACGAGGTTGGTAAGGTTACGGTTGAAGGTGACTTGCGCCGTGAGGTTTCCATGAACATCAAGCGATTGATGGATCTTGGTTGCTATCGTGGTCTGCGTCATCGTCGCGGTTTGCCGGTTCGCGGACAGCGCACTCGCACCAATGCCCGCACTCGCAAAGGTCCAAAGAAAGCTGTACGTGCATCCAAATAATTGGTTGCCACACGAGGAATAAATCATGGCTAAGACAAACGTCCGGGTACGCAAAAAAGTTAAAAAGAATGTGGCTGAAGGAATTGCCCACGTTCATGCGTCCTTCAATAACACCATCATCACCATAACCGATCGTCAGGGCAATGCCTTGAGCTGGGCAACATCGGGTGGTGCCGGATTCCGCGGTTCGCGCAAGAGCACGCCGTTTGCTGCGCAGGTTGCGGCTGAAGCTGCGGGTAAAGCAGCTCAGGAATACGGGGTTAAGAACCTTGAAGTCAGAATCAAAGGACCTGGACCAGGGCGCGAATCTGCTGTGCGCGCACTGAACGGTGTCGGCTTCAAGATCACTTCAATTGCAGACGTTACCCCCGTTCCCCATAACGGTTGCCGTCCGTCCAAGAAACGCCGCATTTAAGCGCAGCGTCGATAATATTTAGCAGGAGAGAAACCTTGGCTGTCAATCTTGATCCCAAATGCCGCCAGTGCCGCCGTGAAGGCGAAAAGCTGTTTCTGAAAGGCGAGAAGTGCTTTACTGATAAGTGTGGCATTGAACGCCGCAGCTACGCGCCAGGCCAACATGGTCAGAAGCAAGTGCGCTTGTCTGACTACGGCGTGCAATTGCGCGAGAAGCAGAAAGTGCGTCGTATTTATGGCGTTCTCGAGCGTCAGTTCCGTGGCTACTACACGATTGCTGACCGCAGCAAGGGTGTGACTGGCGAGAGCCTGTTGCAGATCCTGGAGTGCCGTCTGGACAACGTGGTTCATCGTATGGGCTTCGGCGTGTCCCGCCGCGAGTCACGCCAGATCGTTCGTCACAACGGCATTCTGGTAAACGGTCGTCGAGTGAATATTCCGTCCTATCAAGTCAAGGCTGGCGACGTTGTTGAAGTCGCCGAAAAGTCGAAGGCTCAGTTGCGTATCAAGGCGGCTGTTGAAGCGGCAGAGCAGCGCGGTTTCCCGGAATGGATCGAAGTGGATGTGAAGGCGCTGAAGGGCGTGTATAAAGCCAAGCCACAGCGTACCGAGTTGCCCTCAACCATCAACGAGCATCTCGTGGTTGAATTGTACTCGAAGTAATCACTGAACCACTTTTAAGTAGAGGATCCAGCATGCAAAGCAGTGCTACCGAACTTCTGAAGCCACGTGTTGTAGATGTTGAGGCTGTATCTCCCGTTCGCGCCCGTATTTCCATGGAGCCGTTCGAGCGTGGTTACGGCCATACGCTGGGCAATGCCCTGCGCCGCATATTGCTGTCTTCGATGCCGGGCTATGCCATCACCCAGGTCAAAATCGAGGGTGTGGTGCATGAGTATTCAACCATCGAGGGCGTGCAGGAAGACGTGGTCGATATCCTGCTCAATCTTAAAGGCATCGCACTGAAGCTGCACAACCGTTCCGAGGCTACCCTTATCCTGTCGAAAAAGGGTGAAGGCGTGGTAACTGCGGCTGATATCGAAACCGGTCACGATGCAGAGATCGTTAACCCTGATCATGTGATTGCTCACATTACCAAGGGTGGCAAGCTCGACATGGAAATCAAAATCGAGCAGGGCCGTGGCTATCAGCCCGTTACTGCACGCCGAGTCGCCGAAGACGAGCGCAGCATCGGCACGATCCTGCTGGACGCTTCATTCAGCCCGGTTCGTCGCGTTAGCTACGCAGTTGAAAGTGCTCGCGTCGAGCAGCGCACCGACCTGGACAAGCTGGTTGTTGATATCGAAACCAATGGCGTGGTCGATCCTGAAGAAGCGATTCGTTATGCAGCGCGTATTCTGGTTGATCAACTGTCCGTCTTTGCCGAACTGAAGGGCACCCCGGCCGAGATCGAGGCTCCCCGCGCACCGCAGGTTGACCCGATTCTGCTGCGACCGGTTGATGATCTGGAACTCACCGTGCGTTCTGCCAATTGCCTGAAGGCGGAAAACATTTATTACATCGGTGATCTGATCCAGCGCACCGAGAACGAATTGCTGAAGACCCCTAATCTGGGCCGCAAGTCGCTGAACGAAATCAAGGATGTGCTCGCTTCCAAAGGCCTGACGCTAGGCATGAAGCTGGAAAACTGGCCGCCTGTCGGTCTGGGTGAGCGTGCATAAGTTAGCTCGTGGAATACGAAAGCAAGGGAAAAGGATAGATCATGCGTCACCGTTTAGGACTTAGAAAACTCAATCGTACCAGCAGTCACCGTCTGGCGATGCTGCGTAACATGACCAACTCGCTGTTGCGTCATGAAGCTATCACCACCACTTTGCCGAAGGCGAAAGAACTGCGCCGTGTTGCCGAGCCGATGATCACGCTGGGCAAGAAGCCATCGCTGGCTAACCGTCGTATGGCGTTTGACCGTCTGCGTGACCGTGAAATGGTCGGCAAGCTGTTCGACACACTTGGCCCGCGCTACCAGAACCGTAATGGCGGCTATCTGCGCATTCTCAAGTGCGGTTTCCGTCAGGGCGACAATGCCCCGATGGCGATCGTTGAACTAATGGATCGTCCTGCTCCTGAAGCTGAAAGCGCATAAACGCGCTCTTCGCTTCACAAAAAAAGCCAGGTGTTTACCTGGCTTTTTTTATGTCCTTCTGACCTATGCTCTATGCGAGCAGTTCGGCCAGGTAACGTCCAGTGAAGCTTTCCGGCGTTTCCGCGACCTGCTCCGGGGTTCCTGCAGCAATGATTTGCCCGCCGCCCATGCCGCCTTCTGGTCCGAGATCGACCACCCAGTCGGCAGTCTTGATCACGTCCAGGTTATGCTCGATCACCACCACGGTGTTGCCGCTATCACGCAGTCGGTGCAGAACCTTCAGAAGCAGTTCGATATCATGGTAATGCAGGCCGGTGGTGGGCTCATCCAGAATATACAGGGTGCGACCCGTGTCGCGCTTGCTTAGCTCCAGAGATAGCTTCACCCGCTGCGCCTCTCCGCCGGACAGGGTGGTCGCGCTCTGCCCCAGGGTGATGTAGCCCAGTCCGACATCGAGCAGCGTGGAGAGTTTTCTTGCCACCACCGGCACTGGGCTGAAGAATTCGTATGCCTGTTCCACCGTCATCGCAAGGATTTCGTGAATGTTCTTGCCCTTGTACTGGATTTCCAGAGTCTCGCGGTTGTAGCGCTTGCCGTGACAGACGTCGCAGGGCACGTAGATGTCAGGCAGGAAGTGCATTTCCACCTTGATCACGCCATCGCCTTCGCAGGCCTCGCAACGCCCGCCCTTGACGTTGAAGGAGAAGCGCCCCGGTCCGTAGCCACGCTCGCGCGATTGTTGTACGCCGGCAAACAGTTCTCGGATCGGTGTGAACAGGCCGGTATAGGTGGCCGGATTGGAGCGCGGGGTGCGTCCGATCGGGCTCTGGTCGACGTCGATCACCTTGTCGTAGAATTCCAGGCCATGCAGATCATCGTAAGGCGCTGGTTCCGTTGCCGAGCCGTAGAGATGGCGCGACACGGCGCGGTACAGGGTGTCGTTGACCAGGGTGGATTTACCCGAGCCGGATACGCCGGTGACACATACGAACAGTCCGACTGGCAGATCCAGGGTAGTGCTTTTTAGATTGTTGCCAGTGGCGCCGGTCAGTCGCAGCATGCGCTTGGGGTCGGGTTTGTGTCGATTCTTCGGCACCTCGATGCAACGCTTGCCGCTGAGATACTGGCCGGTGAGCGAGGCGGGGTTGGCCTTGATCTCGTCCGGAGTGCCTTCCGCCACGACTTCGCCGCCGTGCACGCCCGCACCGGGACCGATGTCTACCACGTGGTCGGCGGTCAGAATGGCGTCGGTATCATGCTCCACCACGATCACGGTGTTGCCCATGTCGCGCAGGTGCTTGAGGGTGGTAAGGAGACGGTCGTTGTCGCGCTGATGCAGGCCGATCGAGGGTTCGTCCAGCACGTACATCACGCCGGTCAGTCCGGAGCCGATCTGGCTCGCCAGGCGGATGCGCTGCGCCTCGCCGCCGGACAGTGTGTTGGCCGAGCGGTCGAGCGACAGGTAATCCAGTCCGACATTGTTGAGAAAGCGTATCCGCGCTGCGATTTCCTTGATGATACGCTCGGCGATGGCCTGCTTCTGGCCGTCGAATTCCAGTGTCGCAAAAAAGTCGTAAGTTTGCTTCAGTGGCAGGCGACCAACTTCAAATAGCGCCTTGCCGCCCACTAGCACGTGGCGCGCTTCAGTGCGCAGTCGGGTGCCTTCGCAATCAGGGCAGAGGCAGTAATTAATGTATTTTGCCAGTTCCTCGCGCACCGTTGCCGATTCGGTTTCGCGGTAGCGCCGCTCGAAATTGGTGATGATGCCTTCGAACGGATGGCTGCGCGGCTGCATCCCGCCTTTTTCCCCGAGGTACTTGAAACTGATCGACTCTTTGCCGCTACCGTAGAGGAGGATGTGCTGGATGGCTTCCGGAAGTTCCTCGAAAGGCGCCTCGAGGTCAAAGCCGTAATGCATTGCCAGGCTTTGCAGCATCTGGAAGAAGAACTGGTTGCGCTTGTCCCAGCCCTTGACCGCGCCCGAAGTCAGGCTCAGATGGGGAAAGGCGGCGATGCGCTTGGGGTCGAAGAAACTGACCTGACCCAGGCCGTCGCACTTGGGGCAGGCGCCCATCGGGTTGTTGAAGGAAAACAGTCGCGGCTCGAGTTCCGGCAGGGAATAACTGCACACCGGGCAGGAAAATTTGGCCGAGAACAGGTGTTCCTTGCCCGAGTCCATCTCCACCGCCAGCGCCTTGCCATCGGAGTGGCGCAAAGCAGTCTCAAACGATTCCGCCAGACGCTGCTTGGCGTCGGCGCGCACCTTGAGGCGATCCACCACGATGTCGACAGTGTGCTTCCTGTTCTTGTCCAGCTTCGGCAGGGCATCGATTTCATGCACCTTGCCGTCGATCCGCAGGCGCACGAAACCCTGTGCGCGCAGCTCGTCGAACAGGTCGACCTGCTCCCCCTTGCGGCCCACCACGGTGGGCGAGAGGATCATCAGTTTGGTGTCCTCGGGCAGCGCCATGACCGTGTCCACCATCTGGGAAATACTCTGGGCGGACAGCAGGATATGGTGCTCGGGGCAGTAGGGGTCGCCGACGCGGGCATAGAGCAGGCGCAGGTAGTCGTGGATTTCGGTGACGGTGCCGACAGTCGAACGCGGGTTGTGGCTGGTGGCCTTCTGCTCGATCGAAATCGCCGGCGACAGGCCTTCGATCAGATCCACGTCGGGCTTTTCCATCCGCTGCAGAAACTGGCGCGCATAGGCAGACAGCGACTCGACGTAGCGGCGCTGCCCCTCTGCGTAAAGCGTATCGAAAGCCAGCGAGGATTTTCCCGAGCCGGACAGGCCGGTAATGACCACCAGCTTGTCGCGCGGAATGTCGAGGCTGATATTTTTCAGGTTATGGGTGCGGGCACCGCGGATTTTGATCAGGTCCATGAGTTTGTGCAGAGCAAAAGGCAACCTGCTACTATACGCAACTTCAACGTTACACCTCAACTTTATATGTACGTTTCCGACAAGATGACCCCTACCGAACTCCGCGCCAGCGTGGGGCTGGCCGGGATATTCGGTCTGCGGATGCTGGGCATGTTCCTGATTCTGCCGGTGTTCGCCATTTATGCCCATGGATTGCCCGGTGGCGACAGCCAGACCCTGATCGGCCTGGCACTGGGCGCCTACGGCCTGACCCAGGCCATGCTGCAACTGCCTTTCGGTATGGCATCCGACCACTGGGGACGCAAGCGGGTAATCTATTTCGGCCTGCTGCTGTTTGTTATCGGCAGCTTTGTTGCCGCTTCCGCCAGCGACATTTACATGGTGATTGTGGGGCGTGCGATCCAGGGCGCGGGCGCGATTTCCGCCGCCGTCACCGCGCTGCTTGCCGACCTGACGCGGGAAGAGCACCGCACCAAGGCAATGGCGATGATCGGCTCCACGATCGGTCTGGCGTTTGCCGCATCGATGGCGCTTGGTCCGTTGCTGTATCAGGCGATCGGCGTGCCCGGCATGTTCGAACTCACCGGCGTGCTGGCGCTGGCGGCGATGGGCGTGGTCTACGCAGTCATTCCCGATCCCCGGGACAGTCATTTTCATTCCGATGCTGGGATTGCGCCTGCGCGCTTGCGTGACGTGCTGCGTGATAGTCAGTTGTGGCGCCTGGATTTCGGTATTTTTGCCCTGCACGCCGCGCAGATGGCGATGTTCGTCGTGATCCCCTTTGCCCTCAGGGAGACCGGCAGCATGCCGGAAGCCCAGCACTGGAAAATCTACCTGCCGGTGATGCTGGGCGCATTTGCTTTCATGGTGCCGGCGATCATCTACGGCGAGAAAAAAGCCAAGCTCAAGCCGATTTTTGTTTTTGCTGTCGCGTTGCTGCTGCTGTCGCAACTGATGATGACGGTGTTGATCCAGAGCTTCTGGGGCATTGTGTCTATGCTTCTGCTGTTCTTCATCGCCTTCAATATTCTCGAAGCGAGCCTGCCCTCGCTGATTTCCCGGCTTGCTCCGGCACGTTCCAAGGGGACGGCCATGGGCGTGTATAATACGTCCCAGTCGCTCGGCTTGTTTGCCGGTGGCGTGTCGGGTGGATTGCTTTCTCATTACGTCGGCCAGTGGTCGGTGTTCGCGTTCGGCGGCGCACTTAGTGCACTATGGCTGGTGTTGGCTGCCAGCATGAAAACGCCGCCCGCAGTGCGCACCCGGATGTTCCATATCGAGCCGATGTCCGCCGAAGCGGCGCGCGAACTGTCACGCCGGCTGATCGGTCTGGACGGGGTGATGGAAGCGGTTGTTGATCCCGAGGAAGGCGCAGCCTACCTCAAGGTGGAAATGGCGGGTTGGGATGAAGAAGGCGTTACTAAATTGATTGGAGGAGCGTGAAATGGCATCAGTGAACAAGGCAATTATTATTGGTAACCTGGGGAAAGACCCTGAAATGCGCTACATGCCATCCGGGGATGCAATCTGTAACTTCAGCCTTGCAACCACCGATTCCTGGAAAGACAAGAATGGCGAAAAACAGGAAAAGACCGAATGGCACCGCATTTCGATGTTCGGCAAGCTGGCGGAAATCGCCGGGGAATACCTGAAGAAAGGCAGTCAGGTTTATGTCGAAGGCCGCATTCAGACCCGCAAGTGGACCAACAAGGAAGGGCAGGACCAGTACACTACCGAGATCGTTGCCGACAAAATGCAAATGCTTGGTGGCCGTAGCGGTGGCGGCGGCAACAGCTTCGAAGTGGTGGAAAAGCCTTCTTCTGGTGCTAGCGGCGCGAAACAGGCAGCAAAAGGCGGTGGCGACTTCGATAATTTCGAGGACGATATTCCTTTTTAGGGACTACCTGCCAAGGTGGAAAAAAGGTCAGCAGGTGCTGGCCTTTTTTCATGCGGCTAGGCCTCTGTGATCATCGCTCTTTGCCATGCACAGCCTCGTGGACCATGCTAAGGGCCACCGCCTCGGCCACCTTGATGCCATCCACCGCCGCTGAAAGTATGCCCCCGGCGTAGCCCGCGCCCTCGCCTGCAGGAAAGAGTCCCCGCGTATTCAGGCTCTGGTAGTCGTCGTTGCGCTTGATGCGGACAGGGGATGAGGTGCGTGTTTCCACGCCGGTCAGCACGGCATCGTGCATGGAAAACCCCTTGATCTGTTTGTCGAAGGCGGGGATGGCCTCGCGTATCGCCGCGATGGCGTAATCCGGCAGGGCGGTGCTGAGATCGCCCAGATGCACGCCGGGGGTATAGGACGGCAGCACCGAGCCGAATTCGGTGGAAGGTTTGCCCGCCAGGAAGTCGCCCACCAGTTGTCCCGGCGCCTGGTAATTGCGACCTCCGAGCTCGAAAGCGCGCTCCTCCCAATGGCGCTGAAAGTCGATGCCAGCCAACGGACCCCCTGGATAATCGGCTGGCGTAATATCGACCACGAGGCCGCTGTTGGCATTACGCTCGCTGCGCGAATACTGGCTCATGCCGTTGGTCACGACCCGGCCCGGCTCCGATGCCGCCGCCACTACCTGGCCGCCCGGACACATGCAGAAACTGTAGACCGAGCGACCGTTGCTGCAATGGTGGACCAGCTTGTAATCGGCTGCGCCCAGCAGGGGGTTGCCGGCATTCTTGCCGAAACGGCAGGTATCGATCAGCGCCTGCGGGTGCTCGATGCGAAAGCCGATGGAAAAGGGCTTGGCCTCGATATAAACCCCCCGGTCGTAGAGCATCCGGAAAGTGTCGCGCGCGCTGTGGCCGACCGCCAGGACGACATGATCGGTCTTGATGCGTTCTCCGTTGACGAGCACCACGCCGCGCACCTGGCCGTTGTCGATTTCCAGATCGTCCACCCGGCTCTGGAAACGGATTTCCCCGCCCAGTGCTTCGATGGTTGCACGCATTTTTTCCACCATCGACACCAGCCGGAAGGTGCCGATGTGCGGCTTGCTCACATAGAGAATTTCTGGCGGTGCGCCGGCCTTGACGAATTCTGTCAGCACTTTCTTGCCGTGGTGCAGCGGGTCCTTGATCTGGCTGTGGAGCTTGCCGTCGGAAAAGGTCCCTGCGCCGCCTTCACCGAACTGCACATTGGATTCCGGATTGAGTTTTCCTTCCCGCCACAGGCTGAAGGTATCCTTGGCGCGCTCGCGCACCGCCTTGCCGCGCTCCAGTATGATCGGGCGGAACCCCATCTGTGCCAGGATCAGCCCGGCAAACAGCCCCGCCGGACCGGTGCCGATTACTACCGGACGAGTAGCCAGGTTGGCCGGTGCCTGCGCAACGAAGTGGTAGCTGGTGTCAGGGGTGGGGGAAAGGTGCTTGTCTTTCTTGTTGCGCTTAAGTATCCTCGGTTCGTTCTTCACCTCGACATCCAGCGTGTAGACGAACAAAATCGACTCTGGCTTGCGGGCGTCATGGCCGCGCCTTGCTATTGAGTAGCTGACCAGTTCTTCGGTCGAAATTCCAAGCCGCTTGAGTATGGCGGCTTTGATCGCGCCTTCGGGATGGTCGAGGGGGAGCTTAACTTCGGTCAATCGCAACATGGTGGGTATTCTCTGCCTGGGAAGGTGCTGATGGCCTGCATTCTACCCGACCCTGATTTTTCCTACGAGGGCTCCGAACAGTGCAGTTTCGGAAAGCATCGCCACGGCAAACATGACGTGGCGGTCGGCGAAGGGTAAAATAAGCTTTTGAAAACTCGTTGATTACGTATGTCTATTAAGTGGTTCCCCGGTCACATGGTCTCCGCCCGCAAAAAGGCGGCCGAAACCATGGAGAAGATCGACCTCGTCATCGAGGTGCTGGACGCACGTCTGCCCGAGGCGAGCTGCAACCCGATGATCAAGGAGCTGCGCGTGCACCGCCAGCGCCCTTGTCTGAAAATCCTCAACAAGGCCGATCTGGCCGACCCCGCTATCACCCAGGCCTGGCTCAATTTCTACAACCGGCAAAAGGACGTCAAGGCCGTGGCGCTGTCCTGCAAGAAGCCGGGCGACGTCGCCAAAATACCCGGCCTGTGCGAGGCGCTCGCCCCCCATCGCGGCACCAGCCTCAAGCCCCTGCGCATGATGATCATGGGCATCCCCAACGTCGGCAAATCCACCCTGATGAATGCGCTGTTGAATCGCCGGGTGGCGGCGGTGGGCGACGAACCGGCGGTGACCAAGAACCAGCAGCGCCTGGAACTGAATTCGCGCATGTCGCTGGTGGATACGCCGGGCATGATGTGGCCGCGTATCGAGTACGATAGCGACGGCTACATGCTGGCCGCCAGTCACGCGATCGGTCGCAATGCTGTTATCGAAGAAGAAGTCGCCGCCTTCCTGGGCGACCTTCTGCTCGCGCGCTACCCCGCTTTGCTGGCAGCCCGCTACGGCTGCACGGTGGAAGGGATGGACGGCGTCGGCGTCATCGAAGCCGTCGCCAAAAAGCGCGGCTTCCGCCTCAGGGGCGGCGAACCGGACCTGGAAAAGGCCTCGCTGATTTTGCTGAAAGACTATCGTACCGGCGCGTTGGGCCGCATCAGCCTTGAGTCGCCGGAAACTCGCGCCGCCATGATCAAGGCGCATGCGCCTGTGAAAGTGGAAGAGCCGGAATCCGACCTGTCGTCATCTACTCCCGAACTATGAGCACCGCAGCTATTCGCATCTACCACAACCCCCGCTGCTCCAAGAGCCGATCGGCCTGCGCGCTGATCACCGAAAACGGCATTGCCGCAGAAGTGGTGGAATATCTCCAGACGCCGCCGACCAGGGAAGAGCTGCGTGCCTTGCTGAAAAAATTGGGCATGAAGCCAGTTGAACTGGTGCGTCAGGGGGAAGCGGAATTCAAGGCGCATTATGCGGGGCGGACGCTGACTGACGAGGAATGGCTGGATGCCATGGTGGCGCACCCGATCCTGATCGAGAGGCCGATTGTGGTGCGCGGGGACAGGGCGGTTGTGGCGAGGCCGCCGGAGAGGGTGCTGGAGTTATTGTAGTTGCGCGAGGGTCAATCGAGTTCGAGCATTCCGACCACCGTTTCTCATTGCAATGAAAGATGTTGCGGTCTATACTTGTGCAATATATAGCACAGGTAAAATATCATGCGCATCGTAAATTTCTCTGAAGCTCGCAACAGCCTCAAAACCGTCATCGATCAAGTCATCGACGATGCCGACTACACGGTGATCGCCCGGCGCGATGCGCCTGATGCGGTCATGATGTCGCTCGACACCTTCAACAGCCTGATGGAAACCGTTCATCTTCTGAAGTCGCCTGCCAATGCAGCCCATTTGGCCCGATCCATCGAGGAATACCGCCAAGGCAAGCTGACTCAACAGGGACTGGTGGATGCCTAGTCGCATTGCCTGGACGCTGGCGGCCTGGGAGGACTACCAATACTGGCAGGGGCAAGATCGCAAGACACTGAAGCGGGTCAACAGCCTGATTAAAGACTGCTTACGTGAGCCCTTCGACGGCATTGGCAAGCCCGAGCCACTCAAAGAAAATCTTTCCGGCTTCTGGTCGCGCCGTATTGATGAAGCCAATCGTCTGGTCTATCGGGTTGACGGTGAGGATTTGGTTGTCATTGCTTGCCGTTATCACTACGACTGATTAGAGATCGTTTGTTGGCCGTGTTTTTCAACGCCCTGCTAAGGGTCCGCTCAGAGTGCGCCAAACTTCAGGCCACATACCCCAAAATCAGCGGGTGACTAAACTCCCGGCAGAACCCCGGCGTCCATCAGGTTGGCGGGTTTTGCGATGACATAGCCCTGCGCATAATCCACCCCGATTTCGCGCAGCATGTCGAGAATGCGTTCGTTTTCCACAAACTCGGCAATAATTTTTTTGCCCATGAAATGGCCGACTTCGGTGATGGATTTCACCACGGCATAGTCATAGGGGTTTTCATCCATCTTCTTGACGAAAGCCCCATCAATTTTCAGGAAATCCACCGGCAGGTTTTTCAGGTAGGCATACGATGACATGCCGCTGCCGAAATCATCCAGAGAGAACATGCAACCGGTCTTCTTGAGTGCCAGGATGAAATCGGAGGCATTGGAAAGATTGGTCACGCCCGCTGTTTCTGTCACCTCGAAACATACCTTGTTCATGGGGATGTTCAGCTTCTGCGCTTTTTCCAGAATGTACTCGATCAGGCCATCTTCATTCAGCGATGCGCCGGACAGGTTGATGGCCAGGCCGCCGATTCTTGCGAGTTGTTCGTCATGTTCCGCCATCCAGAGGAAGGCGTTTTCGATCACCCAGCGATCCACCGCAGGCATGCGGCGGTAATGTTCGGCGGCTAGGACAAAATCCATCGGCGGGATGAATTTCCCGTCCTCGTCAGGCACTCCCAGCAGCACTTCGGAATGGTATACCGAGGTGCCCTCCGCGTTGATTTTGACAATCGGCTGGTGACGCAGCACCAGGCTTTGCTTGTCCAGCGCTTCATCGATTTTTGTGACCCATTTCACTACCTGCATATGGCGCGACAGCTCAGGATCGTCGGCCTGGTAGACCTGGATATGGTTGGTGCCCTTGTCGCGCGCAATGCGGCAGCTGGCTTCGGCGGCCTGCAGCAGGGCGGCGACGTTTTCGCTGTTCGCGGCGATGGGGATCAGTGCCGCACTGAAGGAGATGGCCAGCGATTTGTCGTTTTGGGTAAAGCGGTAATTTTGGAGGGCTTCCCGATGTCGGGCGGCGGTGGCCTGAGCTTCTTCGGTCAGGCTGTTTTCCAGCAGCATACCGAATTCGTTGCCGCCGATGCGGGCCAGGATGCTGTGTTCGCCCAGTTCCTTGCGCAGCAGTTGGGCGATCTCCACCAGCAACCTGTCGCCGTTGCCGTAGCCGAAGGTGCTGTTGATCAAACTGAACTGGTTCAGGTTCAGGATGTACAGGGTGTGATGCAGACCCAGCTGGCGGGCGCTGCCCAATGCCTTGGCAACGTGGCGTTCAAACTCGCGCCGGTTGACCAGGCCGGTCAGGTTGTCGTGCGTGGTTTCATGCAGCAACTGGCTATGCATTTTTTGCAGCATGGCATACTGTGCGCGGTCGATCAGCGGTTCGCCGCCATCATCCAGTACCACCCCCATGCCAGTGCGCAGTTGCTGGGCGAGTTCATCCCGCGTTAATGTGACTTCCTTCAACCCTTTCACATTAACGAAAACATAGCGGTCGTGGTTTTTGGCAATCCAGGCCAGCCTGAGACGCTGCGGCGCGGATTTGACGTCAAGCAGCAGCCAGTCGCCGATTTTCAGGCGCTGGATCTTCTTCTTCCATTCCTGGAGTTCAGGGTCCTTGCTGGCCGCTTTAAGGCTGATCGCTGAAACAGGTGTTCCCCCGACAGTATTGTATTGTTTCTCTTCAGCCTCGCAGGCGGTGGCGACGTCATGGACGTTTTCGTCGAAGGCCTTGTTTTGCAGGCGGATAAGCATGTTGATCTCTTTCAGCGCATTGCCGAACAGCTCAGGCGTGACATTCACGGCAGAGGCAATGCCGTTCAGCAAGGCGTTGACGCGGTTCCGGATAGCGTTCATGCCGGTGTCGCTGCCTTCTTCGCCATACAGTTCCAGTTGCGAAATGCGGTCAAGCAGCTGGCGCGCGACGTGGGATTTGTCGTAGAACACCGAATCGTCACTGATGGCCAGTTTGAACAGCGGCACGGAAAGCTGTTGCAGCCAGGGGAGTACATTGCTGGCCACCAGCTTGTCCGCCAGCATCGAGTCAAACAGGTTTTCGGCCACTTCCAGAGCCTTGGCAGAGCGGACCGGAATCATTTTGGGTTGATCGCTGCCGCTCACGTTAGCCAGATTGTCCAGTATCTGGGCTTGAATGCCCTGGCGCACGAACATCCCGTCCGGATTGACATCCGTCGTCAGCTTGATGTGCGAGAGCGCCCGCAGCATTTCCTCGGCTGAGTAGAATTGGGTTGGCTGCGCCGGTTGCCCAGGGTGGGATGCGGCTGCCGGTGCGCCAGATGGCGGCTTTGCTGCCAGTTGCGCGGCATTTTGCTGGTAATTGCCCAGGCTCTGCACCAGATGGTACCAGTCTTGAGCCACGCCGGTTGTGACGCCGGAGGGCGCTGCCTGGTTGTTGCCCGCGCCCTGCGGCAATGGTTTCGTGGTGACGGAGGCGGGCCTATTGGCGGTGACCCTGATTTTATAGGGTTGTTGCGCCAGATCCGGCAGCACGCCATTTTCAAGCAGAAGCTGGTTGAGCTTGCCATACAGGCTGCCCAGATTCCCGGTCAGCACGTCCTTGTAGATGGCGTAGCTGATTTGCAATGCACGGCGATCCAGCGTGAATTCATTGAGCGCATTCTGGAAGGCCTGGCTGAAAGCCGCCGGGCCGAACGGGTTGTTTTCCTTGTCGATGGTAGTCTGGAATACCACGCTCAGGCGCTGCTCCAGGTGGTTCAGCTCTTCCTTGCATTCCAGTTCCAGGTTGCGTGAAACATCGGAGAATGCCAACCAGTCCTCCAGAGCGTCATCTTCGACCAGCGACAGGGTCATTTCCTTGAAGCTGGGCTCGGCTGGTTTGCTTCGCTGCGGGTCGTTGTTGAAGCGGTCATGGGTTTGTGTTTCAAATTGCCGGATGAATGCATCGCGGTGCTTCTTGAAAATATTCAGGGCATCGAAGCAGGCGCTCTTTTCCCCGATGTCGCTGACGGTGCCGGCCACATCGAACAGGCGGGCGTCGACCTTTTCCAGAAACTCCTTTGCAATGGTCGTGACATGCTCGCCGGCGATTTCCTTGCAGGCCGGCAGCAAGGCTTGGGCCGCCATGCCAACTGGCCTTCCGGCGCCAGTTCGGGAGGACAATGCGGCCTGGGCTTCTCGCTGATCTTGGCTGGCCGGGTGATCTTTGGCGTAATCGTAGAGGATATGCAGCGCATCAAAATCCGGCTCGATAAAGACGAACCCGGCGCTCGTGGCGCTGCTGCGCACGATCCGGCCACGAAACTGCAATTTCTTTGCGCCGTTGCCTGTGGGCACGGTACAGTCGATATCAGTGATATCGCCCTGGCCGGGAATGGAGAATGGAGTTTTTTTGGATTGGGCCGGTTGTTCGAAAGACAGAAGCATGCCGCCAGGGCAAAAATCCCGGATTTCGACGGAAAAGCTGCCTGCTTCAGGGGCGCTGCACTTACCTGACAGGCTGATGATATGGCGCTTGAAATTGCGCTTTTCCATGTTTTTCTGCGTCCAGTGCGCCGTATCTTCTGGTGGCAAGACTGAATGATGCCGGCCTTGCCCATATCCATTTTAAGTATGCCCCGCCCCCTCGGCCAGATATGTTGGAGGACTATTTATTGAGGACTTGAGCTTGGAGTATAACTGGGCTATTCGATTCAGCCAATATGCCATTGTCGAATTAAACTGTAGTCTGGGATTGGCGGGGTGCCGTGCGCGATCCTATTCTCGCCGGGAGGTGCAGCAATCGTTCCGCGATACAGTCGTTGTCACCTGCCGGATAGTCACGGCAGATCATCGGGCGGCGCTCGTAAATCGTGCACAGCATGGTGTTCCTGTCCAGGGCGGCGCACCAGCCGTCGTCGAGGCGCGCCATGACCCATCCGTCCCAGCGATCCTGTTCCGTCAGTGCGGTCGGAATGTCGTCGTCGCCCATCAGCATGACTTCCAGACGGCAGCAGCAGGCTTTGCACGAGCTGCACGTGATAACCGGACTGGCGTCTCCGGCAGTGGCATGGCTTTCTGCAAGCGCCTTCAAATCACTCCGCCTTCCTTCAGCTCGCTCTTGAGATAGGCATAATAAACTGGTGCCGCGACCAGCCCCGGTAGTCCGAATGCGGCTTCCATGGCGAGCATGGCGGTCAGCAGTTCCCAGGCGTTGGCCTTGATTTGCGAGCCGACGATTTTGGCGTTGAGGAAATATTCCAGCTTGTGAATGCTCACCAGGAACAGCAGCGATGTCATCGCCATCTGGAAGGAGTAGCCGAGGCTGACGATGACGATGGCGCTGTTCGACAGGATGTTGCCGAGGATGGGGATCAGGCCGGCGACGAAGGTGATGATGACCAGGGTGCCGGCGAAGGGGAGCTTGACGCCAACCAGCGGCAGCACGACACCCAGGTATATCCAGGTGAAGAAGGCGTTGACGGCAGCGATTTTCGCCTGGGCGAAGACGATGTTGCGGAAGGCGTTGCTGAATTTTACGGAACGTTCTGCAAGGGCATGAACAAAGGGTTTTCGGACATCGACGGCGACCATTTCATAGAGCGAAAGCATGGCGCCGATGATCATGCCGATCAGGACGTGGGCGAACGTATGCCCGGCTTCCTTGCCCATGATTTGCAGTTCGCCGGAGTGCTCGCGCAGCCATCCTGCGATGTAACTTTTTAGCTCGCCCCCATCATGAGGCAGGGCGCTTGAAATCCATTCTGGCAGGGAGGAGCGGGATGATTCCAGGATTCCGGCCAGCTTTCCCATGAATGCGGCGGGGCCGCCGCCCTCGGCGCGGATAAGGGTCAGTATGCCGATGACGCTGGCGACGAGCAGGGCGATCACCAGTCCGGCAACCAGGATGACGGACAGGATTTTGGCATTTCTGCCTGAAAGCTTGCCGATCTCGAGACGCCCGGCGATGAGGTGGATCAGGTGGTAAACCAGCAGGCCGACCAGCAGCGCGGGCAGCAGCTTGAGCTTGAGGATCAGGAACAGGGCAAGGGCGGCTAGCAGCCAGGCTGTTTGGCGATGGGTGAGGGTCATTGTTTGTGCATGCGCGACAGGTCTAATGATTGGCCATTATCGCCTGAAACGTCATAAGTCGCACAAGCCATAGTGCCAGCCATTGCAAAATGGGGAAATCGCCCCATATTAAGCAGCGTCGTTTCAGAAGCGTTTTGAGATATAATCCTGTTTTTTGGAGGGTAGCATGCCAATTTACGAATATCGTTGTTCTTCTTGCGGTTTCCAGAAGGAATACATCCAGAAGATGAGCGATGCGCCGCTCATCGCTTGCCCTGAATGCAAGCAGGAAACTTTCGCCAAGATGTTATCCGCCGCCGGCTTTCAGCTCAAGGGCAGCGGCTGGTACCAGACTGATTTCAAGGGCGGCTCCAAGCCCAAGGAAGAAGCCAAGGCTGCCGCACCTGCCTGCTGTGCCGGCGGGGGTTGTGCAAGCTAGATGCTCAAGCGTTATTTTCTTACCGGGCTGCTGATCTGGGTGCCGCTGGGCATCACCGTATGGGTGGTGAAGTTGCTGATCGGCAGCATGGACCAGAGCCTGCTGCTGCTGCCTTATTCGTTCCGACCGGAAAGCTGGCTGGGCATGTCCCTGCCGGGCCTGGGCACGATTCTGACCATAGGCGTGATCCTGCTCACCGGCATGCTGACCACGAATATCGTCGGACAGCGTCTGATCCGTTTCTGGGAAAGTGTGTTGGCGCGCATTCCGGTAGTGAAATCAATATATTACAGCGTCAAGCAGGTCAGCGATACGCTGTTTTCCGGCAGCGGCGAGGCTTTTCGCAAGGTGCTGCTGGTGCGTTATCCCCACCCCGAGGCGTGGTCGCTGGCATTCCAGACCAATCTGCCCCGGGATGTCGGTTCCAGCCTGGACGGCGAATATGTGGGCGTGTTCGTTCCGACCACGCCCAGTCCCGTCAACGGGTTCTATTTTTTCGTCAAGAAGAGCGAGACTATCGAAGTCGGAATCAGCGTGGATGATGCGTTGAAATACATTATCTCGATGGGAGTGGTGACTCCCTCCGACAAGGAATCGCCCGTTCGGGTCTACCCCGGCGATTAATACCCCATTTCCCCGTTTTATTTTCCTTCAAAGTCAAAATTGGATTGAGCATGCGAACCCATTATTGCGGCGACGTTAATACTAGCCACTTGCAGCAAACCGTTACCCTGTGCGGCTGGGCGCATCGCCGCCGCGATCATGGCGGGGTGATTTTTATCGATCTTCGCGACCGCGAAGGTCTGGTGCAGGTGGTGTGCGACCCCGACCGCGCGGCGACTTTCGCCACCGCGGAGGCGATTCGCAACGAGTTCGTGCTGAAGATCACCGGTCTGGTGCGTAGCCGCCCGGAGGGGACAACCAACCCGAACCTTTCTACCGGCGAGATCGAAGTGCTGGCGCAGGAAATCGAAATCCTCAACGCTTCGGCGCCCATCCCTTTCCAACTGGACGACGAAAACCTGAGCGAAACCGTGCGCCTGACGCACCGTTACCTCGACCTGCGCCGCCCGGCGATGCAGAAGAACATGATGCTGCGCTACCAAGTGTCCAAGACCTTGCGTCACGCCCTTGACGAGCAGGGCTTCATCGAGCTGGAAACGCCGATGCTGACTCGATCCACACCCGAAGGCGCGCGCGATTACCTGGTGCCGTCCCGTGTTCACCCTGGCAGTTTTTATGCGCTGCCGCAGTCGCCGCAGCTGTTCAAGCAGTTGTTGATGGTGTCCGGCTTCGACCGCTACTACCAGATCGTCAAATGCTTCCGTGACGAGGACTTGCGCGCCGACCGCCAGCCCGAATTCACCCAGGTGGATATCGAGACCTCGTTCCTCACCGAGCAGCAGATCACCGATCTGGTCGAGACCATGGTGCGCCGTTTGTTCAAGACCGTGCTCGATGTCGATCTGCCGGATTTTCCGCGCATGACCTGGGCCGAGGCGATGCGCCGCTATGGTTCGGACAAGCCCGACCTGCGCGTGACGCTGGAACTGACCGACCTCACCGACGTGATGAAGGACGTTGATTTCAAGGTCTTCAGCGCTCCCGCCAACTCGCCCACCGGTCGTGTTGCCGGATTGCGCGTGCCCAAGGGCGCCGAGATCACCCGTGGCGAGATCGATGCCTACACCCAGTTTGTCGGTATTTATGGTGCAAGAGGTTTGGCTTATATCAAGATCAACGATGTCGCCAAGGGCCGCGAAGGCCTCCAGTCGCCGATCGTCAAGAATCTCTCCGACGCTGCGCTCAAAGCGGTCATCGAGCGCACCGGCGCCACCGACGGCGACCTGATTTTTTTCGGCGCGGACACGGCGAAAGTGGTGAACGAAGCGCTTGGCGCGTTGCGCGCCAAGATCGGCCACGAGCGCGGCTTTGCCGAAGGCGCCTGGAAGCCGTTGTGGGTGGTGGATTTTCCGATGTTCGAACGCGACGAGGAAGGCAATCGCTGGCAAGCCCTGCATCACCCCTTCACCGCTCCGGCAGACGGCCACGAGGAATTGCTGTCCAGCGATCCCGGCAAGGCATTGTCCAAGGCCTACGATTTCGTGCTCAACGGTTGGGAACTGGGCGGCGGCTCGATCCGTATTCACCGCCAGGAAATCCAGTCCAAGGTATTCGATGCGCTCAATATCAGCGCCGAAGAAGCCCAGGAAAAATTCGGCTTCCTGCTCGAAGCCCTGCAATACGGCGCCCCGCCCCACGGCGGTCTGGCGCTCGGGCTCGACCGTCTGGTCACGCTGATGGCGGGTGCGGAATCGATCCGCGACGTGATCGCCTTCCCCAAAACGCAACGCGCCTCCTGTCTGCTTACTCAGGCACCGAACGCGGTGGACGAGAAGCAGCTGCGCGAATTGCACATCCGTTTGCGCCAGCAGGTGCAGACCCAGGTCGAAGTGGAGAAGGTTGATTAAACCTCTGCGTCCTCTGCGCTGAAAGCGGTTGGTGAAAACGCATAAAATCCCGGTCTCGGTCTTGGTAGTGATCTACACCCCGGACATGCAGGTACTCCTGCTGGAACGGGCCGACCACCCCGGCTACTGGCAGTCGGTGACGGGGAGCTGCGATCCGGGCGAGAGCCTGCGTCAGACTGCAGTGCGCGAAGTGCGCGAGGAAACCGGCCTGGATGCCGAGAAGTACGCGCTTACCGACTGGGATTTACAGTTTGAATTTGAAATCTACGAAGAATGGCGCCACCGCTATGCGCCGGGGGTGACGCGCAATACCGAACACGTGTTCGGGTTGGAGCTGCCGCAGATTTTGCCGGTCATTCTGGAGCCGCGCGAGCATTTGAACTGCCAGTGGCTGCCTTGCGGCGAGGCGGAGAAGAAAGTGTTTTCCTGGACCAATGCTGCAGCGCTGGAAAAGTTACCGGAAATAATGAAAGCTGTTTAAAAATTATTGGCCACAGAGATCACAGAGAGAGACCTGGTTTTTTATCTCTGTGCCCTCTGTGATCTCTGTGGCCAAGTTTTGTTTGGGATAAACTAACACCCATGAACGATTCCGCGATTCCTTTTTCTGAATATCAGAACCTGACCGACGAGGCCTGCCAGGAGCGCATCCTGGCGGCCAAGGCCAAGCTTGGCAAGCGGCTGGTGATACTGGGCCACCACTACCAGCGCTCGGATGTGTTTCAGCACGCCGATTTCACCGGCGATTCGCTCAAGCTGTCACGGTCGGCGGCGAATTCCGAAGCGGACTACATCGTCTTCTGCGGCGTGCATTTCATGGCCGAGGTGGCGGACATTCTGTCGCGCCCGGAGCAGATTTCCATCCTGCCGGACCTGGCGGCGGGCTGTTCGATGGCGGACATGGCGACGCTGGCCCGTGTCGAGCGCGCCTGGCGCGAATTGAAAACGGTGCTCGATCCGGACGAGACCTTTACCCCCGTTACCTACATCAACTCGGCGGCCGACCTGAAAGCCTTCTGTGGTGAGCACGGCGGCATCGTTTGCACCTCCAGCAATGCCACCAGGATTCTGGAATGGTCTTTTGCCCGGCGCGAGAAGGTGCTGTTCTTCCCCGACCAGCATCTGGGTCGCTGGAGCGGCCACAAGATGGGCATCCCGCTGGAAGGCATGGTGCTGTGGGACTGGGACCAGCCGCTGGGCGGACTCACGCCCGAGCAGGTCAGGAAGGCCAAAATCATCCTGTGGAAAGGGCTGTGCTCGGTGCATCAGATGTTCACGCCGGCCAATATCCAGCGCTTTCGCCAGGAACACCCGGATGGCTTGGTGATTTCCCACCCTGAATGCAGTTTCGAGGTGTGCGAGCTGTCGGATTACGTCGGCTCCACCGAATACATCATCAAAACCGTCGCCGAAGCCAAGCCCGGCACGCACTGGCTGGTGGGCACCGAACTGAACCTGGTCAACCGTCTGGCGGAGCAGTTCAAGGCCGAGGGGAAAACCGTCCAGTTCATGGCCTCCACCGTATGCAAGTGCTCGACCATGGCGCGCATCGACCCGCAACACCTGGCCTGGTGTCTGGAGAATCTGGTCGCCGGCCAGGTAGTGAACCGCATCAAGGTGCCGCCCGAGGAGGCCGAACTGGCCCGGGTGGCGTTACAGCGCATGCTGGATGCTTCTTAACTGAGTGAGGAGTGAGGGGTTGGGAGTGAGGAGCAAAACGGGCGATGGAGTTGTTTTTGATCTTACTCCTCACTTCTCACTCTTGACTCCTCACTGATTCAAAATGACCCAGGCGATCCGGATCGTCACCTACAACATCCACAAGGGATTTTCCCAGTTCAACCAGCGCATGGTGCTGCACGAACTGCGCGACCAGTTGCGCGGCATTCATGCCGACCTGGTTTTCTTGCAGGAAGTGGTGGGCGCTCACGAGCTTCATGCGGAGAAGCACGAGAACTGGCCTGAGGCTTCCCAATACGAGTTTCTCGCCGACTCGATCTGGGAGGATTACGCCTATGGCAAGAACGCAGTCTACCCCGAAGGGCATCACGGCAATGCGATTCTGAGTCGTTTTCCGATCGTCAGCTCGGAAAATGTCGATGTTTCGGCCCATCGCTTCGAGCAGCGCGGATTGCTGCACGTAGAAGTGAGCATGCCTGGCTGGGATGAAGCCCTGCATTGTGTGTGCGTTCACTTCGGACTGTTTTCCAGGGGGCGCCGGGTGCAGTTGTCGGCCTTGCGCGACAGGATAGCGAGTCTGGTGCCACCCCACGCGCCGCTGATTATTGCCGGCGACTTCAACGACTGGCGCAACGAGGCCTGCGACACCCTGGCCCATGCGATGCACTTGAAAGAAGTATTCGGGGCGATTAAAGGCCGACCCGCCCGTAGTTATCCAGCGGCGCTGCCTCTGTTTCGGCTCGACCGAATTTATGTGCGGGGGTTGCGCGTGTCAGCCGCCGAGGTGCACAGCGGCAGGCCGTGGTCGAAAATTTCCGACCACGCTGCTCTGTCCGCCATCGTTTACAGAGCACGATCCTAGATTCGATGAATCTGATATCGGGGAATCGTCTGACTCTCCTTCAGAACGGCGCGGAATATTTTCCGGCCCTCGAAGCCGCCATTGACCACGCGCACCGTGAGATATTCCTGGAATCCTACATTTACGAGCCTGATGAGACCGGGCGGCGCATTGGCGCTGCGCTGGCACGCGCCGCAGAACGTGGCGTGACCGTGCATGTGCTGCTTGACGGCTTCGGCTCGAAGACCTTGCCGCAGGCGGTGGTTGAGGAGCTGCGAGGAGCTGGAGTACAGCTCTTGTTCTACCGTCCGAAAGTCTCGCCTTGGAGCCTGAAGCGCGGGCGTTTGCGGCGCATGCACCGCAAGATTGTGGTGATCGATACCCGGATCGCGTTTGTCGGCGGCATCAACATCATCGACGACATGGATGCGCCGGGCCAGACTCCGCCGCGTTATGACTATGCGGTAGCGGTGGAAGGGCCGCTGCTGGCGGATATCCATGATTCGGCGCGGCATCTGTGGACCCTGGTGGCCTGGTCGCAGTTGCGCCTGCACCGCAGCCGGCGCAGCGCCATGCCATCGCTGGCGGCCAGCGGCGAGATGGAAGCCGCCTTCGTCCAGCGCGACAATATCCGTCACCGCCACGATATCGAGGAAGCCTATCTCGAGGCCATCAATTCGGCCAGGGATGAGATCATCATCGCCAATGCCTATTTCCTGCCTGGCCGTCCTTTTCGCCAGGCTTTGATTCAGGCTGCCGGGCGCGGCGTGCGCGTGGTGCTGTTGCTGCAGGGGCGGGTGGAATACTTGCTGCTGCATTATGCGTCGCGCGCCCTGTATGGCGTGCTGCTCGACGCGGGTATCGAGATTTACAGCTATCACAAGAGCTTCCTCCACGCCAAGGTGGCAGTGATCGATGGCCGCTGGGCCACGGTGGGCTCATCCAATATAGACCCGTTCAGTCTGCTATTGGCGCGTGAAGCCAATGTGGTAGTAACCGATAGCGGCTTCGCCGCGACGCTGCGCGACAGCCTGCAGCAGGCGATGGAAGAAGGTGCGCACCGGATTATGCCGGATCGCTGGAAGCAGCAGCTGTTTTACCGGCGACTGATTGCCTGGGCCAGTTATGGCCTGGTCCGGCTGCTAATGGGCGTGACCGGTTATGCGCGGCGTTACGAATGAGATTTCGCCTTTATAAAAGCGCATCGGCGGGGTAAAATTCTTCTTTTCAAATATTTGAGCACTGAGGATTTATGGCGGGTCACAGCAAGTGGGCGAACATCAAGCACAAGAAAGCCGCGACGGACGCCAAGCGCGGCAAGATTTTCACGCGCCTGATCAAGGAAATCACCGTTGCCGCCAAGATGGGTGGCGGTGATATCAGTTGCAATCCGCGCCTGCGTCTGGCGGTGGACAAGGCTTACGAGAACAACATGCCCAAGGATAACGTCGAGCGCGCCATCAAGCGCGGCACCGGCGACCTCGAGGGCGTGAACTACGAAGAGTTGCGCTACGAGGGTTACGGCCCGGCTGGCGCGGCGGTGATGGTGGAATGCCTGACCGACAACAAGACCCGCACCGTGGCCGACGTGCGCCACGCTTTCTCCAAGCATGGCGGCAATCTCGGCACCGACGGCTCGGTGGCGTTTCTGTTCAAGCATTGCGGGCAGATGCTGTTCGCCCCCGGCACGGATGAGGATAAGCTGATGGAAGCGGCGCTGGAAGCCGGTGCCGAGGACGTGGTGACGAATGAAGACGGCAGTATCGAGGTGGTCACTGATCCTTATGAATTCGCCGCTGTGAAGGAAGCGCTGGTCAAGGCTGGCTTGCAACCGGAGGTGGGCGAAGTCACCATGAAGCCCACCAATGAAGCCGAGCTTACCGGCGACGACGCGGTAAAGATGCAGAAACTGCTCGACGCGCTGGAGAGCCTTGACGACGTGCAGGAGGTGTATACCACTGCCGTCATGGACGAGGAATAAGCTATCCAGATCGAAACAAGCGCCGATCATAACAAGCGGCCTTTTCCATTGCCCCCTCTCCCGCTTGCGGGAGAGGGATGGGGAGAGGGCTCTCTCGCGAGTGGGGAGAGGGAAGCCCATCACAGTAGTTTGTCTTCCCGTACCGGGGCAGCATGAGAATATTGGGCATCGATCCCGGTTTGCGGGTGACAGGGTTTGGTGTAATCGACAAGTTGGGCCAGCAACTGGTTTACGTTGCCAGCGGCTGCATCCGCACACCGACCGGGGAACTGCCGCAGCGGCTGAAATCCATTCTTGACGGCCTGGGCGAAGTGATTGCCACTTATGGTCCGGAGCAGGTAGTGGTGGAAAAGGTGTTCGTCAACGTCAATCCCCAGTCCACTCTGCTGCTCGGACAGGCGCGCGGCGCCGCGATCTGCGCCTCCATTCTCAAGGATTTGCCGGTGGCGGAATACACCGCCCTGCAGGTGAAGCAGGCGGTGGTCGGCAACGGCCATGCGGCTAAAGAACAGGTGCAGGATATGGTCAGGCGTCTGCTGAAGCTCGAGGGGGATCCCCAGGCCGATGCGGCGGATGCGCTGGCTTGCGCCATCTGCCACGCCCATGGCGGACAGGGTCTGGGCAAACTGGCAACCGCCGGTTTCCGGATGAAGAATGGACGGCTGGTGAAATGATTCAGAATGGCAATTCACCGCGGAGGACGCAGAGAACTCGGAGGAGTTCAAAGGCATGTGATTTTGTGAGCTTACGCAATGGATTTTTGCTACAAGTCGTTGGCCCTTGTTTTTCCTCTGCGTCCTCCGCGTCCTCTGCGGTTCAAGAGTTTTTAGCAACAGGTGGAACTGAATGATAGGCAGAATCAGCGGCACCCTGCTCGAAAAGCACCCCCCTCTGGTACTGGTGGACGTGGGCGGGGTCGGCTACGAAATCGACGTGCCGATGAGCACCTTCTACAATCTTCCCGCCATCGGTGAAAAAATCGCGCTGCACACCCAGCTGATCGTGCGCGAGGATGCGCACCAGCTGTATGGCTTCTCTACCCATGATGAGCGCGCCGCTTTCAGGCAGTTGCTCAAGATCAGCGGCGTCGGACCGAAGTTGGCGCTGACTATCCTGAGCGGCATGTCGGTCGCTGAATTGTCCCATGTCGTCGCCGCCCAGGAAGTGGGTCGGCTGACCAAGATTCCGGGCATCGGCAAGAAGACCGCCGAGCGCCTGCTGCTGGAACTGCGCGACAAGCTGCCGGGCGCGGCATCCTCAGCCCTGCTGGGCAAGCCCGAAACGCACCCCATTGGCGACGATGCGCTCAACGCCCTGCTTGCGCTGGGCTACAGCGAGCGCGAAGCTGGCTGGGCGGTGAAGCAGTTGCCGCCGGATTTGAGCGTGTCGGATAGCATCCGGCAGGCGTTAAAATTGTTGTCCAAAGCATGATCCTAGAAACCTCAGTTGACCGCTTGATTGGATATTTACCACCGTGATTTCAATAAGCTTTTTCATGATTTACGGTTTCACCCGGTGGGTGAGTGCGCTACGGGGTGGATTGCGCGGTTCTGGTGGTGCATGGCGGCGTTACAACTCCTTGGAATGGAACAACCATTCCGCGTTGTTGTGCCTTGCCCTGCACCCCCATAACCGCACACTCCACCCCGTCCAACTGAGGTTTCTAGCATGAGGCGGATCGTGGACACGAACGGCATCGTTGCGGCTATCGTTCGCCGCCATCCTGGGGTGCAGGCGATTTACCTGTTTGGCTCTTATGGTACCGAGGACGAATGGCCGGACAGCGACGTGGATATTGCGCTGCTGCTGCCGCCGGAAATGGCTAAAATGCTGGGGGTGATCGATCTCATCAAAACGCAGACTGAATTATCGTCCCTACTGCATAAATCTGTGGATTTGCTGAATTTGCGCCGGGTTTCCACCGTTTTTCAGAAAGAGGTGGTGATGGCGGATCGACGTATTTACACCGCCGATGAATACGCGGCGGAGGAGTTCGAGATGCTGACGTTGTCCTTTTATCAGAAACTCAATGAGGAAAGGGCGGAAGTGCTGTCCGAGGGCTTGCGTAGCGGGAGATTTTACAACGTATGAACGAAATTATCCTGAACAAGAAAATCAGCATCGAGCGCTGCATCGCGCAAATTCGTGCCTATTACGTTATGGAAAGCGGAAAACCCTTCGAACAGGATTATCTCAGGCAGGACGCCATCGGGATGAACTTGCAAAGAATGAGCGAGCTGACCATCGACATTGCCAATTATTGGATAAAAAACCAGAAACTGGGTTTGCCGCAAGATAGCGCCGATGCTTTCGCTTTGCTGCATCGCGCCGGACTGATACCTGCCGGAATGATGGAAAACATGAAAGGGATGGTGGGGTTTCGCAACGTGTTGGTTCATGAATACAAAAAACTGGATGTAGCCGTGATGGTCGATGTGGTTGAGCACCATCTGCATGACCCGCTGGATTTTGCCCGCCTTGCGCTGGAAGCGGGCAAATAAATCACCATGATCGAAACCGACGACCTCAAGGCGGGTAGCCGCCTCATTTCCGCCGCGCCGATTTCTTCCCGGGAAGAGGCGGCCGAGCGCGCCTTGCGCCCCAAGCTGCTGGAAGAGTACGTCGGCCAGGAGAAGGCGCGCGAGCAGCTGGAAATTTTTATCCGGGCGGCGCGCGGTCGCAGCGAATCGCTCGACCACGTGCTGCTGTTCGGGCCGCCGGGATTGGGTAAGACCACCCTGGCGCACATCATCGCCCGCGAGATGGGCGTCAACCTGCGCCAGACCAGCGGGCCGGTGCTGGAGCGACCGGGCGATCTGGCCGCGCTGCTGACCAATCTCGAGCCCAACGACGTGCTGTTCATCGACGAAATTCACCGTCTTTCCCCGGTGGTGGAGGAAATCCTCTACCCGGCGCTGGAAGATTTTCAGCTCGACATCATGATCGGCGAGGGGCCGGCGGCGCGTTCGGTGAAACTCGATCTGCCGCCCTTCACCCTGGTCGGCGCCACTACCCGCGCCGGCATGCTGACCAACCCGCTGCGCGACCGTTTCGGCATCGTGGCGCGGCTGGAGTTCTACACCCACGGCGAGCTGAGGCAGATTGTGTCCCGCTCGGCCCGGTTGATGAATGTCGAACTTTCCGACGACGGCGCGGTGGAAGTCGCCAAGCGCTCGCGCGGCACGCCCAGAATTGCGAACCGGCTATTGCGCCGGGTGCGCGACTTCGCCGAGGTCAAGGCCGACGGCAGGGTGACGCGGGAGGTGGCGGATGCCGCGCTGTTCATGCTCGACGTGGACAAGGCCGGCCTCGACATGATGGATCGCAAGCTACTGCAAGCGGTGCTGGAGAAGTTCGGCGGCGGCCCGGTCGGGGTGGAGAATCTGGCGGCAGCCATCGGCGAGGAGCGCGACACCATCGAGGATGTGCTCGAACCTTACCTGATCCAGCAGGGCTATTTGATGCGCACGCCGCGCGGTCGGGTCGCGACGCAAACCGCCTATCTGCATTTTGGGCTGGCGGCGCCGTCGAAGAACCCCAGCGGCGAACTGTGGGAACAATGAAGACAGTGCTGAGTCCTGAGTGCCGAGTAATGGATGCTAAAATAGGCAGTAAGGCCACTCAGGACTCGGAACTCAGGACTCAGCACTGCTTTACCTGGCCGGTACGCGTCTATTACGAGGATACCGATTCAGGCGGCGTGGTGTATTACGCCAATTATCTCAAATTCATGGAGCGCGCCCGCACCGAATGGTTGCGGGACCATGGTTTCGAGCAGACGGAGTTGCTGCGTGACCATTCTGTCATTTTCGTGGTGCGCTCAGTGCAGATAGAATACCTGCGCCCCGCGAAGTTTGACGACCTGCTGACGGTGACGGTGCGTTTTCACGCATCAGGCCGCAGCTGGATTGAGCTTGATCAGACGGCGGAGCATCCGGAAAACGGCATGCTGGTGAAGGCGCGCGTCAAGGTGGTCTGCGTCAATGGGCAAACATTCAAGCCGGTGCAAATCCCCGCCCTGGTCAGAGAAAGTATTGAAAGGATATCGTGAACGTTACGCAAGACCTGTCTTTTTTGAGCCTGATTACAGGAGCCAGCATCGTGGTGCAGCTGGTTATGTTGATCCTGCTACTGGCTTCGGGTTTGTCCTGGTATTTTATTTTCGGCAAGATGTTCGCTATTCGCGCTGCCATCCGCGAGGCAGACAGTTTCGAGAACGATTTCTGGAGCGGGACGGACATCAACAGCCTGTACCAGCGCAGCAATTCCGGCAGGACGCCGGTGGTGGGGATGGAGAAAATCTTCGAGGCGGGCTACAGGGAGTTTCTCAAGCTCAAGCGCCAGGGACGGATGGACATCAGCGTCGTCATGGACGGTACGCGCCGCGCCATGCGCGCGGCCTGCCAGCGCGAACTGGATGCGCTGGAACGGCACCTCGCCTTCCTCGCCTCGGTCGGTTCGGTCAGCCCCTACATCGGGTTGTTCGGCACGGTGTGGGGCATCATGAATGCTTTCCGCGGTCTCTCCAACGTGGTGCAGGCAACGCTGGCTCAGGTTGCGCCGGGCATCGCCGAGGCGCTGATCGCCACTGCGATGGGTCTGTTCGCGGCGATCCCCGCAGTGCTGGCCTACAATAGCTATTCCCATGATGTGGATCGGCTGGCGACCCGCTACGACAGTTTCATGGAGGAGTTCTCCAATATTCTGCAAAGGCAGCCCACCCCTTGAGAAGTCGCCGCCCACGTCGCTTTATGAACCAGATCAACGTCGTGCCTTACATCGACGTGATGCTGGTGCTGCTGATCATTTTTATGGTCACGGCGCCGCTGATCAATCCGGGGCAGATCGAGCTGCCCTCGGTCGGACAGTCGCTCAAGCCCCCGGTGGCGCCGCTGGAAGTGGAGATACGCAAGGATAGCAGCCTGCACCTGCGCGACCTGGAAAAATCGAGTACAGCGCGCAAAGTCAGCCGGGAAGAGCTGGTTGACGTGGTCAAGGCGCAGCAGGAGCGCAACCCCGAGCAGGCGGTGGTGATTTCGGCGGATAAAAGTGTGCGTTACGAGGAAGTGCTGAAGGTGATGGACGTGCTGCAGAGCAACCAGGTTAAAAAAGTCGGGCTCCTGGCCAAGCCCAAAGCGGGGTGATCGGGATAATGCCGCCAGCAGAAAGGAAGGAGCCGGGCAGGAAATGGGCGATTGCGCTGGCTGTCACGGTGCATCTGATCTTTGCCGCCGTACTGGTGTTTGGTGTCAACTGGCAGACCAGGGAGGCTTCGCCGGTGATGGCCGAACTTTGGAATAGTTTGCCGACGCCTGCTCCAAAGTCGGTGCCCAAGCCGGAACCGGAACCTGCGCCGCAGCCAGAGCCAAAACCGCAACCCAAGCCTGTTCCCAAACCGGAACCCAAGCTGGAGCAACCCAAGCCGATCAAGGCTGACATCGAGCTCAAGGACAAGAAAAAAGAGCAGGAAAAGAAGCTCAAGGAAGAAGAGAAAAAAAAGGCTGAAACCGAGAAAAAGCTGAAGGAGCAGGCGCTGAAGGAGCAGCAAGCCCAGTTGAAAGCCGATGAGATAGAATCGAGCAAGCAGCGGGCAGCAGCAGAGGCGGCGCGCCAGCAGGCGGCTCAGGCAGCAGCGCAGCGCCAGATGAACGACGCGATTGGCCGGATCAGCAGCCACATCCGGCGTTTCGTGGTGATGCCGCCGGATATCGTTGGGAACCCGCAGGCCGAGTTTGAGGTCTCCTTGATACCGACAGGCGAGGTGCTGAACGTGAAGCTGTCGCGCAGCAGCGGCAACCCGGCTTACGACAACGCCGTGGAGCGCGCCATCCGCAAGGCTTCGCCTTTGCCTTTACCGACCGACCCTTCGCTGGTTGGCAAGTTCAGGGAATTGAAATTGAAGTTTCGACCGAACGAATAAATCGGGGAAAACGATTAACCACGAATTACACGAATGAAACACGAATGTTCACGAATAATCAATTAGCCATGTAGCCATGTAGGTTGGGCTGAGCGGCTTCATCGCGATGCCCAACAAACCTAAAACGTCAAAAGCAGGTTTTGAAGGTTTAAGTTTGTTGGGTTTCGCAAAAGGCCGCTCAACCCAACCTACATAACTACGCATTTCGCGATTTAAAGGATTTGAAATGATATTCAGAAATTTACTTATGGGCGCAGCGTGGCTGTTGCTTGCACCATTGGCCCAGGCGGCACTTACCATAGAAATCGTTGGTAGCGGCGCCAACCAGATACCGATTTCGGTTGTGCCCTTTGCCGGCGAAAGTGCTCTGCCGCAGGGTATTACCGCCGTGGTTGCGGCGGACCTGCAGCGTAGCGGCCTGTTCAAGATCGTCGACCCCGCCGGGGTGAAACCCGAGCCGCACGAACTGGCCGAGGTGAATTTCCCGGACTGGCGCACGCGCGGCGCGGACGCACTGGCGATCGGCAGCGTGTTGCCACGATCCGACGGCAAGCTGGAGGTGCGTTTCCGCCTGCTCGATGCGGTGAAACAGGCGCAGCTCGACGCTTACAGCTATGTGATTGACCGTACCCAGGTGCGCGCTACAGCGCACAAGATCGCCGATCTGATTTACGAGAAACTGACTGGCGATGTCGGTGTATTCAGCACCCGTATTGCCTATATCGTCAAGAGCGGAACCCGTTACGAGCTGCAGGTGGCGGATGCGGACGGCTACGGCGCGCAGACGGTGCTGAGTTCCAACGAGCCGATCATTTCCCCGTCCTGGTCGCCGGACGGCACCAGGCTGGCTTATGTTTCGTTCGAGCGGAAAAAGCCGATTATTTACGTTCAATCGCTGGTTGGTGGCCAGCGTCAGGTGCTGGCCCAGTTCAAGGGCAACAACAGCGCGCCGGCCTGGTCGTCGGACGGCAAGCAGCTGGCCATCGTGCTGACCAAGGATGGCAGTTCGCAAATTTATCTGATCAATGCCGACGGAAGCGGCGTGAAACGCGTGAGCTACAGTTCGGGCATCGATACCGAGCCGTCATTTTCGCCGGACGGCGCCTCTATCATATTCACTTCGGACCGGGGCGGCAGCCCGCAGATCTACCGCATGTCGGTTAGCGGCAGCGGCGCGCAACGCCTGACTTTCGAGGGCAATTACAACGTTTCCCCCCACTTCAGCCCGGACGGCAAGAGTTTCACCTTTATCCAGCGAGTCAGCGGTTCTTCCTTTCATGTGGCCTTGCAGGACCTGGCATCTGGACAGATGCAATTGCTGACGGATACACGCATGGACGAATCCCCCAGTTTCGCGCCGAATGGCAAAATGCTACTATATGCCACCGAAATTGGAGGCCGCGGGATACTGGCTGCGGTTTCGAGCGATGGTCGAGTAAAGCAGCGGTTGTCCACCCAGGCCGGGGACGTGCGCGAGCCCGAGTGGGGACCTCTGTTAAAGAATCACTAAGTTTTTCAAGTTAAGTTCACTAAATCGGGAGAGTAGAAAAAAATGAAAAAAGTATTGTTCAGCACTTTGTTGGTTAGCTTGTTGGCGGGTTGCGCCGGTCAGGACGTGAAAGACCAGCCCAAGGCGGCGGTCGAGGACAGAACGGCGACTCAGGCTGGCGCAGATACCAAGTCTGCTGGTCAGCAGACGGTGACGGCCAATCCCCTGAAAGACCCCAACAACATCCTCTCCAAGCGCAGCGTTTATTACGATTTCGACAAGTATGACGTGAAGGCCGAATACAAGCCGATGGTCGAGGCGCATGCCAAGTATTTGACCGGCAACAAAGCCGCCAAGCTTGCAGTGCAGGGCAATTGCGACGAACGCGGCAGCCGCGAGTACAACATTGCCCTGGGCAATCACCGTGCTGACAGCGTCAGGAAGATGATGAACGTGATGGGCGCGTCCGACAGCCAGATCGAAGTTGTCAGTTTTGGCGAAGAGAAACCCCGCGCCGCCTGCCATGACGAATCCTGCTGGAAGGAAAACCGCCGCTCCGATATCGTTTACCAGGGCGAGTAATCCATGAAGCGACTTGCTCTATTCCTGACCCTGTTTTTGGGATGTGTTTCGCTGAGCACTGCCGGTCTGTTTTCGGACGACGAAGCACACCAGAAAATTTCAGTGCTGCAGAAGCAGATTCAGGGAATGGAGGAGCACGTCGCGCAAATGGAAAACACTGCGCGCACTCAAGGGGTGGGGTTGTTGTCCCAGCTCGATGCGCTCAAGTCCGAATTGGCCACCTTGCGCGGCCAGGTCGAGATGCATGCTCACGACATCGAAACCACGCAAAAGCGGCAACGCGATCTTTATGTCGATCTCGACAGTCGTTTGCGCAAGCTGGAAAATGTTGGCGGGGCTGCTGCGGATGCGCCCGGTCAGGCGGATTCCGCCAAGCCGGCTTCCTCCGATCAAACTTCGGTTGGCGACGAATCCAAGGCGTATGACGCCGCTCTGGGTTTGTTCAAGTCGGGTAATTACCAAGGGTCCATCGACGGTTTTCAGAGCTTTGTCGGTGCGCATCCCAACAGTCAGCTTGCCCCCAGTGCCTACTACTGGATCGGCAACGCCTATTTTAATTTGCGCGATTACAAGAATGCGATCGCCAATCAGCAAAAACTGGTCAGCCAGTATCCCAACAGTCCCAAGGTGCCGGATGCGCTGCTGAATATCGCCAGCAGCCAGCAAGGGTTGGGCGATGCCTCTGCGGCGAGAAAGACGCTCAGGAACATCATCGATAAATATCCGCTCAGCAATGCTGCGGACCTGGCGAAGAAGCGTCTTGCCAGCAACAAATAACACCCCACCGCAGCTTAGTCTGCGGATCAATGAAATATTCTATTCTCTTCAAGGCGAAACCAGCCGTGTCGGATTGCCTACGGTATTCATCCGCCTGACTGGGTGTCCGCTACGCTGTACCTACTGCGATACGTCTTACGCTTTTCAGGAAGGGGAAACCCTGACCCTGCCGGAAATACTCGACCAGGTGGCGCAATTCCACCCCCGCTATGTCACCGTGACCGGTGGCGAACCGCTGGCCCAGAAAAATTGCCTGCCGTTGTTGCAGCAGCTTTGCGATGCGGGCTATTCGGTGTCGCTGGAAACCGGGGGGGCGATGGATATCTCCAAAGTCGATGCGCGCGTTTCCCGGATACTGGATATCAAAACGCCAGGTTCGGGCGAGGCCGGTAAAAACCGCTGGGAGAATCTGAGCCTGCTGACGCCGCAGGACGAGGTGAAGTTTGTGTTATGCGGCGAAGAAGATTATCTCTGGGCGAAACAGGTGCTGAGTGAGAGGCATGTTGCCGATCGTTGTCCGGTGCTGCTTTCGGCATCTCAAGGCCAGCTTGAGCCAGCCCGGCTGGCGGACTGGATACTGCGCGACAACTTGCCGGTTCGGCTGCAAATCCAGTTGCATAAATTCTTGTGGGGCGAGGGGCGCGGGAAATAAGCCCTGAAATGTAGGTTGGGTTAGGCGCGGATTTTTGCGCCGTAACCCACCAAAAGTAGGCGCCTCTAGGCGAAACCAACATCTTTAAGGAAGATCGGGTTTGTTGGGTTACGCGATAAAGCCGCTAACCCAACCTACATTCTCAGCACTCAGCCACCCGTTTCGCTATATGAGCCAGTGCGGCATCGACATCATCGATAAGTATCAGGCACAGGTCGTCGGGTTCGAGGCGCGCCAGGGCGGTGTCGATGGCCAGGAATTCACCGCGAACTTCCTCAATCGCTGTCGCACGGCTGGCTTGTTTCAGGCCCTGCTGCAGGAGTGCCAGTACTTCACCGTCGGCCCGCCCGCGCTGGCACTGATCCTGATATAGAATCACCGTGTCGAAAGCTTCACCCAGAATCTGGGTTTGCTGGCTGATATCTTCATTGCGTCGATCCCCCGCCCCGCTGATCACGACCACGCGCCGCTGTGCCGGCATGTGCTCGATGGCCTTTACCAACGCCTGGATGGCATCCGGGTTGTGTCCGTAGTCTGCGATCAGGGTGGCGCCACGGTAGTCGAACAGGTTGAAGCGTCCAGGCACGGTTGCTGCATCGCTCACGAACGTGGCGAGTCCGGCGTGGATGATTTCCCAGTCCAGGCCCAGCGCCCAACCGGCGGCAATCGCTGCCATCGCGTTCTCGACCTGGAAGCCGATCGTGCCATTCCGGGTGAGAGGAATCTGCGCCAGTGCGATGCGGTGTTCGAAACTGCCCTCGGCAGCCACGATGTCGTCTCCGTCCACGTACACCACACGCAGGCCGCGCGCATGGTGAGTGGCCATCACTGGATGATGCCGGTCGCTGGTAAAGAAGGTCACCGAGCCCGGGCAGGCATCGGCCATCTTTACCACAATAGGGTCTGCTGCGTTGAGCACCGCAACGCCGTTTGGCGCTACGTTCTCGACGATGACCCGTTTCACTACGGCCAGATCCTCGACCGTGCTGATATAGCTGAGGCCGAGGTGATCCCCCATGCCGATGTTGGTGACGACCGCCACGTTGCAGCGGTCGAATGCCAGCCCCTCGCGCAATACGCCTCCACGCGCGGTCTCGAGCACTGCGGCATCGACATCGGGATGGCGCAGCACGGTGCGGGCGCTTTTGGGGCCGCTACAGTCGCCGGTGTCGATGCGCCGCCCCTGGATGTAGACGCCGTCCGAATTGGTCATGCCAACGCGCAAACCCTTCTCGCCAAGCAGGTGGGAGATCAGGCGAACGGTCGTGGTTTTGCCATTGGTGCCTGCCACTGCCACCACCGGAATGCGGCCATCCTCGCCTTCGGCGAACATGCTGGCGATGATCGCTTCGCCGACCGCGCGCCCCTTGCCGAACGAGGGTGCAAGGTGCATGCGCAGGCCCGGAGCGGCATTGACTTCAATCACGGCGCCGCCCTGTTCCTCAAGTGACCTGTGCACGCTGTCGCATACCACGTCCACGCCGCAGATATCGAGCCCGATCATCTGGGCCACTGTGACGGCGCGTGCTGCCAGTTCCGGGTGAACGTCGTCGGTCACATCGGTGGCCGAGCCGCCCGTGCTCAGGTTGGCATTGTTCCGCAGCAACACGCGCGCGCCCTTCGCAGGCACTGAATCTGCGGCGTGGCCCTGCGTGGTGAGCGTTGCCAGGGCAATGTCATCGAAGCGGATTTTGGTCAGTGAGGTGGCGTGCCCCTCGCCGCGCAGGGGGTCGTTGTTGACCTGTTCGACGAGCTCGCGGACGGTGTGAACGCCGTCGCCGATCACCTGGGGCGGGTCGCGGCGCGCTGCGGCAACCAGATGAGTTCCCACTACCAGCAGGCGGAAATCATAGCCGGGAATATAGCGTTCAACAATGATATCGGAGCTGATCTCGGTCGAAGCTGCGTAGGCCGCCAGCACCCGTTCGCGGGTTTCGATATTGACCGCAACGCCTTTGCCCTGATTGCCATCCTGGGGTTTGATGACCACCGGGCCGCCGATTTCACACGCGGCTGCCCAGGCGTCCTCGGCATCGGATACAGGGCGTCCGAGAGGGACTGGCACGCCGGCTGCATCGAGCAGTATTTTGGTCAGCTCTTTGTCCTGGGCGATGGTTTCAGAAATGGCGTTGGTGCGATCTGTTTCAGCCGCCTGGATACGGCGCTGCTTGCTGCCCCAGCCGAACTGCACCATGCTGCCCGTGGTCAGTCGCCGATAAGGAATTCCGCGCACCACGCCAGCCTGAACAATGGCGCCAGTGCTGGGTCCCAGGCGTTCGTCCTCATCCAGTTCGCGCAGGCGCGCGAGTGCATCGGCGAGATCAAAAGGGGTGTCGTCTACCGCTGCATGGCAAAGTGCTTGCGCGAGTTCGAACGCGAGCCGACCTACCTGCTCCTCGCTATATTCGACCACGATCTGGAATACACCCGCCTCGGTAGTGGCCGAAGTACGGCTGAAGGTTACCGGGCATCCGGCCTGCACCTGTAGCCCAAGAGCGGCGAATTCCAGTGCGCGCGCCATGGGAATGGCCTCTTCGTGGCCGGCGGGTTTCAGCGAGCCGATTTCTGGGAAACGTTCGCGCAGCCGGGATTCAAAACCGGGCATGTCTCCGATCAGACATTCGCTGCATGTCACAATGGCTTCAATTGCAGTGCGCCTGCTCCACAGATTAGGGCCGCGTAGCGCTCTGATGCGTGATACTTCCATTTTGTTTCCCCATTTGCCCGGCTTTCTGCCGGAGCAGGATGTTTATTGGTCGATTTCGAAGGTCTCGATGCCAGCGCGGATCAGTTCGGGTGGCAGGGCTAAAGCCCAGGCCACCCCGGCGGCAGCCAGAACATTTTCGAGTTTTAGTCCCGCTCTCGGAGTGCGGGATATTTCGATCAGTTGTACTTCTTTATCGCCGGTGGCGAGAACGACATGACTGTCCCGAACGAGCACCGCGCGTTTTCCCTGCGCAAGGTGTTCCTCGATGGCGGGAGAATCTGCGTTAACGCCGAAGAAAATAACCTCGCCATCGCATAGCGAGGCCATTTCCGCCACCATCGGGTCGTTGCCGTTCAGCACGGCAACGCCATCCGGGAGCACGACATCGACCTGGGTCCGCATGACGTTGTAAACCTGATCAGGCGTCTCGATGTGATATGTTCCAAAGTGCCGGGCCGGATCAATGTCGGTGACAACGCCGATCTGGCATTTGTCGTAAGCCAACCCCTCGCCGAGTATCATTTCGCTGCCATTCTCGAACACCGCAGCCTCGGTTACCCGGTTCATCAGCACCTTGCGGGAAGCTTTCCAGTTCGCGCAATTCCCTTTTTCGACCTGCCGTTGATCGTAATAGAGGCCGTCGCTGCACGCCAGGCCCACGCGCTTTCCGCTGAGGTGAAGCAGGCATGCCACTAACTGTGCGACCAGATTGGTCCCATTCGTGCCAGTGATGCCGATGATGGGGATGCGGCCTTGTTCGCCTTCGGCAAAAAGACTGTTGACGATGGCTCGTCCAACCGGACGTGGCTCGCCGCTTGCTGGCTTGAGGTGCATGAGCAGACCAGGGCCTGCATTGACTTCAACGATCGCGCCGCGCTGTTCATCGAGGGGGCGGGAGATATCTTCGGCAACCAGGTCGATCCCTGCGATATCCAGCCCCACGATACGGGCAGCAAGCGCAACGGTGGCGGCGACATCGGGGTGAACGAGGTCGGTAATGTCGAAGGCGACATTGCCATTGCGCTGGATCAACACTTCTTTGCCCTCGGCGGGGATGGAGTCGGGAGAATATCCCTGGTGTTTCAGCTCAAGAATGACTGTGGCTTCTCCATCCTGAAACACCAGATTGAGCGGATGATTCTCGGTGTTGCCGCGCCGAGGGTCTGTATTGAGCTGGCTGTCGATGAGTTCGTGCACCGTCGAACGGCCATCGCCGAGCACCGATACCGATTCGCCGCGAGCGGCTGCCACCAGCTTTCCAGCCACGACCAGCATGCGATGCTCATTGCCGCGCACGAAGCGTTCAACGATGACTTCGCTGCCTTCCTCGAGCGCCAGATGATAGGCGGCCTCAATTTCTTTGCGCGTCATCAGTTCGGTGGTCACGCCGCGTCCATGGTTGCCGTCGCTTGGCTTGACGACAACCGGCAGGCCGATATCTTCAGCCGCGTCCCAGGCGTCATCCGGACTGGTAACGATACGTCCTTCAGGAACGGGCACGCCGCAAGCCTGAAGCAGGCTTTTTGTCAGGTCTTTGTCGCTCGCAATGCTCTCGGCGATGGCGCTGGTCTGGTCCGTTTCGGCAGTCCAGATACGGTGCTGGCGAGCGCCATAACCCAGTTGAACGAGGTTGCCATCGGTCAGCCGCATCGACGGTATGCGCCGATCGGTGGCTGCATCGACAATACAGGCTGTGCTCGGGCCCAGAAGAAGCTTGTCGGCCAGTTTGTGCAGGCTGGCAACGGTCAAAGAAACATCGAAAGGGGTATCTTCAATCGCCGCCATCACCAGATCGCGGGCCGCATGCAAAGCGGCGTGGCTGACTTCTTCATTTCGAGAACGCACGGCAACTTTGTATATCCCCCGTGTCGGCGTTCCACGCGCCTTGCCAAAACCGGTTTGCATCCCGGCCAGGTTCTGCAGCTCTATCATGACGTGTTCCAGGATGTGTGCGGGCCAGGTGCCTTCGCGTACCCGCTCCAGAAACCCGCCGCGTTCGCCGACGCCGCAACGGTGCTCGATCAGCCCGGGCAGCCATGCGGTCAGGCGCTCGTAAAATCCCGGCAGGGTGTTGGAAGGATGGTCTTCCAGATCGCCAATATCCACCCAGGCTTCAAGAACCGGACGGTAGGTCCAGATATTCGGTCCACGCAGGGGGGTGAGCTTGAGAAATTCGATTTTCTTTTCCATAAAGTACTTAAAAAAGCCTCTCAGAGGGTCCAGCCATGGGCTGGCCGAGCGGCAGGGCCGATGTGTTTTTTGGGGAACCCGGAAGGATAGGGTGATTTGAGCATATTGCGTTGCTGCTCGCAACTGGTATGGGATAAACAAAAATCGCCGTTTTCGTCGGGCGCCACGCTCAAATCGCTCTGTGGCATAGGGCTTGGTTGAGAGCTCTTGAGGTTAAGTGTGTCACAGGCATTATAAAACAACTGGGATTTTAACGCTGCATGCGGTAATCCGTTTACCGTTGCGGGAAGAAGATTTTTTGAAAATGAGGTTAAGAATGGTCGGCCTGGGTAAGTTGCTAATCGGGCTTGCCGGGGAGTTTTGCGCAGACGATTTCAAATTCTGTTTCTGCCACCGTATTGTGCGGGATTACCGTCATCGATGTTTTGTTCTCATCCAGTGAGAGCGAGGTGATGAAATCGCCCTGTTCGCCGTAAGTTACGCCGTGGATCAGGCCCTGGGTCCGTTTGGCGCAGTTCATGATGCGGTGCATTTTCTTTTCCTTGATCATCTTGCCGGAGGTCTCATCTCTGGCCTCTGGTTGGGTGTAAACGATTTTTTCCCAGAATTTGACCACTTTGCCGCTACGTTTCAGATGAGCCTTGTCGATGGAAAAGGTGATGTTGTCGGAGGCGGTTGGAATGGTCAGCCATTCTTCTTCGGCATGCGCCGGACTGTGGGAGACGAGCGCCAGCAGCGCCGCCAGGTATTTGGCTTTCTGTTTAAGGTGATTCAAAGTGGTTATTTGCATACGGGTCCATTTCAAGCGCAGAGAAGAGCAGCCTGTCTGTTTTGCGCTGATATGCTATCCCGGCTAACCTGCCGCAGTCCAGCATGGAAGCTGAGAAAGCTTGGTGCGATTTGCGACCGCACTTGAGCTGGGGTGCCGCTCCTGCACGCACGAGCATTCCAATGGACAATCAGGGTTTAAGGCAAGTAAACTTCGTTCCAGCATGATTCCGGTTGGGGTCATGATCACCAAGACAAGAATCCAAGGTAAATTTGTGAAACCCATCCCCTCTTTTTCTGCGCCATCCGGCAGGCCTTTGCCCGACGCCTGGCGTGCCGAGGTGGAATCTCAGCTGGCCAACGAAGAGGAGATACTGGCGTGGCTCGAGATCGATCTCGATGCGCGCCTGCATTTTTCCCCGGGCCTGATCGTCGTGACCAACCGCCGGTTGCTGGCCAAAGGAGTCGAAGAAACGGCGTGGCGCGATTGGATTTACCGGAAAGGGCTGGCTCTCAAGCGCCACGATCATGCCGGGGTGGGAAGCCTGGAACTGCACGACGACGCAGCGCGCATTGCCATCTGGCGCTACACCCTGGGACTTAACATTTCGACACTGCGGCTGGTCGAACACTTCGAGCAACAACTTGCCGGCTTTATTGCCGGGCACCCGGTCAGCCGTCCGGCACAGGCTATCTGCCCCAGTTGCAAGGCGCCGCTCCCGCCGGATCAGGAAGAGTGCCCGATCTGCACCCGGGAGATTCATGTCCCACCCTCGACCTGGACCTTGTTCCGTCTGTGGCGTTTCGCCAAGCCTTATAACGGTCAGCTACTCGCCGGATTTTTGCTGATGCTGGCGTCCACTGCTGCCACCCTGGTGCCTCCCTATTTGACCATGCCTTTGATGGACAAGGTGCTGATCCCTTACCAGAACGGCGCGCCCATCGATTACGGCATGGTGGCGCTGCTGCTTTCTGGCTTGCTGGGGTCCGCGTTGCTGGCATGGAGTCTGGGCTGGGCGCGTGGCTACATCCTTGCATTGGTGAGCGAGCGTATCGGAGCCGACCTGCGCACGGCCACCTACGAGCATTTGCTGCGGCTTTCTCTGGAGTATTTCGGCGGCAAGCGCACCGGCGATCTGATGAGCCGTATCGGTTCGGAGTCGGACCGGATATGCGTGTTTCTTTCGCTGCACTTGCTGGATTTTGCCACCGACGTGCTGATGATCCTCATGACCGCCGTGATCCTGTTTTCGATCAATCCCTGGCTGGCGCTGGTGACTTTGCTCCCGCTGCCCTTCATCGCCTGGATGATCCATGTGGTGCGCGACAAGCTGCGCACAGGTTTCGAGAAGATCGACCGGGTCTGGTCGGAAGTCACCAGCGTGCTGGCCGACACCATACCCGGCATTCGCGTGGTCAAGGCCTTCGCCCAGGAAAAGCGCGAAGCGGCGCGCTTTCGCGAGGCCAATCAGCACAACCTTGCGGTCAATGACCGGCTGAACAAAATCTGGGCCCTGTTTACGCCTACCGTCACTCTGCTGACCGAAGTCGGCTTGCTGGTGGTGTGGGCATTCGGCATCTGGCAGGTCTCGCGCAACGAGATCACGGTGGGTGTGCTGGTCGCCTTCCTGGCCTACATCAGCCGGTTCTATTCACGGCTCGACTCGATGAGCCGCATTGTTTCGGTAACGCAGAAGGCCGCCGCCGGAGCAAAACGAATTTTCGATATTCTCGACCACGTTTCCAGCGTTCCCGATTCGGCCAGCCCGGTTCACCTTGAGTATGTAAGGGGGGGTATCGAGATACGCAACGCGGGTTTTCGCTATGGCAACCGCTCGGTAATCAGGGGGGTGGATCTGACCATCGCCCCCGGCGAGATGATCGGCCTGGTAGGGCACAGCGGATCGGGTAAGAGCACGCTGGCCAATTTGATTTGCCGTTTTTACGATGTGTCCGAGGGTTCGATCAAGGTTGACGGAGTGGATATCCGCTCCCTCCCCGTATCTGAATATCGGCGCAACATCGGCCTGGTATTGCAGGAGCCCTTCCTGTTCTTCGGCACCATCGCCGACAATATCGCCTATGGCAAGCCCAATGCCACGCGGGCGGAAATCGTTGCCGCCGCCCGCGCCGCACACGCCCACGAGTTCATTCTGCGTTTGCCGCAGGGGTACGATTCCCTCGCCGGTGAGCGTGGCCAAGCCCTGTCGGGCGGTGAGCGTCAGCGCATCTCCATTGCCCGTGCGTTGCTCATCAATCCGCGCATCCTGATCCTCGACGAAGCGACTTCGTCGGTCGATTCGACGACCGAGAAAGAGATCCAGAAAGCCCTGGATAACCTGGTTCAGGGACGAACCACCATTGCCATTGCACACCGACTCTCCACCCTGCGTCGCGCCGATCGGCTGGTGGTGCTCGATCGCGGGCAGGTGGTCGAGGTGGGGAATCATGACGAGCTGATGGCCCGCGAGGGCGCCTATTTCCGCCTCTATCAGGCACAGGCGCGCAATGTGGATACTGACATGGACGACAAGGTGTGGAATGCCGAGCCCGAAACCAAGGAGGCCGTTGCATGAACAAGGCGATTGATTTCCAACTCACCCGCGATGCTTTCGGCAGGCTGATTTTTACTGGCTCAGATGGTGAAGTTCATGACGGTGTGGTGCCCGTACATGCCTTCCCCATTGCCGCTCCCACCGAGGGTATTTCACTGGTTACTGCCGACGGTCGCGAACTGGCCTGGGTCGAACGCCTGACGGATTTGCCTGACGAATCACGTGTTCTCCTGGAAGAGGAACTGGCGAGCCGGGAGTTCATGCCAGAAATTCGCAGCATCCGCCGCGTATCCAGCTTCGCCACGCCCAGCGCATGGCAGGTGGAAACCGATCGTGGCTCTACCACCTTCATCCTCAAAGGGGAGGATGATATTCGCCGTCTGGCTGCAGCCTCTCTGCTGATCGCCGACAGCAACGGTATCCATTTCCTGATCCGCGATATCCATGCGCTGGACCAGGGCAGCCGCAATTTGCTGGATCGATTTCTGTAGTCCGCTATGTGGGCGCGTGCAACAACGGTTTTTTTCATGGCGCTGATGATCTCGCCGGTGTGGTCTGCCGAGCCCGGGAAACCATCAACGCAGGAAATCGAGAACTTGCTGGGCATGAAGTTTGTTTTGGTTCCCTCCGGCGAATTCGTGATGGGGAGCGACGAATCGCCCGAAGCGCTGGCAAGGGCTTATCCGCAATACGGTCGCGAGCGCTTTCTGGAACTTGTCGACGAAGCGCCAGCGCACAAGGTGCGCATTACCCGGCCATTTTATCTGGGGCAGCACGAAGTGACGGTCGGCCAATTCAGGCGGTTCGTGGAGGCGTCTGGTCACCAGCCGGAATCGGAAGCTGATGGCACCGGCGGCTATGGCTATAACCCTGATTACGATCCCGAAAAATCGGAACGGGGGGATGCTTTCGAAGGGCGAAATTCGAAGTATTCATGGCGCAATCCCGGTTTCAAACAAGGTGACGATCATCCGGTGGTGAATGTCACCTGGAACGATGCTGTGGCAATGAGCAAATGGCTCAGCGAAAAGGAAGGTAAAAAATATCGCCTGCCGACCGAGGCTGAATGGGAATACGCCGCCCGTGCCGGCACCCGAACGCGCTGCCACAGCGGCGACGATCCGCAATCCTTGCTGAAGGTCGCAAACATCTTTGCCGCCGATACGGTGATGAAGTGGCCTCAGTGGAAAAACTTTGCGCTTGCGGGGCACGATGGTTTCGAGTTCACTGCCCCGGTGGGCGGTTTCGCGCCGAACGCTCTGGGCCTTTACGACATGCACGGCAATGCGTGGGAGTGGGTTGCGGACTGGTACGGCGACGATTATTACGCAAAGTCGCCGGTCGATGATCCCCAGGGCCCTGCATCGGGCAAGGTGCGCGTGCGCCGAGGCGGATCGTGGCATACCTGGTCGTTCTATGCCCGGTCGTCGTACCGCAACTGGAATTCTCCGGAGACGCGCTACACACTGGTTGGCATGCGTTTGTTACGCGAAGTCGATGCGGATGGGCGTTAGCTGCGGGTGAATGCCAGGAGCAACGCGCACTGGACACAGGATGGTCATAAAAAAAGGCGGGGAAATCCCGCCTTTTTCGATTTTTGCGTCGGTATTACTTGGCAGCAGGTGCGGCAGGTGTAGCAGGTACTGCCGGTGTGGCGGCAGGAGTGGCTTCCATCGCAGGGGCGGCTTTTTTAGCTTTCTTGGTTTTTTTGGCTTTCTTGGCAGGCTTGGCAGCTTCGGCCTTAGGCGCTTCGGCAGCGGCAGGAGCGGCAGGAGCAGCAGCGTCAGCAGCAACAGCGGAGAAGGTCACAGCGGCGAAAGCGGCAGCGATCAGTGCGGACAGAATTTTGCTCATTTTGAGTTCCTTTGTTAATTGGTTATGTTTTAATTCAAGCGACACACAGTGATGTGTCACATCCAGTAACGACTGGTCTGGGATGAGGTTGACAACTGGATATTATTTTTTCGAGCATTGAGGTTAAATCGTTATTTCACGCCACTCACCCTGAGCCAGGCCGGCGATGGTCCAGTCGCCAATGCGGTGCCGTATCAGGCGCAGGGTGGGGAATCCGACCTTCGCCGTCATGCGTCTTACCTGCCGGTTTTTGCCTTCGCGGATGACGAGTTCGATCCAGCGGGTGGGAATCTCCTTGCGGAAGCGGACGGGTGGCGTGCGCGGCCATAAATCTGGAGGCTCATCAATCAGGCGCGCCTCGGCTGGCCGGGTGACGAAGTCGCCCAGATCCACCCCCCGGCGCAGGCTTTCCAGCGCGGTTTGGTCAGGAATGCCTTCCACCTGAACCCAATAGGTTTTAGGCAATTTATGGCGGGGGTCGCTGATGCGGTGTTGCAAAGGCCCGTCATCGGTTAAAATGAGCAGCCCTTCGCTATCGGTATCCAGGCGTCCCGCCGGATAAACGCCGGGCAAGGGAATGAATTCTTTCAGCGTGGCATGCTTGCCGTCGCTGCTGAATTGGGTGATGACGCCGTAGGGCTTGTTGAACAGGATAAGTCGGCTCATGGAAAACATTATATAGGACGCAATCATGACGCAAAAATTTCAAGTGCCGCAGCAGGGCAGCAAAATCACGGTGAATGCCAATTCTTCCCTGAATGTGCCGGACAATCCGATCATCCCTTTCATCGAGGGCGACGGGACTGGGGTAGACATCACGCCGGTAATGCGCAAGGTCGTGGATGCGGCGGTGGACAAGTCCTATGGCGGCAAGCGCAAGATCGCCTGGATGGAAATCTACGCCGGCGAGAAAGCGACCAAGGTTTACGACCCCGATACCTGGCTGCCCGATGAAACCGTGCAGGCGATCAGGGAATACGTGGTGTCGATCAAGGGGCCGCTGACCACGCCGGTGTCGGGCGGCATCCGCTCGCTCAATGTGGCGCTGCGCCAGATGCTGGATCTCTATGTCTGCCTGCGACCGGTGCGCTATTTCAAAGGCGTGCCGAGCCCGGTCAAGGAGCCGGAAAAGACCGACATGGTGATTTTCCGCGAAAATACCGAGGACATCTACGCCGGCATCGAGTGGGAAGCCAACTCGGCAGAAGCCAAGAAGGTGATCGCTTTTCTCCAGAATGAAATGGGCATCAAGAAAATCCGCTTCCCGGAATCCTCGGCAATCGGCGTTAAGCCAGTATCGATCGAAGGTACCGAGAGGCTGGTGCGCAGGGCGATCCAGTACGCCATCGACAATAAGCGCAGCTCGGTGACTCTGGTGCACAAGGGTAACATCATGAAGTTCACCGAAGGCGGCTTCAAGAAGTGGGGATACGAACTGGCACAGCGCGAGTTCGGAGCCGAACTGCTGGATGGCGGGCCGTGGATGAAACTTCCCAATGGAATTGTTATCAAAGACGTGATAGCTGACGCATTTTTGCAACAGATCCTGTTGCGGCCAGACGAATACGATGTGGTTGCCACCCTGAACCTGAACGGCGACTACATTTCCGACGCGCTGGCGGCCCAGGTGGGTGGCATCGGCATCGCGCCGGGGGCCAATCTCTCAGACAGCGTGGCAATGTTCGAAGCGACCCACGGCACTGCGCCGAAGTATGCCGGCAAAGATTATGTCAATCCCGGTTCCATCATCCTGTCCGCCGAGATGATGCTGCGTCACATGGGATGGATCGAAGCGGCTGATCTGATCGTCAACTCGATGGAGAAGGCCATTGATGCGAAGGAGGTCACTTACGATTTCGCGCGGTTGATGCCGGGGGCGACCCAGGTTTCCTGTTCGGCTTTCGGTCAGGCGATGATAGCGCAGATGTAGTTTTTGGCCTGTAGCTACAGGCTATATCAGCCATTCGGAATTTTTTTTAGTGACTGAGCCGGATTCGGCGTGTGTGGCAACGCCTGCGTTTCGCAGCAGGTTGATCAGTTCTTCGCCCAACATGCCCAATTCGCCACGCAAGGCCTTCAGTCGTTCAAGTATTAATGGGGCTTGCATGGGTTTTGTATCGACCTGAACCACATGGTTGTCGGAACCCATGAAAACTTTCTCCTTCTGTCTGTGTGATACATGAACCATCAAGTTAATTAATAGCATATTGCACTGAAAATGCCAGAGAATCAGGAGCAGATAAGGAGGGGCTGGGTTGTGAGCTGACTGTGATTTATCTGATAGATTATGAAGATAAGCTAATATTCCTAGAAATTGGTTTTACATTTTTTATCAAATTGGTTTACACTCTAAAACAGGTTGTTAGTCTTGGCTCCAAGGAGGAAGTATGCGATTAAACTGGGTGGTGGGATGCGCGTGGTTCATCGCGTCCGCAACAATAGCTGGCGAGGTTGGTCAGTCGCAGAGCCAGGCGGTTCAGGCTGGCGGTATTGCGCTCCAGGCCGAGACCCAACTTGCGAGCGAAGAGGCTCAATTCACCTTCCGCAACTCCGGGCTCGATCTGAAATCATCGTCGGCTATGGTTGTAGATCAGCAGACCGGTCGTACGCTGTTCGGCAAAAATACCGACGCGCGCATGCCGATTGCCTCCATCACCAAGCTGATGACGGCGATGGTGGTGCTGGACGCGCAACTGCCCCTTGATGAGAAGATCGTTATCAGCGGCGTCGATACCGACTCATTGAAGGGCACTCATTCCCGAATCAAGGTCGGTACCACGCTGAGCCGTCAACTGGCCCTGCAACTGGCGCTGATGTCCTCCGAGAATCGTGCGGCGGCAGCTTTAGGCCGGGCCTACCCCGGTGGTTTCCCCGCCTTTATCGCCGCGATGAACCGCAAAGCCGTGAGTCTTGGCATGTTGCATACCCAGTTTGTCGATTCCACCGGTCTCAACAGCAACAATACCTCGACTGCGCATGACCTGGTCAAGATGGTCAACGCAGCTTACGCTTACCCCCTGATTCGTGAAATGACCACCACGGGCTTCTATGATGTGGCGATGCGTGGCGGTCCGAAGCGGGTTCAGTTCAAGAACACCAACATGCTGGTGCGAAACAAAATCTGGGAAATCGGCCTTTCCAAAACCGGTTTTATCAACGAGGCCGGCCATTGCCTGGTTATGCAGGCGAATATCGCGAATAAGCCGATGGTGATCGTGTTGCTCGACTCGTGGGGAAAACTGTCGCGTATCGCTGATGCCCAGCGCATCAAGAAATGGATGGAAAGCAGCAAGGCTGTCAGGCGTCACTACAGCTAGTTGATCGGCTTCAACAAAAGGCCCGGCAGGAATCCTGCCGGGCCTTTTTTATGTAGGTTGGGTTAGGCGCGGTTTTTCCCCCGCAAGGGGGAGGCCGTGGTTGTACAGCCGACAAGTCGGCAACAACCACGCTCTGCGCCGTAACCCACCAGAAGTAGGCGCCTCTAGGCGACAAACCCTAGCTTCCTTCTGCATTACCGGCGGCCAGCTCTTCAGCGGTATTGAGGTTGAGAAAAGCCTGTTCATCGTCGAATGGAACTTCGACGCGCTGAAGCAGGGATTGCCATTCTCCGACCCGCCGCCCGCCCCCGGCGAGAAAGTTTTCCAGGCCGGGCAAAAGGCTGCGCCGGCACAGGCAAACTGCACGATGAACCTGCTCACCGCAAACCGGGATGGCGATGTCTGCGCCGCTTTTCTCGAGCGCAGCAGTCAATCGCCCAACCAGATCGGCAGGCAGAAAAGGAGTATCGCACGGCACGCTTAAAACCAGCGGATGGGCGGCTTCGGTCATGATGCGCAGCAGACCGGCAAGCGGCCCTTGAAAGTCGGGGGATGCATCAGGCAGCGCCGGGTGGCCGAAGAGGCGGTATTGGTCGAGGTTGCGGTTGGCACTGATAAACAGCTCATCTACCTGCGGCGCAATGCGTTCCAATACCCATGCAACCATGGGGCGACCGTTCAGAAGCGCCAGCCCCTTGTCGGTGCCACCCATGCGCCGAGCTCGGCCTCCGGCCAGAATAACGGCGCTGATCTTTGATTGTTCGGTAATCACTGCGGACCTGCTCATCAAATGGTTAATCAGGATGAACAGATGTTAGCAAGTCCCTCGTCTGCCGCCTAGAGAGACGTTGAACAATTCCTGGTTTGTCATTCCGGCGAAAGCCGGAATCCAGTATTTTCAATGCGCTGGACACCGGCTTTCGCCGGTGTGACGGGCTTGTTCAGGGCTTCCCTGGCGAGACGCTGAATAATTCCAACGCGGCCCTCTCCAATCAAGCGAGAGGCGCCATCAGCGGTTACTTAACGGTCACGGCTATGGCCCTTGTCTTTGCCTTTGTCTTTGTCGTGGCGGTCGTTCTTTTGGTTCCCGCGACGGTCATCACCACGCTCGTCGCGGCGGTCATCCCCGCGGTCACGATGTAGCTCCTGATAACGAGGAACATACTCGCGGTTGTACCAGCTGTCTTGCACAAAGTAGACCCGCTCGCCGCAGGCGTTATATTTGTGGCAGTTCTTGCTCCAATGTTTGGCGTGGCCCGGCGGTACGCGCAGATAGATCGGAGGGCGGTCCATCGGCACCCGTTCGACGAATCTCGGTTGACGATAGATCACTTGTGGCGGCGGATAGTCGCCGATGTCGAGCCGGCCATAGAAGCCGGGTTGGCCGATGGTGACCGAAACTCCAACGTCGGCAGCGAATGCCGGGAGGGTAACACTGGCAGCAACTGCAATCGCTGCGATCAAGAAACGTTTCATGTTGAATCTCCTGTTGTTGGTGGTTCTTGATTAACGCACGAAGACATGAGCCGATGACTTTCCTGTTGTTACGTATTTAAGTTCACTGAGATCGGCTCAGTATTTCTTACTCATTGCGATCCCGTCCGCGCTCATGATCTTGCCCTTGTCCCCGACGCTTCGACTCGCGCGTGGCGTCCTTGCCTTGCTGCCTTTCCTCCTGGACCTGCGATCTGGGGTTCGGCTGCTCGCGCTGGGCGCTTGGACGATCCTGCCGCCTGTAATCCCTTTCTTCAGGCGCCCGTTGCTCTATCCGCTCCTGATAGTGTTGCCGAACTGCGGGGTCACGCGGCTGGTAACGGTAACGCTGCTGTTGAAGTTCATGTTGCCGCTCCACCTGTTGGGGATACCGATCCCCCGAGTACTGGCGCTGGTAGACAGGCAGCGGGGCCGGCGCCGGGGCGGCGTGGCGATTCCATTTGTCCCAACCGCTCCTGCGCTGTTCCCAATCATGGCCCCAGTGATCACCCCAACGTGGCGGCGAATCCGGTCGCCAACCACGGAAGTAAGCAGGAGGCTGGCGGTAGTAGCGCACAGGGATGCGCAGGACATACAGCGGCACCGCCTCGGGGCCCACAAGCCCCCATGGTCCGTTGTACCATGAACTCGCGTACCAGTTATCATCCTGGTAAACCCAGTACATGCTGTCGTAAAAGAAGAAGTTCGCAGCCAGTCGTGGTGCATAGTAGACCGGATAACCGGGCACTCGGACGAGTTGCGGGTATGCCGGCAGGTTGATGCCGATGCTTGCGTTTGGGAACCCGATGCCGATACTTACCTGAACTTCGGCGGCGGCGATTGAGGATAACAGCATCCCCAGCACAATGAATACGTGACGAATTTTCAGCATTTTGTGACCTCCCCTGTTTCGATGATCCCAGAGTCATGGTTGTCATAGAGAATGCGACACCGCTCTGATTCTTTATAGACTACCGGAAATTGCCTGGCCTTTCTGTACGGTATCGCACATAAGGCGGTCGGATCGGCGCGTCAGCTTTTCGGGAAAACCTCTTTCCAAGACTTGAATCTTCTCAGGCATATTGGAAAAGGAACTTGGGAACAGAACGGACTGCCGGAAGCCTGCTATGGGCTACGCAGCGCTAGTCATGTAGGTTGGGTTGAGCAGCCTTATCGCGAAACCCAACAAACCCAAACTTCAAGAACAGGTTTTGTTGTTTGGGTTTGTTGGGTTTCGCAAAAAACCGCTCAACCCAACCTACATAGTTATTCCACGCCACATCAGTTTGAGTCGCACCCAACAGATTGCCGGGAGCTTGTACGGGGGGTGTGCACACAACTGCGCCAGCGCATTGCGCTGGCGCAGTTGTTGCGTAGATTAAAGCGTGTTATTTACTGATTTCGTGGCCAATAACGCCGCCGACTGCCGCGCCGCCCACCGTGCCGACTGCGCTGCCGCCGGTCAGGACGGAGCCGCCCACAGCGCCTACACCGGCTCCGATTGCGGTATTTCTATCCTGCGTCGACATTCCGGCGCAACCTGCCAGGCCGAACAGCAAGCTTACTGCGGCCACACTCACTGCTGATTTTATCGTATTCATTTTGAATACCTCCATGTTAAACATCCGGTGACAGGAAAATTCCTGCCCGGTGGCTTACTTGCCAAAACGTTTCTTTGCATCGGCTACACAACTATCCTTGGCGGCACCTGCCAGCGCATCGCACTTTTCCTTCGCCACAGCATAATCCGCGTCACGCTTGGTCGCTGCTGCATCCTGACGCGCTTCGCTGCCTTTTTCTTGTGCCTTTATGCGTGCCTCGGAGGTCTCTTCGCGGGCAGTTGCATTTGCCTTCGAGGATTTCAACTGTGCTTTGGCGTCGGCTTTTGCGGTCGCCAGGGCGGCTTTCGCTTCTTTCACACAGACGTCCTTGTCGTTGCCGGCTTTGTCATCGCACCTTTCCTTGGCTACAGCGTAATCCGCTTCCGCCTTGGCAACACTGACTTCATAGGTCGCTTTTTTGGAAGGCTTGTATTGCGCGTCGAGTTCGGCTTTCGCGACATTTTCCTTGCCTTTTGCTTCGGCCATGCAGATATCCTTGGCGTTAGCGGCGAAGGAATCACAATTTGTCTTGCCGACCTTGTACTCAGCCACGATGTTCTTTTCGGTGGCCTTGTATTCGCTCTTCGACATATTTTCCGCCATGGCGTTAACGCTATATGCAAGGCTGATTGCCATAACGATTGCACTGATATTGATTTTATTCATAATGATGGTTCCTTTTAAGTTGATTAAGTATGTCTGGATGGGTGGAAGCATTCGCGCTCACTCCCGCCTCGCGTTAGTGAGGTTTATCTTTCTGGCTGGCCTGCCAATCTGAAATCTGCTTTTCTGTTTCGTCTTTAGTGATGCCATAGACTTCCTGAATTTTCCCGACCAATTGTTCACGCTTGCCTGCAATCACATCCAGATGATCATCGGTCAGCTTGCCCCACTGCTGCTGGACATTGCCCTTCAATTGTTTCCAATTCCCTTCGATTTGATCCCAGTTCATTTTTGTCTCCTTAACGTGAATTGACTATCGCGACTGGCCCACTCTGCACGGAATTGTGCAGTTGCACGGCAACCTTCCAGCCTCAATGGTGCCCAGATTACTGCTGAAGTATTGTCGCGTCTGTGCGCTAACGCACTAACCATAAAACAGTTTTTATCCACAGATGAACGCAGATAAAACAATGTGTTGTTGAGGATTTACGGCTCACCGGAAAGGTGATTAAGATGATGGCTATGACCCATTGATAATCCGTGTATATCTGTGTTAATCAGTGGCTTGACCGCTTTTAATAGGTTCAAAACACTGGACACCGTTTTTCGCCGGTGTGACAGACTTGTTCAGGGCTTCATTAATGGGGAAGAGCTGTGGATGGGGATGTGCCAGCTTGCAGCAAGGTGGCAAACGCCTCAGGCACTACCGGACGACCGAAATAGTAGCCCTGGCCCTCGTCGCAACCCTGGGTCAGAAGAAATGCGTGCTGCTCGGGTGATTCCACGCCCTCCGCAATGACGCGTTTCTTGAGACTTTTACCCATGCTTATCACGGCGCCGACGATGGTGGCATCGTCAGGGTTGCTGCTTATCTGGTTCACGAACGATTGGTCGATCTTCAGGGTATCGATCGGAAACTGCCTCAGATAACTCAGGCTGGAATAGCCGGTGCCGAAGTCATCGATCGCAATTTTTACGCCCAGCTCTGCGAGCGCATGCAGCACGGAATCGCTAGACTCGGCATCCCGCATGAGGACGCTTTCGGTCAGTTCGATCTCCAGATAACGCGGCTCCAAACGCGTATCTTCGAGGGTGGCGCGGATGTTTTCGAGAAAATCCTTGGCGCGGAACTCGAGCGCGGAGGTGTTGACTGCGACGGTGATCGGCGGCAATCCGGCTTGCAGCCAGGCCCGAGCCTGGAGACAGGCTTCGCGCAGCACCCAGCGGCCAATCGGCAGGATCAGGCCACAGTCTTCGGCGATGGATACAAACTGCGCTGGCGGCAGCAATCCTCTTTCCGGATGTTGCCAGCGGATGAGCGCCTCGACGCCGACAATCTCGCCGCTGTGAAGATTTGTTTTCGGCTGGTAGTGCAACACAAATTCCCGCCGTTCCAGCGCGCGGCGCAGGCTGGATTCGATGGATTGACGCTGGACGGCCCGATCATTCATGTCCTGCTCGAAGAATTTATAATTGTTGCGCCCGTTTTCCTTGGCATAGTACATCGCGGTGTCCGCGCTTTTGATCAGGGCTTCCGCATCCTGACCATCGTTGGGGTAGATGCTGATGCCGATACTTACGCTGATATGAAGATCATGCCCTTCGATGAGGTGAGGTTGCGCGAGCGCCCCGAGCATTTTTTGCGCGGAATACGCAGCGTCTTCCGCGTGCTCAATATTGGGAAGCAGCAGCACGAATTCATCCCCACCCTGGCGACTGATGGTGTCCGACTGACGTACGCAGTCCACCAGTCGCTGCGCAACCGACTGCAGGAGTTGGTCGCCAACCGCATGCCCCAGGGAGTCGTTGATGTGTTTGAACCGGTCCAGGTCCATAAACATCACCGCAAGTTGCCTGCCTTGACGACGAGCCAACTCAATCGCCTGGCCAAGCCGGTCTTGCAGCAATATCCGATTAGGCAAGCCGGTGAGCGCATCGTGATGGGCTAGATGCTCCAGCTGATCTTTAGCTATTTCGACTTGTTCGGCCAGTTTTTGCGCTTCAATTGTCGCGATGACCAGATGTGCGTTCGCTTGCTGCAACCGGATCACATGATCTTCGGATGTGGTCTGTGTCGCCTCTGCCGCGTGATTTTCCCGCTCGTGCGAGATGGCTGCCTCTTCGCGAGCGTGGGCAGCGGCTTCGCGCGAGGCGATTTTCCCTTCGCGCAGATGCACGGCGTCTTCTCGTGAAGTAACCAATTTCTCGCGGTTTAGAAAGGCTGATTCATGGGCAACAACAGTGCTTTCACTGCGCCTCCTTTCGGTTCCGGTGAAAACCGGCAGTTCGCTTTCGCCTTGGCCAGCCACATCCGGCTGACCTGGGTTATCGGCATCAGAAAGGCTTTCATGGTCATTTTTACGCATTATCACTTGTCTTTACCTCGTCATTTCAACGATGGGTTAACCATGGGGTTACCTGTCATGATTCCGGAGTAGCCAGATAAAATATCGCCGATAATGATGCCCTCGTCGGTGATGTCAAACAATCGAATGTCCTTGCTGTGCTTGCTGCCACGAACCTTGACAACCGAAATGGCGCGTTTGAACTGGCCCGCGATTTCGATATAGCGCTGCACGACAATTGCATCAGCGAGGAAAGCACTGCCAAATGGACTGAAGCGCAAATCGGTGTAGCGGTCTTCCAGTTCCGAGGTCATCAGTATGGTCACGCCCATGCCAGTAAGCTCGGCAATCATCCTGTACAGAGATCCGCGGAAATCTTCGCTGAACTCGGGTGCCAGCGCCAGCTCAAATCCGGACAATGAGTCAATGACGACGCGCTTTGCCTGCATTCGATCAATTATTGTGATCAAATCATGCAAGGTTTCATCAATCGACAAATCCAGGGAGCGCGTGTCTATCATCCCGACTTGTCCAGCCTGGATCAGCGCATGCAGCTTTTTATTGCCCAGCAGTTGGCTGGGGCTCTTCTCAAACGCTGCAATCACACCGGGTTCGCCCCTGCGTGCCCCCTCGGCGAGAAATTCCGTCGTCAATATGGTTTTTCCGGAACCGGATGGCCCGACCACAAGCAGCGAATAGCCAACTGGCAAGCCGCCGCCCAGCATGTCGTCCAGGAATGGCGTTCCCATCGGCACGCGCGCCTCTCCAATGGGTGCCCTGGTTGCCGACTCATTCGCCGTGCTCTCTTTGACAATCGCGCGCGGGAAAACCCGAATGCCTTCATCGCCAATGCGGAAAGTATGCAAACCGGGTGCCTGGGCTTGCCCACGCATTTTGACCACCTGGATCTTGCGCACCATGGAATTGCGGTGGAGATTTTGCGACATCCAGAGGATGCCATCCGCCACCGTAAAGACTGGGCTGGTCTCTGTCTCCGGCAGCATATATTCACCGATTAAAAAAGTGGTTGCCTGCCAGCTTGTCATTTGCATGCCCAGTTGCTGCACGAACCGTTGCAGCTCTGACTCTCCCTGTTCCTTCTGCTTGGCTGTCTGCACCACGGAGCGAAACGAATCGACAAACACCAGGCTGGGCGCATAGTCCTTCACTTCCTTGGCGATGCGTGACAAGACACGGTCAAAATCTCCCTCCAGTAGGTCTGACGACAGATTCACGAAGCGGATCGATTGATTCACTTTGCCGACATCAAAAAACGAAAATTGCTGCTGATAACGGAGCATCTTCAAAGCCGGCTCCCCGAGTACCGTGAAGAACAGTGCCCGATTATTCGGGTTTGCCAGCGAGAACATGATCTGGTGCGCGAGGGTGGTTTTTCCGCTGCCCGGCGTGCCTGCAATCAGGTTGAACGAGAATTCCGGCAGACCCCCGCCCAACAGGTTGTCCAGACCAGGTATGCCAGTTGGCAGACGCCGTATGCTTACCTTGTTACTCATTTTTGAATTCCTTGTCAGTGCCGCCAGAAGCGTCGTCGCCCCAGGCGGAACGTAAAATACGAGTGGTTAACTGCTCGCCGATCAACGAGGCCAGGATGTCGGTGAAAGTGAGCAGTAGCAGACTGTTTGCTGCGCTGGCTTGCGCTGATGTTTGTCCTTCAAGGCTGGTTTTTAATGCCTCGAACCGGTGGTCATTCTGTGGTGACAGCAAGCTGGCCGAGAGCCAGGGAAATGTTGACTGGGTAAGGAAGGCGCTTCTTGCGAAAAGCGAATTGAAACCCTCTACACCGACGATAGAGATGATTTGGGCCGCCATCTGCTCCCATAAAATAATCGCGGAATCCGCAATTTTTTCAGTGTGCTGTGCCGTGTAACTTGTAATTATCTGGTGTCGAAGCAAGTCGCTGGTTCCCATAAAAATAGTTCGGTTCAGTGTCGCTGACGCGGATACGCTTCAGAGCATCCAGGGATCTTTATAAAGCCGGTCATCGATGCGCGCCATCATGCGAATAGGTGGTGATGCTACTGGAATCATCATCGGCGGCGTCCGCAATCAAGCCCGGGCCGAGGTTCTTTCACCAGAATTCCGCGAGTGCATTTTTACTTACTGAATATTTGAGTATTAATGATAGGGCAATATATTTAAATGTCTCTGTTCGTTGCCGAACATATAGAACAGGGCGGAAAAATTTGATGCGATCCGGCCATTGATATTCTGTGGGGTTCATTCGGATTTTTTGGTTTTATGTACGATAGCGTACAGACTGGCTTATGTTGAATGGAGCATGATGACTGCTTGAAGGAGAGGCCGATGGTCATGAATAAAATGGGGTATGCGAGCAGCGCAAAACTCGTGGCAGCGCTATGCCTGGCGCTGTTCGCCGGTTGTGGCGCCATGCCCTCCATGGTGCCCGACATGGCGATGCAGCCATCGCATCCTGTGCGGATCGAGGGTGCGCATGGCCCCCTGACCACTCAGCAGAGCAAGGTGATTCTTGCCAGGCTTAAAAAAGATGGCGCAGAGACCAATATCTTCGATAGACATCTGGCGCTGGAAACGGAGATTGTCGGCAGCCCGCTGGTGGCGGGCAACAAAGTGGATCTGCTGGTCGATGGCCCGTCAACTTATAAATCCATGTTCGCAGCCATAGAGAATGCGAAAGACCATATCAATATGGAGACCTACATCATCGAAGATGATGAGATCGGGCGGCGTTTTGCCGAGCTATTGGTCAGCAAGCAACGCAGCGGTGTGCAGGTGAATTTTATTTACGATAGCGTGGGGGCAATCGGCACGCCCAAAGAGTTTTTCAAGCCGCTGCAGGAAAGCGGAGTGAATGTTCTGGAATTCAATCCGGTTAATCCTCTTCTGGCGCGAAAAGGCTGGGACGTCAACCGGCGCGATCATCGCAAGTTATTGATAGCGGATGGGCAGGTTGCCTTTGTCGGCGGTATCAATATCAGCAGCGTATATTCCAGCGGCTCATTCGGAAAATCCAGACCGACCAAAGACAATCCGCTATGGCGTGATACCCATTTACGCATGGCGGGGCCGGTGGTCAGCGAGTTCCAGAAACTGTTTATGGCGACATGGGCCGAGCAACGAGGTGCGCCATTGGCGCCCAGAAATTATTTCCCTGAGCCGGGTAGCAAGGGCAATGAGGTGGTTCGTGCCATCGGCAGTTCCCCAGAAGAGCCTTACAGCCAGATCTATGCAACCCTGCTCTCCGCCATTAATAGTGCGGAAACCCAGGTTTTTCTGACCAATGCCTATTTTGTCCCCGACCCGCAACTGCTGGCCACCCTGAAGGAGGCGGTACAACGTGGCGTAGACGTGAGGCTGTTGTTGCCCGAAAAAATTGATTCGGCACTGGTGTATCACGCATCGCGTTCTTATTACGATGAACTGCTGAGCGCCGGCGTAAAAATCTATGAGCGGCAAGATGCATTGCTGCATGCCAAAACCGCGCTCATAGATGGTGTCTGGTCAACCGTAGGCTCCACCAATCTCGACTGGCGCAGCTTCCTCAATAATCAGGAAATCAATGCAGTCATGCTGGGGCAGGATTTCGGTGCAAAAATGCAGGCGCTGTTCGAGCAAGACCTGGCATCCTCCAGACTCGTTACGCTCGAAGCGTGGCGAAATCGTTCAATCGTCGCCCGCATCAAGGAGAGGGCGGCGCGTTTGTGGGCGCGCTGGTTGTGAGCCGTCAGCATTCAAGTCGGGGTTTTTCAATGAGGATAAAGCGTATGCTTTTTAGTCAGGCGTTCAACACGGATAATTCATCCTGGAAAAAGCAGTTAGCCACGGAGATCACGGAGAACACGGAGTTATATCAAAGTGTTATGCAGGTTTCGTGTGTCACCTGTCGGGTGATACCAATGGCTTCCGTAATATCTTGTTTTTCTTTGTGTTCTCCGTGGTTCAAATGAGGTTTTTAGGTTCATTAGCACGGATTTACAGCGGTTGCAGGTCAGGCTTCAGCCTGACATGTACGGCTGAAGCCGTACCCACAAGGGGCTACCTGGCTAATGGATTATTTGGATTCAAGCCAAGGTCGTTGCAATGGTTGCCCGTTTTTGCGCTTATCTGCGGGATATTGTTCGGAGCCGGCAAGTCTTTCGGCGCCGAGTCATATCTGTCCAACGCACCACTCCGCGCCAAGTACACGGAATTGGGCAAACAGCTACGCACCAATCAGTTTCAGCGCGCGCTCTATCTCGATTCTGTGGAATCCTCGCACGATTTGAAGGGCGACATCTATGCCGCGGTCGATTATCCGTTTGCCGCCGTTAACCTGGCGCTCAACGACCCGGCGCATTGGTGCGATGTGCTGATACTGCACGTTAATAACAAATACTGTCATGCTTCAAGCGATAAAGCCGGCACTGTCCTCAGCGTAAATATCGGCAAGAAATACGATCAGCCGCTGGCGGATAGCCATCGTGTCGAGTTCAAATATCGCGGGGTAATCACAACGCCGGATTATTTTGCAGTGGAGCTCAATGCCGAGAATGGCCCCTTGAGCACCCATGACTATCGCATCTGGATTGAAGCCACACCGGTTCAAAATGGGCGCACCTTTGTGCACTTCACCTATGCCTATGGCTTTGGTTTAACGGGCCAGCTCGCCATGCAAGGCTACCTGGCAACAATCGGCAGGGACAAGGTCGGGTTTACCGTCACCGGCAAACAGCCCAATGGCCAGCCCGCCTATATTCAAGGGGTACGCGGAGTGGTGGAACGCAATGCGATGCGCTATTACCTGGCTATCGACGCTTATCTTGCCGCGCTGGCCACACCGCCCAGGAATCAGTTGGAGAAACGGTTGCAGCATTGGTATGACAGCACCGATCAGTACGCCCGCCAGTTGCATGAAGTAGAGCGGGATGAGTACCTGGCAATGAAACGCAAGGAGTATCAGCGTCAGCAGGTGGCGCAGTAGTATTAGAGGTAAATTGAGGTATTCCCCCCTTTGTAAAAGGGGGACTAGGGGGGATTTGACGGTGGAGGCAAGTTCCGGCGCCGCTAAATCCCCCTCAATCCCCCTTTTACAAAGGGGGAGGCTGGTTGAATTTTCTAATGGATTCTCTGGGTTTATGCCGCCTGCGGGTGAGCAATATCGCGCATGATTTCGGTAATGTCCCTGCCTACGCCGCGATAACCGGTAAAGCGGCCGGACGCATCAAACATCGGTTCTCCGCTCACCTGAAAATACTGGTGCAAGCCATTGGCGCCGATCCGGCTGTAGACTAAATCCAGGAACGGCTTCCTCGCCGCTATGTTCGCTTCGAGCTCCGCAAGCTCTGCCTCATTCCAGCGGACTACTTGCGCTTGCTTGATTTCGCCGAGCAAGGTATCGACCGGGGCGCCGAGCATCTCCTGCACCGCACCGTAAGCCTTGGTGAAATTTCCGTTCTCGTCCTGCTCCCAGTACCAGTCAGATGCCAATTCCGTCAGACGGCGAAAACGCGCTTCGCTTTCGCGCAGTTCGGCGGTCCGTTCCAGTACCGTCTGCTCCAGAACCTTGTTGTAGTCCGCCAGTTTTTTGTATAACAGCCGCACTTCCAGCATGTTATGGATACGCGTCTGAACTTCGACCAGATCAAACGGTTTGGCTACGAAATCTTTCGCGCCTGCGGCGAGCGCACGCAGCTTGTGATCGGGTTGGGCGGTGATCACGAGTACCGGAAGGTAGCCATCCGTTTCGATTTCCTTCAACCCTTCCATCACCTGGAAGCCATCCATGCCGGGCATCTGCAGGTCGAGCAGGATCAGGTCATAGCGATTTTTGCGATGCAGTTCGCAGACTGCATAGGGGTCTATCGTCGACGCAACGCAAGCATAGCCCGCATCGTGAAGTATTTGCCCCAGCAATTGCACGTTGGTTTTCTGATCGTCAACGATCAGAATGCTGGCGTTAAGAATTTCATGCTCGCTGATCATCGTATTTATCCGTTTTTTTAATTTGCACTGAAATTCAGCCCCATGAGGGAGGTTACGTCAACCACGCGCCATTGCCAACAGGTCGCTTTGCGAAGCATTCTGAAAATCGGAGGCACTGACCATCACAGGGATTCCAAGGTAATTGCTCTGTCTGACTCTGTTTCCACAAGTTCCAGCGCTTCGTTCAGCGCCTCCATGAACTCGTTGACCTTGATCGGCTTGGTAAGATAGCGGAAGAACCCTGCTTCCAGGCCTCTGTCGATATCGCGTGGCATGGCATTGGCACTGATGGCAAGCACCGGGATGTTCGCCGTGATTGGATTTTCACGCAGGATTTTCAGCGCCTGGTAACCGCTGATGCCAGGCAGATTGATGTCCATCAGGATCACGTCCGGGAGATGGGTGTGCGCAAGCGCGATGCCGAGATTGCCATCGTGCGCGCTCAGCATGCGTAAATGGGGGTACTCCGCTATGATTTGCTCGACCAGCATCAGGTTGGCCGGATTGTCTTCTACATAGAGCAGGGTGCGCCGTGCCGCGTTTTCCCGGGCTTGCAGCGCAGGTTCTGTAGGCATTGTGCTTCCAGCGGCAAGCTGGGGCGTAACGTCCCGGATCAGCTCGATCCAGAATTCGCTGCCCACCCCGGCAGTGCTTTCCACGCCGATGGCTCCTCCCATCTGTTCGACCAGTCGCTTGGTGACCACCAGACCGATGCCCGTCCCTTCCTCGGTGCCGGTCTCTTGCCCGAGACGATTGAACGGCTGGAATAGCTGCGCCAGCTTTTCCGGAGGCAATCCTTCGCCGCTGTCTTTGACGCTGATGCGGATGCGTTCCGGGGTGCTCGCGGTGCACTCTACTGCTACGGTTCCATGCTCGCGGTTGTATTTGATCGCATTCGAAAGCAGGTTGATCAGCACCTGCTTGACCCGGGTTCGATCGGCATTGGCAAACCAGGTGTGGTCGAAGGGGAGAAAAATTAACTGGATGTCGTGTTGTTGCGCCTGCGGTTCGATCATGGCCTGGCATTCGCGCATGACTTCGATCAGCGACACCGGCTCTCGCGACAGCGATAGCCTGCCCGACTCGATCACCGCGAGATCGAGGATCTCGTTGATCAGTTCCAGCAGATACCATCCTGCCTTGATAATCTGGTGCAGCCGTACAATCTGGGCGACCGTTGGCGGCGGCGAACCGGCTTCCAGCAACTGGGCGAAGCCGAGGATGGCATTGAGTGGGGTGCGCAGCTCATGGCTCATGCTGGAAAGGAAATCCGATTTGGCGAGGTTGGCCTTTTCCGCCACCGTCTTGGCGCTCTCCAGCTCGACATTTTTATTTTGCAGCGCCTCAAGGAGCAGCGCCCGCTCGGCTTCCACCCGCTTGCGCGCGGTATTATCAGTGCCAATCAACAGGTAGCCGATAATTTTGCCTTGAGCATCGCGTAGCGCCGTGACCGACACCACCGCCGGGAAGCGGCTGCCATCCTTGCGGACGTAGGTCAGCTCGTAAATGTCCTCGATGCCGCGTGAGGCCTTGAACACCAAGGCCTCGAAGCCCGGTGCAATCGGGGTTTCGAGTTCGGCGCTCAACGCCAGAGCACGCGTGATCACTTCCTGCGGATCGGAAATGTCGGCCGGGGTGATCCTGTTCATCACTTCGGCCGCCGTGTAGCCCAGCATGCGCTCGGCACCGACGTTGAAAATCTGGATCACGCCCTTGGCGTCAGTGGCGATACTGGAGAAGTTGGCGCTGTTGAAAATCGCGCTCTGCAAGGCCCCCGCCTTGAGCAGTGCCTCTTCAGCTTGCTTGCGTGCGGTGTTGTCGGTGCCGATCAGCAGATAGCCGATGATGGCGTCTTGAGCATCGCGTAGCGCCGTGACCGATACCACCGCCGGGAAGCGGCTGCCATCCTTGCGGATATAGGTCAGCTCGTAGATGTCCTCGATGCCGCGTGAGGCCTTGAACACCAAGGCCTCGAAGCCCGGCGCAATCGGGGTTTCGAGTTCGGCGCTCAGTGCCGTCGCGCGTTCGATCACTTCCTGCGGATCGGAAATATCGGCCGGGGTGATCTTGTTCATCACTTCGGCCGCCGTGTAGCCCAGCATGCGCTCGGCGCCGACGTTGAAAATCTGGATCACGCCCTTGGCGTCAGTGGCGATACTGGAGAAGTTGGCGCTGTTGAAAATCGCGTTCTGCAGGGCTCCCGCCTTGAGCAGCGCCTCTTCAGCCTGCTTGCGTTCGTTGATGTCTACCATCACGAGGCGGGTTACTGGCGCGTCATTGCCCTGCGTTGCGCTGATGGATAGTTGCACCCAGACTGGCGTTCTATCGTCTTTTGCCATCCGCAGCTCGCACATCTGCGGTTCACCGGTTTTAGTGAGCTGTTCGCGCAGCCGGTAGTAGATGCCCGCATCTTCCTTGAAGATAAAGCGGAACATCGGCTGCTTGACCAGCCCGCCCCGGGTCAGGCCCAGCAAGGTGGCGGCGGTGATGTTGGCCTCCAGGATCAGCCCCGGCTCGCTGATGGTGCAGTAGCCCACCGGTGCCAGGTTATAGAGGTCAAAATAGCGCGCCCGCAAGATCTCCAGTGCCTCCTGCGATTCGCGCAGTTCCACGTTCTGCACCTCCAGCTCGACCTGCTGCGTTTGCAAGGCATGCTGCACTACATATTCCTCGGTGACATCGCGGAACACCAGCACGGCGCCGATCACCTGACCGTCGCGGTCGCGTATCGGTGCGCAACTGTCGGCAATATCGCGCTCGCTGCCATTACGCGCAATCACTACGGTGTGGTTGGCCAGGCCCTGTATCGTGCCATGCGCCAAGGTTTCCATGACCGGGATAGTGGCGGGATGCCGGGTTTCCTTGTTGATGATGATAAAAATCTCGCCCACCGGGCGACCGCAGGCTTCTGCCTGCGTCCAGCCAGTGAGCTGTTCGGCAAGGGGGTTCAGGAGTGTCACTCGCCCTTCGGCATCGGTTGCTAACACGGCATCGCCGATGGAGTTGAGCGTCACTGCGAGTTTTTCCTCGCTGACCTGCAAGGTGATGTTGGCTTGCTGTAGTTGTTTGTTCGTCTCTTCCTGAGCCTCGATCAAACGCTGCCGCTCTGCTTCGATCTGCTTGCGTGCGGTGTTGTCGGTGCCGATCAACAGGTAGCCGATGATGACGTCTTGTTCGTCGCGCAGCGCCGTGACCGACACCACAGCCGGAAAGTGGCTGCCATCCTTGCGGATATAGGTCAGTTCGTAGATATCCTCGATGCCGCGCGAGGCCTTGAACACCAAGGCCTCGAAGCCCGGTGCAATCGGGGTTTCGAGTTCCGCGCTCAACGCCAGGGCGCGCGCGATCACTTCCTGCGGGTCGGAAATATCGGCCGGGGTGATCTTGTTCATCACTTCGGCCGCCGTGTAGCCCAGCATGCGCTCGGCGCCGACGTTGAAGATTTGAATTACCCCCTTCTCGTCGGTGGCGATACTCGAAAAATTGGCGCTGTTGAAAATCGCATTCTGCAAAGCCCAGGTTTTAAGCAAGGACTCCTGGCGCCGGATCTCGGTGTTGCCATTCGGCGCCCCAGTTGCGGATTCAAGAATGGCGGGGTCGCGGGGTTTTTTGGACACGGTTTACCTTAATTAAAATCGAACAGGGGGCACAAAAAAACCGCGCTTATCCTATGCTTATACGCGTATTCAGCGCAAAAAATGCATACTTTCGCTTGCAGGCACCGAAGGAGTAGCGAGTTCGGGCGTGAATTTTGAATAGCCATATTTCATCATAGCGATGAAGCTTGCTGTTCTCTGTTCGTTATCCCACATAGGGCGGAATTTATTGCGAAGCGTGAAGTGGCCGCGCAGGACGTCAGCCGCCCGGATTCTGGCGATTACGAACATCGCACAGCAGGCGATGAAATTCTTTCTTGACTACGTTGTAGCATTCACAGGTGTGGGACTCCAGTCCCGACCGATCAAGCACGGTGATGTGACCACGGCGGTAGCTGATCAAACCCGCGCGCTGCAAATTCCCGGCGGTTTCCGTGATGCCTTCGCGGCGCACGCCGAGCATGCTGGCAATCAGCTCCTGCGTCATGGTCAATTCGTTCGAGGGCAATCGATCAAGGGTTAACAACAGCCAGCGACACAGTTGCTGCTCCACCGAATGATGCCGATTGCAGACCGCAGTCTGGGATATCTGGGTAATCAATGCCTGGGTGTAACGCAGCATCAAATGCATCATCGGCCCGGCGCGATTGAATTCCTCCATTATCAGCCGCGCCTTCAGTCGGTAACCGTGGCCCGCAGTCTGTACGATGGCCCGGCTGGGCGTGGTATTGCCGCCCATGAAAAGCGAAACCCCGAGTACGCCCTCATTGCCCACTCCCGCGATTTCGGACGATGCGCCGTTCTCCATGACGTAGTGCAGGGATACGATGGCGCTCGTCGGAAAATAGACGTGCTGCAACTGGCCGCCGGATTCACAAAGAACCTCGCCCAGCGGCATCGCGACCAGTTCCAGATGGGGGGCAATGCGCTCGAATTCAGCCGTGGGCAGGGCGGCGAGAAGATGGTTTTGATTGGGGTTCTGCGGGGTGTCCATTGCGGTCTCTGAATGATCGCTCAGGCGGGATGAGCAGCACGCATACAGCATACACGCTTTGCCCCTTCAGCGTTACCGCAAAGGCCTTTAGCGCACGAGCCCGATTCCCGGCTCGGAGGCAAAGCAGCGCCTGGTTATTGGATTGCCCGGTAAATTTTGTCCGGCTCAGCGCCCATTTTTGTTCTTGTCATGTCCGCCACACAGCTTTCGCATCTCGCAGGAATCCCTCTCGCCCACGCTATGGGTTTGCCGTCTGCTGGCGCCGCCTCGGGAAATCCATGCTTTTGCCCGTCGCAAGCCAAGCTTGATGCGTTGCAGAAGAATGCAGACACTCGATTTGAGGCCAGCGGATGGAGCAGACGCAGTCTTTGTTTTACTGGTTTCAGTATTCATGAAAACAGTCTGCCACTTCTTCACGAAATGCGCTGTGCGCTAACGCACATAGAGTCAGGATATGGAGTGCGGCCAGGCTTGGCGTTATACAAACGCAATTCGCATAATTATTGTTGCCCTTATGTGTGATAACGAACATACAAAGTGAAGAGCCTCCTCTATATTCCGGATCTCCAATCACACTAGAAAGCCGGAAAAAAATATGAAAAAATTACTCATTGCAACAGGATTTATTGCCGTCTTCATCGCTGGCCAGGTTTCTGCCGAGGCGTACGTGGGTGCAGGTATCGGATCAGCCAAAACAGATACTCATGAGACTTCCTGGAAGTTATACGGAGGGTATCAATTCAATCCTGCCTTTGGTCTGGAACTGGGTTACAACGATCTGGGCAGCTATCGCGGTGCGGACATCGAGTCATGGACCCTGGCTGCCACAGGCACCGTCCCTTTGGGCACGAACTGGTCGTTGCTCGGAAAATTGGGCGCTGCCTGGAATCACCCGAGTTTCTCCGGCTCTTCCAACAATAAGGATTTGTTGGTTGGCGTGGGAGTCGGCTACGGTGTAAACAAGAATCTGGGCGTGCGTCTCGAATATGAGAATTTCGGCAAGCTGTCGGATGCCAACTCGGGTAATGACTCCAGAGGCTATAACTGGGGGCTGAGCATGAAGTACGCGTTCTAGTCACTATGACTGAAACCGCCGTGCCATTGCGCGGTTTCAGTCTAAATTATCCTAAAAACCTCATTTGAACCACGGAGAACACGGAGAGCACAAAGAAAAACAATATATTACGGAAGTTATTGGCATCACCCAGCAGGTGATACACCAAACCTGCATAACACTTTGATATAACACCGTGTTCTCCGTGATCTCCGTGGTTAACTGCTTTTTATGGGATTATTCAATGTTCTGGCGATGAAAGTGCGTGCTATTGCATTTGGGGCAAGGGGGGATGTGGCCAGGTTTATGAAAATGCAGTTTTTCACCACACTGATCGCAAGCCAGCGTACCTAGCCCAGTGAGCTCGCCGGTATGATATTCGGCGTTTGCCGCCTGTTGCTTGAGTCGATATAGCGCTTTCGTGGTCTGATCTGCCGCTGCGGAAAAGCGCTCCCAGAATTCGTTCTTCATCAACCCCACGTCAAAGCCCACCCACTCCTTCAATTCTTTGCCGGTTTTGTCCATATACTCCGCAGCGTCGATCAGGTCGCGTTTTACATAGGCTTCCAGCTTGACGACTTCATCTTCACTAAACCTGGTCAAGGCCACGATATCGCCCCGAATCTCATCCATCATCTGGTGGACGGCGGTGCCGCTTTGATGCGCTTTCTGCAACGCCTTTTCCAGCAATAATTCATAAGCATCACCCATAGTCGCTATGGGATCGTGTGGCGGAAGTGGTTTTTTCATTTTCGATGCTCCTTCAATTGGGTTGTTTAAAAAAACGGCAGCACAAGCCACAGAGCTCACAGAGAACACAGAGAGAATAAGGCATTACGATCCGCTCTCCCTGCACCCGGCGGGTGACTGGCGACGATCCGACAACCTATTGTTTTTTCTCTGTGTTCTCTGTGTTCTCTGTGTTCTCTGTGGCTAACTGCTTTTTATCGGTTTAACCGGTTTTGCCATTACTCAGATGCCAATATTTTCCGCCGCTTACCGGATATGAAAACCGCCCCCGCCGAACAGCCCGATCAAGCCGATAATAATCAGATAAATTGCAACGATGTAGTTCAGCAGACGCGGCACTAGCAGAATGAGAATGCCGGCGATCAGCGAGACCAGCGGGGCCAGGGTTAAAGTCATGTTCATCTCCTTGGTTGTTAGCGAACTGGGGGTGGTGCCGATATGTTTACTTCGACCGCGTGATCCTGGCGATCATCGATCAGCGGAATGATGTTGTCGGGACGTTCGACGCCGTCCACCGTTACGCGAATCACCTGCTCCGGCTGTTCGGCGACGCGCTTGACGGTGATGTGGTAGGGGGTATCGTGATAGCGGTAGTGGATTTTGTACGATTCCCAATCGGCCGGGATGCACGGTGTAATGCGCAGATGGTCCACTTCCAGTTGCAGGCCCAGCAGTGTTTCCACGGTCAGCCGGTACATCCAGCCCGCCGCCCCGGTGTACCAGGTCCAGCCGCCCCGACCGGTATGTGGTGGCGCAGCGTAAATATCCGCACACATGACATACGGCTCGACCTTGTAGCTTTCGATCTCCTCGGGCGTGCTGCCGTGATTGACGGGATTGAGCATGGCGAACAATTCCCACGCCCGATCCCGGTCACCAATCATGGCAAATGCCGTCGTGGCCCAGATCGCGGCATGGGTATATTGGCCGCCGTTCTCGCGCACGCCGGGCACGTAGCCCTTGATATAGCCGGGCTCCAGGTCCGATTTATCGAAGGGCGGGGCGAGCAGCTGGATTAACTGCGCGTCACGCCGCACCAGGCGTTGATCCACTGCCGCCATCGCCTGGCGGGCCCGCAGAGGATCGCCGCCCCCGGAAATCACCGCCCAGCTCTGGCTGATCGAATCGATCTGGCATTCCTCATTGCCGGACGAGCCTAATGGCGTGCCATCATCGAAATAGGCCCGCCGATACCAGGCACCGTCCCAGGCATGGTCCTCGATGTTGTTGCGCAGCAGCGCAGCCTGCCCGGTGCAAATTTCGGCAAAGGCCGCGTCGCCACGGCTACGAGCCAGGTTTGCAAACAGTTGCAGGTTCTCGTACAGGAACCACGCCAGCCACACGCTCTCGCCCTTGCCGTCACGACCGACGAGATTCATGCCATCGTTCCAGTCGCCGCAGCCCATCAGCGGTAACTGATGTGCGCCAAAGCGTAAACCGTGTTTGAGGGCACGTACGCAATGTTCGTACAGGCTGGCCGCTTCAGCCGAACGTTGCGGCTGGTCGTAGTAGGCTTCCTCTTCCGGAATCAGCTCGCGGCCCTCCAGGAAATGGGCTGACTCGTCGAGTACGCCGGTATCGCCGGTCGCCAGTACATAGCGACAGGTTGCATACGCCAGCCACAGATAGTCATCGGAGAAATGGGTGCGTACGCCCTGACCGTTGGGCGGGTGCCACCAGTGCTGCACGTCGCCCTGGCGGAACTGGCGCTCGGCGCAACGGAGCAGTTGCTCGCGGGCGAGCCACGGTGTCGCATGGATCAGCGCCATGGTGTCCTGCAATTGATCGCGGAAACCGTAGGCGCCGCCGGACTGGTAATACCCGCTCCGGCCCCATAGCCGGCAGGACAGCGTCTGGTAGATCAGCCAGCCGTTGGCCAGCACGTCCAGCGCTGGATCCGGCGTCTCCACGTGAACCGCGCCCAGGGTGTGGTTCCAGTGTTCCCATACCGTTTCCAATGCCTGCCGCGCGCGCGCCGGTCCACTGAAGCGTTGGATGAAATGCTGCGCTTCGTCGGTGTTGCGAGCTGCACCGAAGATGAACACGATCTCACGCTCCTGCCCTTCGGCCAGTTCGATCTGGGTCTGAATCGCGGCGCACGGATCAAGGCCGGCCCCGGTCCGGCCCGACAAACGCTTGCGGCGCATTGCCGCCGGGCTGGTCAGCGAGCCGTTGCGACCGATGAATTCGGTACGGTTTCCGGTCACTGACCGCTCCAGTTCGCTGACCTGTGCAAAAACGATTCGATTGGCGCATTCGCGGCCATAGGCATTGCGGGCAAACAGCGCCCCGCTGTGCGTATCCGTTTCGGTCACAATGTGCATCAGGTTGGCGTGTCGCCACTCGCCGAGCACCAGTTCCCAATAGCCGGTCAGCGACAGTCGACGCGGGCGTTTTGAATGATTGCGCAGCTTGACCACCACGAATTTCACCGGAGCATCCATGGCGACGTAGGTGAACATTTCAGAGGAGATGCCGGCCTCGTAATGCTCGAACGCGCTGTAGCCAAACCCGTGCCGGCATACATACCCGGACCGGCCACGGGCGGGCAGCGGCGTCGGCGACCAGAATTCACCGGTTTCCTCATCACGGATATATAGCGCCTCGCCGCTGCTGTCGCTAAGCGGGTCATTGTGCCAGGTGCTCAGGCGGAACTCGTGCGCATTTTCCACCCAGGTATACGCGCTCCCGCTCTCGCTGACGACCGTGCCGATGTGCGGGCTGGCGATGACATTGGCCCACGGCGCCGGCGTGCTCTGACCCGGTTCGAGGGTGATGACGTATTCGCGCCCGTCTGGCGTGAAGCCTCCCAGGCCGTTGCAGAAAATGCGTTCGCGCGCCGGCAGCGGATAGACCCGTCCGGCTGCCGCTTGCAGCGCTGGCTCCAGGCGGTCCGACACGCGCTCTGCCGATACCCGGCGTTCCACCTGCTCGATCAGGGTTTCGGCGGTATCGGTGAACACCACGCGGGCGACAGTCTGGAACAAGACCCGGTCCTCTTCGGAAAGTTCTTCGGCACGCCGCACGAAGACCCCACCCGGCTTGTCGATGATTTGCGCTTCGGGGCCCGAGTTGATCAGCCCCATGATCTGGTCTTGCAGAACCGCGCGATAACCCGAGAAATCCTCGTTCACGATCACCAGGTCCGCAGTCAGGCCCTTCATCCGCCAATAGGCATGGGCTTGCAGCACCTGTTTGACCAGGTCGATGCGGTTCAGGTCGCCGATGCGTATCAGGACGATGGGCAGGTCGCCCGAGATGGCAAAGCGCCACAGCCCGGACTGGCCAAGCCGGTTGCGGGCAATGATGCTGGGCGCGGCACGGCGCAAGGCATTGCTGTAAATGACCGAGGTGGCCAAGCGGCCATAGAGCTGCGCATCGGCTTCGGTGATGTTGAGGTGGCGCAGCACTTCCTGGCTCTGGAACCAGGCCATTTCAAAGGCCCGTTCAACGAAGTGCCGGTCACAATATTTCTCGAGCAAAGCCAATGCTTCCTCGCGCGTGTCCGCGACACCGGAGATGATCTGCACGCTCGCCGATTCGTCAGGTGGCAAGGTGATGGTGCGGCGGATCGCCACGATGGGATCGAGCACCGAACCATCGGTGTTCGACAACTGCCTGGATAAATGGGTGGGACTGTCACTGCGATCCAGTACCACCGGGTTGGCTGCCGTTCGACCCCGGCCAATGAATTTGGCGCGATCAGTCTCGTAAGACGGCTCGTCGGCAACCACACCCGGTGCTGCCAGCAGATGAAACATCCACGGTACCTGCTCATCCGGTGTGCGGCGGCGCCGCGTGCAGAGGATCGCCTGCCGGTCGGGCAGGATTTCTGTTTGCACGAACAGATTGCTGAAAGAGCGATGGGCCAGGTCGGCATTCAGCGGTGCCAATACCACCTCTGCGTAACTTGTTATCTCGATGTGCCGGGTTCGGGCCGACTGGTTGGTGAGCGTGACCCGGCGGATTTCGACGTCGTCTTCAGGGGAAACGCTGATCTCGGTGTGCGCTTCGATCGCCTGATCACGCCGCCGGTATTCGGCCCGCGCCTGCACGAAGATCGCCTCGTAGTGATCGGCCTGGCGCAGAGTCGGTTGATGCGACGTTGACCAGTAACGCCCGCTGTCGCGATCACGCAAGTAAATGAATGTGCCCCAGCAATCGGCAGTGACGTCCTCGCGCCAACGGGTGACGGCGAGATCGCGCCAGCGGCTGTAACCGCCGCCGGCATTGGTCGCCATGACGTGGTACCTGCCGTTGGACAACAGGTGAACTTCGGGTATCGGCGTGTCTGGGTCGGTAAACACGCGCATGATCCCGCCTGCTTCCGTGGCGGCGGGTCGCGCGGCAGCGCTCACTTCAGCCGCGTGCGGGTGTAACGTTGCGCCTTTCTTCGGCACCCGTTCCTGCAGCAACAATTCCGTCGCCCGCACCAGGGGGGCAGACATGAACCGGCGCTGCATCGGACGGCCCAGCAATACATGTGCAAAAGCCAGCAGGCTCATGCCCTGGTGATGCGCCATGAAGGACCGCACGATGGCGTGATGCTTGCCTCGCGGCACGCGCGACGGCGTGTAATCGACCGCCTCGTAGAACCCATAGTCGCCGAGGAATCCATTGGTTGCCAGCGTCTGCAAGTTGCGGCACGCTTCGCGCGGCATCACCGTCAGCGCCAGTGCGCTGGCGTAAGGCGCGATCACCAGATCGTCTCCCAGGCCGCGCTTGAAACCCAGCCCGGGCACGCCGAAGGCCCGGTATTGATAGACCTGGTGCATATCGGTGGCGTTATAGCAGGACTCGGAAATACCCCAGGGCACGGCACGTTGCCGGCCATATTCGATCTGGCGCGACACTGCGGCCTTGCAGGTCTGCTCGAGCAAGGTGTTGTCGTAACTCGGCATGATCAGTTGCGGCATCAGGTATTCGAACATCGAGCCGCTCCACGAAATCAGGCTCACCTCGCCGCCATGGCTGGTCAGCAGGCGTCCGAGCGAGAACCAGTGCTTCTGCGGCACCTGCCCCTGCGCGATGAGCAGGAAGCTGGCCAGGCGCGCTTCAGAGGCCAGTAGGTCGTAGCAGGACGGATCGCGGCGCCGTTCGCCCACGTCGTAGCCGATGGTCAGCAAGCCGCACGATGTATCGTAGAGAAATTCGAAATCCATCGCCGCCAGTTCGTGGCAGCGATTCACCAGATTGTCGATGATACGGAGCCGCTCCACCGCGGCTGACGCCAGCGCTTTGGTGTCATCTGTGCGCTCTATGGCCAATTCTGCCAGTGTCGGGATGTTGCTGAAGTGGCGCGGCCCGGGCGCCAGGAATTCAAGGTCATCCCGAAGTGCGCGGGCTTGCCGGTCGAATGCCTGCGCCCAGTAATACAGTTCGCCATCGATATCAATATCCGCTGGCAGCCATGCAACCAGCCCTTCGCCGGTGCGGTGTATCTTGTCCAGCAGGCTGTCGGCGGCAGCCAGTGTCTGTGGCTGCCCGTTCAATGTGAGTGAGTGCAGGGTGTCCTGCAGAAACTTGATCTTCTTCGCGAGATCCGGAGCGGGTGATGAAGGCAGGTGTTCGGCCAGCACCTGCAAGGTGTCCTGCAGCCCCTGAAACGCGTTGGAGGAAAGCACCGGCTGATCTTTCAGCTCGGCCAGTCCCGCTTGCAAGGTGAGCAGGCTGCCGGCCAGGTTGCCGCTGTCTACCGAAGAGACATATTGCGGGTGGAGCGGTTTCAGCGTGTGCGTGTCGTACCAGTTGTAAAAATGGCCACGGTAGCGTTCCAGCTTTTCCATTGCGGCCAGCGTGTTCGCGGTCAGGCGCAGGCATTCTCCGGCGGAGATGTAACCGAAATCGTACGCCGCCAGGTTCGCCAGCAGCGACATGCCGATGTTCGTGGGCGAGGTACGCGAGGCGATGACCGGAGCCGGATATTCCTGGTAGTTGTCGGGCGGCAGCCAGTTGTCCTGGGGGCCGACGAACTCCGCGAAGAAGCGCCACGTTCGTCGCGCCGATGTCCGCAGGAACATCCGTTGATCAACGCTCAAGTCCGGAGCGGGGGACACCAGCGGCAGGCTGACCCACCAGCCAACGACGGGCGACGCCAGCCAGAGCAACAAGACCGGCGCACTGAAGAGCAATACCGCCAACTGGCCGGCCCCCAATGCCCAGGCCCCGGCCATGGCCGAGCCCAGCGCCACCGCCAGAGCTGGCGCGATCCACATCTCCCGGTAGAAATCGGCCAGGGTACGGCGCGCGTTGCGGCTGGCATAGGATGGCAGTTGCCAGAGCAATAATCCACGTTGGGTGAACAGCATCCGTACGCCCGAGCGCAGGATCGCATCCAGGCAAATCAGCGTGTCGTAGGGCAAAAAGACCAGTGTCAGCAAAGCCATCAGTATGGGGCGGCTCGCGGATTTTCCGGTCAGGATCAGGTGTACCAGCCAGTCGCGTTCTTCAGGTTTGCGGATGAGCTCGATCGCGGTGGACAGCAAGGTGGGCAGGAAAATCACCACCGCAACCAGCAGGGTCCACAACCACGCCGATCCCGGATAAAACAACCAGCTCCCAACCAGCAAGGACAGCAGCGAAGGCGGCACCAAGCTGCGCCGAAGGTTGTCGAATATTTTCCACATCGACAAGGTGGTGAGCGGGTTCGGCTGCCGCTTCGCTTTCGCTCCATTCAATGCGGGCGGCTCATTGGATTCCGGTCCTGGCACGCGCGGCAGCAGCCAGCCGGCAAGCTGCCAGTCGCCGCGTATCCAGCGGTGGCGACGGCTGGCCTCCGTGGCGTAACTGGACGGATGCTCTTCAATCAGGTCGACATCGGTCACCAGCGCCGAACGCGCATAGCCGCTTTCGAGCAAGTCGTGACTGAGAATGAGATTCTCCGGAAAGCGGCCATCCACGGCCTGACGAAAAGCATCCACATCGTAGATGCCCTTGCCGATGAACGAGCCCTCCCCGAAAATGTCCTGGTAGACATCCGAGACCTCGCGCGTGTAGGGGTCGATGCCCGAGTCGCCCGCGAACAGTTTGGTAAACCGTGACTGGCTTGCACTGGTCAGGCTGATTGAAGCGCGTGGCTGCAGGATCGCGTAGCCTTCGACGATGCGCCCCTTGTTAGCATCGTACACCGGTCGATTGAGCGGGTGAGCGAGGTTGCCGATGAGTGTGCGTGCCGCGTCGCGGGGCAGTTGCGTGTCGGTATCCAGGGTGATGATGTACTTGATTGAAGCAAGGATGGTCGGATCGCCGACAATATCCGAGAACGCGGTTTGCGCCCCTCCACGCAGCAAGGCATTGAACTGCTCCAGCTTGCCGCGCTTGCGCTCATAGCCCATCCACGCCCGTTCGTAGGGATTCCACAGCCGGGGCCGGTGAAACAGATAGAAGATGCATGGGCGATCCTCGCGGTAGGTCTCGTTGAGCGTCTGGATCGCTGCGCGCGCGTAGGCGAGCAGAGCGTCATCGTCTGGCAGAGTGCGCGCTGGTGCGTCGTGGAAATCCGTCAGCAAGGCAAAGAACAGATTTGGATCGCGATTACCGAGGTAGCGAATTTCCAGGGCTTCGAGCAGATCATCGATCTCTTGCGGCTTGCCTACCAAGGTGGGGACGATCACCATGGTGCGGTGAATGTCTGGAATTCCCTGAGAAAAATCCAGTCGTGGCAAGGCGCGAGGCGACAAGATCAGCGTGACCAGCAGGTTCACCAGCGAGACGGCCAGCGCCGAGACGCCGATAATGAGAGGAATCGCAAAAAACAGGGTGCGCCAGTCCCTTATGCCCAGCCCGTCGAAACAGGAAAGCACGCCCGATGTCGTCAGTGCGGTGAGCAACAGGATGGGGCCGAGGTAAAGGAGCAGACGGAAATTCGGGCTCGCCAGTCTGGCCTGTCTGATCCATGAAAAACGGCAGCCAACGACACGCTCCAGGTTCTGCCGTCCGTGATCGATCAGGTAGTATCCGACATGCGCGCTGCGGTCGTGGGCGCCCAATCGCTGTGCCGCAGTCTGCGCGAGAGCAATGGCTGCGCGTGCCACCACCAATTCGCTGCGCGCGCTGCCCTTCGCCACGTCTTCGATGACATGCCGGTAGCGGTCGCGGGTGGCGAAATCCTGGCTGGCGTGCATCCCCGCCGGGTCTTCACGCAAGGTCTGTTCGACGACACTGAGCGACTCGACGTAGTTTCGCCAGTTCATTGCGCCGATGAAACGCAGGCTGCCGATACTGTTTGCGATCGAGATCTGGTTGGCGGCAGCAGTTCGACCGGCCGTCTCCGACAATTGCGTTGCGGTCACCCCTTGTTCGAGCAGTTTTTGCTCGACCCAGGTTTGAACGAACGCCATGGCCGGCCCCTGAGCCTGGAGCCGGGCGTAAAACTCCTCCACAAACGGCGCGGTCAGAGGTACATCGGCATTGGCAAACTCGGCCAGCAACTGGATCAGCTGTTTCGGTTTTCTTTCGGCCGTCGCGAGCATGCGGTCGGCCCAGGTGATGGCGGCGTCGCGCTCCTCGCGCCGACGGGCGATGCGCACCCCGACGCGGCGCAGGTTTTCCAGCAGCGCCAACTGCAGCATGATCGGGAATGCCCACAATTCGCCCAGCTTTAACGGTTCTGCGGTCTGATAGGCGACGACGAACTGGGTGGCGTTGTCGCTGTCGACACGACCGTCCATGTGAGAGATCAACTCCAGCGCCAGGTCATAAATGCGGGGGAAACCGGCTGACAGGCCATCAGCCAGCTGCGGCAACTGCCGGCTGTACCCTCGCGGCAGATGGCGACGAGCCAGGCTGATCTGCTGCTCGATGAGATAGAAATTGTCGAGCAGCCAGGCTTCTGCCGGCACGATCCGTTGTTCCGGCGTGGCTGCGGCTGTCACGACGTCATACGCCGCCAGCAGGACGCGCGCATTGTCCGCCAGACGCGGCAGCAACCTGTCCGGCCCCGGATGCGGATTGATTCTATGCTGGCCGGCCAGTGTTACCGCGTGACGCTTCAGTTGCTCGATGCTGAACAGCTCCGAGCGCAGCAACTCTGTATCCCGGTCATTACGCAGCGTATTCCGTGTACGTGCCGAAAATCCGAACTCTTTGATGGCTATGACATTCTCCTCGTTCGAATTCTGGGTAGTCAGTGCGGCGCTGGTCCTGGAACCACGCTTGCAGAAACGCTATCTTTTCGGGAGATTCCGCCCTTCGTGGGACACTATGCAGGCAATGGCCGGCAGGTCGATTCCGATCAGCCTGACGAAACGGATGATTCCGTTGACACCATCAGCCCAGCCCATGAGGCAACCCCGTATTTACGCCGCTGGCGGCGTCCTGATTTTCCATCGTTAAGGGTTAAAACCACCGGCTATAGCTGAACCCTGTTTCCTCATTATTGGATGATGAACGACTCCATATCAGCCCCCTCTCCCGCTCGCGGGAGAGGGTTGGGGAGAGGGTGCTGCTGACTTCCATTTTTCGCTCACCCTCTCCCCCGGCCCCTCTCCCACAAGTGGGCGAGGGGAGATGTCCGCTAACCCAGCATGGAACGCGTCGTTCAGTCGATGCGTATCCGGGCTTTCAATCCGTAATTCAACCCTACCAGCTTTAGCTTCAGGGGTTGCGCACGATTACGCCATCGTTGATTTTGACTTTATCGCCAACCCGGTAGCCAGGGTCGGTTGCAAAGCTAACGGTTTGCGTCGAGCCATTTTGCAGGCGCACCAGTACTTCATAGTGATTCGATTTGCGCACGTTGCCTTCGATGGTATGGCCTGCATACGCGCCGCCCAGGGCGCCGGCGATTTGAGCTGCGGTGCGGCCACGGCCTTCGCCGATCTGGCTGCCCAGCAAAGCGCCGACGACACCGCCGCCGATCGTGCCGAGATAGCCGCCTTCTCCTTTGACTTCGACCAGATTGACCGCTTCAACCGTACCGCAGTTATTGCAGGTATGGGTGGCGCGCATCGGCGCGGAGGTGTTCAGCAAGGTCTTGCCCAGGGTAACGCTGGTAACCCGTTCACCCACACGCAGATTGGCCGTCACGACGCTGTCTGGCTTGATCCGGTCGCGATTCCTGATGGTGTAAGTGTTGGCGTACTCGCCGCGGTTTACCTCTGGCAAAAGAACCTTGCCTTTGACGCCCTTGATGGCAAGATCCACTTTGCCACCGGGGGTGCCGAGTACCGTGAACCGCAAATCATTGCCGCCGCTCAATTCGGCAACCGGCTCGACATCGAAGCGATCGATGCTTGGCTGTGGGCCCGGCATGGCTTTATCGCTGTGGTAACCGACGCCGACTTGCAGGGATTCATTCAGAACTGCGCTGGAAACCTGGTTGCCTACGCGCAGATTGGCGGTGACCTGGCTGCGAGCGGCTATCTTGTCGCGGCTGTTGATCGTGTAGGTGCCTTCGTATACACCGGCCTCGGTTTCAGTCAGAATCAGATTGCGGGTAGCGCCTTCAATACGCAAGGTCGCCACACCACCTGGCGTGCCGTAGATATCGAAATTGAGTTCGGCGCCAGGGGCCAGGCGACTCACCTCATCAACATTGAAACCTTCAATTCGCGGAGTGGCCTGGGATTGAGTGTATTGTTCCGCCTGCGCCTGGACTGGCAGTAGCGACAGCGGCATCAGTGCTGATATTGCGACTACGCCGGCGAGGAATTTGTGCGTAATTTTCATGAGGTTCTCCTGTTCATTGATACGATCAATTCGAATGAATTCATCAGCATTAATTTGCAGGATAGCCCGGCCAGGCAAACCGGTCTGTGCGCTAGCGAACGTAGTGGGCGCTACATACCTGACATACTGGATTCTGGATAGCCAGAATGTTTGCAGCAGGAGGCGATGATCATCATGAATAACAATATGTTTCTGGCTCTGACCGGTATTTATGAACCCTCCGCTATCCAGCAGCTTGCGGACGGGCGCTTCCTTGTTGTCGAGGATGAAAAGCAGCATCCATTCAGTCTGGTTACGATCCACCCCGATGGGGGCGTTAGCAGCACTTCGCTGAGCCCGGGACTGATGGAAGCAGGCGATGCTTTCTGGAAACTGGATGATCTTGAAGGGGTGACTCTCGACCGGTCGGGGTATATCTACGCCACCACATCGCATTCGCGCGACGGTGACGGCGACGAGAAGAAAGCTCGCGACAAACTGGTCCGCTTCCGTATCGAGGGTGATCGCGTGGTTGCGCCAGTGGTGGTCAGGGGGCTGAAACCTGCTTTGGTGGCGGCGCACCCGGTGCTGGCTTCCGCCGCCGAGATACGCGACGTCAAGAGCGGAGGCGGGCTGAATATCGAAGCGCTGGAGATCAGTCCTGACCAGCAGCGTCTGCTGATTGGCTTACGCAGTCCGTTGCTCGACAATCTGGCCATCATCGCCTGCGTTGAGAATCCCTCCGCAATTTTCGACACCGGCGAGCCACCCCGGATATCGCCCACCCTGGAAACGCTGGACCTCGGCGGCAACGGGATTCGTGGCTTATCCTACCTTCCCCGTCTCGGCGGGTACCTGGTTATCAGCGGTCCCATTGCACGCGAGCAAGTTCAATTCCAGTTATGGTTCTGGAGCGGTCATCGAGGTGAGCCGGCACGCCGTGTCAGCGTTCCAGATTTGCCAGGCTTCGAGCACGCTGAAGGGGTCAGTGCCGCCGAGATCGATGGTCAGCAGCGCATCATCATCGTCAGCGATGACGGCAGCAGGAAAGAAGGACGCTTCGCCCGTTTTCTGCTGCTTGACCCCAGGCAATTGCAGATCAGTGCTGGCGCGACAACGATTCGTCAAGGAAACGCAGCAGCGCGGCGATAAAGGTCAGCAGTACCGGCCCGATGATCACGCCGATCATGCCAAAGGCCGAGATGCCGCCGATGACGCCGACGAATACGGCGAGTATCGATACCGGCGCCTGACTCGAAATCAGCAATGGTCGCAGCAGGTTGTCGGAGACCGATACGAACGATCCCCAGACCAACATGAATAACGCCCAGCCCCATTGTGACGTGGCGGCCAGATAGACGACTGCGGGCGCCCACACGATCGCTGCGCCACCCACCGGCAGCAGCGCCAGCGCCGCCGTCAGCACGCCGAATACAACGGCTGATGGCAATCCCGCGATGGCGAAGCCGATGCCTATCAGTGCGCCTTGGGCGAGAGCGGTCAGGCCGGTGCCGTAGACCACGGCGCGCGTCGTGTCGCCAACCAGCTTGAGCAACTCACCCCTGCGCTGTGGTTCCATCGGCACCAGGCGCATCGCGCAGCCGAGCAGTTGGCGGCCATCGCGCAGCAGAAAAAACAGCAGGAATAGCATCATGAAGAAGTGGATGAACGTACCCAGGGCGCTGAGCACGAAGTTGCCGCCCCTGGCCGCGAGCGAATGCAGCAACGTCTGGGCGCCGCTGCCCAGCCAGCCATGGATCTGTTCGTTGGTGGCGGTGAGGTTCAGGCGCAGCCACTCGGCAAGGCTGCCGATGAAGGGGTACGGCTCCAGTTGCGCGAGCAGGCTGGCGTCGAAATGCAGCGACTGTCGTTGCAGGAGAGAAACCAGATCCGCGACCTGATTGGCGAATGCCGCGCCAAGGCTGATCAGCGGACCCGCGAGCACGACAGGCACCAGCACGGTGATGATCCCCGCCGACCAGCCGGCGCGTCCCTTCAGCTTGCGGGTCAGCCAGCCCTGCACCGGAGCCAGCAGAAAGGCGAGGCAGATGCCCCAGGCCAGCGCACCCCAGAAGGGCGCAAGCATCCAGTACAGGGCGAGGGCGCAGAGGGCTACGACGACGATCACGAAGCTCTTGCGGTAGAAGTCCAAACTTACTCCTTCAGAAAATTGGGGAACCACTGGTTTAACCTAAAAATCGCAGTTCAAGCCACATAGTTCACAGAGATCACAGAGATCACAGAGAGAACAAGGTATTACGATCCGATTCATCTGTACCCAACGGGTGCCCGGTGCTCTGAATTTTCTGGATTCCGGTCATGCGCACCCGTTATGCCAAATCTTTATCAATTTGTTCCATGATGAGCTCCAGCAGCGGGCGCATCTGGCTGACAGCGTCCCGTGCCTGATTCAGGTTCGCACTGTCCTTGCTAAGTTCCAGCGCCCGGCACAGATTGGCGTACCCGATTGCCCCCACCATGATGGCCGGCGTTCTGTTGTGGTGTCCCAATGTGCCGAGTGTTGCAAGGTCATTGCGTTCCAGCGCATCTTCGATCGTTGTTAAATCCTGCCGGGCTGAAGCCATGAATTTAAGAGCAAATTCACGCATCTCCAATTTATTGTCGCCAATCAATTCGGTCAGCATCGACAGGTCAATAATATTCGGGTCGCCTGCCCAGGCTACGCCGGCCGTCAGCTTGGGTGTCATGACGGGAGATGTCGCTTGTTGTGGCTGCGTCACAAGCCACCGGTCCAGCGTTGCATAGAGCGTATCGAGTCTGAATGGCTTGCTGATGAAGTCATTAAACCCGGCGGCAATACAATGTTCGCGATTTTCGTTCGATGTGCTTGCCGTCATGGCAATCACCGGTATTTCTGCCAAAACAGCGTCAGCGCGGATGATACGCGTCGCTTCGAAACCATCCATCACCGGCATCTGTATATCCATCAACACGCAGTCGAAATGATCTTTGCGCAACATGTTGATCGCCTCTGCGCCATTTGGGGCGACGTATACGCTAGCGCCGGCCTTTTCAAGGAATTCGACGGCTACTTTCTGATTGATAAGATTGTTCTCTACCAGCAGAATTTGCGCACAAAACAGATTTGGATACATAAATGTCAATTGGTTAGTAAGGCCTTGGTTCGACAGTCCGCCAGCAAACTTCCCGGGCGAATTTTAATCTCCAAGCAGTTCCGCCACAGACTGCATTTGTTCTACATGCTGCGACACCACTTTTACGATGACGATGATCGGTATGCCGAGCAGCATGCCCCACACGCCCCATAGCCAAGCCCAGAACAGCAGCGAGATGAACACCGCCGCTGCATTCATCTTGGCGATTTTCCCGGACAACCAGGTGATCACAAAGGTGCCGACGACCGTGGCAATCGCCAATGATGCCCCCGCGACCAGCAGCGCCATCGAAAATGAATCGAACTGCATGAAGGCCGCCATCCCGGTAGCGACCGCGGTGAGTACCGGGCCGACGTAAGGGATGACATGCAGCAAGCCCGCAGCGACTGCCCATGCTCCCGCGTTTTCCAGGCCGATCAGGCGGAACGCGATCCAGGTGAGCAACCCTAAAAGCAGATTAGTCATCAACAGCATGAACATATATTTCTGGATGGAATCGTTGATGTCATTCAGGATGGTAATCGTGATTTTCCTCTTTGATAGCGACGGCCCCGTGAGCCGCACCAGCTTGCGCTTGAAGGTGTCGCCACCAGCCAGGAGAAAGAAGGCCAGAAAGATCACCATGGTCGCCTGGCCAACGAAGCCCACGGCCCCCATGGAGCCAGCCCACATGAAATCACCCAGTTTGAAGCCGGGCGTGTCGATGACGACGTGGGTAGTGCGCTGCTTTGGGCCTGGCGGAATGCCGGTCATCTGGCTGGTCGCCTTTTCCATTGCGCCCACGGCAGTTTGCACTTTCTGCATGGTGCCGCTCGGGTCGTCCCGCATGCTGGCGAACCCCGCAGACAGCTTGCTCGCTGCTTCGGGCACCTGTGCAATTATCGTCTGCACCTGCCCGCGCAACGAGTAGGTGCCCAGCACAAGTGCACACACCACAGCCACCATCACCATGCTGGTACCCAGCACGCGCGGAATCTTGATCCGTTCCAGCCAGACCACCACAGGGTTCAGTGTGTAAGACAATAAAATTCCGAGCAACAGGGGAACAAAAAACGTCTGCATCCAGTCCAGTGCGAACACTATGGCGATTGTCGCCAATATGCCCAGCGCCAAACCGCGTGCATCCACGGGAACGTGAACGGTTAAGGGAGGGGAAGGCTCGGATGCCGGCGCTGCGGAGCTTTGATTGTCAGCTGGAGATTCCGATGCGGGAGTTGCGATTGCTGCCATCGGGACGAACCTCAGCGTTTGTGGTTAATGTGAAATGAGTGAGCGGCATCCGGCCATCCGCCGGTGTTGGAGGACAGGTGCATGCCATGATGGAAAGCATAGTCGAGCGACCCGGCGAAGTCTGTACGGTACCGTACATAGGGCTTGTCGTGCCGGGGCGCCGTCCATGCGGATCACTCGGCTCCAGTTCGCGTGGTGAGGCGTTCCATATCCTCGAAATCACCGACTTGATTATTCAGGCCGGATTTTCCTGACGAATCGATGAGGTATGTGGGCTAACGTACAGATGGCAGACAGCTAATGCGGTAGTTTTATCGGGTGTCTTGTTGAACCCCCGTCCTGGCAAGCCCCGACATCGGAATTGCCCGTCATGCTATCAGCAGCCGAGCCTCAGAGGACTGGTTGCCAGCTTCTGGCATTGAGCAATTTCTTTATCACGCAAGGAAGTACGTGGGTTTTCTGGATTGACTGCAACAGCAGTCAGTTCCCGGTTAGTCATGTATCAGGAGCAGAAACAATGAGTAAAAAAGTTGATAGCACCGATATTCGCCGCAAAATGAATGCGGACGACGCCCATTACCATGCCGAAAAGCTTGGACTCGGTGGCCAGGGAACCCATGAAGGCTGGATCAAGGCGGAAGAAGCCAGGTCTGCATCGAGGGCAACCGTTACCGCTGAGACCCGCCAGAAAATGATTTCGGACGCCGCCTATTACCTCGCCGAAAAGCGCGGGTTCGCTGACCATTGCTCCAACGAAGACTGGATGAAGGCAGAAGCCGCAATCGACGCGATGCTGCACGATCGTATCGGAAAGTCGTAGTCGCCATCATTCGACCCTGTTGGGCGAAAACCGGTTCTGTATTACCGGGTGGTGGGTGCGATTCAAACTGATGAGTAATGCGGTCATGTTGGGTTTCGCGATAAGGCAGCTCAACCCAACCTGCATATTTGTTCCACGCCGCATCAGTTTGAATCGCACCCGTGGCTGAAATGAGGTTTTAAGGATTAAAGTTGTAGTCATCCGCTGCATACAGATGCCATCCGCCGTTCCCTTCTAGCTCCAGCACTTGCGGGTGGTATTTCAGAATGGAAGGGCGATGGCCGACGCTGATCAGCGTTGTGGCGCTGCTCGCCAACTGCCGGTACAGACTGTCCTCGTTGGCGATATCCAGGGCGCTGGTCGCTTCATCCAGGATGGCGTAGCGGGGTGCGGCGAGCAGCACGCGGGCAAAGGCCACGCGCTGCTGTTCTCCCACCGAGAGCACCTTGGCCCAGTCCAGCTCGGCATCCAGGCCGCCAAACCGGGCGGCGAGGTCAGGCAGGTTGACGCTCTCCAGCAAGCGCAGGAACTCCTCATCCGCTGTCTCCCTGTCCTGCTGCGGATACAATAGCTGGCTGCGCAGGCTGCCCAGCAGCATGTAGGGCCGTTGCGGCAGAAACAGCATTTCTCCGGCATCCGGCCTGATGATGCGACCGCTTCCGGAGCGCCACAGTCCGGCAATGGCGCGCAACAATGAACTTTTCCCGCAACCGCTGACGCCCACGATCATCACCCCCTCGCCTGGATTGATCGTCAGGGAAAGATCTCTGATCAGGGTGATCTCACGGTTCGGAGTCTGCAGGGTAAGGTTTTCAATGGTCAGACGGGAATCCTGAACCAGAGCGATACGATCTTCGGCCTTGATCGGGACGGCGTCCTTCCCGGCGAGAAACCTGCCGAAGCTATCCAGGCGATCTATCCCTGCGACAAATCGGCTTAAGCTTTCGAAGTTATCCACAATCACCGTCAGTGCACTCAATATCGCCGCAAAAGCGCCCGCAGCCTGGATCGCCCTCCCGACCTCCAACTCCCCGGAAAGCACCCTCCCGGCAATGATCACGCTGGGCAGAATGATGGTCATGAACCTGTAGCCATACTGGAACAGGTTCAGATTCAGTTGAGCCCGGATGAGTTTGTTGTAATTGCTGAAGGCTGCATTGAAATACTGGCCGACCTGCAGCGACTCCTGTGCCTCGCCGCGATAGAAGGCAATGGCTTCGGCGTTCTCGCGTATGCGCACCAGGCTGAAGCGGAAATTGGCTTCGCGTCTGAGTTGGTAGAAGTTGAGACCGATCAGCACTTTGCCGAATACCAGCAGCGTGATCGCCGTACCGGCAAGCGCATAAACGATCAGAAAAATGACCAGTTCTGTGGAAATCGACCAGAGAACACCACTGAAAGCCACGAGATCCAGAATCGCGCCAAGCAGAACCAGAAGGAAGTAGAGGGATCTTTGGGTAAAGGTATTGATGTCTTCGGCAACTCGCTGGTCCGGGTTGTCGATTTCGGTGCTGGCATTCAGCTCGTAATAAGCCCGATTGCTGAAATAGCTGCCCAGAAAGCTCCGGGTCAGCCAGCGCCGCCAGAAAATACCCAGCTTGTCCCGCACATAGTAGTAAAACGCATAAATCGGTACGGCCACGACCAGGATGGCCAGGCACTGCAGGATGGAAGTCCAGAACCTGTCCTCGTCCTTTGCCGCCAGAGCTGAGGTGAACTCTCCTGTGAGCTGGTTGAATAGCACGGAAAACCCCGTCTGCCCCAGCAGCAACAGCACCAGCAGAGCAAGCAGCCCGCGGGCTCGCCATTTTTCTTCCCCGAACCAGTAGGGCGCGGCTATTGCGCTGTAGCGCTGCCACAAGTGTCGATTAAAGCGGATCATAGGTTGCCGGATCGATTCGTCCGCGCTCCCGCAACAGCTCTAGCGCTGCCCTTGGCGGGCTTGCTTCTGTCATCAAGTCGATGTTTTCCTGGCTTACCAAGGGCGACCGAAGAAGTTGTGCCAGTCCCGAGCCGCCTTGCTCCATGATCTGCGCATGGTTACGGATAAATATCGAGCGGGCAAACGGGGCGATCAGGTTCATCCACCATCGGGTGCTGCGGACATGCCACTCGTAGCAGACGACGCTGACCGCACCCTGGCGGGAGAAATGCCATCGGCCTACCCCTTCAAGGTCGCCCCGTGCGGTTCCCTCGATGGCCACCCACTTTTCGATGCGCGTGGTGCGCACCTCGAACTCCACCCGGTAAGGCAATTGCCCCTGCCAGGCATAGCGCCGGACGCTGTTGATGCCATCGGCATCGCCGTCTGCCGTCTGCTCCACTTTCTGCATGCCCGGCCACCAGCCTGGCCAGTGCAGTGAATCGTGGATGGCGGCGTACACCTTCTCCAGCGGCGCTTCGATGCGCCAGATTGTCAGCAAGTGATATTCCGCCACGACGCCTCCCGTGATTGGCTGCCAGCAGCCTGGTGAAAGAACGACTCAAACTTTCTTGGCCCACAGGGTGCACCAGCCATCCGGGCTGATCTGGCCGTCAACCAGCTTGCAGGTATTCGACTCGGCGATGAAATTCACGCAGGTGGCGCATTTCTGCTCTCCCTTGGGCTGAGTCTGGTACTGTACGCTGGTCTGTGCCAGTTTTTTTGGCGTTACCGGGTCGGCAGAATTTGCGCCGGGGGCTGGAGCGCTGGCCGGCGCGGCGCTAGTGGCTGGGGCGGTCGGGGCGGGGCTGGTTGGGCTCGCGCTTTTTTTTGAATCACACCCAAAAAGTGCGATTGGCACAAACAGACTGCAACCCACCGCCAGTGCTCCGCGCAGCACAATCCTGCGGGGGAGGATTTGTTCTTTATCCAGGTTCATATCAAACTCCTTCGATTCAAGAACCGGCCGGCGGAATTGCCAGTCGAGTATTCTTTGTCATAGCCGACCGCTGGTTGCTTGTCAAAATCAGCCGGGCTGGATTTTGCTCGCCGGGCTGATTCTTGCCAGTTGCACCAGCGCAGCCAGGAGCTTCTGTATGAATTGCCGGGTCGGCTCATCGGTCAGCTTGCCGTTCTGGTCAAATCGCTGCGCGGCATTACTGATCATGACTTCCGGTTGATTGACCATGGGCATGTTCTGCGCGACGAGAATTTGCCGCAGGTGGTATTGCGCGCGGGCCGTTCCCAGGCTGCCGGTTGAAGCCCCCATTACCGCCGCCGGTTTGTCCTGCCAGGCGCTTTTGCCATAGGGCCTTGACGCCCAGTCGATAGCATTCTTGAGCACGCCGGAAAGCGAATAATTGTATTCCGGGGTGCCGAACAGGATGGCATCGGCGGCCAGAATTCGTCGCTTGAATTCAAGTACGCCAGCCGGCATCGTCAGTTCATCATCCTGATTGAAAACCGGTATGTCATGGAGCTCGATCAGGTTCAGTGTCGCACCGTCCGGCACCAGTGCCTGCGCCGCCTTGAGCGCAAAGTGGTTGTAGGAGTCTTTGCGCAGGCTCCCCACAATACCCAGAATTGTTATCTCTTTCATTTCAATACTCCTTGGTTGGATTTTGCCAAGGATGCCAGCGAATGACTCCCGGCACCGTGCGCCAGCGTACATAGGAAGACCGGCGACTGTGTGCGTTGCCGAACAGACTGTCAGGCCGTTCCAGGTGCATCGTACATGCTTGGCCGCAGTGTTTTAGCGTTTTTCCTTCAGTTGCCATTGGCGCGCCATCGCCATGCTTTTTTCAAGGAGTCAATCATGATCAAACCGTCAGAATTCACCAGGGGCCGGATCAGCCGGGTGGTCCCGCTTGCCCTGCTGCTCCTGGTATCGGCAAACCTGTACGCGCAGCAACCCGTGTCGATTTCCCTGAAGGGCGACTCCGAGGTGCCACCGGTAGCAACTTCTGCAGCAGGTATGGGGCAAATCACGGTGCTGCCTGACCGCACGGTGAGCGGCAGCATCGAGACTTCCGGGATGGTCCCGACGATGGCGCATATTCATGAGGCCGCCGCCGGGAAAAATGGCCCGGCTATTATTACGTTGACCAAAACCGCTAACGAAAGCTTTGTCGTCCCCGCCGATGCCAGGCTGACCGAAGCGCAATACGCGAGTTACATGTCCGGCAATCTTTATTTCAACGTGCACAGCGATAAGCATCCGAATGGTGAAATCCGGGCGCAGTTGCCTGGCAAGCCGATGCGCATAGCCAACTGATCCGAGTCACAAATCGAGGGGAAAATCATGGGCCTGGGAACCATACTGTTGATCGTTCTGATTCTGATGCTGATCGGCGCTATACCAGCCTGGCCGCACAGCAGGAGCTGGGGCTACGGGCCCAGTGGCGGGCTGGGTCTGGTGGTGATCGTCGTCATTGTGCTGCTGTTGCTGTGACGGGTCGTTCCCGCGGTGCCGCATCGTTGATCGTTGTGCTGGCACTGGCGCTCGCCGCCTGCGGTGAGAAGGCCACGCTGCCGATCTCGGCCGGTACCGGGCCGCAGCCCACGCTGCCACCGCCGCAGCAGACGCTGATTCCGACTGTGAACATCGCGCCTGCGAAGGGCTGGCCGGCAGGTGCGATGCCGCAGGCGGCTCCGGGCACGCGTGTGGCAGCTTTCGCGCGCAACCTGGATCACCCGCGCTGGCTGTATGTGCTGCCCAACGGCGATGTGCTGGTGGCGGAAACCAATGCTCCGCCCAAGCCTGACGACGCCAATGGCATCAAGGGTTGGCTGATGGGACTGGTGATGAAGCGGGCGGGCGCCGGGGTGCCCAGCGCCAACCGCATCACGCTGCTGCGCGACACCAATGGTGACGGAGTGGCTGACCTGCGTTCGGTGCTGCTGGAAGGGCTGAACTCGCCTTTCGGTATGGCACTGGTGGGCAACGACCTGTACGTAGCCAACTCCGACGCGGTGCTGCGTTTCCCCTATGCTGCCGGTGGCACGCGCATCACGGCGCCCGGCGTCAAGGTGGTGGAGCTGCCTGCTGGCCCGATCAACCGCCACTGGACCAGGAACCTCATTGCGAGCCCTGACGGAACCAGGTTCTACGTGACCGTGGGCTCGAACAGTAACGTGGCCGAACGGGGTATGGAGGTGGAGGCGGAACGAGCCGCCATCTGGGAGGTAGACATCAAGAGCGGTGCGCACCGAATTTTTGCATTCGGTCTGCGCAACCCGAATGGCTTGGCCTGGGAGCCTTACAGCGGCGCGTTGTGGACGGTGGTGAACGAGCGTGACGAGCTTGGCAGCGACCTGGTTCCTGACTACATGACCTCGGTGCGCGATGGCGGTTTTTACGGCTGGCCCTACAGCTACTACGGCCAGCATGTCGATGAACGTGTGACGCCGCAGCGACCGGAACTGGTGGCCCGCGCGATAGTGCCGGACTACGCCCTGGGGCCGCACACCGCCCCGCTGGGACTGGCGTCTTCCGACGGTGCCACGCTGCCGGCACCCCTCGTCAGCGGCATGTTCATCGGCCAGCATGGCTCGTGGAACCGCCGACCGCACAGTGGTTACAAGGTGATCTTCGTACCCTTCGAAAGTGGCAAGCCTTCCGGTGTGCCCGTCGATGTGCTGACCGGTTTTCTCAGCGAGGAAGGTAATGCCTATGGCAGACCGGTCGGGGTGGTGCTCGACAAGCAGGGCGCATTGCTGGTGGCTGACGATGTGGGCAATGTGGTCTGGCGCGTGACTGCTCTGCGCTGAACAAGGCCGGTAATAAGGGCGCTGTTGCATATCAGTCATCGGCTGGCTTGGTGCGGACTCTGGACCGGCAGATGCCGCCCGAAGAGTTTGGAAAGTGCGATTTCGGCTTCTTCGCGCTGTACGACAGCGAACATAGGAACCGGTGATCTATGTGCGTTACCGAACGGAATTGAAGACGTTTATGGCGCATCGTGCACGTTGACCCGTAGCGACCCATGCCAACGACAAGAAATGAGGCAAACAAATGAGCACGATTACGACGAAAGACGGCACGCAGATCTATTACAAAGACTGGGGCGCAGGACAGCCTGTGGTATTCAGCCACGGCTGGCCCCTCAGTGCGGATAGCTGGGAGGCACAGATGCTGTTCCTGGCCTCCAGCGGCTATCGATGCATCGCCCATGACCGTCGCGGTCATGGGCGGTCGAGCCAGCCCTGGAGTGGCAACGAGATGGACACCTTTGCCGATGATCTTTCGGAGCTGATCGAAACGCTAGCCCTGAAAGACATCGTCCTGATCGGCTTTTCCATGGGCGGCGGCGAAGTTGCCCGCTATGTCGGTCGCCACGGCACGAAACGGTTGGCCAAGGCCGTATTGATCGCCGCTGTCCCGCCGCTGATGCTGAAAACAGCGGCCAATCCTGGCGGCTTGCCGATCGAGAAATTCGACGAGATTCGACAGGGCGCTCTCGCCGACCGTTCGCAGCTCTACAAGGATATCGCCAGCGGTCCGTTCTTCGGGGCAAACAGGCCTGGGGCCAAGGTTTCGCAGGGCATGATGGACTCGTTCTGGTTGCAGGGGATGCAGGCCGGGCACAAGAACACCTTCGACTGCATCAAGGCGTTCTCCGAAACGGATTTCACCGAAGACCTGAAGAAGTTCGACGTGCCGACGCTGATTATTCACGGCGACGACGACCAGATCGTGCCGATCGGCGCTGCGGCGCTCAATTCAGCGAAGCTGGTCAAGAATGCGACCCTGAAAATCTACCCAGGCGCACCTCACGGCCTCGCGGACACGCACAAGGATCAGCTCAACACCGATCTGCTGGCATTCATCAGGGCCTGATGCTTTCAACCTGGAAACCTCGGCTGACCGCTCTACTGGAGTGGCTTGCGGCTCCGCCGGCTTCTTTGTCGCAGTCTGAGACCTTGCCATTGGGCGGTACCTCTATAGCTTTGGCACGCTCCTGCGGTGACGCCAGAATCGGCTCATCAGCGGCTTGACGCTGGTGCCGTGGACGAGAATGGAAAGCGTCACCACAATTAGCGTGAATTGGATAAGCTCCAGGGCCAGATCTTCGGGGAGGCCGTGCTGGATGGCGTACATCAGGTAGTACAGTGAACCTATGCCGCGCACCCCGAACCAGCCTACCATGCCGCGTATCGGCCACGTAGTGCGCGTGCCCAGCAGGCCGACGATGGCGCTGACCGGGCGCGCCACTACGAACAAGAACACCGCAAGGCCCACCGCCCGCCAGCTCCAGGAATCGAGAAACAGCATGCCGCCGAGCAGCAGGATGAGCATCAATTCCGAGAGCCGCTCCAGATGTTCTTTGAATACCAGTGATCCCTCGCTGACGGTCGGTGCTGGCTCATTATCCGGGCTTGCGTTGGCAGTTGGTTCGATGCCGTAGGCTTGCGGCTGAACAGGGTTGCCCAGGTCGGTGCCGGCGAGTTTAAGTTCGGTCTGGTGCAGTGCCACGGCGGCGAAAAATACCGCCAGAAATCCCCACGCATCGACCAGCACACTCAAGCCGTATACCACACCGATCAGGCCGAGCCCGAGGAAGTCGTCCATGAGCTTGTGCTGGGGTGGATTGCCGCGCAGTTTCCGTCCCAAATGAGCCAGTGCCGTGCCAGACACGATCCCGATGGCGATCCCCGCCAGCGTGGCCCACAGCACATCGACCAGAACCCAGTGCAGGCCGAATTCGCCGAGTTCGTGCAGTCCGAGCAACCCCATCCCCAACATCACAAACGGAAAAGCGCTGCCATCATTCATGCCTGCCTCGCAGGTCAAGGTGAAGCGCAACTGGTCGCGATCACCGGGATGACGCGTCTGGACATCGGTCGCCAACACCGGATCGGTGGGCGCCAGGATTGCGCCCAGCAAAACACCCGCGCCCAGTGGCAGGCCGAGCAGGTAATGGGCGAAGGCGGCGACCATCCCGACGCTGAGCGCCATGGAGACCGTTGCCAGCAGAATCGGTGCGCGCCAGCGGGCGAAGCTGACCGGCACAGGCATTTTGACACCAGCGGAAAACAGCGAAATCAGCACAACCACTTCGGTCAGCACTTCAAGCAGCGCCGATTCCTTGAGCGGGTTGAAATGGAATAGATCAAGTACCGTTGGTCCGACCAGCAGTCCCACCGCCAGATAGATAATGGCCGGTGTGACCGGCAGGGGCTTGAGTATCGAAGAAGTCAGGCCCCTGGCGAGCAGCAGCCCGCCCACAAGCAGAAACCATTGTGCGTTAGTCATGAGTCGTGCTCCACGGAATGGGTTTCCTTAAGCGATGAATGCCATGACCTGGTTGCGGCTAGTCAAAGTTTCGGCGTAAGTGGGGCGGCCCCGTCTGATACGAGGCTGATTGGGTCTGGGCCATTTGCCTGGGAAAAGCCGTCAGCAGGGTGGCAGGTGCGAATTCATTCGCACCTGCAAGGGAAACACTGAACAAGTCCCGGTTTGTCATTCCGGCGAAAGCCGGAATCCAGTATTTTCAAGCCGCTGGACACCGGCTTTCGCCGGTGTGACGGACTTGTTCAGGGCTTCCCAAGAGCAGTCCAACACTCGGTTGCTAATCCGCAGTTATTTCATGCGACCCATACGGTTCATGCGGTTCATGTGGCTCATGTGCACCTTGTCGAAGGCCGTTTGTTGTTCAGGTGTGAGGGTGTCATAGAATTTCTTGACGGCGCCCGCCATCTTTTCCATGTTCTGGGAACGGTCTTTCATCATGTCCGCCATCTTCGCCATTTGGTCCGGCGCTGTTTTCGGCATGGTCGACATATTTTCCTTCATCTTGCCTCGCATGTCCGCCATGTTTTTGGCTTGATCGTTGACTTGATCGGAGAACGCCTGCCAGGCTGGCTGCTGATCGTTAGTCAGATTAAGCTTGGCCTTCAGTTCACTTAAATGTTTTTGCGCGCGGGCAACGGGATCCCTTTCCGTGTCACCTGGCATGAACCCCATTCTGTTACAGTTCATGCCAGTGTAATTCCGGCTCATTTTCATGTCCTGATCAGCGGCAGTTGCCAGGCTCGCTACGAATAGTGAGGAAATCAGCCCAAGCATCAGTTTTGTATGCGGTTTCATAATTATCCTTAAGAGTTGTGTATCGTTTGAGTGGCATCATGGCAACGAAAAATTCCCGTTGTAATGATGATTTTCAGTCACCTGTTTTCGGTACTTTCTTGCGACTCAGCCAGCTTTTCTGGTTCGCGACTGGAAACTTTGCACCCGATGCCGGTTTGAGTCTGTTCGCCAACACACATAGCGTCATTGCTTATCCGCGTGCGGACTGTTGGTCAATCCGCTGTGGAAGCGAATACAAAAGCAACGTTGACTGCCTATGTACGATAACGCACAGAGTTTCCCTGGTATTTCGAATACCCTGCAGGATAGTACGACGTGCATGCGCCGACGCGCAGAAATGTCGAGTCTGATACCTCAATGCATTCTGAATTTGTGGAGCCCAGGACGAACCATGACCAGTGTGCCTGCAAACCAGCAGCAAGCTTCTGCGGACCCATCGTCACCAACGATTATCGTCAGTGGTGATGGCGATCGCCTTGCGCTAACGGGAACGCTTGAAATAGTCACGCTCGCCGAAGCAAAGAATTCCCTGAAGAAATGGTCGAAGCAAGGACCATCGCGCATGCTGGATATTGCCGGTCTCGACAGCCTTGATACGCCGGGTGCGTTGTTCCTGTGCGGTCTGCGTGACAAGGGTGTGGAACTCACCGGCATCCGCGCCGAACACCGGGCGTTGCTCGATCTCATCTGCGAACTCGATCTCAAGCCGTTGCCGAAAGTCGAATCCGTCCCCCGCTGGCGCCAGATCGTCATTCAGCTTGGCAAGGGCGCGCACGATGCCAGGCACGAAACGCTCGATCTCATTACCTTTGTCGGCCGAGCGGCGAGCTGGACCGTTAACGCTCTGATACACCCGTCTTGCCTGCGCCCGGCTTCGATAGCGCGGCATGTAACGGAAACTGGGATTCATGCTTTGCCGATCATCGGCCTGATGGCCTTCATGATCGCGATCGTCATCGGCTACCAGGGCGTGGCCCAGTTGCGTCCTTATGGTGGCGAGGACTTCACCATCAACCTGGTGGCGGTGTCGGTATTGCGCGAAATGGGCGTACTGATCACCGCCATCATGGTGGCAGGCCGTTCTGGCGCCGCCTTTACCGCCGAAATCGGCGTCATGCAAACGCGTGAGGAAGTCGACGCGCTCAAAGTAATGGGCATCGAGCCGATGCAGGTGTTGGTGGTTCCGAGGATAGTCGCACTTGTCATTACCCTGCCGCTGCTCACATTTTTTGCCGACATCATGGGCCTGATCGGCGGCGCCGCGATTGCTCAATTCCAGCTCGATGTATCGCCGACGCAATATCTGACGCGCTTGCCGCACGTCGTCGACGGTAGCGATCTTTTCGTTGGCCTGTTCAAGGCGCCTGTTTTTGCTTTCTTTATTGCGATTGTCGGCTGCATGCACGGGCTACGGGTTAGCGGCTCGGCGGAGAGCGTGGGACGGGAGACCACCCGTGCTGTGGTGAAATCGATTTTCCTGGTCATCGCGCTGGATGCATTCTTCTCCATCCTGTTTGAAAAGCTCGGCGTATGACCACCCGGACCAAAGCACATGCCGAGCCTATCCTTAGCGCGCAAGGTATCGTCAATCGGTTCGGCAAGCAGGTAGTACACGACAAGCTCAACCTGGAAATATTGCACGGTGAAATCATCGGCATCGCCGGTGGGTCTGGATCAGGCAAGTCGGTGTTGCTCAAGACGCTGGTTGGCCTGCACGAGCCTGATGCCGGCGAAGTTCTCCTCAACGGCAAGGCGGTTCAATCCATAGTCGCAGCGGAAAGGGCTGCTCTCATCGGTGTACTGTTTCAGCAAGGCGCATTGTTTTCCTCGCTAACTGTCGCGCAGAACATCATGTTGCCGATGCGTGAACATACCTCATTGACCGGCAAAGAGCAGGAACAGATCGCGGCGATGAAACTGGCGCTTGCCGGTTTGCCGGCAGATACCGGTATCAAGTTTCCCTCTGCGCTTTCCGGTGGCATGGTGAAGCGCGCCGCGTTCGCGCGGGCTCTCGCGCTCGATCCGAAGATTCTTTTTCTCGACGAACCCACCTCCGATCTCGACCCGATCGCCGCCAGCGGCATCGACGCGCTGATCCGGCAGCTCAACCATAGCCTCGGGATTACCGTCGTTATCGTCACGCACGATCTCACAACCTTGTTTACCGTCTGCGACCGCATCGCCGTGCTGGTAGACAGGAAAACAACCGTCGGCACGGCGGACAAGCTGATGAAGTCAAAACATCCGTGGATACATGAATTTTTTCACGGACCGCGGGCGGAAGGCGCAATGAAAGCAAGGAAACCAAGCCATGGAAACTGACAAGCATTATTTCTTCGAGGGGCTGTTCATCATCGGGTTTTCCGTTGCCGCAGCAATTTTTGCCGTGTGGCTGGGAAGTGCCGGCCACCATGACGATGTGCTTTATCGCATCCACTTCCCTGAATCGGTAAGCGGACTCACGGTTGGCGATCCGGTGAAATACCGGGGCGTCGATGTGGGCACGGTCAAGACGATAATTATTGACCCCGAAAATTCGAACCTGGTGCGTGTGGATGTGAGATTGCGCAAGGAAACCCCGGTCAAGACCGACACCCGCGCCAGTCTCGCGCTGCAAGGTATCACCGGCGTTATGTTCATCGAGTTGAGCGGTGGTGACCCGGCGGCAAAGACCCTGCTTGCAGTCACGTCCCCGGGCAAGATGCCAGAAATTCTCTCGGAAAAAACCGGCCTCAAAGCCATGCTCGACGATCTGCCGAAGCTGGTTGAGAAATTTGGATCCCTGGAGGACCAGGTGAAGAAAGTCGTGACGAACGTCGGTGCGCTGACGGACAAGGTCAAGGCCAACCCTTCTCTGCTGCTCAGACGCCCCGAGAAGGAAAGCAATGATGCCGGAAGGAAGTGAGCGGAAATCGTGGCCCGTTCATGAGGGAAAATGACATGTCCTCGACTGCTGCGGTGTTGGGTGCCGAAGAGCTCAACAGGATGGATGCCTATTGGCGCGCCGCCAATTATCTGTCAGTGGGGCAGATTTATCTGCTGGACAATCCGCTGCTGAAACAACCGCTGCAACTGGCGCACATCAAGCCGCGCCTGCTCGGCCACTGGGGCACCACGCCGGGGCTGAACTTCATCTATGTCCACATGAACCGGGTCATCAGGCAGCAAGATCTCAGCGTGATCTTTATTGCCGGTCCCGGCCATGGTGGCCCGGCGATGGTGGCCAACACCTGGCTCGAGGGCAGCTACAGCGAGATGTATCACGATATTTCCCGGGACGAAGAGGGGATGCGCCGGCTGTTCCGCCAGTTTTCATTCCCCGGCGGCATTCCCAGCCATGTCGCGCCGGAAACTCCCGGCTCCATCCACGAGGGTGGCGAGCTGGGTTATGCCTTGTTCCACGCCTACGGTGCGGTGTTCGACAATCCTGATCTGATCGCCTGCTGCGTAGTGGGCGACGGCGAAGCAGAGACCGGGCCGCTGGCCACTTCCTGGCATTCCAACAAGTTTCTCAATCCGCGCACGGATGGCGCGGTGTTGCCGATCCTGCACCTGAATGGTTACAAGATCGCCAATCCGGCCATCCTCGCCCGCATCAGCCACGCCGAGCTGGAAAGCCTGTTGGTCGGCTATGGTTACCAGCCCTATTTTGTCGAAGGCGATCAGCCTGAACCTATGCACCAGTTGATGGCGGCCACCGTCGATGCGGCCATCGCCGGGATCCGCGAGATCCAGCGCAAGGCGCGGGAGGGCGGTGAAGTGAGCCGCCCGCTGTGGCCGATGATCGTGTTGCGCTCACCCAAGGGCTGGACCGGGCCTAAAACGGTGGATGGCAAGCAAACCGAAGGTTCCTGGCGTTCGCACCAGGTGCCGTTCGGCGACATGGAGAAGCCGGAGCATGTAAGACTGCTGGAAGACTGGATGCGTTCCTATCGGCCCGAGGAATTGTTCGATATCAACGGCAGGCTCAAGCCCGAACTGGCGGCGCTGGCCCCCAGCGGCGAGCGGCGCATGGGAGCCAATCCCCATGCCAACGGTGGAATGCTGCTGTGCGACCTGCGCCTGCCGGATTTCCGCGACTACGCGGTGGTCGTTCCTGCTCCCGGTGATACGCTGGCTGAATCAACCCGGGTAATGGGAACTTTCTTGCGCGACGTGATGCAGAAGAACCTGAACAACTTTCGCGTGTTCGGCCCGGACGAGACCGCCTCCAACCGCCTCGGGGCACTGTTCGAAGTGACCAGCCGCGCCTGGATGGCCGAGCGCTATGACTCCGACGATCATCTCGCCGCCGATGGCCGGGTTATGGAAATTCTTTCCGAACATGCCTGCCAGGGTTGGCTGGAAGGCTATCTGCTGACCGGGCGGCATGGGCTGTTTTCCTGCTACGAGGCCTTTATTCACATCGTTGATTCGATGTTTAACCAGCACGCCAAGTGGCTCAAGGTGTGCGGCGAGATTCCCTGGCGCCGTCCCATTGCTTCACTCAACATCCTGCTCACCTCACACGTCTGGCGTCAGGATCACAACGGTTTCTCGCATCAGGATCCCGGTTTCATCGATCATGTGGTGAACAAGAAGGCCGATATCATCCGCGTCTATCTGCCGCCGGATGCCAACACCCTGCTGGTTGTCACCGACCGCTGCCTGAAGAGCCGCAACCTGGTGAATGTCATCGTCGCCGGCAAGCAGCCCGAGCTGCAATGGCTGGACATGGACGCTGCCATCAACCACGCCTGCGCCGGCATCGGCATGTGGGAGTGGGCGTGCAACGATCAGGATGGTGAACCGGACGTGGTGCTGGCGGCAGCGGGCGACGTGCCGACGCTGGAAATGCTGGCGGCCATAGACCTCCTGCGCCAGCTCGCGCCGGATCTGAAAATCCGCTTCATCAACGTGGTCGATCTGATGACCCTGCAACCGCAGGAGGAGCACCCGCACGGCTTGTCCAGCAAGGAATTCGATACGCTGTTTACGACCGACAAGCCGATCATCTTTGCCTACCACGGCTATCCCTGGCTGATTCACCGCCTCACTTATCGCCGCACCAATCACGACAACCTGCATGCACGCGGCTACAAGGAAGAAGGCACCACCACCACGCCGTTCGACATGGTGGTGCTCAACACACTGGACCGTTTCCACCTGGTGATGGATGTGGCGAACCGGGTGCCGAAGTTGCAGGCACAGGCGGCGCATATCAAGCAGCGCATGCGCGACAAGCTAAACGAGCACACGCAATACATCCACCAGCACGGCGAAGATATGCCGGAAATACGTGACTGGAAATGGCCAACTCAGGAGACAAATACATGAACCGAGAAAAAGCGGTTAACCACGGAGATCACGGAGAACACAAAGAAAAGCAAGATATTACGGAAGTCATTGGCATCACCCGACAGGTGACACATGAAACCTGCATAACACTTTGATATAACTCCGTGTTCTCCGTGATCTCCGTGGTTCAAATGAGGGTTTTAGGATGAATGACAATCCGCTGCTTGCACTCAAGGCATTGGGCCAGCATGTCTGGCTCGATAACCTTTCCCGCACGCTGCTGCAGGATGGCGCGTTGCAACGCCTGATGACCGAGGACGGCATCGACGGCGTTACCTCCAATCCCTCCATCTTTCACAAAGCCATTGCCGGTAGCCCCTACTACCGCGAGGATCTTGAACGCTTGCACGGCTCCAGCCTCGATGCCGAGGCGCGTTACGAATCGCTCGTCATTCCCGACATCCAGGCAGCCTGCGATATTTTGTTCCTGGCCTATATATCCAGCTTTGGTGAGGCCGGCTATGTCAGCCTGGAAGTCTCTCCCGCTTTGGCCCACGACAGTGATGGTACGGTGGCGGTCGCCCTGCGATTGCGGCAAGCGGTAGGGCGCGACAACCTGCTCATCAAGGTGCCGGCCACGCCCGCCGGTGTGCTTGCTTTCGAGCAACTGACCGCCGCTGGCGTCCGGGTCAACGTCACCCTGATTTTTTCGCTGGCGCAGTATGAGTCGGTGGCGCAGGCTTATCTGCGCGGGGCGTTGCGCTGGCTGAACGGCGGGGGAGATGCCAGACAATTGCGATCGGTGGCGAGCGTGTTCCTGAGCCGCGTTGATACCCTGGTGGACCAGCGTCTCGTTGGCATCGGCGCGTCCCAGGCACTTCAGGGCAGGAGCGGGGTAGCCATCGCCAAACGCTGTTATGCCCGCTATCTGGAGATTTTTCACGGCTCGGCCTTTGATACGCTAGCTCAGGCTGGCGTGCGACCGCAGACGCCGCTGTGGGCCAGCACCGGCAGCAAGAATCCGGCTTACAGCGACGTGCTCTACGTCGAGTCGTTGATCGGCCCGGAAACCATCAACACCTTGACCGATGCGACCCTTGCGGCATTCCGCGACCATGGCCACGCGGCAGCCATCCTGATGACCGGCATGGGCGAGGCGCAAGCCCACATCGAGGCGCTGGCGGCGCTGGGCATCGACCTCATCGAAGTTGGCGAAACCTTGCAGATCGAAGGCGTGCGTCTCTTCGCCGACGCCTATGAAAAATTGCTGGCCGCCGTGCAGTGACATGCCTGCCGTCCTGACACTCAACAGCGGTTCGTCCAGCCTCAAGGCCAGCCTGTTTCGCGCTGACGGTACTCGCCGTGACTGGCGCTACGGGCATATCGGCCAGGGCTTTCCGCCTGACCACGCGGAAGCCTTCGACGCGCTGCTGAAGGACATGAACGGGGAAGTGCCGGATGCGATCGGCCATCGTTTCGTGCACGGTGGCGAAGCCACCGAAGCCGCACGCTTTCTGGATGCGGCGGAGATCGAGCGGCTGCAAGGCATTACCTCGCTTGCCCCGCTGCACATGCCCGGCAATCTGCTTGGGGTGGAACTGTGCCGGGCGCGCTTTGATGCGCCGCAGGCAGCCTGTTTCGATACCGCGTTCCACCACACCCTGCCGGAACTGGCGCGCCGCTTGCCGATTCCGCAGAGGCTTAACATGCGCCGCTACGGCTTTCATGGCCTCAACTACGCCTATATCGCATCCCGATTGCCGTCATTGCTGGGGGAGGTTGCACACGGTCGCATCGTGGTCGCGCACCTGGGCGCGGGCGCCAGCCTGTGCCTGCTGGAGGGATTGAAATCGGTGGATACCACCATGGGCTATACGCCCGCTGGCGGCATCCCGATGGGTACGCGCAGCGGCGATCTCGATCCGGGCGTGATGCTGGAACTGGCCAGGTTTCATGCGCCCGAGATCCTGAGCGATCTGGTCTATCACCAGATGGGTCTGCTGGCCTTGTCCGATGGAGAGTCGAGCGAAATGGCGACGCTTCTGGCGAGCGAAAGCAGCTCCGCCCGGTTTGCGGTGGACTACTTCTGCAACGCGGTGCGTGGGGCTGTCGGTGCCTTTGCCGCCAAGGCCGGCGGTATCGATGCGCTGGTGTTCAGCGGCGGAATCGGCGAACACGCGCCGCAGATACGAGCGCGCATTTGCGAACCGCTAGCTTTTCTCGGCCTGGCCCTCGATGCCGCAGCCAATCAGGCCAACGCTGACTGGATCAGCGCGGTCGGCTCCAGGCCAGTGTTACGCCTTGCTGCGGATGAAGAAGCGGTCATCCGTGATCTGGTTGTCGCCTTGCGGGAATAAAAAAACGGCCACTCCCGGACGTGATATCCGGCAGTGGCCGTGGGCAGACTCGCTTACTTGTGCCGCATGTCATTCTTGACCGAGGTTACGCCCTTGACGCTGCGCGCAAGCTCAACCGCCTTGCTGATGTCGGCCTGGGAATTGACGAAGCCGCTCAGTTGAACCACGCCTTTGAAAGTTTCGACGTTGATTTCAGCGGATTTCAAGGTGGGCTCATTGAAAATGGCAGCCTTGACCTTGGTGGTGATGACGCTGTCATCGATATACTCGCCGGTGCCTTCCTGTTTTGAAGTAGATGCGCAACCGACGACGGACACCAGTGTAATGGCCATGAAAATTGCGGAAAGATACTTGCCAAGTTGTTTCATGATTAATACTCCCTAAAAAATATGACAACAAAACACGTTAAAGTTACTTGCGATCGAAAGGCTACCGGTAACTGCCTGTTCGCCTTTCCCTGCCTATCCAAGCACTTCGATCATGCCCTTGAAGCCATGTGCCGTCTGTGCGGTGTCGCACATAAGCCAGAGGATATCCAAGTCCGTTCTCGGCTATCCTTTGCTTAGCCAGCGTTGCCATAAAAAAAGGCCAACCAAAGATGAATTGGTTGGCCTTGATGTTTTTGCGGCGCTGACAGTTACTTTTGAACCGCCTTCTGAACCTTCACTTCCACCATGACGCGGCGATCGGGTTGCAGGCATTCAACCAGTTTCCTGTTTTTGCCGCTGACCTTGCCTTTCACGTCATCGCAGGAAGCAACCGGCTCTGACTCTCCCTTGGCAGCGGTTTCAATGCGGTTGTTTTCAACGCCTTGGGAAACCAGGTAGTCCTTCACGGCATCTGCACGACGCTGGGATAGTTTCTGGTTGTAGGCATCGGTGCCGATGCGGTCGGTGTGGCCGGTCACCAGTATCACTTCAACTTGCGGATACTCCTTCATCTTGCCAACGATCTGATCATCCAGTTGTTTCTTGCCACTGGCGTGGATGACCGATTTGTCGAAGTCAAACAGGGTTTCAGCTTGCAGGGTGATAGGTGAGAATACCGCTCTTTCCGGGCCGGCGACCGGAACCGGCGCAGCAGCGGGTGCTTCGGCTGCTGCCATTTTTTGCTCTGGTTTCTTCACCAGGTCCGGATCGCATTCCGCAATCGCCATCGCCGGTGTCCAGTAGCCGGTTCTCCAGCATTGACCGTAGTTGTTCTTGACCAGATTGCCTCGGGTATCGATCAGATAACCGGCCTTGGCGACTTCGTGTGCGGAAGCAAACCCCGCTGAGGTTAAAGAAGCGATGGCAAGCAAATTAATAATAAGTCGTGAAGTTTTCATGTTGGTTTCCTCTTTTTGTAGTCTGAAGCTATAAATCCGGCGCACAGCGGGCCGCCGGCAATGAATTACTGGTTAGTTGCGATATACGCGGTCGTTCTCGATCCGGACCCGGTTTCCGACACGCAAGTCGCTAATGCTTTGCTGCGTCACGGTCTGATATCCTCCGTTGTCAAGCCGCACCCGAATACGATAGGCATCTTGCGTCTTGGTGCTCTTTTCTATCTGGTGACCCGCCATGGCGCCACCTACCACACCGGCCACGGTTGCGACATCCTTGCCGGTGCCGCCGCCGACCTGATGCCCGAGCACGCCACCGACGACGCCGCCAATGACAGCCCCGGCACCTATCCCGCTGCCGCCGATCCCGTCGCTGCCGCTGCGAGTGATCTCGATCGCGTCAATCACGCCATAAGCAGAGCCGGAATAGGACTGCGGGTACGACACGGGACGCGTATCGGTATTCGCGCAACCGCTCATCAGGGCTGCTACAGTTAGAAAAGTTGCGATAACTATTTGGGGTGTTTTCATAAAGCCTCCTGTGTTGATGGTTGAAGGTTAGTCGCAAAATAAAATGTCGTCTGTGCGGTGGCGTACATAATTCATAGAGTGTCCTATACTGGATTTTGCTGGCTGTTTCTTTACTGGCCAGTGTTGTTGTTTTACAGATGAGGGATGCCTTTGATGATTGATCCGCATTCTCCAAGACAAAACCTCCTTCTTGCCGCACTGCCCGCTGCCGAATACGAACGTCTGTCTCCCCACCTTGAACCGGTCGAGATGCGGCGCGGTGAGGTTATTTACGAGTCCGGGGGCGAGCTGCGTTATGTCTATTTCCCCACAACCGTCAGCGTGTCGCTGCTTTACGTCCTGGAGGATGGCGCATCGGTCGAAATCTCCGGGATCGGCAATGAAGGTATCGTCGGTGTCGCCCTCTTCATGGGAGGCGAAACCATGCCCAATCTGGCTGTCGTGCAATGCGCGGGCCATGCCTACCGGATGAAGCCGCAGTTTCTGAAGGATGAATTCAATCGTGCAGTGGGGCGCCGTTCCGGAACATTGCAAAATTTGCTGCTGCGTTACACCCAGGCGTTGATGACACAGATGTCCCAGACGGCTGTCTGCAATCGACATCATTCGGTGGAGCAGCAACTGTGTCGCTGGCTGCTGCTAAGTCTCGATCGATCGCCATCGAATGAATTGACCATGACGCAGGAGTTGATTGCCAGTCTCCTCGGAGTGCGTCGCGAGGGTATTACGGAGGCTGCCGGCAAATTGCAGCAGACCGGGTTTATCAGTTACCGCCGTGGTCACATTACTGTGCTTGACCGGTCTGGATTAATGAAACTCGCCTGCGAGTGTTACCAGGTAGTCAAAACGGAATTCGATCGCCTGCTCCCGGAAGTTGCTGCCAAACTGGTTGTTGAGCCCTGTTGCATTCGGAGCGTGGCGAGTGGCGAGCGGTCGCATCACGGCCTCAACACAAAAGCTGCGCGCTCTGCCAGATGAAGTGCCGGGATATCTCCCCCTGAACTACATCATTCGATTTTTTCAATAAATTTCCAGTCGTTCCCTGAGAAATGATGCGCTATGTTCGCCAGCGTACAGAATTGGCTCGTACTTCAGCCTAAGCTGGCCAAAGTAGGTGCTAATTCATTCGCACATCTGGCCGAATGATTTCGGCCCTACAAGAGAGATGCGCATTTTTTTCAAATCATTTTCAAGAGGGAACATCATGAAATATTCCATACTATTTGCATCGCTTGTCACCGTGTTCGGATTGAGTGCCTGCGATAAACCCACCGTGGTCAATGTTCCGGCTCCCGCGGCACCAGCGGCTCCAGTACCAGGCCCACCCGGACCACAAGGCGAGACTGGCACGCAGGGGACCACCGGAACCCAGGGAGCTGCCGGAACCCAGGGTGCCACCGGAGCGCAGGGCTATGAAGGTGTCCAGGGTGATACCGGCAAAACCGGCAAGACAGGCGGTGACACTGTGATCATTGTTCCGGTGCAGCCCGAGCAAAAATAGCCCGTGTCGCAGCGATAACAGCCTGCGCCAGGAAGGTTCAATGATTCCAGACACTCAGGAGAATCGCGTGCCATCTGCGGGAAATTGCCTGCTTGACGCCCTCCCTGGCAAAGATCGCCAACACTTGCTCACAGGCTGTGAGCAAGTCGAGTTGGTTTTTGGAAATGTTCTCTGCGAGCCTGGGGAGACGATTCGCCACGTTTATTTTCCCGTTGGGGGTTTCATTTCGTTGGTGACCCCAATCGACGGCCACAACAGACTGGAGATCGCCCTGGTAGGCAGCGAGGGTATGTATGGGGTTCCACTCATGCTTGGGGTGGCTGTTTCGCCACTGCATGCCGTGGTGCAAGGATCTGGACCGGCCTGGCGAATGGATGCCGAACGGTTTTACTGCGAACTCAAATACAGCGCTGCATTGCAGCAGGAACTGAACCGCTACATCTATGTGTTGATGAGCCAACTTGCGCAAACAGCCGCGTGCACTCGTTTCCATGTAGTAGAAGAGCGACTTGCTCGCTGGCTCCTGATGACACGAGATCGCGCGCACTCAGAGGAGTTTCACATTACCCACGAATTCCTTGCCCATATGCTGGGGGTGCGTCGCGTGGGCGTCACCAAGGCTGCGGGTTCGCTACAGAAGAAAAAACTGATCAGTTATAGTCGTGGGGATATCACGATCCGCGACATTGGTGGCCTGGAAGCGGCATCATGCCGATGTTATCGGGCCGACAAGGAAACGTACGAGCGCATCTTGCATTGTTAGGGAAACCTTGAACAAACCCTGTGCCCTGTAATATAAGCGCTGCTCAGCTTGATGGCAATGTGAGAGGGTGCATCATTCCCCGGCCCTTTGCTTGAAAGGATTGCTGTCGTTCAGTTCGTCGACATACTGGCTCATGCCTTTGGCTTCGCGCTGCAGGAAATCTTCCACGGCACGCGAAAATTCGGGGTGAGCCAGCCAGTGTGCCGACCAGGTGGTTTCGGGCAGAAATCCCCGTGCGATCTTGTGCTCGCCCTGGGCTCCACCTTCGAACAGGGCGATTTTTTGTTCGATGCAAAATTCTATGGCCTGGTAGTAGCAGGTTTCGAAGTGCAGGCCGGGGTGGTATTCCAGCGCGCCCCAGGATCGCCCGTACAGGGCGTCGTCGTTGAAGAAATTGAGTGCGCTGGCTATCGGTTCGTCATGGTGTGATGCGATGACAAGCAGAATGTTTTCGGGCATGGTCGCGCCGATGCGGCGGAAAAAATCCAGATTCAAGGGCTGCGGTGAGTTGTATTGCCGGAAGGTATGGGTGAAGCAGCCAAAGAAGAACGTCCATTGTTCTGCCGTGATGTCTTTTCCCCGGATGCGCTCGAAGGTGATGCCTGCATCTCGTACCTTGCGCCTTTCCTGTTTGATCTTCTTGCGCTTGTCATGGCTCATGCCGGACAGAAAAGCGTCGAAATCGGCGTAGCCCGGATTGCGCCAGTGGAATTGCACGCCTTTGCGCAGCATCATGCCTAGCTGCTGCATCTCTCGTACCTGATCTTCGTAAGGAAATAAAATATGCAGGGAGGATACGCCAGAGCTCTTTGCCAGGTCGAGTGCGGCGCACATCAGTTGCGCCCTGATTTCGGGTGTTGGGGCCAGCAGGCGCAGTCCTGATGCGGGTGTGAAGGGAACGGCGCATAGCAGCTTGGGATAATAATTCAGGCCCTCGTTTTTGTAGGCTTCGGCCCATGCCCAATCGAACACGAACTCGCCGTAGGAGTGGTTTTTGAGGTACAGCGGCATGGCGCCAACCAGGCAGTCATCCTGCCAGAGGGTGAGGAACTGCGCTTTCCAGCCGGTGCGCGGCGTTGCACACCCGCTTTCCTGAAGCGCGCGCAGGAAGGCATGGGATAGAAACGGGTTTTTGCCTGCCAGCGCGTTCCAATGCGCCTCGGGAATGTCCGCAATGGTTTCGATGATTTTGAGATCGGGGGAAGACGACAATTTTACGCATCCTTTGTTTTGAACCCTTGATTCTAGCCGAGTCAGCCTGATTCTCCCAGTAATACACTCGGGATTGAATCGCTCCATGAAAAAACTTGATCAGCTGAATTTTCAGAATACCTTTGCGCGCCTGCCGGATACCTTTCACAGTCGCTTGCACCCTACGCCCATGCCGGAACCTTACCTGGTCAGTTTCAATGCGAATGCGGCAGAATTGATTGATCTGGATGTGGATGAGGCCAAGGGAGCCGACTTTGCCGAGTATTTCATCGGCAACCGTTTGCTGCCTGGCAGCGACCCGCTGGCCATGCTTTATGCCGGCCACCAGTTTGGCCATTTCGTGCCGCAGCTGGGCGATGGCAGGGCGATCTTGTTGGGTGAGGTGAAGAATCGCGCCGGTGAGCATTGGGATATTCAGCTCAAGGGGGCCGGAGCCACCCCGTTTTCACGCAGCGGCGATGGCCGTGCCGTGTTACGTTCCAGCATCCGCGAATACTTGTGCTCGGAGGCTATGCATGGCCTGGGCATTCCGACCTCGCGCGCCTTGTGTATTGTTGGCAGCGATGAAGAAGTCTGGCGCGAAACTGTTGAAAGCGCCGCAGTGGTGACACGGATGGCGCCCTCGCACGTGCGCTTTGGTTCGTTCGAAGTGTTTTTTTACCGCGATCAGTTCGAACCGATTGCCCAGCTTGCCGATTATGTGATCGACAAGCATTTTCCGGAACTGGCTGATGTGCCGGATAAATACCCGCGATTTCTGAACGAAGTCGTGATCCGCACCGCCAGGCTGATGGCCCAATGGCAGGCGGTCGGTTTCTCGCATGGGGTGATGAATACCGACAACATGTCCATCCTCGGCTTGACTATCGACTATGGCCCTTTCGGGTTCATGGACGCCTACAATCCGGGTTACGTCTGCAACCATTCCGACCATGGCGGGCGCTACGCGTTTGACCGTCAGCCGCAAATCGGGTTGTGGAATCTGACCTGCCTGGCGCAGGCTTTGACGCCGATTATTTCGGTGGAGGAAGCAAGAGCGGTGCTGGGTAACTATGGGCCAACTTACGCCGAGCACTATGTGGATTTGATGAGCCAGAAACTGGGCTTGACCCACCCAGTCAAAGAAGATGTTGCCCTGATTGAGGCGCTGCTGGGGCTGATGCACGCAAATCAGGTGGACTATACCAACCTGTTCCGCAGCCTGGGTCATTTCAAGTCCGCATCGGGCGAGCAGAACAGCGTGGTGCGCGATCAATTCATCGACCGTCCGGCGTTCGATGCCTGGGCCGAAACCTATCGCGTCCGCTTGCTAAATGAGCCAGGCACGAACGAGGAGCGCAAGGCGCGCATGGACAGGGTCAATCCCAAATACATCCTGCGCAATTATCTGGCGCAGGTCGCGATCGCTAAGGCAGAGAAGGAGCGTGACTTTTCAGAAGTGGATCGCTTGCTGAAATTGTTGGGCCGCCCCTTTGACGAGCAGCCGGAGATGGCGGATTACGCCGCGCCGCCGCCGGACTGGGCGCAGCATATCTCGGTGAGCTGTTCGTCGTGACGGGCTAAGAGCGCCGCCATGCCAGGATTCGGTTGTTGGCAGGCATGGCCACATCCTCCTGCAGCAGCAATCCATGTGATTCGGCGAGTTGATTCAGAGCCTCAAAATCCCGGACCCCGCTGTTCGGATCGCGTGACTTGAGCCAGGCATCGAATCGCGCATTGCTTTCGGAGGTAAATTTTCCTCCGTAGTTGAACGGGCCATACAGGCAGAGCAGCCCACCTTCGTCCAGAACGCGCGCGATGCCCGAAAACATCGCTTCCACTGCTTTCCACGCAACGATGTGCACAGTGTTGGCATTGAACACGGCATCCACGCTCTCGATCGGCCACTCGGGGTCGTTGACGTCGATGGCAACAGGGGGCAGCACATTCGGCAGCAGAGACTCATCCAGCCATGCCTGGATGCCCGCATGGCTCTGCGCCAACTCGCTGGTCTGCCAAGTCAGGTGCGGCAGCGCCCGGCCAAAGTAAACGGCGTGCTGGCCGGTCCCGCTGGCGATTTCCAGTACTCGTTGCCGGTTGGCAAAGATCTCCTGCAGGACTTCGAGTATGGGCCCTTGGTTCTGCCCACAGGATTCAGCATAAGGTTTCATGTTTTGATGGTAATGGATTTGGACAGGAATGGCGCGAATTTTACATATGAGTTTCCGTGGGTAAAATGAAGCATGGGAAATGAAGCGATGTGGCAGGCGATCGGCGAGGCAATCCAGATTGCAACGGGGAAAGATTTCGCCATCCGAAAATGCATCTCCATCGGCGGCGGATGCATCAATTCGACGTATCTGGTCGAGGACGCTACGCGCCGCTTCTTCGTCAAGGTTAATCGTGCATCCGGCCTGGACATGTTCGAGGCGGAGGCTGATGGGCTGCGTGAAATATCAGCAACCGGCGTTATTCGCGTACCTCATCCAGTGTGTGCCGGAGCCGCAGAAGATTCAGCATTTCTGGTGCTCGAATATATTGATTTCAGCTCCGGTCGGAAGGGGCGGGCAGAAGACCTTGGGCGTCAGTTGGCCGACTTGCACCGGGTAAGCGCACGCCAATATGGCTGGTGGCGCGACAACACGATCGGCTCTACTCCCCAGATCAATACTCCGGGCAGCAGCTGGCCGAAATTCTGGCGTGACCAGCGGCTCGGGCGCCAGCTTGCGCTGGCAGAAAGCAACGGTTACGGAGGGACGCTGCAACGCAAGGGAGCGCGTTTGATGGAGAGGCTGGATGGGTTTTTTATCGGCGCACCGTTGCCGTCTTTGCTGCACGGGGATCTGTGGGGCGGCAATTGCGCTTACTCTGCGACCGGCGAGCCGGTTATTTTCGATCCGGCGGTCTACTATGGCGACAGGGAAACGGATCTGGCGATGACTGAGCTGTTCGGCGGTTTTCCTGCTGCATTCCATGCGGCCTATCGCGAGGCGTTCCCTCTCGATTGCGGCTACCCCGCGCGAAAGGGGTTATACAACCTGTACCACGTACTCAATCATCTGAATATGTTTGGTGAAGGCTATCTTGGGCAAGCAGAAGGGATGATCGACAGGCTGTTGAGCGAGGCAGGGTAGCCCCGCGCTGTGTGTGCTGGCGGTGCCTGAAGTCAGGCTGTGGTGTTGACGTTCTGACCCAGGTGGGAGGGCAGGTTTACAGAGGAAGATTTTGTCGGTTGAGGTACGGAATTGATGAGTGCCGCCGCGTTTTGCGCCTGGATTTCCTGGGTCTTTCTCAAAACCTCATTCTCGATCGAGTTGCCTACCGACTGGCCTGATAGTGCACTGACAGACGATGCGCTGGAGATGTCCATGGCAGTTTCCCATTGAAATGAAATTCAAATATAGCACAGGACGATTTAGCATGCGATCAAAATGATTGTTTTGATTCTGATTGGTAAGTGATCATATGCTAATGCATCTGGTACATTTGTACTAACTATCGGAAATAAAACAAAAAATTTCATAAAAAGCTTGCTTTGATCAAGATAAATTCAGTATGCTTGTCTTCACACAAACAGAAAATTTCTCCAAGGGAAGATGTGTCTTCGGGGAATGCGCTATAAAACGGAGTAAGGAGCGGAGTGATGAGGAAAAAGTTGAACCTTTTGTTTGCGCTCATCGCGGGTTTGAGTATCGCGAGCCCATCAACGGCAGCTGAGGTTGCCAAGGAACCCGCTGGCCGGGCGGTCGTTTTTGACAAGGCGAGGGGCAATTGCCTCGCCTGCCATGCGATCCCCAATGATCCGAAGGCCGAGTCGCCCGGCAATATTGGGCCGCCCTTCATCATGATGAAGGAGCGCTTTGTCGACCGGAGCAAGCTGCGTGCCCAGATTTGGGATTCCATGGCAGCCAACCCCAGAACTTCGATGCCGCCTTTTGGGAAGCATCAGATACTGACAGAGCAGGAAATTGATCAGGTTGTTGAATATATACATAGTCTTTAACTTTTTTATTTGGAGATCGAATGATGAATCAACTGCGTAGAACTTTTTTGAAAAGCACCGGTGCTGCCGGGACAGTGGCAGTCGCGATTGCGGCGGGCCTGCTCAAGCCTGGCCAGGTGTTGGCCGCAGAGTGGAACAAGGCGGCGTTTGATGCCACGACCACGGCGGATGCGATGAAGGGCCTGGGTGCTGCGGGCGCCACCGAGAGCAAGGACATCCTGATCAAGGCGCCGGATATTGCCGAGAATGGTGCGGTTGTTCCGGTAGAGGTAACCAGCAAAATTGCCGGCACTACTTCCATCATCATTTTTGTAGACAAGAACCAGAATCCTTTGATTGCTGATTTCGAGTTGTCCAACGGTGCCGACGGGTATATTTCCACACGTATCAAGATGGCTTCGACCTCCCACGTCAAAGTGGTGGTGAAGGCTGGCGGCAAGGCTTACACCGCCTCCAAAGAGGTCAAGGTAACGATCGGCGGCTGTGGCGGCTGATCGGCATCGAATGGTTTTGAATATTCACTTTATTTGACAAGGATACGAACATGGCTGAAGGAATGAAAATTCGCGCGACGATGCAAGGTGATGTCGCTGATGTAAAAGCACTGATGAATCACATTATGGAAACGGGTTTGCGCAAGGACGCCAACACCGGGAAATTGATTCCTGCGTACTTCATCAATCACGTTGTTGCCACCCTGAACGGCAAGACGGTCCTGGATGCGCAGTGGGGTGCGGCAATTGCCAAGAATCCCTTTCTGGGTTTCAAGATCAAGGGCGCCAAGGCAGGCGACAAAATAGTGATCAATACCGTGGACAACAAAGGCGAAAAAATGAGCGGAGAAGCAGCTATCGCCTGATTCATCCTGGCCGGATGCTTCCTGATCCGGCCAACTTGCAATATATTAAATTATAAGAAATTTCCGCGAAAGGAAATGATGATGAGACGGAGACTCACGGTCTTTCTGGCTTGCCTGTTCCTTTGGGGCAGCCTTGCTGCGGTTGCCGGGCCTGCCGAGGATCGCAAGGCATTGCTTGAGCATTACAAGCAGCGGCTTCCTGACGTAAAGTTTGAAGATTACGTGCTGGGTGCTCTGGCATTGAATAGAGATGCCAGGGATCAATATGAAAGCATCATGACTTTCCCCCCTTTCGTCAATGATGTGGATGATGGCAGGAAAACCTGGGAAAAGCCCTTCAAGAACGGTAAAACTTTCGCCAGTTGTTTTGCTGGCGGCGGCAAGAATGTGGCGGGCCGTTATCCCTATTTTGACAATGGAGAGGGCCGGCTCATCACCTTCGAGAACGCGCTCAATGCCTGCTTGCGGCGCAACGATGAGCCTGAGCTGAAATATGGCAGCAATGCTCTCGGGTTGCTGTCGGCTTATGTAAAGAGTTTGTCGGACGGGATGAAAGTTCAGGTCAAGGTTGAGGGTGCTGCTGCCTTGGCGGCGTATGAAAAAGGCAAGGCATATTACTATACTCGCCGAGGTCAGCTGAATTTCTCTTGCGCATCATGTCATATAGATAATGTCGGCAATTTTATTCGCAGCGAACAGATGTCTCCGATGATCGGCCAGGCCGCCCATTGGCCCGAGTTTCGTGCCGGAACGGAACTTACCACGCTGCAAAAACGCTTTCAGCAATGCAATAGCCAGACTCGTGCCGTACCGCTGGAATACAACAGCGAAGAGTACAACAACCTGGAATATTTCCTCACCTATATGAGCAACGGCCTGCCGATGCAGACGCCGGTGTTTCGAAAATAGGCTAGCCCCTAGCCTCTAGCCTCTAGCCTCTCATTTTGGAGTTCCCATGTCCATGAACCGCCGCGAATTTCTTCAGATGCTGGCAGTGGCCGCTGCATCCGGTTTCGCACTGAACAGCCGGCAGGCCCTGTCTGACGGCCACGCTGGTGACTTCTACGATTTGCCCTCCTTCGGCAATGTCTCGTTGCTGCACATTACCGATTGCCATGCGCAGTTGATGCCGATTTATTTTCGTGAGCCCAACGTAAATATTGGCCTGGGTGTCAGCTATAACAAGGCGCCGCATCTGGTGGGGGAGAATCTGCTCAAGGCATTCGGCATCCGGCCCGGCTCGGTCGAGGCCCATGCGTTCACTTATCTCGATTTCGAAAAGGCAGCCCGCACCTACGGCAAGGTTGGCGGCTTTGCCCACCTCGCCGGACTGGTGAAAAAGGTTCGTGCCAGCCGCCCCGGGGCCTTGTTGCTGGATGGCGGCGATACCTGGCAGGGTTCCGCCACCGCGCTGTGGACCAATGGCCAGGACATGGTGGATGCCTGCAAGCTGCTCGGCGTGGACATCATGACCGGACACTGGGAATTCACCCTGGGTGCTGAGCGCGTCAAGCAGATCGTGGACAACGATTTCAAGGGTAAGGTAGATTTTGTTGCGCAGAATATCAAAACCAACGATTTCGGCGATCAGGTGTTCCAGCCTTACGTCATCAAGCACATCAACGGCATCCCGGTTGCGATTATCGGCCAGGCCTTCCCCTATACGCCCATCGCCCATCCGCGCCACCTGACCCCGGACTGGAGCTTCGGCATCCAGGACGACAACATGCAGAAGGTGGTGGATGAGGCTCGTGCCAAGGGCGCCCAAGTCGTGGTGGTGCTGTCCCACAACGGCATGGACGTGGACCTGAAAATGGCCAGCCGCGTCACCGGTATCGACGCCATCCTCGGCGGCCATACCCACGACGGCATGCCTGCCCCGTCCATCATCAGGAATGCCGGCGGGCAGACCCTGGTGACCAATGCCGGTTCCAACGGCAAGTTCCTCGGCGTGCTGGATCTGGATGTCAAAGGTGGCAAGGTGGCTGGCTTCAAATACAAGCTGCTGCCGGTGTTCGCCAACCTGATTGAGCCGGACGCGAATATGGCGGCGCTGATCAAGAAAGTACGCGCGCCCTACGAAGCCAAACTGGCGGAGAAACTGGCCGTAACGGAGGGGACGTTGTATCGCCGCGGCAACTTCAACGGCACCTTCGATCAACTGATTCTCGATGCGCTGATGGACGTGAAAGGCGCGGACGCGGCCTTCTCACCCGGATTCCGCTGGGGTACTTCGCTGTTGCCGGGCGATACCATCACCATGGAGCATGTGATGGATCAGACCGCCATCACCTACCCTTACACCATGCTGACCGAAATGACCGGCGAAACGATCAAGACCATCATGGAAGACGTCTGCGATAATTTGTTCAACGCCGATCCCTACAAACAGCAGGGCGGCGACATGATGCGCGTCGGCGGCATCAGCTATACCTGCAATTTGCGCCAGGGCTTCGGCAAGCGTATCAACAACATGATACTGAAAGGCAAGCCGCTCGACCCCAACAAGAAATACAAGGTGGCGGGCTGGGCGCCGGTGGCCGAAGGCGCTACGGGCGAGCCGGTATGGGATGTGGTCGCAACTTATCTGCGCGACAAGAAAGTAATCACGCCGCGCAAGCTCAATCTGCCTAGGTTGATCGGGGTGGAGGGAAATGCCGGTATCGCTTGAATAGGGTAAGATAGGCGGGCAACTGCTATAATTTTTTCTTTGCAGAAGACGCCTATGCCCTCATCCCGCTCCATCCGAATCCCGCTGGTTATTCTCGCGCTCATCTTCGCTGCTGGTGGCACCTATTATTGGCAGAAACAGAGCGCTAGCCAATCCCAGGAAAAGTACAAAACTCAGGTAGTTGATCGCGGTGACATCGTCCAATCCATCTCGGCCAATGGCACCTTGAGCCCGGTGGTGCTGGTGAACGTGGGTACCCAGGTGTCCGGTACACTGAAGCGCCTCAATGCGGATTTCAACAGCCGGGTGAGGGAGGGGCAGGTTCTGGCGGAACTCGACCCCGCCCTGTTCGACGCCCAGCTCCGGCAGGATCAGGCCAACGTCGCCAATGCCGAAGCCAATCTCGTTCTGATGCGAGCCAAGGAGGAGCGTGCGCGCTCATTGAAGCAGAAGGGCTTTATTTCGCAGGATGCGGTCGATCAGGCAAGGCAGCAACTGGATTCCGCTCAGGCTCAGATCAAGCTGGCGCAAGCCCAGTTGACACGCTCCCGCACCAACCTGAACTATTCCGTAATCCGTTCGCCGATATCCGGCGTGGTGGTGGCGCGCAACATCGATGTGGGCCAGACGGTCGCGGCCAGCTTCCAGACGCCAACGTTGTTCCAGATCGCCGGCGATCTCAAGCAGATGCAGATCGAGACCAGCGTAGCCGAGGCGGATATCGGCAACCTCAACATCGGCCTGCCGGTGCGCTTCAGCGTTGACGCCTTCGCCGACCGGCAGTTCGCCGGCAAGGTCAAGCAGGTCAGGCTTAACCCCACCGTGCAACAGAACGTCGTGACCTACAACGTGGTGGTGGCGGTGGATAATCCGGATGAGGCGCTGTTGCCGGGCATGACCGCTCATGTCCAGATCATCGTTACCCGCCACGAAAACGTGCTGCGCGTTCCGAATGCGGCGCTACGCTTCAAGCCGCTGAAGGAAGAAAGCGGCGAGGCCGCCGGCAAGAATGGCAACAGAAAAGAAAAAGGACGTGCTGGTGCTACCGTTTATCGGCTTGAGAGCGGGGAGCCGAAGCCGGTGAAGATCAAAACCGGCATTTCCGATGGCTCCTACACTGAAGTGCTGGACGATGGTCTCAAGCCCGGGGAATCGCTGGTAGTCAGAGAGATAGGCGCCAAGAAAGACAAAGGGGCCGGCTTCAGCCTCAGGATGATGTAATGGTGTCCTAATGGCTAATCCCCTGATTCGCGTCGAAGGCCTGCACAAGCAGTATGAAATCGCCGGCGGGCGCGTTGCCCCGGTGCTGTATGACGTCAACCTGAGCATCGCCCCCGGCGAATTCGTCGCCATCATGGGGCCGTCCGGTTCGGGCAAGTCCACTTTCATGAATATTCTCGGCTGCCTCGATACACCCACCAGCGGGCATTATTTCCTGAATGGCCGGGATGTGGCGCATTTGAATCCGGATGAACTGGCACACCTTCGCAACGGCCTGATTGGCTTCGTGTTTCAGGGCTTTAATTTGCTCAAGCGCGTCACGGCTGTCGATAATGTTGCGCTACCGCTGCTTTATGCCGGTCTGGACAAGACTCAGCGCCGTGAACGCGCTCTCGAAGTGCTGCGCCAGACCGGGCTGGAAAAGTTTGCGCTATCGCTGCCCAATCAACTTTCCGGCGGCCAGCAGCAGCGTGTCGCCATCGCCCGCGCGCTGATCAACCGTCCACCGTTGATCCTGGCCGACGAGCCCACCGGCAATCTCGACACCCACACCAGCCAGGAGATCATGGAGATCTTCACCCGGCTTAACCGCGAACAGGGCATGACCGTCATCCTGGTGACCCATGAGCCGGATATCGCGCGCTATGCCAGCCGGTTGGTGCGTTTCGTGGATGGGCGGGTGGCGCATGATGATAAAGTCAGTTCATTCACCACGAATTACACGAATGTTCACGAATGAACACGAATCCGACGAAAATACTTCATCAGGAACTGGCTTACCAAATCGTGGGGTTGGCCATGCAGGTTCATACCAGGTTGGGAAATGGGTTCTTGGAAAAAGTGTATGAGAATGCACTGATGGTGCTACTTCGCAAAGCAGGAATCAATGCGGTGCAGCAGGCTCCGATTACTGTATTGTTTGATGGTGAGCCCGTCGGAACTTATTGCGCGGATATTCTGGTCGAGAACAAGATTATTCTGGAACTTAAAACGGTAAGTGAAATATCTGATTCCCATAAAGCTCAGGCACTTAATTATCTCAAGGCAACCGGCCTGAATTTGGCTATGGTTTTTAACTTTGCCAACCCTCGTATGGAATATCAACGGGTAGTTCTATGATTTTCTGTTCTGATACATTCGTGCAGATTCGTGAACATTCGTGTCATTCGTGGTTAATCTTTCTGCCATGAAGATTCTCGCGATCCTCGCCGAGGCCTGGCGTGCCATGGCGATGAACGGCATGCGTACTGCGCTGACCATGCTCGGCATGGTGATCGGTGTGGCGGCAGTGGTGTTGATGCTTGCCATCGGCCAAGGCGCGCAATACACCGTCAGCCAATCCATTGCCTCGATGGGCAGCAACCTGTTCATCGTCATGTCCGGCGCCAGCACTTCAGGCGGGCTGCGCTTCGGCGCGGGCAGCGTGCCTACCCTGACTATTGGCGACGCGCAGGCGCTCGCGCAGATTCCATCAGTCAAGGCGGTTGCTCCGGTCTATCCGGGCAGCGCGCAGCTGGCCTATGGTTCGAACAACTGGAGTACCGTTGTGTCCGGCTCCACACCGGATTACCTGACGGTGCGCAATTGGACACTGGATTCCGGTCACCCCTTCGAGGAAAGCGATGTGCGCGGTGCGACCCGGGTCGTTTTGCTTGGCCAGACGGTTGCAAAAAACCTGTTTGGCGAGGAAGACCCTACCGGCAAGAGCATCCGCATCAAGAACATGCCATTTCTCGTCGTCGGACTGCTGTCAGCAAAGGGCCAGAGCCTTGACGGGCGCGATCAGGACGACACTGCAGTAGTGCCGGTCACCACCGCCCAGCGCAAGCTGTTCGGCAACCAGTTCCCCGGTACGGTGCGCTATATCTCGGTACAAGGGAAATCTGCCGAAGTGATGGATGAGGCGGAACGGGAGATGGGCCAGTTGCTGCGCCAGCGCCACCGCCTGGCTGAGGGCGCGGAGAATGATTTCATGATCCGCAACCTGACTTCAGTGGCACAGTCCGCCGCTGGATCGGCGCAGGCCATGTCCCTGATGCTGGGCGCCATTGCCTCGGTTTCCCTGCTGGTGGGCGGAATCGGCATCATGAACATCATGCTGGTGTCGGTCACCGAGCGTACACGGGAAATCGGCATTCGCATGGCGATCGGTGCGCGCCGCCGCGACATCCTGTTACAATTTCTGCTTGAAGCGCTGATCATATGCATAGTCGGCGGGTTGGTCGGTGTGCTCCTGGGTGTTGGGGGAGCATGGCTGGTCAGTTCGATGGCAGAAATGGCCGTGGTAGTTACGGTTTGGTCGATCCTGCTGTCGTTCCTTTTTTCTGCCGCGATCGGCGTGTTTTTCGGTTATTACCCGGCACGGCGCGCGGCAATGCTTAAGCCGGTGGAGGCATTGCGATATGAATAATAAAAGCTCAGATACGGTCTGGCACCGTGCCACGGTAACGCGCGATCGTAGAGAGCAACTCAACGGTCACAAAAGCGCGATCGTATGGTTTACCGGGCTTTCCGGATCGGGTAAGTCGACATTGGCGCACGCGGTTGAGGAGAGATTGCACCAGTTGAGTTGCCGAACCTTTGTTTTCGACGGTGATAATGTTCGTCATGGTCTGTGTGGCGATCTGAGTTTTTCAGAGGAAGACCGCAGGGAAAATATCCGCCGCATCGGCGAAATGTCCAAGCTGTTTGTCGAGGCGGGCGTTATTGCGCTGACCGCCTTCATCTCGCCCTTTCGCGTGGATCGTCTCAAGGTCCGCAATCTGACGGCTCCAGGCGAGTTCATCGAAATCCTCTGCCGTTGCCCGATTGAAGTTTGCGAACAGAGGGATGTAAAAGGGCTCTACCGCCGAGCCCGTGCGGGCGAGATCCGCGATTTCACCGGCATCTCATCTCCCTATGAAGAACCGGAGAATCCGGAACTGGCCGTCGATACTGGCAGCATGCCGCTGGATCAATGTATAGATCAGGTCATCGGTTATCTGCAGAATCGTGGAGTAATTCCCAAGCCGAAATAAGCATATGATTTTAAATCCACTGCGTATCTTTGCCGATATCTGGCGCCACCGCTACCTGCTTGGCCAGCTCATCAAGCGGGATGTGCTGCTGCGCTACCGGGGGGCGATGTTCGGCGTGCTGTGGATTTTTATCAGTCCGCTGCTGATGCTGGCGATTTTTGCTTTCATCTTCGGCCAGATATTCCAGGCGCGTTGGCCACAGCAAGATGCAGGCATGCCTTTCTGGCTGCTGCTTTACAGCGGCCTGATTGCTTTCAATGTTTTCGCCGAAACCGTTTCTCGCTCACCAACATCGGTGCGAAGCTACCCCAACTTCGTGAAAAAGATCATCTTCCCGGTGAGCATACTGCCCGTGGTCCCGCTTGGTGCCGCCTTGGTACATGGAGGGTTCAACTTCTTGATCCTCCTCGCCGCTCTCACCTGGACCGGTCATATGCATGCCGGAATCCTGCTGTTCCCGCTGCTGATAGTACCCCTGGTTTTGCTTGCTCTAGGGCTTTCCTGGTTCCTTTCCGCCTGGGGGGTTTTCATCAAGGACATGACCCAGATTGTCCCGGTGTTCGTACAGATGCTGCTTTTCCTGTCACCGGTGTTCTACCCAGTCGGCGCTGTTCCGCCGTCGTTACGTCCCTTTTACCAGTACAACCCTCTGGGTGCGGTAATTGAGGCTTCTCGTGCTGTGGTTATCGATCAGCCGGTTGAATGGGGTGCATGGGGGGTGGCGTTTGGCTTTTGCCTGGGGGTGTCAATTCTGGGGTATGCTTTTTTCCAACACAGCCGGGAAGAGTTTGCCGATGCGCTCTGATATCGCCATTGCGGTCAAAAATCTGACCAAGACTTACCGTATCTTCGGTCACCCCGGCGACCGGATCAAGCAGGCTCTTACCTTTGGACGGATGCGTTTTCATCAGGAATTTACCGCTTTACGGGATATCTCCTTCGAGATCAAAAAGGGAGAAACAGTTGGCATCATCGGTCGCAACGGCTCGGGTAAGAGTACTCTGTTGCAACTCATCTGTGGCATCCTCAAACCCACTTCGGGTTCTGTGGAAGTAAATGGACGAATTTCAGCGCTGCTGGAATTAGGTGCCGGATTCAATCCAGAATTCACGGGGCGAGAAAACGTCTATTTTCAGGGTGCGGTGATGGGTCTGACAAAGGCGGAAATAGATGAGCGTTTTGACGAGATTATTATCTTCGCAGATATTGGGGAGTTTATTGACCAGCCAGTACGGATTTATTCCAGCGGTATGTTTGTTCGACTTGCGTTTGCTGTAGCAGTAAATGTTGATCCGGATATTTTAATTGTTGATGAGGCTTTAGCAGTGGGGGATATGGAGTTTCAAGAACGATCGATCTCGCGAATGAAAAGCTTGCAGAGTAATGGAACTACCATCCTTCTTGTGTCCCACTCAATACCCGCAGTCAGAAATTTTTGTAGACATGCAATTTGGCTTGATGGCGGGGGAGTGATGCAAAGCGGTGAGGCAGACCAGGTTTGTTTTGCCTATCAGGAGCATATTGATCAAGACCTACATAGGAAAGAGCGGATAAGAGTAGACTCATCGTCCCCTTCTCGGGAAAACCGGAGCAGCCACCAGTCGGGGCGCGAGAAGAGCATCACAATTACCGCTGCTACAGTGGAAAGTCAGCGTTTGCATGTGGGCGCCAGTTTGACCCTACGTTTTTCGCTGTATTTCTCCGAATTGGCGCGGTCGGCTACCGAATTTGGGTTGGGTATCCAAATCCATAATGACAAAGGCAGGCTGGTTGCGGTTTTTAACACTATTCGGGACGACATCGTACTCGCAGAAAACGTGCAGGAGGTCAGTCTTTTACTGCCACGCACCTGTTTTTTGCCCGGTCACTATTGGATATCCGCCAATGTTTGTGATCGCAATGTTCTGTTCGCTTACGATGAATTTGAGCGTTGCTCCTCGTTCGAAGTATTAAGTGAATTCAATCAGATGGGAATCCCTCGATGGGAAGGTGAGGTGGCGTGTGAGCATACTTGGGTTTGGTGACTGGCGTTTGCGCAAGTCCGAACGTATCGTGGTTTGCAACAAAGAGCTCCTAACAGGCAAACATCTTCTAATTGGAATCACTCGGGTTCGCAACGAGTCGCTGGTTCTGCGCGATACGCTTGATTATGTTGGCGCTCATGTCGATGCAATTGTTGCGTACGACGATGCAAGTACTGACGATACGCTCGATATTCTCCGTAACCATCCGAAGGTGGCGCTGGTCATCGAAAATACCTTGTGGGAAAGTGATATTGTTGAGCGACTCTCCGCCGAAACGAGGCACAGAGGCCTCTTGCTCCAAATTGCGCGTGCGAAGCTGAGTTTTGGATGGACCCTTTGCTTCGATGCCGACGAACGAGTGATTGGTAACCTTCGTGATTTCATCGAGGGCGCTTCCGCTACCAAGTGCAATGGCGTACGCATTCGACTGTTCGATGCCTATATGACGCCTGATGATCATGCACCCTTTGTGCATGGGCAAAGTCTGCTCGACTTCCGTCGATTTTTCGGACCCGAAAGAAGGGATATTCTGATGTTGTGGCGAAATCTGCCGCACGTCCTCTATAAAGGGCTGGATGCAAGAGAGCCAATGGGGGTCGATCGAGTGGTAACGGATTTTTATTGCCAGCACTACGGAAAGGCGATCTCGGTCATGCAATGGGAGGAAACGTGTGATTACTACCTCAAGTATTTTCCATTCGAGACCTATGGGCGCAAATGGCTGGGTCGAAAAGGGCAGGCAATCCATACCCAGTCCGACTTTGCAAGACTGCTATTCGAGTGGGGTGATGCGCTTTTTAAGAACGCGGTTGTGGTCAACTAGCCCAGGCTTTAAGTTTTTGTGAGAGATTCAAAAAGGAGCTTGGTCTGCCAATTGATAACAGCTAAAGTTGGGCGCGCACTTATAGCCACTCATAATTTAACCGATTATGCGGGTTCGGAAATTTTTACATTAGAACTTGCGATCGAGTTGCGAGAAATGGGGTGGGAAGTTTGGGTCGCCGCCTTCCTGTCAGGCGAGCCTATGGCGTCTGAATTCAAGAAACTGGGCTTTCGGATTGTTGACATCCTTGCCACAGACTCGGCGATCAGCAATGCCAAGTTCGACTTGGCGTGGATACACCATGCACCTGTCTTTTATGAGCTTTTTATAGTCCATAAGTTAGAAGCTGCTATGGTTGTTTTTTGTAGCCTTTCCCCTTTCGAACCACTTGAAGCAGTACCTGCAAACATCGGAAATCTCGATCTGTTATTGGCCAATTCTATCGAGAATAGGAATTTCATAACAAAAGACCTCGGACTGGATAGAGACCAAGTTGTCGTTTTTCCAAATGCCGTGCCCACTAATTATTGGGATTATCTTAAGGAGTTTCACAGCCCTGTATTGAGGCGTATAGCCGTCATCAGCAACCATCCGCCTCTTGAGGTATTGGGGGCTGCGACAATTCTCAAGGGAAATGGGGTTGACGTCACCCACATTGGAAGAGGCGGCACTCCGATGTTGATGAGTCCCAACCACTTGTTGCACTACGATGCGGTAATCACTATAGGTAAAACAGTACCTTATTGTTTTGCGCTGAAGGTGCCTGTTTATTGCTACGATCATTTTGGAGGACCTGGCTGGCTTATTGAGGATAACTTCGATCTTGCCAGTCAGAATAACTTTTCCGGTCGCGGCTTCCTAAAAAAATCAGCGGAAACCCTTACTCATGAGATAGTTAATGGATATCGCGAATCCGTTCGCATGCTGGATGTATACAGAAATCATGCAATGAATTTTCACAACCTAAGCAAGAATCTGGAACTGCTTTTTAGCCAGCCCAGAATGCCCTTGCCTAAGCAATTAAACGACACAGATAGCAAACAAGCTTTAAAACAGCATGCCCAATACATGCGGCTCGCTAAAATTCTAAGTGTCCGTGACGCAGAACTTAGTGCGTGCAACAAAGAAATCTCACGCGTCAAGTCTACGTTCTCTTGGCGTCTAACCGCCCCATTTCGCGTTGCCTACAATTTTATACGCCGCATATGGACGTCTGCTGACAATTGAACCCAAACCATTTTCTTTCGCCAATTCACGCCCTATTCTCACTCATTCGTCAACGACGACTCTTCGAGCTCGTTCTTAAGGCATTTGCATTATGGAGGCGAGCCGGGTTTTCTGGTATCCGGTGGCAACTTCACTTGCAGTGGCACAACCTGCATGGCTACAGGCATTGGATCAACGCCTATGGCACTCTCAGCGATCAAGACCGCCAAGCTATCCACACAGACATCATGCATTTGCCACAACGCCCGCTGATTTCTGTACTCATGCCTACCTACAATTCGCCGGAACGCTGGTTGAGACAGGCGATCCAATCGGTTCGCAACCAACTCTATCCAGATTGGGAACTATGTATAGCTGATGACGCCTCGCCCCAACCCCACGTTCGAGCAATACTTGAAGAGTATCAACGGCTGGATGGACGCATCAAAATCGTATTCCGTGACCGCAATGGCCATATCTCAGCTGCATCCAATAGTGCCCTTGAGCTTGCTACCGGGGAGTTTGTGGCGTTGCTGGACCATGACGACGAACTGCCTGAGCATGCTCTTTACATGGTGGCGCACGCCCTCGATGATTCCCCCGAACTCAACCTGATCTATAGCGACGAGGACAAAATTGACGAGCACGGGCGTCGCTTCGGTCCTTATTTCAAGCCCGACTGGAACCCCGATCTCCTTAACGCCCAGAACATGATCAGTCACCTTGGTGTCTATCGTACAGAGGTCATCAGGGCCATCGGCGGCTTCCGGGAAGGGGTAGAGGGATCGCAAGACTGGGATGTCGCTTTGCGTGTGGTGGAGCAAATTTCCCCGTCCACCATTCGGCATATTCCCCACGTGCTCTACCATTGGCGTGCTATCTCGGGTTCCACTGCAATCGGGCATGAAGAAAAGCCCTACGTTGCCAGTGCCTCCCAACAGGTAGTACGTGAACATTTGCAGCGCATCAACCAATCGGCTTCGGTGGAACCGGCTTTCAGCAGCTTCATTCGAATCCGGTACCCGCTTCCCACTCCGGCGCCGCTGGTTTCCATCATTTTGCTCGGCGATTTGGTCAACTCAGAAGAACTGGTTCGCCGCACTCACTACCCGGCGCTGGAAATCATTCCATGCCCTCTCAACAATGGTTGCTCACTAGCCGAAATGGTTAATAGAACAGCCAAACAGGCTCGCGGTGAACTGCTTTGCATTCTTGATGCAGAATGGCTGCCTGAATCAGAAGATTGGCTTGAAGAATTAGTCGGGCAAGCCAAGCGTCCCGAAATTGGCGTGGTTGGTCCTATGCAACTGGATGCTGACGGCAACATCCAAAGTGCCCTGACAGTGTTGTGCAACACTTCAGCGAAGAACCGGGTGTCTTGGAGTTTATATCAAGGACTGAACCGCCAGGATAAAGGAGTTGCTGGACGCGCAGCCCTCTCACAAAACGTGACCATCCTTGCGCCGGGTTGCCTCATTTTGCGCACTGAGACCTTTTGGATGGTAAATGGGTTCGATGCAAAGGAATTCAGTAGTACCCTATTCGAATTCGACCTTTGTCTACGCCTTGTCCAGGCGGGATACCGCAACCTCTGGACGCCTTACTCACGCATTGTATCTACAGGAGCTCTAAAAACCTGCTTAGATGCTTGCAATCAAAATGAGGCCGAACGGTTTCGAATGAAGTGGCGGGACTCCATCGATCATGACCCGGCACACAACCCCAATCTAGTCTGCGGTGGCGAATGGCCGTTCCCCGCCTTCCCGCCTCGTATTGACCGCCCTTGGCGATAAGTAACATGACCAGCCTCATACCACGTATTTCCATTGCCATGTGTGCTTGCGATGGGGAGTATTACCTTTCAGAGCAACTGGACAGCCTGCTCAAGCAAACATACCCTCCTTGTGAACTGGTGGTGTGTGACGACGCCTCGCAGGACGAATCGTTCGCCATTCTGGAATCCTTTACCATTCGCGCTCCATTTCCTGTGCGCCTATACCGCAACCCGCACCGGCTTGGCATTGGCGCCAATTTCGAGCAGGCTATCCGCCTCTGCACAGGGGACGTTATTGCTCTTTGCGATCAAGATGATGTATGGCTACCGAACAAGCTGGCAGCGTTTGCCGAGTTATTCAAGATGGGCATGGATTGGGTTTGTTGCGATGCTGACGTAAGCGATTTAGATTTGAAAACCCTGGGTTACACATTGTGGCAGCATGTGAATTTTGATCGCAACGAACGGAAAGCCGCACGGGAGGGCCGTTTTTTTGAAGTGTTGATTAAACACTTCGTTGTTGCCGGTGCCACGCTTGCTTTCAAGGCACAGGAGCGTGACCGGCTTCTACCTATTCCTGATGGGTGGCATTATGATGCATGGCTAGCGGCAATCCTTGCGGCTACAGGGAAGGTTGGCTTGGTGGAAACACCCCTGCAGTGCTACCGTCAGCATGGCAACAACGCCTTGGGAGCGGCGCGGCGTGGATTGTTAAGCGAAGTGCGGGCAGCTTTTTCTCTGGATCGAGATGCCTATTATCAAGCAGAAATTGCCCGTTGGTCACAGCTTGCAGCGCGTTTGGGTAACCAGACTCCGGCACTGATGGAGGCCAAGCTTGCGCATCTGCACCATCGCGCCGCCCTGCCTGCCAGCCGGTTAGCCCGTTTTCCCGCAGTTATCGCCGAAACCATGCGGGGGGGCTACAGTCATTATGCCCGCAACTGGGGCAGTATCGCTTTCGATCTCTTGGTCAGGTGAGATTTGGCAGTCCATGTTGGATTAACATTTTAAACTTCCAGGGAATCCATCTGAAGGGGACGAGCCATGCGCGGAGCGAGGTTTTACGTTGCATCTGTGTGCGACATCTCAGGGTAAAAAGCTCGTGGTGTTGACGCCATAATGCCGGCAATAGTGGGGCATAAATTTTGCACCAGACGGTGCTGTCGCTTTTGATTATGGTGAGCAACAGCCCTTCCAGATGGATCAGGGCGAGATGCAGCGGTAATAGCCAGACAAGTAGCGAGCCGGGGTGGCAAATGACCATGACGAAAGTCTTGTTCCTCTCCGATAAGGCACGTCGTCGGAATGTGGTGGCCAATCTGTCGCCCTGCACCTTGCCGCCGCCGAAGCTTGCTCCGGCTCGATGGCGGTAACCTGAGATACCCAGTGCGCGAACGGGATATCCTGTTAGCCGTGCCCGACAGCAGAGGTAGAGGTCTTCACCGATGGAGCCGAACCAATCCGGAAATCCGCCGAGTTCTTGCCACAAAGTATTCGGAATCCATAGACACGCACCGATGACCATGCCCACTTCGTTCCTGTCTGGATTCCGGTTCGGGATCGGGTTGAGAAAGGGGTCGAACAGGCTGCCGATGTCGATCAGTTCGCCGTTCGCGGCATCATATTGGGGCAGGCCGAGGACGGCTGGCTGATCGAGCCGCTTCGCTTCGGCCAGCAGGGTTTGCAGGGCATCCGGGTAAAGCGCCGCATCATTGTTCAGCAGCAGTAAATACTTGCCCATGGCCGCTGCGGCCATACGATTGTTGGCGACGCAGAATCCGACATTTTCCGGGCTTTCAATCAGCTTTACCTCCGGGTAATGGCTGCGGATATAGGCTGCCGAGCCGTCGCTGGAGGCGTCGTCATGGACCAGGATTTCCACCGGAATGTGGCCTTCCTGTTCCAGCACCGAGCGCAGGCAATCGTCGATCACTTCCATGCCGTTGTAGTTGGCGATGCATACAGAAACCAGCGGTTCCTGGGAGGCGTCGAACGGGCGTGTCATGCAGTGATATCCGAACTGTAAAGCGCATTCAGGGGTAACGCGCTAATCCCATGAGCCAGCGGCCAGGCCTCGCCCTCGCCCTCGTCCTCGTCATGGCACACCACATAAAGATGATCCAGTCCCAAGGCCTCTTGCGGTGAACGCATGGATGGCGTCACTTTGGGCGAACGGGTCAATTTGATTTCAAACCCCAGGCGGCGACCATTGCGCACGATCATCAAATCGAGCTCAACGCCCGAGTGGAGCGTCCAGAAGATGGATTAGTCTGCATACATTGAAGGTGCTGCACGACCGGTGGGTCGCAACAACCGCCACTTTGAATTTTCTTTCAGGCAGTGAATTGCCCAAACGGGGAGTTCAGGGGCGCCAATGAACAACAATCCTTCGGCATTACCGCCCGTCCAGCCTGTACAGTCATTGTCATAGTATGGCGAATACACCCGTGCCCCTGTCAAGTATCGGAGATAGAGGGCGCGATAGTCCGTTAGAACTAGCGTTGAGGGATGAATGGGGCCAATGCTTTTCTGCAGCGCGCGGCTGGTCAGCGATGTGTTGCGCAGGTCACGATAGTCAAGGCCAAATTCAGAACGCCAGCGAGGTACGCCTGCAGACGCATAGTTTTCGTGAGTTTTATAAGCCTCGTAAAGGCCGGTATTAACTAACAAGCCAAGCAGCAGGATAATCAATATTTTTCTGACCTCCAGTGCACGGTTGGAAAAGGCGGTTTTGACGGCTGGCGTAATGGCGAAAAGAAGAAAAGGAAACGCAACGGCCAGCATGCGGAGATCCAGGTCGAGTCTTGTCTGGATCGTTCTGGCGTAAAGTAGAAAAACCAGGTATCCCGTTAGCCAAGCGATTGGCAGCCAGACTTCAGGGGGGCGTAGCCATTGAATGCCATGGCGACGAAAGGCCCTGATGGCCAGGAAAAGGCCCGCGATGATAATCGGGATTTCCAGATGTGCCCGAAGCACCATGCTGAAGGCGAAAAAGGAATGTTCAATCAAATCGACGATAGTCGCCATATCCTGAAATAACCGGTTAGTACTCGGTGCTCCGCCACGAGTCGAGCCGGAAATATTTCCAGCCAACTGCCAGTTGCGAAACCATAATGGAAAAGCTAGAGCGATGCTCAAGAGTAATGCGCCAGTTGCGTGCAGAATTCGCTTGCTGAGCACTGCGCCTGATGCGGCAAGAACCGAAAAAGTCAATATTGGCAAGAAGGCTACGCCCGCGTAGCGGACCCAATTGGCTATTCCTATGAAGATTGCAGCTGCGGCCAACCAGATAAATTTTTCCCGAGAGACCCGATACTTCCAGAAGGCGGCGTAGGCCAGTACCAGCAAGGGGATGAATATTGTTTCGCTCCAGGCATGGCCATAAACGATCATGCTGGTTGGTGCAAATGTGCTTACTATGGATACTACACAAGCAATAACCAACCTGCTGGTGACCATCCAACAAACCCAGAAGATACTCAAGGTTGATATGCTCAGGAGGACTGGATTTAGCAAGGACGGTACTTTGTCGATATCGGCATTGCTCAGGTGCGCGATCGATGCCCAGAGCACCGGGTAGGCAGGTGGCCAAACAAGCAAGGGTTGGCGCTCCGGCGCTAGCGCCATGACGTTGGTGGCCTGCATCGGGTGGCCGGCGATGAAGTTGAGAGCGGCGTCCCGATAAACCAAGGAGTCCATCGTGTAGGCCACGCGTCCGCCTGTCGCATAGTGCATTAGTGACAAGACTATGGCTAGGGCGATCAAGGCTTGTGCGATGGCAACCAGAACACGGCGTGGGACAGCGGGTCGAGAGAGGGTTAGGATTTTTGACAAAGTGAATTTCTCAAATGGCGAAGGAAGTCAGTAGTTTCTTGTTTTTTATTCTCGAAAGTTTAGCCACTCCAAGGTGCGGCGTACGCCGCCTTCCAAATTGATTTGCGGTTTCCATGAAAGTTGTGTCTCCAGTCTGGAAATATCCAGCACGACTGCGCGAACATCGATTCCCCGTGCTGGGTAGTGGGCAGTTTTCAGTTGGATTCCAGAGACTTGTTCGACGATCTGCTGCACATGATTGATGCTGTAGCCAATGCCGCTGCCAAGGTTGTAGGTGCCTGAATTCTGCGGCAGATCGATAAGGCGCATGCATGCTTCGACGACATCGTCGATGTAGATGAAATCCCTGATATTTTCACCGTCGCCCCAAATTTCCAGCGGAATGCCGGCGCGAATACATTCCAGCATGGTGCGCACCAGTCCAAAGCCATGGCGCATGGTCTGGCCCGGCCCGTAGGCATTCGAGGGACGAAGGATGGTAACGGCATGGCCTTGGGCACGGAAAGCTTGGCAGAAGGCTTCCTGAGATACTTTGCCTGCACCGTGATTGGACAGTGGCGCGAGCGGGGCGTCTTCGGTAACGGGCAGACAGTTTGGATTGCCGTACACGGTGCCGCCGGAGGAAATGAAAATCAGATGGGTTTCCGGCTGGGTTTGCATCAATTCCAGCAGGCGCAGGGTCAAGGCGAGGTTGGCCAGTTCCAGATTTGGACGGGAGGCCGAGGAACCCGGAGTGGTGGCGGAGGCCAGGTGGATCACTGTGCTACATTGGGGCAATACATTTTCCAGTCGTTCCGTGTCATGGCGACCGAGAATATGTGCAGTTATTTTTTTCTGTTCCAGGCGCCTGGCCAAGGCGCTGCCGATAAAGCCGGCGCCGCCGAGCAGCAACACCCCCTCGCGGCTCATGGTTTGCGCTCCAGCAGACGATGGTAGGCGGAGACGTAACGCTCAGCACAGTCATCCCAGGTGCCGATGTTCGCTTTGACCCAAGTGCGGGCGGCTTCCCCTGTTTCTTGATTGTGACCGGGTGTTTCCAGCATCGCCAGGGCTTCGCGGAATTCATCGGCAGAATCAACCAGCCAGCCGGTCTGACGGTGCTGGATGATATCGCGGTGTGCGGAGAGATTGGAGGCGATCACCGGCAGGCCGGCCGCCATAGCCTCCAGTATTACTTGGGGGCGGCCTTCGTCGTGGTTGCTCAGGGTGATTAGTCCGGCGGCATGGGGAAACCAGTTTGCCAACAACTCGGCAGGGTAGGTTGGGCCGTGATAAACGATCCAGGGCGGCAGCGTCATTTCTTCCTGCATCGGGCCGAACAAGTGTAGCTGCCGGTCTTGTCCGAACAATCCCTCGCCCCAGGCAAACAGGTCTCCGAGCTTGTTTCTGGTCAGGCGTGTAATGGTTAGCCAATGGTGTTTGCCGTCGCTCGGTAATGCACGTGGCATCTTGAACCAGGGGGCATCAACGCCGAAGGAGATGGACCGGATTTCGGCAAGGTCGCCGAAAGCACTTTCCAGCGCTGCCTGCATCCACTCGGCATTCGGGGCGAGGATAACCCGTCTCTGCCGGAAAACGGCACGCAGCAGCATTTTCATGCCGGGCAGGCGCAGCAGGCCGAAGTCGCTGCCGAGCACGCTGATGACAGCGGGGGTTTTTGTGCCCCAAAGCGGCAGGGCGTTTTGTAGCCAGTTGACGTGGATGAGATCCGGACTCTGGCGCCGGTAAACTCGCGCAAGGCGCAAGAGCAGCCCAGCCACGGCGCCAACTGAACGCCATTTCCGGGCGCGCAGCAGGTGCGCAATGCCACCCTGTACGGACAGTTTTTTAAGCCACGCCGCATCGTTGGGGCTGGCGGCGTTGCCGACACTTGGGGGGAGTTCGCCCGGTGGTGCCCACAGCGAAAGTTCGATTTCCTGCTGCCGCACCAATGCGGAGGCAAGGTTGGCGATGAAGCGCCCGCGCCAGTCCTCGGCGTTTTCCGGGTACGAGGTACTGACCATCAGGACGTTCAACTAATCACCCTCGTGCTTAACGTGAGCGTCGCGAAGCGACACCTCATCACTCTCCCCCTTCTGGGGGAGGGGTAAAAATACCATGTAATTCAACCGATTTCCCTCTCCCTAACCCTCTCCCACAAGTGGGAGAGGGGACTTGTGTGCATAGATTAGGAGAGGTAGAAGAGAGGGAACGGACTTGGCAAGAATCGATGCTCATTATTCGGGGTAACGCTTCTCGCCATGTCCGTTGGACTGGTCGATATCCTTGTAGTGCAAAGCGGAAATCTGCTCCGACACGATGCCGATGAGGAAAGTAAAGATGGCCGAGATGAATAATAGGGCGCTCATGTTGGTGAAGCGTCCCACCGTTAGATAGGTGTAAAGGTAATAACACAGGCCGGTCCAGAAAAAACCGGCGCTGATGGGGATAAAGAGCTTCTGCGGGGAGAAGAGCGTGCCGACCTTGATGATGATCATCATGAATCTCACGCCGTCACGCATTGGGCGGATATGGCTCTTTCCAGTCGAACGCCTCGGCGTGTGGATCGGAACATAAGCCACACTGAAACCGGCGCGGAAAAAACTCATGGTAATGGTGGTTGGGTAGGAAAAGCCGTTTGGCAGGAGGTACAGGAAATTGAGGAATTTGCCTGCATTGACTACTCGAAAACCCGAGGTTAGATCCTCGACGGGTTGCTGCACCATCCAGGAGGCGAAATGGCTAAAAATATCATTCGCCACCGCCCGGTGAGCTCCAGCATGGGAGCCTGACTGGCGCGCACCCACCACCATATCGTAGCCTTCTTTAAATTTCTCCAGCAGTGAGGGAATATCCTCCGGTTTGTGCTGTCCGTCGGCATCCATGAAAATCAGCACATTGCCAGTTGCTGCTCGGGCGCCGCTCTTGATGGCAGCGCCGTTTCCCTTAGGGTAGGGATGGGAAATGATTCTTGTCTGGTGGGATTCGCAAACCAAAGTAGTGTCATCGGTCGATCCGTCATCTACCACGATGATTTCAGTTCCATCCGGAAGATGATCAGTCAGCACCGGTAATAGCTTGGCAAGTCCATCGGCCTCGTTACGTGCTGGAATGATTACCGAATATTTTCTTGTTCGGGTTTCATCTGTTATTTGCATTTGGCTTCATGTTACCCAGTTTTTGGTCTAATTGTGCCACATCGGCTCGGCTGTGAGGAGGAATATGCATTCGGATCAAGGCCGTGAATTCCCGGTTTGCCTGATCTTTGTCTCCCGACGTGAGCAAAAGTTGGACGAGGTTTACGCGCAATGGTACGTCACTAGGGTCACTAGCGACTGCAGCCCTGGCATAGTTGAGTCCTAAAGGCAGAGAGCCCGTCTTCGCTACCGCATAGTCCATGGCTACCGCGTAAATCATACCCCGTATTGAACCTGTTGCCGCCGGGTTGGAGAGCGCCGCGTCAAGAAGCGCCTGGACTTCGGCGTCGTTCAGGCACAATCGATTCTCGACCAGCAATTCGGACAGGCTCTGTACCACACCACGATCTCCAGGTGGGAAGGGGGTGGTGGCAAAGCGCTCGTTCAAAGCAATCTGCAGGGCTGCATCCTTTGGCGCGCCGGTTAGGCAACCCAGATACATTTGGTTGATTAGCGCTGCCTTGTCGTTGCGATTAAGCTCTGCGGCGCGTCTGAAATGAAAGCGGGCAGTCTGGTAAGCAAGGCTGTTGCCGCCATTGGCGCTTAAAAATGTTTTTTCCACGAGCGCAACTCCTGCTTCGAAGTTAGCTCGTGCCGAGTTGGGGTGAATCGTGGCTTCCAGCTGAGTACGCCGGTATTCATCTCCCCATTGGTCGGCCCGCAAGGCCGTGACCAGGGCGCAGAAAATGACAAAGCTTGTGGCCAGCACCAGTCTGGGAACTTTGCCCAGTATTTGTTCTTGTGGAGGAAACAGCAGCGCGGACAGCCAGAGCAGAATGCCCAGCGAAGCAAGATAATTGCGGTGTTCGTAGGCAATTTCCAGAGGCAAGAGGGTTGATTCGAGCGCGTGCGCTGCCAGGAACCAGGCCACGGCGAAGGCGAACAGGGGCGACCGCTGGCGCAGATGGATGGCAAGCGCAACGAGAAACCCCCACCCGATAATGGCCAGCAGTGTTTGCGGCGGCGATAGCAGGCTGTGCGAAATCGTGAAATCGTCGTGATGGAGGCTGAAGAGGTCCGGCCACGGCAGGAACAACTGCAGCAGATAAAACCACAGTACTCTGGCCTCGGTCAGCAGTCGTTCGGTAGGTCCGAAATCGCGAAACCTGTAGCCGCTTGCCAATAGATCCCACTTAGCCATGAGTAAGGAGGCAACGGTAAGGCCCAGAATTAATGCCATAGACCGCAATATCCTTGGGGGAACCGATCGGAAACCATCTAGAACCAGCCATTCGAGAATAAGAATAAACAGGGGTAAGAGCAGTGCTGTTTCCTTGGACAGGATTGCCATGGGCCAGAATGCCAGCAGACTGATCGCGATTGCGATCCAGCCACGGCTCCCCGCCGTTTGTCTGCCATATAGGTACAGGCAGAGTGCGGCAAGTGTGAAAAAGGCCGCCAGGCTTGTCATGCGCTGCACCACGAACAGTACCGGTGCCAGATTGATGGGGTGAAGCAGCCAGACTGCCGTCATCCACAAGGCTGCTGGAAATGAATTGTTGCCACCAGCCAGACGTGACCACAGTTGACGCGCCAGAACGAAAACCAGTCCGCCACAGGCTAAGTGGATCAGCAAATTGACAAGCTTGAAATAAAAGGGGGCCGCGCCTAAGAAATGCAGATTGAGGGCGAAGCTCGCCATGCTGAGGGGGCGTCCAAGCGGACTCGCGACACCATGTGAGCTGGCGGAGACTAGGCTGAAAAAGGAGCCGTCGAAAAGTTGTAGCGAGGGGTTGTCGACAATGCTGGGTTTGTCATCGAAAAAAAAATTACCAGAGAGTCCTGGATAAAATATGAGCGTTACAACGACGATCAGTGCCACTATATAAAGCCATCTAAATAACAAAGCTTTCAATACCCGTTCTCCTTTGAGAATTACTGGTTCAACAGCGGGGTCAGCAAGGCAATAATCTCGTTGATAAACGCCTCTTCGTGGCCGGCATCACGCAGTTCCCACTTGACCGTGTTAAGGAGTTTGGCTTTTTTGTAAATATTCAGTTTGCGCTGCTGCGCAAATGTGCGGGTGCGCACCATCAGGGCATCGAGCTTTTTCTGGTCTTTCTTGCCTGGAGTTGGCTTTCTATTTTGAGGCGTAGGGGGAAATAGACGGTCAATGTCCTTGGCAATTTCTCGCCCAAGCGAGACCGCTTCTCTCGTGTTGAACCAATCGAGTATCATATTGTTGCTCCGGGCAAATGTCTGGAATTTAAGAGGGTAGCGCCAGGCGGACGAAAGCCACGCTCATGGCGCACAAAACCTGACCGATTCAACCCTGGGTCAGTCTAGCAAAAATTATCATAAAAGGGTGCAAGATGGGATTGTTTGATCGATTCCGGTCCGCCGGGCCTGCTCCCGTCGGCAGCAGCGAAAACAAGCCGGATACATCCGAGCAAGATGCATTACGTTTGGTCGACGAAGGGAATGCCATCGAGGATGAGGGCCGGATTGAGGCAGCGATGCAACGCTACGAAGCCGCCCTTCTTCTGGTGCCGAATCTTGCGCGTGCGCACCTCAATCGCGGCAATATTCTGTCGATTATGGGGAATGTGGAAGGGGCATTGGAGGCTTACAGCATCGCGATCCAGTGCAATCCGGACTATGCTGGAGCCTATTACAATCTGGGCAATGCCAGTGCTCGACTGGGCCGCCAGGAGGCCGCGCTGGACGCCTACCACAAGGCGATCAAGTTGCAGCCTGGTTACGCCGATGCCGACATGGCGCTGGGTGGGGTACTAGAAGACCTTGGGCGTGATGATGATGCAATGGCGCACTATCAGGCAGCGTTGACGCAGAATCCGCAACATACGGGAGCGGCCCACAATCTGGAACGATTGTTGATCAAGGCGGGGCAGCGCATGTTTCACGCCGAACGTCATGCGGAGCTGGAAAACTGGGCGCGCTTGGTGCTTGAGCAAAATCGGGACTCCGGGTTTGCCTGGAAGATATTGGGCGCATCCCTTCAGATGCAAGGTAAAGATGGCCTGTCCGCTTTGCAAAATGCGATAGGGCTTTTGCCCGGTGACGCAGAGGCGCACAGCAATCTTGGTAATGCCCTGAAGGATCTAGGGCGACTCGGCGACGCAGTGGCAAGTTACCGCTGTGCGCTAAAGATCAGCCCCGACTGCGCCGAGGTACACAGCAATCTTGGCGTTGCCCTGCAGGAAATGGGACAACTCGGCGACGCGGTGGCAAGTTGCCGCCGCGCGCTTGAGATCAAACCCGACGACGCCGAGGCCCACAATAACCTGGGAAATGCCCTGAAAGGTCTTGGGCAACTTGAAGACGCGGCTGCCAGTTATCGCTGTGCGCTGGCGATCAAATCCGGTTACGCCGAGGCATACAGTAATCTGGGCAGCGTCCTGTTAGAACTTGGGCAACCTAACGACGCAGTGGAAAGTTGCCGCCGAGCGCTGGAGATTAAGCCCGGCTACGCCAAGGCATATGGCAATCTGGGCAGTGCCCTGTTAGAACTCGGGCAACTCAATGACGCTGAGGCTAGTTATCGTCGGGCGCTGGAAATTAGCCCTGACTCCGCCGAGGCGCACGGTAACTTGGGTGCGGCTCTGATCGAACTCCAGCGACACGGCGACGCAGTAGCAAGTTATCGCCGGGCGCTAGAGATCAAACCTGACCTTGCTTGGGTTCATAGCAACTTGATTTTTATCTATAACCTTCTGGTCAGTCATCCCCCAGAGGAGATGCTGGCCGAGGCACTTACTTATGGTGAACGAGTAGCACTGCAAGCCCATCTCTATACAAGCTGGCTCAATGTTCCAGAGCCTGACCGGTGCTTGCGCGTGGGGCTGGTGTCCGGGGATTTTCTACATCATCCGGTGGGGTTTTTTGTGGAAAGTGTCCTTGCGGCGCTTAAGTCTCAGGCATCTGGTCGGCTGAAGCTCCTTGCCTATTCAAGTCATTCCCGTTTTGACGCAGTATCCGAAAGAATCAAGATTTGTTGCGACGGTTGGTGTTCGGTAGTGGGGCTTTCCAACGAAAATCTTGCGCGTCGTATAAGCGAAGACAGTATTGATATCCTGATTGACCTCTCGGGGCACACCGCTCACAACCGCTTACCCCTGTTCGCCTGGAAGCCCGCGCCAGTGCAAGTTAGCTGGCTGGGATATTTCGCTACAACCGGAGTTACGGCCATGGATTATCTTATCGCTGATCCTTGGACATTGCCGGAAACGGAGGAAGCCTATTTTATCGAAAAAATCTGGCGACTGCCGGAAACCCGGCTATGTTTTACTCCACCAGGAGTGAATGTGGATGTTGCGCCACTTCCCGCCTTAAAGAGAGGGTATGTTACCTTCGGGTGCTTCAACAATTTGGCCAAAATGAACGATGCCGTGGTCGTGCTATGGGCACGAGTTTTGAAAGCCGTGCCGGGCAGTCGTTTGCTTCTCAAAGCCAAACAACTCCAGGTAGCATCTGTGCGCCAAAGCGTCATCGAGCGCTTCTCTGCTCAAGGTGTGGGCGCCGATCGGTTGATGATGGAGGGGAGCGATGCCAGGGAAAAATATCTTGCAGCCTACCACAGGGTGGATATTGCACTCGACCCCTTTCCCTACACCGGCGGTACGACCAGTGTTGAAGGTTTGTGGATGGGCGTGCCAGTACTCACCTTGGCGGGGAAAAGCTTTCTGTCACGCCAGGGGGTTGGTTTGTTGATGAATAGCGGTCTGCCAGAATGGATTGCCGCTGACGCCGACGATTATGTGGCCCGGGCGGTCTCTCACGCCAGCGACCTGCAACGCTTGGCAGCCTTGCGCAACGGATTGAGACAACAGGTAACGGCATCGCCGATCTTTGATGCCCCGCGTTTTGCTCGCCATCTCGAAGATGCCCTGCGCGGTATGTGGCGGATATGGTGCGATCAGCAACAATAACCACAAAGTTTGCTGACAATCCGCCCTCCTAAATAAAAAGAGCGCTCCACAAACTGTGGAACGCTCTTGTGGGCTACTTAACTGAAATTAGCGGCAGTTCGAAGGCAGGTGTTTAGAAGGAATGGTTATACCACTACATACCCATTGCACTGTCCCATCTGCAGCGCCAGTACCGGTGAGTCTAACGGTACCATTGGTCGGGAGAGCCTGGCTTACAGCATCAATCGTGGCATGCGTAGCATCTGTGTAGGTGTATGCCACACTGGCAACGTATTTAGTGGATTGAGTGGTGACCCCGGCGGATGTCTGGTTTGCTGGCATGTGTCCCAGAGTTTGATAGGCTTCTGCGATTGAGGTCTTGGGGCCGGATGCGGCCAATACGACTTCACTTACCTTGGCACGAGTCGTGTAGTCTTGGTAGGCGGGCAATGCTACTGCAGCCAGAATGCCGATAATCGCAACTACGATCATCAGTTCTATCAGGGTAAAACCTTGTTGTACTTTTTTCATGTCGAGCTCCTTGTTGAATGAGTAAACTGCCAACACTTGGAAGTGTCTGGCATGCTTACACGCAATCTGCGTGCCAGTTTGATTGATAGGGTTTGTGGATTGTTCATTAGCCAATAAGTTGGCGGGGTTTTGCCGTTGTTGTGGGGTAGGCTTTAGCCTGCCAGAAGTAGGCGCGTCCAGGCGGCATGTACGGCTGAAGCCGTACCTACAGAGATATGTTAGGCGAGGGGTGATTCCAGCTTGTTTGCAGAGGGCGCATATTTCGGCTGAATTTCTGCCGCATAATTGTTACTGGCACTCGGCACAATGTGACGTTTTTCGTCACATTGTGTAATGAAGAATGTCTGAATGAGGTCACTATTTTTTTCTCTGAAAAAGCTTTCGACAAGGTTTGCCGGAGTTTATCAAAGGGCTCATTCCGGACGGAGCGAACTCAGTAGTGATCGCGACATTGCGCAATCAGAATTGCGTCTTTCTCGACGGCGTAGACCAAGCGATGGCTGTCATCTATGCGACGAGACCAGAAGCCGGATAATTGATGCTTGAGAGGCTCTGGCTTGCCAATGCCGGAAAACGGGTCACGCGCAATATCACGGATGAGATGATTGATGCGCTTGAGGATAGAGCGGTCGGTCGTTTTCCAGTAGAGGTAATCTTCCCATCCTCTGGATGCAAACTTAATCATCGTTTACCAGTGTTTTGACTTCACCTTTGCCGTTACGGAGTTCTTCAACCGCTTCCATCAGGCGCTTTGCCCCTTTTGGGTTGCGCAGCAGATAAGCGGTTTCTTCCAATGCATGATAATCGTCCAGAGACATGATGACGACTGGCTTGCCTCTCTGGCTTGTCACCACCACCGGTGCGCGGTCATCGTTGACTTGACGCATCACGTCGGCAAAGTGCTGGCGCGTATAGCTGTAAGTCAGGGCATCCATGCTTATCTCCATTCGTGATCTTGTACATATCATAGCACAAAGTCGTACGTGACACCCTGAGCCTTAAATCGTCAACCGGCAAACCCTGGAATCTTCGTCACATCCACTTCGTCGATTTGCTCCGGCTCCAGAAACCGCTCGGCATACTTCAGATAAACCTTTTCCCTGATAAAAACATCGAATAAATCCGGGTCGACGTGGTTGTCCATCTTCATCAACCCCAGTATCCGCAGCGATTCGGTCAGGGTTTTGCCGTGCTTGTAGGGGCGGTCGCGTGCGGTGAGCGCTTCGAAGATGTCGGCGATAGCAATGGTTCGCGCCTGGGTAGACATCTGTTCCCGGACCAACCCTTTCGGGTAGCCCTTGCCATCCATGCGTTCGTGGTGGCCGCCAGCGTATTCCGGCACGCGCTTGAGGTGTTTGGGCCAGGGCAGGGTTTCCAGCATCTTGATGGTGGCGACGATGTGATAGTTGATGGTCTGCCGCTCTTCGTCGGTCAGCGTGCCCTTGGCGATCTTCAGGTTCATCACCTCGTCGTCCGACAGGAAGAAAGCGGTTTCACCCTTCTCGTTTACCCAGGTTAGCCGGGCGATGGCTTCGACACGCTCTTGAGACTCCGGGGTCATGAATTCGCTGCCAATGTTGCTTCTGCGCAGGAATTCGCGGTCGTCGTCAAGTTGGCGGATGCGTTGCTGGTAGGCGTGTTCCAGTGTGGTGAAGGACTCGCTGCTTCCCTGTTCCAGGCCCCGTATTTTTGCGCGTAGCAGATCGATTTCCGCGTCGCGCTTCAATACTTCGAAGCGGGTATCCACCAGATGGATACGGTCGAACAGGGTTTGCAGCTTGGTGGCCTTGTCGACTACATGAACCGGGGTAGTGATTTTGCCGCAGTCGTGAAGCAGTCCGGCAATCTTCAGTTCGTAACGGTCTTTGGCTGTCATGTGGAAGTCCTTGAGCGGGCCTTCCCGGGTGGCGTTGGCGGCTTCGGCGAGAAGCATGGTGAGTTCGGGTACGCGTTCGCAGTGGCCACCAGTGTAGGCCGATTTTTCGTCAATCGCATTGTCGATCAATTTAATGAAAGATTCGAACAGCGCTTCCAGCTGGTTGATCAGTATCCGGTTGGTGAGCGAGATAGCGGCCTGCGAGGCAAGGGATTCGGTGAGCCGCTGATCGGCGTGGGAGAAGGGGATGATTTCACCGGTTTCCGCATGCTTGGCATTGATCAACTGCAATACGCCGATGATTTCGCTTTCGTGATTTTTCATCGGAACGGTGAGAAACGATTTGGAGCGGTAGCCGGTTTTCTGGTCAAATTTGCGTGTGCCGGAAAAATCGAAGCCATCGGCGGTGTAGGCGTCTTCGATGTTAACGGTGGTGTCGTGCAGCACCGAGTAGGCAACCACCATCGAGTTGTTGGGCTGGCCCTGCGCATCGTGCAGGGGGAGCGGATCGAACGGGATCGCAACGCCAGTGGTGCCGCCCATGGCGATGTTCAGGGTGTCGTTGCGGAGAATCTCGAATTTGAGGCGCTGATCTTCCGTCACCCGGTAAAGCGTGCCGCCATCGGCGTTGGTAAGGCTTTTTGCGGCCTCCAGAATGGCCTCCAGGGTGCGCTCGGTGTCCCGTTCGGCGGACAGAGCTACCCCGATGGCGTTCAGCTTTTCCAGGCGCTCAAGAAGGTCGCTGCCGGCGTTATTCATGATCTTCCTTGGAGTGGGTATGTCGGACAGGTCGCCTATTTAATGCACACCGCTCTCACCTGCTTCAGATCGGTGATGCCCTGCAATACTTTTTCAATGCCGTCCTGCTTCAGGGTGCGCATGCCTTCTGCGAGGCAAGTGCCGAGCATCTCCGCAACGCGGGCATGCTCCTGGATATTTTTCTTGATCGCGTCGGTGCCCACCAGCAGCTCGTGCAGGCCGACCCGTCCCTTGTAGCCGGTGTTGTTGCAGGTTTCGCAGCCGACCGGATCGTACAGGGTGAACTGCCCCTTGTCGTTGGCGAACATCCTGCCCCATTCCTTGTATATCCCTTCCATCGCTGCTTTCGGATCTTTCTTCCAGCTTTCCAGGTTGGTGAGCTCCAGGCAGTATTCGTTGAGCATGATCTTGATGTCATCCGCCGTGGCGGCACGCGCTTTCTTGCATTTCGAGCACAGTCGTTTCGCCAGGCGCTGGGCCAGAATGCCGAGCAGGGCGTCGGCGAAGTTGAACGGGTCCATGCCCATGTCGAGCAGGCGGATGATCGATTCCGGTGCGCTGTTGGTGTGCAGCGTGGCAAACACCAGGTGGCCGGTGAGCGAGGCCTCGATGCCGGTGGAGACGGTTTCTTTGTCGCGCATCTCGCCGACCATGATGATGTCCGGGTCGGCGCGCAAAAAGGCGCGCATGGCGATGGCGAAGGTCAGGCCCGCCTTGGGGTTTACCTGCACCTGGCGCAAGCCCTTCTGGGTAATCTCGACTGGGTCTTCCGCCGTCCAGATCTTGGTTTCCGGTGTGTTCAGATGCTTCAGCACCGAGTGCAGGGTAGTGGTCTTGCCGGAGCCGGTCGGGCCGCACACGAAGAACAGGCCGTAGGGTTTGGAAACGACTTCCTTGAGGGTGGCGAAATTGTGCCGGCTCAGTCCCAGTTTTTCCAGCGGGATGGGTTCTCCCGCAGCAAGTATGCGCATTACGATGTCTTCCACACCGCCGGCGGAAGGAATGGTGGCTACCCGAAGCTCAATGTCGAGCGGGCCGAATTTCTTGAACTTGATCTTGCCATCCTGGGGCTTTCTTTTCTCGGAAATATCCAGGTCGCACATGATCTTCAGCCGGGCGGTCAGAGCGTTGCGGTAGCTGGCGGGCACCTCGATGTAAGGGCCGAGCGTGCCGTCGCGCCGGAAGCGAACCACGGTTTTTTCCTTGCCGGTGCCAGGTTCGATGTGAATATCGGACGCGCCCTGATTGTAGGCGTCGATGATGATCTTGTTGACCAGCTTGACCAGCTCGTTGTCGGCGGCAGCGCTGATTTCGTCGGTGGTGACTTCTTCCCCGTGTTCATCTTCCAGATTGGAAAGCATGTCGCCAATGGAGGTGCTATCGGCGCCTTCGCCGAAGAACAGGTTGACAGTTTGCAGAAACTCGCGATGGGTGCTGGTTCTGTATGTCAGCTTGTGTTTTGGAAACACGTTGCCGGCGATATGCGAACCCTTGATCCTTTCCGGGTCGGGGGTCAGGATCACCAGCCCTTCCGGCACTTCCTCGATGGGCAGCCACAGGCTGTTTTCCACATATTCGCGCTTGAGGTTCTTGAGCAAATCCACCGGCTTGATGCGGTCGGCTCGGAACGGCTCATAAGGCACCCCGTAGAAAGAGGCTATGGATTTTCCAAGATCGCTGATCTTGATCTGGAATTCATCCATCAGCACGTCTTCGACATTCTTGCTTTTTTTGCGCGCGGAACGAGAGGCCAGATCGAGTTCCTGAACAGAAATCAGATTCTCGCTGATCAGATAGTCGAACTTGGTTTTGATTCCCGGTTGAGGTTTGCGGCGCACTTCAAAGGCGATCGCCAGTGTTTTGGCCAGCTCGACAATCCCTTCTACCGCAGTCGGAGAGAATGCCAGTCCGGTCAGCGCGTTGATCAGCTGAACCACGCCGAGCAGTTCTCCGTCTTCGCCCAGAATCGGAGCGACCAGCATCTGTCTGGTGCGATAGCCGGTCTTCTGGTCGACTTCCTTGAGGAAGCGGATTTTCGGGCTGAAGCTGGCCAACTCCTGCGTGTCGTAGACATCGGCGATGTTGATCACATGCCGGTGGAACGCCACATAGCCGGCAATGCTCGCCGGCGAAATCGGAAGATTCAGATCCCTGAAGCCGGTCAGGCCGGTTTTTATCTTCGAAACGATCGAATTGCCGTCTTCCCCGGTGGCGTAAATCGTCAGGCGATCCGCTTCGAACAGGGCGCAGATGTCGGCGCTGAGCTCGAGCATGATCTCGTCGATATTGCGGGTCGAGTGGATCTTGTTGGTGACCGCCTGCAGCTTCTTGGTGAAAGCAAGCTTGCTGCTGATCTCGACCAGGCCTTCATGGCCTGCTGCAACAGACTGGTTCATTAACGAGCCCTTACCTTTTGAACAACGAAGTGCCTTGGAGGGAGCCAACCAGCGTATTGCCATCGTAGGCATTCACGCTATATGAAGTCATTGCGCCGACCGCATTGGGGCCGATGAAGATGCCCCCGGCTGTACCCTTGATCGCTGATACCGCACCTGCTCCAGCCAGCGTTGCGCCGGCTGACAGTTGCAGTCCGCAGGGGCCGGTAGCGCAGTTGTTCTGGTAGAACTGCTGCACGGTACCCGAGTAGTTCAGGCCTCCCCAGGTCCTTGTTCCGTTGCTGGCAGTGATATTCAGCGCGACCATGGGTGAGGCGGTGGCCGTTACGGTCAGGGTGCCGGTGGTCGAATAGGTCGAGCCAAGGTTATCCACGACATTCCCCGCACCCGACACAATGTTGAAAGTGTGCGAATTGTTCTGGAAATAGGTGTTGGCCTGGATAAAGTTCATCGCCTGATCGGTAAACATCAGGCTCATCGTGATCGGGTCGCGCGTCCCCTGGGGGTCGATGAACTGATCGGCGCCGACGTAGCGCCCCCAGATCACTTTGGCCGTACCGATGGTGGTCTGACCGCCCTCGATCATCTGTGCAGTGCCGGCGCTGTATTTCATGCTGCCATAAGCGCTCTGTTCGGCGACTACCACTGGCAGCTTGGTGGTGGCGTCGAACAGGATGGTCTGGTCGGGGCCTTCCACCACGATGCCGCCGCCACCGGCATGCGGGCCGGTGACATTGGTGGTTCCGTTCCATTCGGTACGAATGCTGATATCGCCGCCGACACCGCCGGTGCCGATCGGTGCGAGTATGGTGCCGCTGCCCGAGGTTATTGCGTTGGAACCCGTAGTACTAGTGATCAGGGTGGTGCTGGGCGGTGGCGGGGGTGGCAATAGCGTGCTGCCCATCAGGTTTTGCGGCGGCGGGGGGGGCGGCAGCATGGTGTTGTCGGGTGGTGGAGGAAGTGGGGCAGGCTGGGCCATTCCTGCGGCGGGCATGGGGGCGGGTTGAGTGCCGCCATCGGTGGGCGCTGGCGCCGGTTGACCCATCGCAGGCTTCGGTCCGGCGTCCGGTTTTTTCTCATCCTTGGTTTGCTGTTTGCCAGCCGTCTTGTCGGCATCCCGCTTCCGGTCGTCCCGTCCTTGCTGGCCGCCTTTGGGAGCTTCGAAGATGGGTGGAGCATGGGGCAGTAGTGTCGCCGTCGTGCCCAGGTTTGGCGCATAGGCTACCTGATTCACCCCGACCAGGGTGCCATTGACCACGGTTGAGCCCGTGTTCACCTTGTTGTAAGTGCCTTCAGGCAGGTTGGGCAGGGCGTTGGTCAGGTGGATGGTTTCATGGTCCGTGCCGCGAATCCCGATCGTGGCTGACGGCGTCCGGATGCCGTAGTTATCCCTGTTGCTTCGACCGATGAGGCCGGTGATCGAGCGGAATCCGCCCTTCAGCAGCGAAAAAAAGCCCCGTTCGGTGCCATCTTCCTTGTTGGCGAATTGGTACTCATCAATTCGCAAGGTGGTATCCGCCCTCACTGCGACGATGCCGTCGTCGATCATGCGCAACTGGGCGGAGCCGGTTTTTCCGGAATGGATGGATTCCTTTTCATTGACTTCTCCGCCCTTGATGGCCGGACGCTCCCTGCCATCCACGCTGACGATGCGGACGTCGCCGGCTACGAACTGAAATCGCCCGGCCACTGCCGCCCAGGCGGAATGGGGCAGGGACATTGATGCCAGGGTGAGCATGCTGAAAGCGATGATTTGTCCAAGAGTCTGTTTGGTCATGGCGGTTCCTATTTGAAATCGCGGCGCACAGTGACGGAGGCATCGGTGCGATCGTAATCGTTCAGGGCTGAATTCGAATCGTTGCGGGTGTAGGAGATCTGAGGCCGTACCGTCCAGTTCTGTGCCGGCCTCCAGTTCAGCCCCAGAGCCAGGTCATACTGGTAGTCGCGGCGGTAATCCAGGATCAGCGAGTTGAGCGACTGGTAGCTTCCGTCCTTGTAGCCGATGGAGCCGACCGCCTCAAGATTTTCGCCGAGTGATTTCTGTCCGCCCAGTTTGACCCCCCAGAAGCGCTGATCGCCGTCGATGCGAGTCGCATCTGTAACAGTATTTTCATCTCCGCCATACACGCTGGCAAACACGATGTCCCTGCCGCTATCGTCAAGGGCGCGCAGCCAGCCCAGGCCGGCAACTGACTGGTCGACATCGTTGTAGGACAAGTCGTTGCCGCTTTTGTCGAAATCATAGCGCAGCATGCCGTACTGGCCGAAGATGCTGACAATATTGCGCGGGTTGAGCGTGTGTCGCCACTCGCCGGAAAGCGCTTCCAGGCTGCGGTTGTACTTGTCGTCAATGGCATACACGCCTTTCTGGGCAGAAAAGCGGAAGGCATTCGCGCCTTCCTCGATATTCAGGCCTGCCTTGCCGTCCAGACTATCGGTGTTATAGGTGTCCTTGAAGAAATTCTGCCGTTTTTTTGCATCCACGCCGGCGAACAGGGAAAGGCCAGGCTTGACTGGATGGGTGATCTCCAGTCCGCCGCCGAGCGTGAGGTAGTTGTCTCTTGCTGCGGTGCTGGAGCTGTCCAGCGTCAGGCTGGCGCCAAATACCGGGATGAAAACCTGGCTGGTGGCGGTGGCAGTGTTGACGTTGGTATCGTAGCCCACGGTGCCTTCCACATAACCGGTGACCGTGGTGGAAGGATGCAGTTTCTTGTCGATGGCTGCCAGGTACTGTTCGATCACGTTTTTTGCAGTGGGTGGCGGGTTCTGAGTCCGTACCGCCTCGAACTCGGTTTTTGCCCGCTCGTAATCCGCCAGCGCGAAATAGGCGCGCGCCAGATCGAGTCGTGCGCCGGCATTGTCGGGGTTGACTGCCAGCACGCGTTCCAGCGCCAGCGAGGCCTTGTCCGGATTGCCGCTGTCGAGCGCGGCGATGCCGAGCAGGTAATCGTAGTCAACATTGCCGGCCATTTCATATTCGTGCGGGGCGAGCAGGGCATAGCCTTCCTTGGCCTTGCCTGCTTTCAGCAATGCATCAGCCTTGCCCAGATTTAGTTCCGATGCGGCAGCGAGGCTGGAGCATAACAGCCATAACAACCCTGTCGAGGCGATCAGGTGGGCTGGATATTGGTACTTTTTTTTCATGTTTTCTCCGAGTGAGAAATGTTTCGTTGCGGCTAGAATTCAATGATCTGGTTATTTTCCAGCATGCGTGGCTTGAACTCGACCGCGTCCCTTTCAATTTCGCTCATGATGAGTTCGATTTCACCGGGCTTCAGGTGGGTCACGTAAATCTGAGCGGTTTTTTTCAGTTTCTTGAGTTCCTCGACGAGCAGGCTGGGAACCAGATGTTTGGCAGCCACCGCCAGGTCAAGTTCCTTGTTGGAGAACGCTGTTTCAATAATCAGGTGGCTCAGATTTTCAATCTTGTTTACCTCTGTCCACAATGCGTCGTTGGTTGTCGTGTCCCCGCTGAAAACCAGGCTGTGCCGACCGCTATCAAGCTGAAAACCTACTGCCGGAACCACATGGTTGGCTGGCAAGGCGGTGATTTTGCGTTCTCCTAGAGCGATGGTTTCGCCAACGGAGAAGGGCGCGTAGATCATGAAAGGCTTGTCTTTCGTGGGAATGTGATTGAAATCAGGCCAGATCAGCCAGTTGAAAATATGCTCTTTCAAGGCATTCAGGGTCTTTTCGGTGGCGTGCAGGGTAATGGGCTTGTCCCTCATTCCGCCCACGGTATCGACCAGGAAGGGAATGCTGGCAATGTGATCGAGGTGGGAATGCGTAATGAAAACATGATCGATCAGCATTAATTCGGCCACGGACAAATTCATCGCACCCGTTCCCGCATCGATCAGAACATCATGGTCGAGCAGAAAGGAGGTCGTGCGCAAATTACCCCCTATCCCGCCGCTGCAACCTAATACTTTTAATTTCATTAACGAGCCCTTGCCATTACTTGGTTTCGAATGTGAACACGCCGTCCCATTCTACACCGGGCGGGTTGGCACGAAAATATATTATGCGTTCTAGATACAGCTGATACAGGGTGCATTCGGGGGATGACTTCTGCAGGTTGAGCAACTGCACTTCCGCCAGATCCCAGTCCTGCGCGCGGTACAGTTTAAGAACCTGCTGGAAGAGCTTGAGTTCGTCCAGTGCGCTCTGGTCGACTTGTCCGGCTGCGCCCAGGGGTTCATAAATGGCGACCGGCTCGTCCTTGCCCTTGACCCGCACCCGGTCGAGTTCCCGAAATACCACCTCCGGCACGGCCCTGTGCGTATTCTCGCCAACGATGATGCCGACCCCGTATTGCTTGGTGACGCTTTCCAGGCGCGAGGCCAGGTTCACCGCGTCGCCCATGACCGTGTAGGCCATGCGGAATTCCGAGCCCATGTTGCCGACGCTCATGGTGCCGGTGTTGATGCCGACGCCGATACGGATTTCGGGCCAGCCCCTGGCCTTGAATTGTTCGCGCAACGGGATCAGCGTTTGCTGCATTTCCATCGCGGCGAGCAGGGCGTTGCGGCCGTGCTCGGGGTCGGCAAGCGGGGCGCCCCAGAAGGCCATGATGGCATCACCGATGTATTTGTCTATGGTGCCACGATGCTTGTGGATGATGTGTGTCATCGGCGTCATGTACTCGTTCATCAGCCGGGACAATTCCTTCGGGCTTAAACCTTCGGAAATCGTGGTGAACCCGCGTACGTCGGAAAACAGCACCGTCATTTCCCGGCTTTCGCCTTCCATGGTGAAGCTGCCCGGATTTTCGCTCATTTCATCGACCAGTTCCGGCGGCACGTATTGTCCGAATAGCCCGGTGATCTGGCGTTTGGCCCGAGATTCCACGAAGAAGCCGTAGGACATGCTGAGCATGAATAGCGCAAGCATCATCAGCATCGAGGCCGCGAGCGGCATGACCATGTCGGCGTATTGCCAGAGCGAGAGATTGATGCCGATCCCCACCAGCAGGGCGGCAAGTGCGGTAAGCGATGCCTTGATCGGGCTGAGCAGGGGCAACAAAAAGGCGAGCAACAGGCCGAGGAGCAGCATTTCGGTGATTTCCGCGCCCATGATGAACGCCGGCTTTTGCTTGATGTTGCGGTCCAGCATGCCGGCAATCAGGTTGGCGTGGACTTCCACCCCCGGATATACCGCGCTGACCGGCGTGGAGCGCAGGTCCATCAGACCCGGCGCGGTGGTGCCGACCAGAACGATGGCCCCACCCAGTTCCTGCGCGCTGACCCGGCCATGCAACACATCTGCGGCGGAAACATAGGGGAAGCTGCCCTGTCTTCCGCGATAGGGAATTAGCGCGCTGATGTTCTCGTCCACCGGAATTTTAAGTTTGCCGACACGCAGCCACTCCAGCGAATCGCCGACGTTGCCGGCGCCTTCCTCGAAAATTGCCTGGATGTCGGGATTGCCTGAAAGTGCCCGGATGACTGCCAGGGACAGGGATTCATAATAGGCGCCCTGGTATTCCATCAACATCGGCACCCGTCTGGCGACGCCATCGAAATCGGTCAGCGGGTTGAAATGGCCAGCGTTGCGGGCGGCCTTCTGGAATTCCGGCAGGTTGGCGCCGTAGCCGGTAGCGCTGATAAAGGCGGCGTTGCTGTCTTTAAATGCGCCGGCAGGAAAGACGGGTGCGGGCAAGAGTCCGGAAACCCTGCTCTGATTGCTGGTGAAATAGTAGCCCAGCACCACTGGGCGTGATGCCAGCTTTTGGGCGAAGATGCGGTCGTGATCGAGTTGCGGGCGCAACTGCGCCAGACTTGCCTGAAACTGCGGGAGGTTTTTCAGCTCCTTTTGACCGAGTTGCTCCAGCACCTTCAATCCGGAGCTTTCATCCTTTTCGGCGAATACCACGTCGAAGCCGACCGCAGCCACGTGGTACTGGTCGAACAACCGGTCCAGCATGGCCGCCAGTTTGTCGCGTCCCCACGGCCAGCGACCCTCTTCGGCCAGGCTTTTCTCGTCGATATCGACAATGACAATGCGGCGATCCAGCGTTTTCGGCATCGTCAGTTGCAGGCGCGCATCGTAGCTGATGGCCTCGATATGCTGGATGAGCGGGATGTTGATCACTTTGGCGGCATGCAGCAGAAAAACCAGCAGCATGGCCACGCCCAGTGCGATGGGAACGGTGTGTTTTTTCAGGGCGGGTCTTAATTTCATCGGGCAGGTTTCACTTCAGGTAGAACTCCATTTTTACTCCGGCCAGTTCGATCATGTCATGATCCGCCAGTTGGCGCGGATGTGCGTCGAGTTCCTGGCCGTTCACTGCAGGATAGTGGTCGCCTTGAACATGGGTAAGGAAATAGCCGTGAGGGCGTCGCGTGATGACCGCGACCTGGATGCCGGGCTTGCCCAGCGAGGTCAGTGTCTTGGTCAGTTCCAGTTCTTTGCCGGCGTTCGCGCCGCTCAGAATCTGGACGACGGCATGGGGTTCCCTCGCTTCGGCGGCAGTTGCGTTAGGCCTGGCGGCTGTTTCGGCACGTTGTGCTGCTTCAGGCAGGATCAGGGGAATCGTGTGCGCCATCATGTCGCTGGTCGGGTTATCGCCCGATAGCGTGGTCGGAACATGAGACGGGCGCAGGATCATGGTTCTTTCAAAATCGTGCGCATCGTTTTCGTGGGCTTCGATCTTGCTGCCGAGTTCCTGGATGTTGACGTACTTCAGGCGGTATTTGCCAATTTCAATTTCATCGCCGTGGTGCAATGCGTGTTTCGTGATCGGCTGCTGGTTCACCAGAGTGCCATTGGTACTCCCTAAATCTTCGATAAAAGCGCCGTTGTGGAAAGTGGTGATGGCGGCATGTTCCCCGCTGATTGCCAGGTTGTCGATCGGGATGTCGTTGTGCGGCTTGCGCCCGATGGTGATTCGCTCCTTGTCGAGCTCGAATTCACTGAGAAGTTGGCCGTCCAAATTAATAATCAGCTTCGCCATGTGTCTACCCCGTTCGCAAATCTATTTTTTGAACCACGCGGAAAGCCAGTCAAAGATCCCTCGCTTGGCTGGAAAATGACGCAATACCCGTACCAGAATAACTGAAACATTGTCCCGTCCGCCATTGTCGTTGGCCATTTGCACCAGTTGCTGCGCGGCCAGTTCGAGGTTGGCGCCGAGCACGCTCAGGGTCAGGTGGATTTCCTCGTCGCCGACCATGTCGTTGAGTCCGTCGGAGCACAGCAGGTAGATGTCACCGGGCAGGGCTTCATGTTCCTGAACTTCCACATCCACCGTGGGATCGACGCCGAGCGCGCGCGTCACCAGATTCTTGTTGCTGGACAGTCGCGCATCTTCCCGGCTGATCATGCCGCTGTCGATCTGCTCCTGCAGCAGGGAATGGTCGCGCGTGATCTGTTCGAACTGGGCTGGCCCGGTCTCCTTTTGCCGGTAACGGTACAGTCGTGAATCGCCGACATGGGCGACTATGATGCGGTTGTCGTAGAACAGCGCGCATACCAGTGTGGTGCCCATCCCCGAAAATTGCGGCTGGCTTTGCGCAGTCTGGTGGATTGCGCTGTTGGTTTTTTCAACTTCATTTTTGACCAGCAGCCCCGGGTCTTGTTCCGGCGGTCCGACACGCAGCGCTGTTTTCAGGCCGTCTGCCAGCATCGTCACGGCAATGCCGCTGGCCACCTCGCCGGCATTGTAGCCGCCCATGCCATCGGCCAGGATGGCGAAACCGGCTTCATTGTCCGTGCTGATGTTGTCCTCGTTATGCGAGCGAACCCTGCCGGGGTCGGTCAGGCTGACGATTTCGAGGGCCTGGCGTAGATCCATTTTAAGGCCCTTTCCTTTCCTTGGCCGCGTAGGCAGCGCATGCCCGGATGGCGCGCGCAAATTCAGCCCCGGTTTTGAAACGTTGTTCCGGCTGCTTCTGTAAAATCTTGTCGATGATTGCACTGGCGCACGGTGGCAGGCTGGGATCGACAGCCAGGAGTTTGGGGTGGGGTTCGTTAGCGATCTTGAACATCAGCTGCGCCATCGAATCGCCCTGGAACGGCAGCTGTCCGGTCAATAGCTGGTAGAGTGTGACGCCCAGCGAGAACAGGTCAGAGCTGCCTTCTATTTTCCTGCCCGCCAGTTGTTCCGGGGACATGTAGGACGGCGTGCCCAGCACCATGCCGGTCTTGGTTTTGCTGGAGTCGGTGATGCGCGCGATGCCGAAGTCGGTCACCTTGACGCTGTCGCTTTCCGGTTCGTACATGATGTTCGCCGGCTTGATGTCGCGGTGCACGACGTGCTGGGAGTGGGCGTAATCGAGCGCGTCGGCCACCCGGCGGATGATAGAGAATACGGTCTGTGGCGGCAGCAGGTTGCCGGGTTTGGTGTAGGGCTGAAGATCCCGGCCTTTCAGGAATTCCATCGAAATGTAGGCGAGATCGTGTTCCTCGCCGGCATCGTAGATGGTGACGATATTCGGGTGGTTGAGCCGGCCGGCGGTTTCTGCTTCGCGGAAAAAGCGTTCCTTGACCTCGGTCAGCTCGTCTTCGTCGAACTCCTGCGACAGCGCCATGGTCTTGATCGCGACGACCCGGCTGATCTTTGGATCCTTGCCGAGATAGACCACGCCCATCGCACCCTTGCCCAGTTCTTTCTCGATCTGGTAGCGACCGAGCATGGGTTTTTCCATGGCGCCGCCTTCGAGGATCATGGTGGCATTGGTGCCACCCCCTCCCGAGCCGAGGATGATGGCGTCCTGCATCGCCTTGGAGCGTTCGGTGCGCTGCTTGAGGTCGCGGAAGTCGGGATTGAAATCGGCCATGTAGCGGAACACCGATTCCGCCTTGTTGAACTGGCGCTTGCGCTCGAAATCCAGACCCAGGTTGTAGAGCACGTCCATCAGGGAGTCATCGAGCGGGCACTTGCGGAATTTCTCGAACGCGATATCGAGCTGGCCCTGCCCCTGAAAAGCCAGCCCCAGCATGCGGTTGGATTCTGCCGATTCCGCATCTGATCTGGTCTTGCCTTCTTCGGTCAGCAAGTAGCGTTTGGTGGTCAGCAGCAGGTGGCCGGTCAGCAGCAGCGCGGCGGGAACCATCAGTTGCAGCCACATGGCCTGGGTAACCATCAGCAGGAAATGCGTCGCCAGTAGCGCGATCAATAGACCTGCCGTGATGAAAGCACCCATGCCAGCCTTGAGGCGGGGCAGCAGCAGGATCAGGTACAGGGCGATGAAGAGGAATACGCCCATTTCTGCCCAGAAAAACCAGCTCGGACTGACGTAGAAATGTTCCTTGAGGATGCTCGATACCGAGTGCGCCAGGGTCAGCACCGGCGCCATCGACGGCGAGATCGGGGTGACCTGGGTTGCGCCGATGCCGGCTGCGGTGGCGCCGATCAGCACGATCTTGCCACGGTACTTGGCAGCAGGAATCTTGCCGCTATAGACGTCGTAGAACGAATCCACCTGAAATGCGGGTGCGCCTTCGGCGTCCTTGTAGAAAAAGGGGTGCATCTGCAATGCCGGGTCGGTGGTGATCTTCAGCTTGCCCAGACTGACGCCCTGACCCAGGCTGACTATAATGTCTTCAGGTTCCAGATTCAGACTTTTTGCCGCCAGCATCACCGACAGGGATGGTAGATACTGGTCGTAGTAACGCAGCACCAGCGGCTCGGTGCGGATTCCCCCGTCGATGTCGGCGTGGGTGTTCAGATGGCCGATGGCGGTGGCATGGCTGCCGACGGTCGCAATCGGGAAAGCTGCCGCCATTGCCGGCAGAGGCAGGTAACCGGCGGCCTCGGCGCCAATGTTGTCCTTGACGTTGGTCAGGCTATTTTTCTGAACGTAGTCCGGCAGGGGCTTATCCGGCTTGCCGCGCGGCTCGCCCAACTGGAACAGCATGGCCAGCAGCACGTTTTTCGATTTTTCCAGACTTTCCGCCAGGGTGCGGTCGGTGTTCAGTTTCTGTTCCGCTTCGTGCAGCAGGGTTTCAAGGTTGGCGGCTTCGGCTTGCAGGGCAGGGTCGGCGGTAGTCTTGAGAGTGGAGGAGCCATAGAACTGGAGCAGCCGGTCGATATAGGTCAGGCCCGGATCCTTCTGCGGTTCGAGAAACAATACCGTATTGCCGACCACCCTGGCTTGTGCGGCGGACAGCATATCGATCATTCGAGCGTGGATATCTCGCGGCCAGGGCCAGCGCCCGAGGTTGGCGATGCTTTGTTCGTCGATGGCGATGATCGAAATCTGGTCGCTGGGGGTGCGGCTGGATGCCTGTACGCCCAGGTCGTATGCCTTGCGTTCCAGGCTTTGCAGAAGGTCGGAGCGGGAGGCGAAAAGAAATGCGATGGCAATCAGAAGGCCCAGAAACCAGTCAGCCTTCCAGAATGATCGTTTCATCGAACGGCCCCGTTATTATCGATTGTTATCGTATGGATCAATGAATTATTCCATGATTCTAACAAAACTGATAGCCTGTATTATCACCAGCAGGGAGCGAGCATGGACTTGATTTTGTGGCGGCACGCCGAGGCCGAGGATGGATTCCCCGACCAGGGTCGCAAGCTGACCGACAAGGGCGAGAGGCAGGCGGCGAAGATGGCTGCGTGGCTGAAAGCGCACCTGCCGGAGGAGACGCGCATTATCGTCAGCCCGACCACGCGGACGCAGCAGACTGCCGCAGCGCTGACGCGGGATGGCATCATCGTCAGGGAGGTGGGGCCAGGCGCTTCCGTGCCCGTCCTGCTGGGCGCCGCCGGCTGGCCGGACGCCAAGGGTGCCGTGGTCGTGGTGGGCCATCAGCCGGCATTGGGAGAAGTGGCGGCCTATCTCCTCGCCAACGCGCAGGAAAGCTGGAATATCAAAAAGGGGGCGGTGTGGTGGTTCAGCAATCGCGCTCGCCAGGATGAGACTCAAACTGTGTTGAGAGCGGTTATTTCACCGGAGTTTTTATGAACCTAAAAACCGCAGTTCAAGCCACAGAGAACACAGAGAGAACAAGGTATTACGGTCCGCTCCTCTGCACCCGACGGGTGACTGGCGACAATCCACCAAGACATTGGTTTTTCTCTGTGAACTCTGTGTTCTCTGTGGCTAACTGAGATTTTAGGATGAAAACAATCCTGATCGCCAATCCCAAGGGCGGCAGCGGCAAGACGACGCTGGCGACCAATCTTGCCGGTTATCTGGCCAGCCGGGGTGGCCGCGTGCTGCTGGTCGATCTTGACCGCCAGCGTTCCTCCAGCGACTGGCTGGATCGCCGACCGGAATTTCTGCCTGCCATTCGAGGCTGGAACAGCCAGCTCGACAAGAAAGCCATGGGTGCAACCAAGCCGGACTGGCTGGTGGTGGACTCCCCCGCAGGCATGCACGGCGACAAGCTGACCAATGCACTCAAGCGCGCCGAGCGCGTGATCGTGCCAGTGCAACCGTCCGCATTCGACATGGCTGCAACACGGAATTTTCTCGAAGAACTGCGCGCCGAGAAATCGGTGCGCAAGGAGAAAATCGAAGTGGCGATGATCGGCATGCGCGTGGATGCGCGCACCCGCGCTGCGGCTGATCTTTCCGCGTTCCTCGATGAAGCCGGCTTTCCGGTGCTCACCCTGCTGCGCGATGCGCAAATCTACGTTCAGGCCGCCGGCGAGGGTTTGAGCCTGTTCGATATGGCGCCGTCGCGTGCCGCCAAGGACCTGGAGCAATGGCAGCCGCTGCTGGACTGGCTGGGATAAAAACAGCATTTTAACCACGGGGCACACGGGGTGCACGGGGAAGAGCAAGGACTTGGGGGCATCAAATCATTCACCCGGCAGGTGCGGGGACGGCACTATGTAACTATTGATTTTACCCCGTGATCCCCGTGGGTAACTGGTTTTTATGGGATAAATAGCTGAAAGCTGATAGCTATGATCAACACCGAAATCGAACTCAAACTTCTGATCGATCCCGCCGATATTCCCCGACTGCGGCGCCATCCCCTGCTCAAGGCACTATGCCCGTCCGGGCCGAAAACGCGCAAGCTCACCAGCATTTACTTCGATACCGATGATTTCGCCCTGAAGAACCGGGATATCGCGCTGCGCGTGCGCCGCAGCGGTCGGCAGTGGATCCAGACCGTCAAGGGTGGCGGCAGCGTGCGGGCCGGGTTGCACCAGCGCGACGAGTGGGAGGCGCCGGTGGCTCATGATACGCCGGACTTTACCAAGATCACCGATCCCGGCCTGATTTCGCTCTTCACCAGTGAAGACCTGCGCCAGAACCTGCATCCCGTATTCGTGACCGAGTTCAAGCGCACCGTCTGGCTGCTGGAAACAGAAGCCGGCGATCAGGTCGAGATGGCGTTGGATCAGGGTGAAATCCGCGCTGGCCCAGGCAGTGCGACGATCTGTGAAGTGGAACTGGAACTGAAGGCAGGCAGCCCGGCGGTGCTCTACGAGTTGGCGCTGGCACTGCAGGAAACCGTGCCGTTGTGCGCTGAGAACGCCAGCAAGGCTGAACGCGGATACGCCCTGTGCGCACCGCAGGAGGTGCCGCTGCCGGTTAAGGCGACGCTTCCCGAAATGAGGCGGGAAATGGTCGTGGAAGAGGCGTTTCTCGCCATTGCCTGGAGCTGTATCGGACAGTTGCAGGACAACCGGAATCGGCTGTTGCAGGGATACGATCCCGAGCTGGTTCATCAGATGCGGGTGGCAGTGAGGCGCTTGCGCAGCGCGCTCGGCTTGTTCGCTGTGGCTGCCCCCGGCATCAAGGATGCCGCAGTGATCACAGAGCTGCGCTGGCTCGTCGGCGAGCTCGGCCCGGCGCGGGACTGGGACGTGTTTCTCGGTGAAATATTGCCGCCGGTGATCGCGGCCATGCCCGGAGAAGATGGACTGGCCTGGTTGCAGCATCAGGCCAAAAAGATTTGCCGTGAAAAACGTGAGCAGGCTGGCGCGGCGGCGACCGGGCAGCGCTATAACGAAATCATGCTGAGGCTGGGCGCCTGGCTGTGGCGCGCGCCCTGGCGCACGACGGAGTCCACCGCAGCCCTTGAGATGCCGGTACAGGCTTTTGCTGCGCAAATGCTGGATCGACGTTACCGCCAGGTGTGCCGGCGGGGTCGCCGCCTCAAGGCGCTGACGGTGGCACAGCGCCATGCGCTGAGGATCGCCGCGAAGAAGTTGCGCTATGCTGCCGAGTTCTTTTCCGGCCTTTATCCGGGTAAGGCGGCCAAGCGTTATATCCAGGCGTTGTCGCGCCTGCAGGACGAGTTCGGGGCGCTCAATGACCAGGCCGTGGCCGGACAGCTGCTGGCGCAGCTCGGCGGGCGCAGCCGGTTGCATGATCGTGCCAGCGGCATGATAATCGGCTGGTACGCATTCAAGACCAGCGCCCAGCTTGCCGATATGGCGCCAGTGTGGAAGCGCTTCAGACGTTGCAGACTTTTCTGGGAAAAGGGGTGAATCATGTTTGAGTCAGCTGAGTTAGGCCACAAAATCGATAAAGCCACCTATGACAAGGAAGTGCCCGCTCTGCGCGAGGCGCTGCTTGAAGCTCAGCTCGATCTGGCGAAGGCGGCGAATTTCCAGGTGGTCATTTTGATTGGCGGTGTTGATGGCGCCGGTCGTGGCGAGACGGTCAACCTGCTGAATGAATGGATGGACCCGCGCCACATCCAGAGCCACGGCATGGGCAACCCCTCCGACGAGGAGCTGGAGCGCCCGATCATGTGGCGCTTCTGGCGCGCGCTGCCGCCCAAGGGCAAGGTCGGCATCTTTTTTGGTTCCTGGTATACCTGGGCGATCCTTAACCGGGTGTTCGGTCGAACCAAGAATGCCGATCTGGACCAGAGCATGGAGCGCAACGTGCGCTTCGAGAAGATGCTCAACGACGAGGGGGCGCTGATCCTCAAGTTCTGGCTGCATCTGTCCAAGGACAAGCAGGAAAAACGCCTCAAGGCCATGGAGAAGAATCCCAAGACGCGCTGGCGCGTGACCGAGCGCGACTGGATGCACTTCAAGATGTACGACAAGTTCCGCAAGGTGGCGGAGCGTGTCATGCGCCAGACCAGTACCGCCGAGGCGCCATGGATGATCATCGAGGGCGAGGATGAGCGTTATCGCAGTTTGACGGTGGGGAAAGTCATCCTGGAGGCGATCCGCAAGCGCCTGGACGCGGTCGAGGCGCTCCATGATGCTCATGCGCCGCCGCTGTTGCCGGCAATCGACAAGCTGCATATTCTGAAAACCCTGGATCTCAAGCAGAAGCTGACAAAGAAAAAATACGAACTGGATCTGGAAAAATACCAGGGCAAGCTCAACCTGCTGACGCGCAGCCCGAAATTCAGCCAGATCACCGTCATCGTGGTGTTCGAGGGCAACGATGCCGCCGGCAAGGGCGGCAGCATCCGCCGCGTCACCGGCGCGCTCGACGCTCGCCAGTACCAGGTCACCCCGATCGCCGCTCCCACCGAGGAGGAGCGCGCCCAGCCTTACCTGTGGCGCTTCTGGCGCCATGTGCCGCGCAAGGGGCGGGTCAGTATCTTCGACCGCTCCTGGTACGGTCGCGTGCTGGTGGAGCGGGTCGAAGGCTTCTGTTCCAACGTTGACTGGATGCGCGCCTACAGCGAGATCAACGATTTCGAAGAGCAGTTGGTGCGGAACAATACCGTAGTGGTGAAGTTCTGGCTGTCGATCAGCAAGGAAGAGCAGCTCAGGCGCTTCGAAGAGCGCCAGAAAACCGGCTTCAAGCGTTTCAAGATCACTGATGAGGACTGGCGCAACCGCGAGAAATGGGAGGACTACGAGATGGCGGTGTGCGACATGGTGGACCGCACCAGCTCTGAAATGTCGCCATGGATCCTGGTCGAGGCCAACGACAAGAATTTTGCGCGGATCAAGATCTTGAAGACCTTGTGTGAAAGAATCGAGGCAGCGCTGAAGTAAAGGCTGTGAACCGCAGAGGACGCGGAGGAAATGGGGTAAGCAGGGATGGGCGGCTTTATCGCTCAACTCGCAAAAACAAAGAAAATGTAGGTTGGGTTAGGCGCGTCTTTTTGCGCCGTAACCCAACAAACCCAAACTTCAAAAACAGGTTTTGTTGTTTGGGTTTGTTGGGTTACGCGATAAGGCCGCTAACCCAACCTACATGACTAAAGAAACACCCCCGCGTCTTCTGCGGCGAAACGCTCTTTGGGGTGCTTTTACTTTGCAAGCGGCTGCGAATGCTCGCGATGACGCCGCCAATTCTCCAGGTAGGCTGCGGTCAGTTCCCGGTTGCCACGGAAGATCAGCAGATTCTCCGCATTCTTGAACTGCGCGGCATGGGTGAAGTTGAAACTGCCGGTGATCACCACCGCTTTGGCGCTGCCGGCATCGATCACCATCACCTTGTTGTGGGCGCTGGCGTGCAGGCTGTCGACAAATACCGGCACGCCGCCGTCGGCAACCGTTTGTATCTTGCTTCGCTCCATTCTTTGCATCTGTTCCGCGTCCGTGACGACCCGGACATCCACGCCGCGCTGTTTGGCGCTGATCAGCGCCCGGGCGATCTCCTTGTTGGTGAAGCTGAAAGTCTGCACCAGCACTTGCTTCTGCGCCTGTTCGATGATCAACACAATCTGGCCGGCGGCATCGTCTTCGGGCGTAAACATCACCTGCACCGTGCCGCTGGCGGCGATGGTTCTGCCGGGGAAAAGCATCTCGAAGGCCGAGGCGGGAGAGGCGAAGAGGAATAGCATGGAAAGACCGAGCAGGGTGATGCGGGGAATGTTCTTCATCGGGTTCCTTACTGTCTGGAGCGGCCTTGGTGCGGGGAACAAGTGCGGATATCGGCTATTATGCATGAAATGGAATAACAGCGAAGGATGAGCGATGAGTCAAAACAGGGAAACCGCCACCCTCGCCGGCGGGTGCTTCTGGTGCCTGGAGGCGGTGTTCGAACTGCTGGAGGGGGTGGAGAAGGTCGAGTCGGGCTATACCGCCGGCAATACCCTCAACCCCAGCTACGAGGAGATTTGCAGCGGAACCACCGGCCACGCCGAAGCGGTGCGGATCACCTTCGACCCGGCAGTGATTTCCTTCCGGGATATGCTGGAAGTCTTTTTCACGATCCACGACCCCACCACCCTGAACCGCCAGGGCAATGACGTGGGCACCCAGTACCGCTCCGCCATTTATACCCACAGCCCGGAGCAGAAGGCGATTGCTGAAGAGGTGATTGCAGGGATCCCGTCCGCCGTGACTGAGATTGCGCCCGCCGGAATTTTTTACGTGGCGGAGGACTATCACCAGGAATATTTCAGGGGCCACGGCGATCAGCCTTATTGCCAATTCGTGGTCGCTCCCAAGGTGGCGAAATTGAGGGAGAAATTCAAGGCCAGGCTGAAGGACGGGTCGGCTTAGCCGGTGGGAGATCGATTGTTTTCTGAATCGGCCATCCCTGTAGCAACCATCAATGCTTACCTTGCGACCGACTACAGGGTGATGGCTGCCGAGCCGTTTGTCCTGAATGTCGACCATGCCAGCCCCGAACTCGCGCTAAGGTTCAAACTTGACCAGACAGACAGCGCCGCCTTCATCACCGCATGGAATCCCTTCGGCGAGCGGACATCAGAGTTGGAAAACCATGTCGCCCAGCAAGAACTGCTTGCCGAGATCAAGGCCCTGGGTTTGCCTTATCTGGACGGGGAGGGCAGGGATCCATCAGGGCAATGGCCGGGGGAGCCGAGCTTTCTGGTCTTTGGTATTTCGCTGGAGGCAGCCAAGAAACTGGCAGGACAATTCCGTCAGAACGGGTTCGTTTACGCAGACAGCGATGCGACGCCACGGCTGATCCTGCTGTGATAGGCTTAAAACTGCAGTTCACCGCAGAGGACGCAAAGGAATTCAAATGCTTTTCGTGAAATACATTCACTTGCCGAGGGGCTCAGCATTACTCGCTAATACCTTGCCTTTCCTCAGCGTCCTCCGCGTCCTCAGCGGTTCAATAGCTTTTTTCTAGGGTCAGACCGCCAGCCCAGGTTGCTGATGATTGAATCGGTGCTTGTTGGAATTGAATTCCAAATAAACCCCTCGATGTAGATTGCGCTGCACTCCGAATGCTAGACTCGCAGCAATGAATGCTTCGCCTGAATCTCACTCCAGAATTTTTCTGCTGAGCCATATGCGCGCCTTTACCAGTTTGGCAGGGCATATTCTCGGCTCGCACCCGCAGATCAATGGCTACTATGAAATGCATATCAGCTATGAGGACGCATCCGCGCTGGACAAACAGCTTGATGTTTTCCTGGAAAGCGATGTGTTCAAGGAGAACAGCCGTTATCTTTTCGATAAGTTGTTGCACAACGACTATTTGTTGAAGCCCGAACAGCTTGGTCTGGCGAATATCAAGATACTGATCTCGCTGCTGGAACCGGAACACACGATTAAAAGCATCGTCCATCTGTTTGCACAAAAGGAAATCGAGGATCTTTACGCCTCGCCCGTTGAGGCGGCGAACTACTACATCGCGCGCGTCCAGGCGCTCGCCGACTTCAGCCGGACTGCCAGTCAGCCCTATTACTATTTCGATGCAGAGCTGTTGCAATGCGCACCGGAGAAACTGCTGCCCAAGCTATCGGACTGGCTTGAGCTGGATTCCCCGTTGAGCGAGCGGTATCAAGTATTCAGCCACACCGGAAAAGCCGGCAAGGGGGACTCGTCCGAGCGCATTCATAGCGGGCGCATTGACAAAACCGGGATCGATTACTCGCATATCGCCATTCCGCAAGATGTGCTGCGTGCGGCGCAAGAGGTTTACCAGGAATGCCGCCGGCAGATTATCGGGAGTGCAGCGGATTCGGTCAGTTTGGATTAGAGAGCGATATAGAAGGCCAGATCTGATATACACCGTCAGATCATGGTCAGCCGTTTTCGACCCGTTTCAGCCGGTCATGGTCTGCTCGCTACTGTTGCCTAGTTGATAGATCGGATATGCGCGAGACATGCTCTTTCAGAGCAGCCAGGAAACCTCGATCAGACTTGGGAAAACGGTGAACATCGATTGCCTCGAAGTCTTCAAGGTAGGCGGCTTGCGAAACTTCCCAAACAAGGCCGAATAGATCCGCTAGGCGCAGAATCACTTCAGCGTACTCGTCATAGTGAGGTTGGGAATGAAGCACTACATTCTGGCCATCTTCAACCCGAAGAAATTCCATATGGCTTGAGTAGTCGATATGGGTTTTTGTGCTCAAGAAGCCATAGAGTCTTCCTGCTTCAGGCACAAAACGCTTCAGTGCCCCGACTGACCGGGTAGTCTCGATGTTCTCCAGAAAAGCCATGTCGTCGGATTGATGGGCTGCATAGGCTCAGGCAATTTGCTCAAGTATAAGACGAGCAACCGCATGCCCTTCGTACTTGTGGCCCATACGGTACAAGAAGTGTGCGCAGAAGAAGCTTGGCTCCAGCCTTTCTAGTACCAGCGAAGCGCCAAAAACCCCAACAGATGGATCCGGTCTTTCTGATGTTTGCAACTTTTCCATCAAGCGTGACATATACACTTTGGCACTGCGGTATGCAGTTGTATATGCAGCTCGCGGAGATTCCTCATCCGGCTCCGGGTCTTCGAGTGACGACACGTACCTGCGGCGAGCGTAATCGACGCTGGACAAACGAAGGGTTGAGGCAACGACCGCCGCGCGAACATTGAGTCGCAAGCTTTCCGAGACGCCTTGCCTCGGAATTAGGGCCATATGCTGCCTCGTTGCGATGACCTCGAAGTCTTCAAGCAACTCACGTGCACGCTCACCTATTTGAAAGTCAAACGTCGAATTCTTCGGCATTACGACCTCAGGTGATTGATTAGAGACGCCCAACAGTTAATAGAAAATTCGGGGCCAAGTCTATCTATGCAGCAACAAATGTATGCCATTCGGGACAGGCTCCCATTCATCAAGCTGCTTCAAGTATGCACATTTCGACATGCAATCCAGCTGCTACCGCCATATTGACCAAGGCATCCAAACCGAAAAGGCCAATCTTCCCGCGCATCAGGTCGGATACGCGCGGTTGCGTGATGCCGAACAGTTTGGCGGCTTCCGACTGGTTCAGGCCAGCGCGTGTAAGGTGCTCCTTAAGCGCAATCATTAAAGCGGAACGCAGCTTCATGTTCCTGGCTTCCTCTGGGGTGTCTTCGATGGCATCCCACACGCTGGCGAATTTTTTATTGCTCATTTGCCTGGCCCGTATATTTCAGATGGCCCGCTTGCTAAGCAAAGACCACACTTGTACGCCCGCCAGCACGAGTGCGGGAAGCTTTGCGGACGATGATCTGCACATCCCGTCCAAGGCGGTTCAGGCAATCGAGCATCTTGGCTTCACTGATGCCACGGAAATGCCCACGCAACATATTAGACAGTTTGGGTTGTGTCATGCCGAGAATATCCGCAGCCTGCTGCTGGGTGAGATGACGATGTTTGATGATCTCACCAATTTTGGTGGCAAGCCGAGCCTTGACCTGCATTTCATTGGCGTCGGCGGCTTCCAGATCGGCATACACGTTGCCGCTGCTTTCTTCGATCTCTATCATTTTGCTGCTCCTTTCGCGTGCATCTCAGCCGCTTTCAATCTTTCCCGAATCAGGTCCATGTCGGGTTTGGGAGTTTCAATGCCGTGCATCGACTTTTTCTGGAAACAATGCAGAACATAGATCGAATTGCCGATTTTTACTGTATAGACCGCCCGGTAGGTATTGCCCCTGAAATCCTCGACTACCTCCAAGACGCCTGCGCTACCAAAGCCCTTAAGCGGTTTGGCCTGTTCGTGCTTCTTGCCTTCTTGTGCCAGATGCAGGGCAAATCCGAAGGTGTCCTGGACCTCGTCCGGCAAGTTCATCAAATCCTTCTTGGATGAGCTCAACCAGAAAAGCGGCTTTTGTTGTTCTTCCATTGCTGGATTGTATACCTATTTATATATAAATAAAAATGGGTAAAGTCTAGCTATACAGCATTAAAACAGGCTATCCCAGGCATCACGCTCCGCCCGGTAATTCATCAATGCCTCAACGATCTGCCGTTTGCGCTGTGCGCGATGCTCGGCTGACTGGATCTGGCGCCAAGCCAAGGCGTGTTCGCCAAAATTGCGGTCGATGTTGTCGATGAAGGCCTGGACTTGTCGCAAGGCCACCGCCAGCTCGGGCGAGTGCAGCCACCAATGTTCGGCGTTGAAGGCGAGGTCATGCAATTGCCTGTTCTTGTCGACGATGGCTTCATGCTTCTGCTGGTACAGCGTCAGCAGTTCGGACTCTTTCCGGGCGATGACTGCCTCAATCACCACCTGGGCAAATGGCTGGTTCACATCCGCCTGCTTGACCAGTTCTTCGGTTGAAAACAGCATGAGGTCGCCGAAGAACTGGCGCTCGAACTCATTGGACAGATCGATGTTTTGCCGATCGCTATCCCCATACAGTTCAACACCGGGTCGGAAATCGTCGGCCAGTCCCGCCTCGGTGATGCGCCGGTGCAGGTTGGGCATATTGAAAGCGGCGAAGCGGTCATTGATCTCGGCAGAGATCAGTCGCCCGGCGGTGGGGCCGGACATGCGCAGCCGCAGGTGGCCGAAGGGGATGATGTATTTCAGCCCCGCGTAGTTGACGATGTAATTGCCGGGATACACCGTCCGTGCGGGGGTGATTTGATCAAATCCGTTGCCGTAGGAAAACCAGGTCTTGCGCGTGAGGTGTTCACCAAAAAAGAAGGCGTTGAGCCTTCGTGCAAAGTCCATCAGGCATGCGGCTTGGTCATGATCGCCTTCGAGCCGGCATGGGTAGGCGAATGTCGTCGGCTTGTTTTCAAAGCCGAACAGCCCTGCCATGTCGTGATAGGCGGCTTCGCCCGCAAGGGAGCCCTGCGAGCCATGAAACTGGCAGGCCTGATCGCCGGCCAAGGTGGCCAGGCGGGTAAAGAAGGCCGTCACGTCGTCGAGGAAATTGGCAGTCATCACCGAGGGCGAGACGGGCGGGTCGCCGACCATCTTGCCGGTGAGCATCAGGGTGTCAGTGGTGCGAAAGATTTTGTCTATGGTGTGAAAATAATTCAGTGCATACACCACTTCTTCGCCGGATTCGGTCTGCTGGTTCACGCAAAAATGCTGGTCGCTGTCGACCAGGTAATACAGTGTCCTGTCCTTGTTTTCCGTCAGCTGCAGAAACTTCAGGTAACTGAGGTTGCGGTTGGCGGCCTGCCCTTTGAGATAAAACTTTTCCCGAGGTTGGGTGGTGAGCAGATGGCCCAGCCGCTCACGCGTTTGCGGGGGAAGGGATTGCAGCAGTTGATACTGTTCGTCCAGGCCAAAATGGAAAACCCGCAGGCCCTTTCGCCGGTATTCCTCCACCAGTTCGATATGCCGGCGGATATTGTTTTCATCGCGGCTGTCTTCGGCGACGATGATCCTGATCTTGTCCCAAACGCCAGACGCGTTCCCGCCATAGTTGAACAGCGTGCAGACTTGGTAAATGCTCTCCAGGCAGGCACGCAGGTGGGGAGGGCGATCCGCTACCGGGATGCTGAGGATGAAGTGATGGCGATCATCTGTTGGGCGTTGCCGGATCAGGACTTCCTGCTCGCGGAACAGGGCCTGATAGCAGGCCAGCAGCGGGTAAAAATCCGACCCGGCGGACCACATCGCCTTTTCCAGCAAGGGGTAGCACTGCTCATAGAGGTCGATGAACGTATCGAGCGTGTTCGGCTTGGTCGATGGGGACAGGCCTAGGAGTTGCTTGTCAAGATCGGCCAGGCCGGGAATGGCGGATTGATAGCGCGAGAGGCATTCCGCCAGATGCGTTGTCATGAAATCGGTCATGCGCCGCTAACGCCGGGAGGAATAATTCGGGTACGCATCCTGATCGATCATGATCTCGATGAGATTGATGCCGTGGCGGAAATCGATCGCCTCCAGCTTAGCCAGGTCCTGCTCGCTTTCCACCCGGCAATGCCTTATGCCGAAGGATTGCGCCAGCAGCGCATAGTCCGGGTTGGTGAAATCGCAGTCGATGAAGCGGTCCTGGTAGAGATGGTGCTGGTTCTTGCGGATCAATCCCATGGTGTTGTTGTTGAACAGGACGATGTTCAGCGAGATGCCGTAATTCACCGCCGTCATGGTCTCCATGGCGCACATATGAAACCCGCCGTCGCCGATCATGGCAAACAGGGGCTGGTCGACTGCGCAGCCGGCGCCAATGGCCGCCGGGATGGCGTGGCCCAGCGAGGAGATGCCGGTGTTGGGGTAGAAACGGTCCTTGGCGGACACACGGTAGAAATTTTGAGCGAAAACGATGTTGTCGTCGAACATGACCAGTCCGTCCGGAAACCGTTTTTCCAGCCAGCTGTAAAAGGCGCGCACGTGGTCGAACTGGCGGTTGAAAATCGTCGTACCGTCGGCATCGGCCTGGGCTTGTGCGGTCGCGATAAAAGCGGCGATATCCACCGGTTCTTTCGCGCCTACCTTTTGCGCCTGTATGGCTGAATCCAGCGCTTGCAGATAGGTGCCAAGGTCGTTATGCACCACCAGGTCAGCGCGGAAGACCTTTTCCAGTTGCTGGTCGCTGTTATCCACCTGGATGAGTTTCTTGCCCGTCAGCAGGTGCGGGTCCCAGACATAGCTGGTTCTTTCATTGAAGCCCGCCCCCAGCACCAGCACCAGGTCGGCTTCCTGCTCCAGGTAGCGCATGGCGTAACCGCCGGAGGTGACGCCGAGGCTGCCCAGCGACAGCGCGGAGCGTTCGTCGATCGCGCCTTTGGCCTTGAGGCTGCTGGTCACCGGAATGTTGAGACGCTCGCTGATGCGGCGCAAGTGTTCCTGCGCACCCGAACGGATGCAGCCATAGCCTGCGATGATCAGGGGGCGCTTTGCCTCGCGGATCAGCGCCACGCTCTTGTCGATGTATTGCTCGGCGAGCACGCATTCGCCGGTCATGCGCGTGAAGGAAACCTGATCCAGGATGGACGCGTCCACCGTTTCTTTCTGCACGTTGTAGGGGATGCTCAACACCACGGGGCCGGGTGTCGTTTTGGAAAGCAGATATTTGGTCGCCTGGTTCAGCACCGTGGGCAGGTAGTCCGTGCGTTCGATCAGCTTGTGGTAGCGCGTGATGCCGGCAAACAACGCGACCTGGTCGATGCTGCCGCCTTCGCCGGAGCTTTCCTGCAGCCCGCCCTTGCCGAAGATATGGGTCGAGGTTTCACCGGTGATGACCAGGATAGGCTGCTTGTCTGCATAAGCATTGGCGATCCCCGTGACCAGGTTGGTCGCCCCCGGCCCTGCCGTGGTGATGCAGGCGGCAATTTTCCCTGAGGCTCTGGTATAGCCCCCGGCCATGAACGCCGCTCCCTGTTCATGCTTGACCAGTACGCTCTTGATGTTCGAGTCATGCAAGCTGTCATAAACCGGCAAGATATGTGCGCCCGGTATCCCGAAGATCACTTCTATCCCCAGGCGCTCCAGATATCTTACGATTAATTCACTGACCGTTATTTTCATGTCGTCTCGTCATGGTCGCAACCCACTGTTATCGGAACTTTAACCGAGGCAATGTTTGCATTGATCTGCATCGGGACAGGCATTTTAACCGAACCTGCGCCTAATCATGAAATAGGGCGCGCTACTCCCTGAAAGCTTGCCTCAGGATGGAATGCGTCCATGGGTCAGAGGAATGAAGTCTTGCGAGGTGCGCGTTACTTCAGCGCGGCCAATTCAATCTCGCTGAACCCCGCTGCGCGCCTCGCTTCAAGATTGAACGGGCCGTGCAGGACGGGTGCCTGATACTCGGCGGCCAGATGGATATAGGTGCTGACCGGTTCCAGGCTGCGTTGCTTGCACAGCCATCCATACCAGCGGTTGCCGATGCCGACGTGACCAATTTCATCGCGCAGGATAATGTCGAGGATCACGGCGGCGGCCATGTCGCCTGCCTGCGCCAGCTTTGCCCGCACCGGCGGAGCGGCGTCCAGACCGCGCGCTTCCATGGTTCTAGGCACCAGTGCGATGCGGGCCAGGATGTCGTCCTGGGTTTTGGCCGCCATCTCCCACAGGCTGTTATGCGCTGGAAAGTCGCCGTAAGCGTAGCCCATGCCATGCAGGTGTTCGGCAAGCAGGGAGAAATGCAGCGCTTCTTCCTGCGCGACTTGCAGCCAGTCAGCGTAATAGTCGCGTGGCATGTCGGTGTAGCGCCAGAGGGCATCCAGCGCCAGGTTGATGGCCGTGAACTCGATGTGCACCAGCGCATGGATTAAAGTGGCGCGGCCTTCCAGGGTGTTCATCGAACGGTGCTTGACCAGGCGCGGCGATACCAGGTCGGGTTTGAGCGGCTGGCCGGGTATGGGAGAGTGCGCCGCCAAGGCGGCTTGCGTGTCCAGCATGACTTCACCGGTTTGCCAAGCCTGCGCCAGAAGGCGCACGCCTTCCGCTTTGCGGGCGGGGTCCGGCTCCGCCAGCCAGAACAGCGCCGCCTGACGTAACTCTTGGGTTTCAGAATTCATGCGTAAGGGGCAGGCCAAATACCTAACAGGGTCACGCCTGCTGCGAGTTCTCACCGCCGAGCGCCTCGACCAGATCGGCCAGTAACCGGGCCAGTTCCCCGGTCATCAGGGTGAAGTCGAGATCGAACAGCTCGTCGGTGGTTTCAGCCTGGGATTCAGCTTCTTCCTTGAGGATGTCCAGAAAGGCGAGACGCTTGATCTGGAACTGTTCGGTGAGGACAAATGAGATCTTGTCGTTCCAGGTCATGCCCAGCCGGGTTGCACTCTTGCCGGCAGCAATGTGCGCCTGGATTTCCTTGCCTTCCAGATCATGGCGAACATAGCGAACCGTGGCTTTGTTATCGTCGGTGGAGCGGAGCTCCAGTTCGCGATCGACGGTGAACCCGGACGGCGCTTCTCCTGCGGCGAGCCAGCCGGTCATGGCCGCGACGGGTGAGAGTTTGGTATGCACCAGTTTGAGCGGCAGGTCGTCCAGGGTTTTGCCGAGCAGTTCCAGGACTTCATCCGCCTTGGCGGGGGAGGCCGCATCCACGACCAGCCAGCCGTTGACCGGGTCGATCCAGACAAAGGTCGTGCGCCGATGCGCGAACGCTCGGGGGAGCAGCTCGTCGGTGACGCGTTCCTTGATCTCTTTCGTTTCCTTGCGCCCGATGCGATGACCTTGCTGTGCTTCGAGTTCGGCGATGCGGTCCTTGGCAAACTGGTTGATGATGGAGGCGGGCAGCAATTTCTGCTCTACACCCAGCGCGATCAGCAACTGATGGTTCAATGCGTGGACCAGAGGCCCGTTGCCTTGGGGGGCAACCCAGCCACGGCTTTGCTTGTCCATGCCGCCGCAGGGCTGTAGCGGCTGGCGGGAGAGTTTTTCTTCCAGCGTGGCGGCGCTAATGGTCAAGTCAGTGGGAAGGCGATAAATGAAGAGGCTTTTAAACCACATGGCGGGTTACTCGAAAAAAGGGGGCGATTATACAGTTCATGCGAAAAAAACGGATAGAGAGCGTCAACTCGCTATGGCGTAATCGGTTTCATCATCAACCTGCGTGAGTTGCACACCGGCTTCCCGGATGGTCTGAAGCTTGTTTTCCAATGCGGTTCGTATTGGCTCGTAATCCGCTTGCGGCGGGGGGTAGCCTTGCCATTCTTCCCGCGTCAGAGTATCCAGGTTGTAATAGGCATAAGGAGCGACCTTGTCGTCGATGTCTTCGGTTACGATCGTCAGCCGATATCCGCTGAAGGTGGCGGGTTCGCCTGTTTCGTGAGGGATGATGCGCCCCTCGAAGTCGATGAACTGGCTGTCCGTTTCCTGAATATAACCTGGCAATGATGCAAGCAAATCCACAATTTGTGAATGCGTCAGTTTCGCCGCCTGGGTGCTGGTTACTTGCAGATAATCTTCGTGATTGATTTCCCAGCGCGCAACGGGAACCTGCCGTTCATTTTCAACCTGGCCGGAAAACAGGCCGCGAATGTTCACCATGTCGGAAATGTTCACGCAAAACATTTCAGGGGTCAGCCCTTTCAGGTCGAAGCGGGCCAGTTCGGCGGAAGGTAAAACCTCGATATAGGTTGCCCAGCCGGAACCCTTGCGCACCAGTCCATGCTTGACCTGGTAGTGAAGGATCAGGGTCTTGCCCTGTATGGTGATGAGTATTTTTTTCAAAATGATTTTTTCGGGGATGCGATCTATATTTATGTCACGGGTGGCTGAAGTATAACAATGCATGGTATTCAGTGCTGTCGGTTTCGCAACTTGATTTGCCATCCTGTAGGATAATGGCCATTGTAGGTCGGGCTTCAGCCCGACATCCTGAAAATTCAGAAAGAGATAACGTGTCGAATCTTTATACTATCCTGCAGCGCTCTGACGCTGTTGCGGCCACCCACTCCGGGTCTTTTCATGCCGATGATGTGCTGGCGGCGGCGACATTGCGCCTGGTAAACCCGTCTTTGCCCATTCTGCGTACACGCGATCAGCAACAACTGGATGAGGCGGATATCATTTTCGATGTGGGCCGTGTTTTTGACTCGGCAACCTGCCGCTTCGATCATCATCAACTGGAGTACACGGAAGCGCGCGAAAACGGCATTCCTTACAGTTCGTTCGGTCTGGTATGGCGCGAGCTGGGGGCGCAGCTTTGTGAATCAGCGGCTGCGGCGTCCAGGGTCGATCGCTGGCTGGTGCAAGGTGTCGATGCCATGGATTGCGGCATTGCCCTAACCAAGGAAACCCTGCCCGTCACGCTGATGTCCATTTCCACGGTCCTTGGGGGCTTCAACCCCGGCTGGCAGGATGTCACGTCCGCTTCAGCCAGGGACGAGGCTTTCGAGCGCGCTGTAAGCATGGCAACAGCCGTGCTGCAAAACACGATCAGGGATGCAAACGGGTTTGAAAAGGCGCGTGCCGCTGTGGCGCAGGGGGTGATGCAGGAAGCAGGGCGGCTGCTGTTGCTGGAGCACGAGGTGCCGTGGAAAGATACCGTATTGGGATCGCCTGAGTACGAACACCTGCTGTACGTGATTACTCCTGATGCCCAGGCGAAATGGCATGTGACCGCCGTTCCGGATCGTGCGGGAAGCTTCAATAACCGAAAATCCCTGCCTTCAGCCTGGGCAGGTCTGGATGGCGAAGAACTGGATGCCGTCGTCGGCATGCAAGGCTGCGTGTTCTGCCACCGGGGGCGTTTTGTCGCAGGGCACAAGACGAAAGACGGAGCTATGGAAATGGCGCGGATGGCCCTGCGGGATTAAAATGGCAGATACAAGCCGTTTATGATGTTTTGGCGCTGGGCGGCAAGTCGCCCGGCCCCGTACCCCCGTTATTTCTGCCGCTTCATCATATCCTTGATTTTCGGATCGTTCATCATTTCGTTGATGTTCATGTTTTTCATGTTCGGCATGATTACGTCACCGGGTTTCTGGCCGGATTTGCAGGGGCCGAGCCATTTGGCTTCCATGGTCATGTTCGATTCGCTGATGCCATGCATCGGCGGATTGTAGCGGATTTTCATGTCACCTTTGTAGGCTGAATCAAAGGCGCCGACGAACACGGCGTCGGTCGTCGCCGTGGTGCCCTCGAACTTGCAGACCGAATGCATGGTGACTTTGTTGCCCTGAGGCTTGATGTCTATCACGCTGCAATCGGGTTTTTCCTTCTTCGCTTGCTGCTGCATAAGATCGTCGGTTTTCTGGTCGATGCACTGCTGCATGGCGCCCATGCTGGGCATGCCTTCCATTTTTGAGTTTATTTCCCAAAGACCTGACTTGCGTTTCGGCGTATCTGCGGCGAGTGCGCCTCCTGCCAGTGAGGCGGCGGCGAGGCCGATCAGCGGCAGGGATAAAATCCTACGGGTGTCGAATTTGCGTTTCATGATCGTTCCTTCGAGAGGGTGGAAAGTGGAGTTCTGACATTGCCGGTCAGGTCAAATTTTAGCTCTTTCTTTCCATCACCGCAGCAAAGAACCCATCCGTGCCATGCAGGTGCGGTGCGAGCTTGAAGTACTTGCCCATGTCCAGCGGGATATTCTGCTGCGCCAATACTTCGCTGGCGGCATGTAATTCGAATTCTGGGTGTGCGGCGAGGAAGGCCTCGACGATCTGCTCGTTTTCCTCTGCCAGTATGCTGCAAGTGGCATACACCAGCCGTCCCCCGACTTTGACCAGGCGGGCGGCAGCGGTGAGAATGGCGGCCTGTTTCTGCGTCAGCTCCTCGATATCCTGCGGCTTCTGGCGCCATTTCAGATCGGGGTTGCGGCGCAGGGTGCCGAGCCCGCTGCATGGCGCGTCGACCAGCACGCGGTCGAGCTTGCCGGCGAGGCGCTTGATCTTGATGTCGTTTTCGTTGCTGATCAGCTGGGGGTGAAGGTTGGACAGGCCGGAGCGTTTCAGGCGCGGCTTGAGCTGGGTGAGGCGCTTTTCCGATACGTCGAAGGCGTAGATTCGACCCTGGGAGTGCATCAGCGCACCCAGCAGCAGGGTTTTGCCGCCGGCGCCGGCGCAGAAGTCCGCGATCATCTCGCCGCGTTTCGGCGCGACCAGGTAGCCGAGCAACTGGCTGCCCTCGTCCTGCACTTCGATCTTGCCGGTGAGGAACAGGGGGTGGCGGTTGATCGCCGGCTTTTCCATGATGCGCACGCCGACCGGGGAATAGGGGGTGGCGGTGGCCTCGATGCCGTCGCGCTTCAGGATCGCCAGCACTTCATCGCGGTTGGCGCGCACGGTGTTGACGCGCAGGTCGAGCGGGGCGGAATGCTGCATGCCGCGCGCCAGGGCGAGAATTTCCTCTTCCGGCATGCGTTCGACCAGTCTTTCAGTCAGCCAGTCGGGGAAGTCCACTCGTACCGCCAGCGGCAAATTGTCCGTGGGAACCGCCTTGACCTGCTTCAGCCACTCGTTTTCTTCCTTGTGCAGCAGCGGCTCCAGTTCGCGCAGGCTCAGGCCCTGCACCTTCGCCAGCAAGGCCAGGATCAGGTGGCGCGGCGAGGTTTGGGGAGCGGCGAGGTGCTCCAGCAGGCGTTTGCGGCGCAGCACGGCATAGACCGTTTCAGCGACGAAAGCGCGATCCTTGGGGCCCAATTCGTGGTTGTTGCGGAAATAGCGGCTCAAGCTCGCATCGGCCGGATGGGTCAGCGGCAGGATGTCGATCAGGGCGTGTACGGCGTGGCCGAGGCGGGTAGTGGAGAGTTGCATGGGCTTTTCGTTCCGGTTGGTTTAAAGCTAACCACGAATGACACGAATTTGCACGAATTAACACTAATAAGACCAAGCTTAGGAGCTGCGAGGGGTTGTCAAATGCAATGACGTTTTATTCGTGTTAATTCGTGATCATTAGTGTAAATTCGTGGTTAATGTTTGTTGTGTATTCATTGCGTAATCGCGATCTCGTTCGCCAGCAGCACCAACCCATCGCCGTCCTTGTCGATCTGGCTGATTTTGACCGGCAGGTAATGGTAGTCGGCGGCGAGCCAGACTTCGGTATCTTTTTCCCCTTCTTCGCGGTGTTTGCCGAGGTGCAGGGTATTCAGCACGCCCATCGGGGTCTCCAGCGCTTCTTCCACGACCCACCAGGTATAGCTGTCGAGTTTTCTGCCATTGGTGACCTGCAATTTCACGACGCTGCTCTGCGGTGGAGCGTAGGCGAGCTGGTACATGAAGCTTAACAGATCCTGGGTTCCTTCCGGCAGTTTCAGCGTCTGTTTGCCGCCGCCGCTGGCGAGGGTGAGGGTCATGGCATTCCATTCGAACTGGGCGGTATCGGTCTTGTCCGCGCCGCCTTTCCCCCTCTCCACCCGGTAGTCAGAGGGTTTCAGCCCGGCTGGCGTGATTTCTCCACGGCTTTCCTGAATGAACTTGCCTGAAGCAAACAGGGAGAACAGGCCGCTGGCTTCAGCCACGCTGGAAATCGTATAACGCTCTCCGTCGAGCTTCCAGATCTGTTCGGCACGGCCCACACGCATGCCATTCAGCCCCTTGAATACGCTGAACCGGGTGGTCACCCGCTGTGGCATGGCGGGTGGCGCAGGGGCGGCAGGCTCGGGTTCCACGACGGGCTGAGGAGTTTCGGCGAGTACGGGTACGGCATCGGGTTGAACTTCGGGTGCAGGTGCGGCTTCTATGGGAGAGGCAGGAGTTTGTTTCACGGGGGGTGGTTTTGGTTTTGCGGCACGCGGTGGCTTGGGCGTTGCCAGTCTCGCCGGTGGTGGCGGAGGGGGGGTGAGCCTGGCTTCCAGAACCGGAGCGGGAGCCAGGTTGACCGGCAGGGAGACATGCGGGCCTAACAACAAGGCGAGGTGAACCACCAGGGAAAACCCCAGCACCCAAAGCAGCTTTTTTACCCGATCCGGCATGGGTTTGGTAGGGTGGGCACGTTTTTGTGCCCACGCGGAATAGCATCCACCCACCGCGTGGGCACAAAAAAAGTGCCCACCCTACAGCTCCCCCTCGAAAGTCAGGGAGGTCAGGTTTTGTTCCAGTTTGCCGCCCTTGTGTTCCTCGACGATGATCCGCACCGGAAAATAATGGCGTTTTTTTGCCAGCCAGATTTCCGTGCCGTCCTCGTCTGCGGTGCGCTGCTTGATCAGATGAATTGCCTGGAACTGACCTGCCGGCGTGGTGATTTTTTCTTCTCCGGCCAGCTTGTAGTGGTAGAGGTTGAGTTTCTTGCCGGTGGTCATGAACAGCCGGATATCCTCTTTGCCCTGCGGCGCGAACATGAACTGGTACTGCAGGCTGATGCGGTCCTGCGTGCCGGATTCGAGGGCTGCGCTTTCGCTTTTGCCGTCGAAGCGGTGGGTGAGGTTCATTTTTTCCCAGTCGAAATCGGCCTGGACGGTCTTGGCCGGATCGGCGGCGCGATGATGCTCGAAGTGCCGTGGGCGCAGGTCATGGTCGGTTACCTCGCCACTGCTGATCAGGCGGATTTTCCCCTTCATGAACAGGGCATAGACGCCGATGGCGGAGGTGACGCTTTCTAGCTGATAGCGACCGTCGGCCTGTTTGAAATTTTCTGTGACAGTGCCGATTTGTTGGCCCTGCTTGGTGAGGCTGTAGGTGGCGGTAATCTGGTGAGGAGCAGCGGCCAGCGCTGCACTCATCCACAGGCAGCACAGAAGTACGGCCAATAGTCGGATCATTGCGTTTCCCACGGCGAGCGCAACGCGGTCTCACGCAACGCCATATCAACAGGCTGCTGATTTTGCAGGATGACGTTGCAATCCGGGGTGACGGTTAGCCGGTCTTCGGCAAACCAGCGAATCGCCTGGGGGTAGATCTTGTGCTCCTGTTCCAGCACCCGCGCACCTAGCGTTTCTTCGGTGTCGCCGGTCAGCACCGGCACGGCTGCCTGAGCGATGATCGGCCCCTTGTCGAGGTGGGGGGTGACGAAATGCACGGTGCAGCCATGAATTTTCACCCCCTCGGCCAAGGCGCGGGCGTGGGTGTTGAGGCCGGTGAAGGCCGGCAGCAGCGAGGGGTGGATATTGATCAGCCGGCCATTGTAATAGTTGACGAAGTTTGGCGTGAGGATGCGCATGAAGCCCGCTAGCACCACCAGGTCGGGGGTGAAGCCGTCTATCCTGGCGGCCAGGGCGGTGTCGAATTCCTCGCGGGTTTCATGGTCGCGGTGGTTCAGCGCATGGGCGGGAATGCCGTGCTGCCTGGCGATTTCAAGACCGGTGGCGTTGGGGTTGCTGCTGATGACGGCGGCGATTCTGACCGGCAGCCTGGCCTCAAGGATCGCTTGCATGTTGCTGCCGCGCCCGGAGATGAGGATGACGATGGATTTCAACCTGGAAACCTCAGTTCGAAACCACGGAGAGCACGGAGAACACAGAGAAAAGCCATCTTGGGCCTTTTATTGTCTCATCCAACGGGTGAATATCAAGCGACGTACAATTCATTTTTTACTCCGTGTTCTCCGTGAACTCCGTGGTTGGCTGCTTTCCTCGGTTTCATTGCACCACGGTCTGGGGCTGTCCTTCGGCGCGATTCTCGACGCTGCCGATCTGCCATACCGTTTCGCCCGCTTCGCGCAGCAGCTGCATGGCGCGCTCGGCATCCGCAGCGGCGACGATCACCGCCATGCCGATGCCGCAGTTGAAAGTGCGGTGCATTTCCTTCTCGGCCACGTTGCCTTCTTTTTGCATCCAGGAAAACAGCGGCGGCATGTCCCAGCTGTCTTTCCGGAGAACGGCTGTCAGGTTTTCCGGCAGCACGCGCGGGATGTTTTCGAGCAGGCCGCCGCCGGTGATGTGGGCCATGCCCTTGACCGGCAGCTGTTCCATCAGCGCCAGCAGCGGCTTGACGTAGATGCGCGTCGGCGCCAGCACCACGTCGCGCAGGGGGCGACCGTGGAAATCCGAGTTGAGGTCGATGCCGCTGCGCTCGATGATCTTGCGGATCAGCGAATAGCCGTTTGAGTGCGCGCCGCTGGAGGCCAGGCCGAGCACCGCATCGCCGGCGGCGATGGTGGAGCCGTTGATGAGTTTGTCCTTTTCCGCCGCACCCACGGCGAAGCCGGCGAGGTCGTATTCGCCTGCCGGGTACATGCCGGGCATCTCGGCGGTTTCGCCACCGATCAGCGCGCAGCCGGCCTGTTCGCAGCCCGCCGCGATGCCCTTGATGACATCGGTGGCGGTGGCGACATCGAGCTTGCCGCAGGCGAAGTAGTCGAGGAAGAACAGCGGCTCGGCGCCCTGCACCAGGATGTCGTTGACGCTCATCGCCACCAGGTCGATGCCGACGGTGTCGTGTTTGTCGAGCATGAAAGCCAGCTTCAATTTTGTCCCGACGCCATCGGTACCGGAAACCAGTACCGGGTTTTTGTATTTTTTGGAAATCTCGAACAGCGCGCCGAAGCCGCCGAGGCCGCCGAGCACCTCGGGCCGCATGGTGCGCTTGGCGAACGGCTTGATGTTTTCCACCAGAGCGTCGCCGGCGTCAATGTCCACACCGGCATCGCGGTAGCTCAGGGAATTTTTGCTTGCATCGGGCTGGTTCAAGGGGAGGCTCCGCGTAAATTTGGAAATTGTGGTATTTTAACTCAAATGGACACGAAACGCCTTGAAGAACTCAATCTCAATCACCTGTGGTGGCTGCTGCCGGTTGCCGCGGTGGGCGGACTGTTTTACCTGCTCAGCGCTATCCTTGCGCCGTTCCTGTTTGCGGCCATCCTCGCCTACATCTGCAACCCGCTGGTGAACCGGCTTGCGGGCCTGAAAATTCCCCGCACTCTCGGTACCATTCTGGCCATGGCGTTCCTGTTCGGCTTGTTCGCCGCATTGCTGCTGATCATGATCCCGCTGTTCGAGAGTCAGGTGTCCTTGTTCATAGATCGTCTGCCGGGTTACCTCGACTGGTTCAGGCAGCATCTGGCGCCGTGGCTGAAAGCCCGGTTCGATATTGAGTTGCAGCTCGACAGTGTGCATCTCAGACAGGCGTTGGCCGAGCATAGTCAAAGCGTCGGTGGCTTCGCTTCACAGTTCCTGCCTACGCTTGGCAGCGGCGGAATGGCACTGGTGGGGTTCTTCGCCAACTTGGTGCTGGTGCCGGTGGTGCTGTTTTATGTGCTGCGAGACTGGAATCTGATCGTCGCCCGCATCGACGAGGTGATTCCGCGCCGCTGGCACGAACAGGTCGGTACGGTGGCTCGGGAAGTAGATGACGTGCTGGGCAGTTTTTTGCGCGGCCAGATTTCGGTGATGCTGCTGATGAGCCTGTTTTACGCGCTCGGCCTGCGGCTGGTCGGACTGGAGCTGGCCTTGCCGATCGGCATCATTGCCGGCTTGCTGGTGTTCGTGCCTTACCTCGGCATGATCGTCGGCCTGACTCTGGCCACGCTGGCGGGATTGATGCAGTTCCAGAGTCTGGGTGGTTTGGTTCCGGTGTGGATCGTATTCGGCGCAGGCCAGGTGTTGGAGGGCGTGGTGGTGACGCCTTGGCTGGTCGGCGACCGCATCGGCCTGCATCCGGTCGCAGTGATTTTTGCCGTGCTGGCGTTCGGGCAGCTGTTCGGGTTCTTCGGCGTGCTGTTGGCATTGCCGATGAGCGCGGTGCTGCTGGTGGGGTTGCGGTTGTTGCGGAAGAGTTATCTGAAAAGCGGTTTATACCGGTAGGTCGGGCTACAGCCCGATTGTTGCCATACAAATAAAAACGCCCCGGAGCCGAAGCTCCGGGGCGTAGCATTCAAGCGCTAATACTTAGGCAGCTTGGATGTTGGAAGCTTGCTTACCCTTGGGGCCTTGGGTGATTTCAAACTGCACCTTTTGACCTTCTTTAAGGGTTTTGAATCCGCCCATCTGAATCGCGGAGAAGTGCGCGAACAGATCTTCGCTGCCGTCGTCCGGAGTGATGAAGCCGAAACCCTTGGAATCGTTAAACCATTTTACAGTACCAGTTGCCATTACGTAGTCCCTTGCTAATAAAAATACGGGAAATCCCGCGAAAATGCCTGAATTCCAAGACTGCAAACGGCGAAACCGATAGTGCAAAAAACTTGAATCCAAACACCAGAGAGTTTTTACGCCTTATATTTTGACAAGTCAAGCGATTATTAATCCGGATAATTTCGAGGTTGGATATTGGGGAAAATTGGCTTCATATCGATAGCACGAAAAAACCGGGGTCACTGCATGAACCGGAACGGTTCCATCTCCACCGAATCAACACGCGCTCCCAGCAATACGAGCGTGCCTTCGAGCCGGTTATCGCCAGTATCGCTGAATTCGAAACGATAAATTCGCCGGATAGCCAGTTGCCCACCCGCGCTACGCTTCAGCGACAGAGAGGTGACGGTCACCGTGTCGTCGAGAAATTGGACGCCTGCACTGTTGCAGGCGCGTTTACCCGCGTTCCGTGCGGTTTCCAGGGCGCGAAGGCTGTCGAGCCAGAATCCGGCGAGCGCGGCAAGCAACAGGATGAAAAGCAAATCCGTGAAATCCATCATTGGGAGAACAGGATGAATAAAACGCCGAATCATACCCGGTTTTTACGAACCGCTGCAGGCACTGTTCAAGCTGATAGAATACCGACAACTGTGAAAACAGCAATTGAACCACGGGGCACACGGGGAAGAGCAAGGACTTTGGGGTATCAAATCATTCACCCAGCGGGTTCTTGGGCAGAACTATGCTGGAATAGTTTGATTTTACCCCGTGATCCCAGTGTGCCCCGTGGTTAACTGATACTTGATTTTCCATTAAAAAATGAAACAGCTACTGCTTGAAATTTCCCCTGACTTTACCCCCACGCTGGACAATTTTGTTGTCGGGCGCAATGCGGAAGTGCTGCAAACCCTGAGCGAAAGCGCTGCTGGTACGCAGCCGGAGCGATTCATTTACCTTTGGGGCGAATCCAACTGCGGCAAGACGCATTTGCTGCATGCTTTTTCGGAGGCTGTTTCACGGCGCGGGTTGAAATCGGTTTACGTGCAGTGCGGTACTGCTCTGCCGGATGATCTGGAGGGTTACGACGCAGTGGCGCTCGACGATGTCGGTCGGCTCGACGGTGAAGGTCAGATCGCACTGTTCAATCTCTACAACCGGTTGCGCGAAGGCAAAGGAAGGCTCCTGACCAGCGGGCCATGCGCACCGGCCCATCTCACTATGCGCCCGGATGTGGTGACCCGGCTCGGCTGGGGGCTGGTATATCAAGTTCATGGTCTCAGCGACGACGAGAAAGTGCAGGCGCTACACGCTCACGCCGCAAGCCGTGGCTTCCGGCTCGGAACTGGCGTGGCGGAATACCTGCTGCGCCACTGGCGGCGCGACCTGCCCTCGCTGCTGGGGGCGCTGGATACTCTCGATCGCTATTCCCTTGAAACCAAGCGCCCGATCACCGTACCGCTGTTGCGTGAAACGCTGCATCTGGAATCCTGATTGAACTGATGTCCCACCTGCTGGTTGATCTTTCCTATCACGGCTTCGGTCATATCGCTCAGGCCGCGCCGGTGGTCAACGCGCTTGCGGAACGCGTTCCGGGCCTGCGGGTGACGCTGCGCAGCGGGGTGCCGTACGGGGTGCTGGCGCAGCGTTTTCACTGCAATTTCACGCTGATTTCAAGGGCGCTCGATTTCGGTATGGAGATGGTGGATGCCTTGGCGGTAAATGTGGAGGAAAGCGCCGCAGCCTACCGGAATTTTCATCGCGACTGGAAGGGCAGGGTGGCGCGTGAAGCAGAGGATATGGCTGCACTTGCCCCTGATCTGCTGTTCGCCAACGTGCCCTACCTCAGTCTTGCTGCCGCAGCTCGTGCGGGAATTCCGTCGGTGGCAATGTGTTCCCTCAACTGGGCGGACATCTATGCTCATTACTGTCATGACCGGCCGGAAGCGTCAGAAATTCACAGCCAGATGCTCGCTGCCTACAACAGCGCGACATGCTTTCTCCGGCCCCTGCCTGCCATGCCGATGGAGAATCTGGCGAATCGTCGCGCAATCGGCCCCATCGCCAAGCTGGGACGCAACCGCCGGGCCGAGCTGGATGTACGGCTGGGGATTTTACCTGCCGACCGGCTGGTGCTGATCGCCATGGGCGGTATCGCCTTCCGACTGCCGCTGGATAGCTGGCCACGCATCCCCGGCGTGTGCTGGGTGGTGCAGTCCTCCTGGCAGGTGCGTCATCCCGACGCGGTGGAGATGGAGTCCCTGGACATGGATTTCACCGATGTGCTGGCTTCCTGCGATGCGCTGCTGACCAAGCCGGGTTATGGCAGCTTTGCCGAGGCGGCCTGCAACGGGGTGCCGGTGCTGTATCTCGACCGCAAGGACTGGCCGGAGGCGCCGTATCTGGTGGATTGGCTGAAGCGGCGGGGCCGCTGTATGGAAGTGGAACGTGCTGCGCTGGAGCAGGGCGCCATTGCGGCGCAATTGGAGGCGCTGTGGGCTTTACCGCCCACAGCGCCGGTCGAGCCCGAAGGGATAGCGCAGGCTGCGGATTCGATGCTGGACTTGCTAGTCGCAGGAGCAGCCTGAGCCGCAGCGCTTGGCTTCTTCGGCCTCGATCTGCTTATGCACTTCCACCATGTCGAGCCCTTTGACTTGCTCGATCAACTGTTCCAGTCCAGATGCAGGCAAGGCGCCAGCTTCGGAATAGATCACCACTTTTTCGCGAAAGACCATCAAAGTCGGGATCGAGCGGATCTGGAAATGGCCGGCAAGCTCGGTTTCCGCTTCGGTGTTGACCTTGGCAAAGGTGATGTCGGGATGTTTCTCCGATATTTGCTCGTAGGTGGGGGCGAAGGAGCGACACGGGCCGCACCACGGCGCCCAGAAATCCACGATCACGATATCATTGCCAATGACGGTGCTCTCGAAATTGTCCTGAGTAAGGTCAACTGTTGCCATGCTGGTTTCTCCAGAAAAATGATGGGTGCTGAGGAATGGATCAAGCTCCGCCAGCGCAATTCGATAAAATATCATTAAATGCTAATATGATCTACTGTCGCATCAATTCTGCTTTTGAGACTGTTGTCAGGTGAATGCCATGAATACAAATGCTATTCCCGATGCCTTGCTGCTGCTCGCGCCCGGTTGCCCGCATTGTCCGGCGGTACTGGAGAGCTTGAGCGGCCTGCTCAAGGAGGGCGTGATCGGGCGGCTGGAAACGGTCAATGTCACGGTTCACCCGGAGCGTGCGGCTGAACTGGGCGTAAGAACGGTACCCTGGACAAGAGTCGGCCCATTCGAACTGGAGGGGGTGCAGACGCCCGCCGAACTGCGTCGTTGGGCCGAACAGGCCGACAGCCTCGATGGCATGGCGGACTATTTCTTTCAGATGCTGACCAGCGGACGTCGCGCCAGGGTAGAGGAGATGGCGCGGCAGGAGCCGCCACGGTTGCGGGCACTGGTGCGCCTGATGGAAAGGCCGGATACCAGCATGGCGGTGCGCCTGGGGATAGGCGCGGTGCTCGAGGAACTAAGCGGCAGCGGACTTGCCGAAACGATGATTCCCGATTTGGGAGCGCTGACCAGGAATGGCGACGTGCTCACCCGGGCCGATGCCTGCCATTTCCTGTCGCTGATCGGTGGCCAGAAAGTCGTGCCATGGTTGCGCGCCTGCCTTGACGACGATAACAAAGAGGTGCGCGAAATCGCCGCCGAGGCACTGGAAGAATTGGAACAGAAATGAGCAAGGCATTTACGCGCGAGAACGACGACGCGGAAGAGGAAGATCTCGAACCGGCGCAGCAGTTGCCGCTGGGGCTGAAGAACTACATCACCCCGACCGGATATCAGCGCCTCAAGGACGAGTTCGATCAGTTGTGGAAAGTGGAACGCCCGGCATTGGTGAAAACCATTACCTGGGCAGCTTCCAATGGCGACCGTTCGGAAAACGGGGATTATATCTACGGCAAGAAGCGGCTGCGCGAGATCGACCGGCGTATCCGCTTCCTCTCCAAACGCCTGGATAACGCCGAGGTGGTCGACCCGGGTGCGCGCGAGGAGTGCGATCAGGTATTCTTTGGCGCCACCGTGACGGTGTGCGGTCAGGATGGCGTGGAGCATACCTACAGCATCGTCGGCGTGGACGAGGCCGATGCCGGACGGGGCCTGATCAGCTGGGTATCACCGCTGGCGCGGGCTTTGGTCAAGGCTCGTGAGGGCGATACGGTGACGTTGCGCACTCCGGGAGGGGTGGAAGAGATTGAAATTCTTGAGGTGCGCTACGTGACGTTGAATACCCATTAAATGACCTTCGGCAAAGCCGGGGGTTTACCTTGTTGAATTAGCGCCAGGAACCTTGGCGCAGCAGGCTGTCGAGGTCTGTCGCGGCCTGAGGACGGCAGATGAGATAGCCTTGGCCAAGGCTGGAGCCGATATCTTGTAAGGCGGCGAACTGCTCCGGGGTTTCAATACCCTCTGCGATGGTTTCGACATTGAGGTTGACGGCGAGCGCTTCTATCGTCCTGACGATGGCCAGGGCCTTTTCATCCTGGCCGATCAGCCTGACGAAAGAAGCGTCGATCTTCAACCGGTCTATGGGCAGATCCTTCAGATATTCGAGCGAGGAATAGCCGGTGCCGAAATCGTCCACTGCCACCGTTACGCCCATTTCCTTGATGGTCTGAAGTTTCTTCATTGCCGCTTCGGTGTTGCCCATCAGCACGCCTTCGGTGATTTCGATCTCCAGTGACTGGGCCGGCATGCCGGTTTCCCGCAAAATACTTTCCACCATGGAGCAGAACGACGGTTCGCGGAACTGGACTGGCGAAACGTTTACCGCCATGCGCAAGGTAATGCCCTGATCATTCCAGGCACTCCATTGCCGGCAGGCCATTCTCAAGATTTGTTCGCCGATCGGGATGATCAGCCGGGTTTCCTCGGCCACCGGGATGAACTCCATCGGCGATACCAGCCCCCGCTCCTTGCTGTTCCAGCGCACCAGCGCTTCCACTGCGATGATCGCGCCGCTACGCAAGTCAGTTTGCGGTTGATAGTGGAGCACGAATTCATCTCTCTCCAGCGCGATTTTCAGCATTTTCTCCAGCGCAAAGAATTCGGAAACCTGCAACGCCTGATCTGCGGAATAGAGCTGAATGTTGTTTTTTCCCTCACCCTTGGCCTTGTACATCGCGGTGTCGGCATGCTTGATCAGATCTTCCGGAGTTTCGCCATCGTAAGGGAAAATAGCGATACCGATACTGCCGCTGACGTAGAAGGTTTGATCGTCGACCTCGAACTGCTTGTCCACCAGCGCCAGGATGCAGGCTGCGGTTTGCGTGGGCTGTTCATCTTCGCCCAATTCCTTCACTACCACGAATTCATCGCCGCCGAAGCGGGAAATGAACAGTGCTTCCCGACTTTGTGGGCATTCGATGCTTAATCGTTTGGCAATTTCCTGGAGCAATTTGTCGCCGAGGGTGTGGCCGAAGGTGTCATTGATGTATTTGAAGCGGTCGAGGTCGAGGAACATCACGGCGAATTTGCTGTTGTCCGAGCTGGCCTTTCGCACCGATTGCTCCAGCGTTTCCATCAGCAGGCGCCGGTTGGGCAGGCTGGTGAGTGGGTCGTAGTTCGCCATGTGCTCTATCCGGCGTTCGTATTCCTTGCGCCGGGTGATGCCGACATTGGTGGCGCGCACGCCGATCTGATTTCCCCGGTCGTCGCGCACCGGGCTGCACAGGTGCTCGATCCAGCGCTCTTCGCCGTTTTTGGTGAGGATGCGGACTTCCAGCGTTTCCGGTTTGCCGCCATCGTTGATGTTGTGCACATGGTTTTTCCAGATGTGCATGTCGTCGGGGTGGATCAGCCGATCCATGAAGCTCGGGGTGGCGTAGAAATCTTCCGGGCTGTAGCCGGTGAGCCGCTGGCATGCGGGCGAGGCATATTCGTATTCACCGTTTACTTTGCGAAAAAAGGTGAACTCCAGGGAGAAATCTGCCATGGCGCGGAACAACTTGCTCTTGGCGGCGAGTTGATCGCGCAGCGAGCGGATTTTCCCCAGCAGCAAGCCAGTGACAATACCTACGGAGAGGGGGCCGAAGAGCATCCTGGGATGGAAATTGAAGCCAACGACAAAGTTGAGTTGGACGGCGAAAATGATGAAAACGATAGCCGTGGTTAGGAAAATCGAGTGCAAATAAACATTTGCCAGGCTGTTTTTCATCAGCTGAAGGTCCCCCGCTTGGTGTTGTTATTTATTATTTATTTTTTCAAATCTACCAGAAAGTTTTCGCAGGGTGTGAAAAATTCATTTAAAACAGGGATCATTTTCATCAATTGGTGCTGTAGCCGTTAAACTGGCCGGACCGAGTTTACACGCAAATTCCTTGACTGTTGCCTACCGGTTCTTAAGCTTTGAACCGGCTGACCGCGCTTTCCAGGGCGCTTGCCAAGTGCTCCAGTTGTTGCGCCTCCCCGGCAATTTCATTCGCTGCCAAGCTGTTTTCCTCAGTCATGCGCGCAATTTTCTCCACATTTTGCGCCACCTGGTTGCTAGCGATGCTCTGTTCGCGCAAGGCAGAAGAAATGTCGCTGACGGCGGAAATCACCTGGTTGGCGCCGTCGCTGATCTGAGTCATCGAGTCGCCGGCGCGATTCGCCATCGCCACCCCTTCGGTAACACGAGCGCTGCCTTCCTGCATGCTCGCCACGGCGTGGTGCGTTCCGCTCTGGATGCTGCCGATCATCGCGGTGATCTCCTCGGTGGAGCGGGCCGTCCGTTCGGCAAGTTTCCTCACTTCGTCCGCCACGACGGCGAAACCACGCCCCTGTTCGCCGGCCCGCGCCGCCTCGATGGCGGCATTGAGCGCCAGCAGGTTGGTCTGGTCGGCAATTTCCTTGATGACCTTGACGATGGTAGAAATCTGTGCGGAGTGTTCGCCCAGTTCCTGGATGAATTGCGAGGATAGTTTTACCGAATCGGCGATCTTGCCCATTTCTGCCGCAGCGCCCCGTACCACCTCGTTGCCCTGGGCGGATAGTTCACCCGACTTGCGAGCAATATTGTTGGTTTCCTGCGAACTTTCCGCGACATGATGCATGCTGGTCGTCACTTCCTCTACCGCTGCCGCCATTGACGCCGTTGCATCGCTTTGGTTCTGCGAACTGATGGCGACATGATGCGAGGACTCCGATAGCTTGCCGGCGGCTTGCATGACGCCGCGCGAGTTTGTAATCACTTGCTGGATGATGGCCTGAAAGCTTTGGATCATCTGGTTGAATGAGTGGCCGATCTGACCGATTTCATCGTTGGCGGTGACGGTTACCCGCCGCGACAGATCGTTGCTGGTCTGGATCTGGTCCATGGCACTTCCCAGATCATTCAGTGATCGGGTTATGCGGCGGATGACCATCATCATGACCCCGCCGATCAGCGCGGTTATCGTCATGATGATGCCAATCAACCAGGTGGCGTGGTTCCAGAATATCCTGTCCACATCGTCGAGGTAGATGCCGGAACCAATCAGCCAATTCCAGCCATCAAACTTCTTGACAAAGGATAGCTTGGTGTAAAGCTCGGTAGTGGTGCCGCCACCCGCCTTGGGTTTGGGCCAGTTATAGGTGACGTAACCCTGGCCAGCCTTGTTGGCGACCTCGGTGAAGGCGGCGAACAGATTTTTCTTGCCGTCAGTCTTCTCGATGGGGCCGTCAAGCCCGCTCTGCATGCTCGTGGCACAGTTGAATTTTTCGGCATCGGCCACCTTGCCGTCCAACGCAGGCACCGTCGGATGCATCAGCACTTTCGGTATCGGAGTGGTGAAATCATTGAGCCAGAAATATTCCTTCTGCTCGTAGCGCAAGGCCTTGATTGCCTTCATTGCCGCTTCTTTCGCCGCATCCTCGGAGAGTGCACCTTTCTGCTGCAAGTCGTAATAATGGCCGAGAATGCTGTGGGCGCTCTCAACCAGATGGCGGGTCTTGATCTTGCGATCCTCGAGCAGGGTGGATTTTTCAGACTGCAAAGCAAAAACCGCGATCAGCACCATACCCGTCAAGGCGGCGACCATGATCAACAACAAACGGACTTTGATACTAATATTTGTTGCGGTGGAATTGCTCATCTGCGGTCACTCCCTCATCGATATTTTTGTGTGCAGGATCATATAATTATTTGCCTGATTTGGGAATGGCGAGACTCTGTTCTATGCCTGTTCGATTCAGGTATCAGCATGCCGAAAATTACAGCGCAGGGTTCAGAACCACCGTCGGAGATTATTACAGTCCAGTAATTATCCGCTCATGGCTCGCGCTGAATTGCATATTAAATAAACATAACACTATGTTATTAATGATATTTTATTGTTTTATTCTTTTCTGGCACGGGTCATGCTTGTTAGCGACTGGCAGGGACAGTACGGTAGTGGATTGGAAGGTGCCGTGATCGTGTCTGACCCTAATTACCTAGTATGCCGTGACTTTAACTAAAGGAGAAAAAAATGAAAAAGTTACTTTTTGTAGCCATACAGGCGGCGTTGATTTCCGCCCCTGCCATGGCGGGTGTGAGTTTCGTCAACGGTGGGTTTGAAAACGGCGACCTGGCTGGCTGGAATACTTCCAGTGATGGCGGTTCCGCTGTCTATTCTGCGGCGATTGCCGGACAAACTACGCGGCCTTCCTCCAGTAATGGCGGGCTCTCTTCTCAGATCGTCACCCCCGGTGCCGATGCCCGTACCGGCATCAACAAGACCTACGGTGGCTCCTATGGCGTGCAAGTTGGCGACCAAACAGCCTGGGGCTATGGCGGCGGCGGCACGATTTACAACCGTATCCAGCAGACCGCTACGGCAACCGCCGAAGCCACTGGAGGTCCCGGCTTCCTGTATTTCGCCTGGGCAGCGGTGGAAGAAATTTCCGGCCACAGCACCACTAGCACCCCGTTCTTCTCGGTGAGCGTGATAGACAACACCACAGCCTCAACCATCTACAACGTGGCGCATTATGAGAATGACCTGGGTGCATGGACGACTGTGGGCGGCTGGAAATACAGCACCAATGCCAACCCCAGCGATCCTACCGGCTGGAACGTGGTCGGGCTGGACCTCGCCGCATTGGGCGTAAGCGTGGGCGATAGCCTGACGCTGGAAGCTATCGCGCGCGATTGCACGCCGAGTGCGCATGCCATGTATGTGTACCTGGATGGTTTTGGCGGCAGGCCCCCGGTCGTTGGTGGTGTGCCAGAGCCCGTAAGTCTGGCTCTGATGGGGCTCGGTATGGTCAGCATGGGCGTGATACGTCGCCGCAAGGTGACCTGATCGATCTGGCTATTGACTACAAAAAACGGCGATCTCAGGATTGCCGTTTTTTTTGTTTTACCTGCTCTGGGCTCATCAACTGCGGCACCCCAAATTGATATGCGCTTGAGTGTCGGGAATTATTACAACTGCTCTGAGTAACTGGCATGGCAAGCAGTTATCGACTGTAGCTAAAATGTTTATGGATGGGAGATTGTGGCCCGGTGCGCCGGGTGATCGTGCTTGAACTTGGATTTGTGTCAATGTGGACAGTCTGCGTAATCTCTGGGTTTATTGTCGATCACAAGGTTAAGCCGACCACCGGCTTTAGCCGGTGGCTCGTTCTACCTTGTATGACGGTCTAAATGCGACTACATTTAAACAGCGAGGCTGCCATATAGAGGTGTCGAAAAAACTTACACCTGTTGAAATAGGGAGAAGAGTCTGGAATGAATCATATGCCTAATCGGCTGATTATCTGGACGATATGAGGCCATGTGAAGAAGTGGCACGAAGTTTGCCTATGTAATCAATAATTCAGTGCAATATATTTTCAATATCATTACTCGTGGGCAAACATGGCAAAGTATGCGGCGTTAGGGAGTGACATCATCAAGGGGAGTGCGTCATGACCACACAAGAACATCCAAATGGCAAGATGGCGGAACAAGGCCTGCCACAGGATGCCACCTCTCCATCGCGGTCTGTTGATGAATCGCGCAGGCGTTTTGGCAAATCGGGTTTGGCGGCATCGGGGGTGATTCTTACCCTCGCCAGCCAGCCGGTGCTGGGGCAGTGGGCCTGTCAGTCGCCATCCGGCTTCCAGTCGGGCAATGTCAGCGCGCATGGTGACCTCCCGCTATGTAACGGCCTCACCCCAGGCTATTGGCAGGCCCCGAGCAAACCGTGGCCAAGCCCGTGCATGCAAGGAACGTGCAGCAACACAAAAAATCCCTCGTCGAATGAGCCTGTGGATTGGACGGAAGGAACCCCTTTCAGCGGCACCTTCAGTTGCGGCACGTATGGCGCTATCTACAAGAGCGCTTGTCTGCCCGTCAAGAAAGGCCCCTGCAAGCCGACTAGCCCGCTTTCGTTTATGCAAATACTTTTGCTGAGCGGCAAGAACGATAGTTACCAGTTGGGTGCACATATCGTCGCAGCGTTCCTGAATGCGCACGCGGGCTTGACGATGGGCGTGCTGACAGCACAGGCCGTGAAAGACATGTTCAACGAATGGGCTGAGAAAGGCTATTATGAGCCGAGCGCAGGCGTTCAGTGGTCTGGCGCAGATATCGTGTTCTACCTGAAATCCACGATGAAATAATCATAAACTCTTGAACCGATTCCCTGCACAAAGACGCTAGCGGCCAGTCAACCAGTATTGTAAGATTCAAAATGCTTTCAAACCCGAAGTGGCAAGTATCTGCCGAGAACAAACTTCTTTTCCGTTCCTGGGGTGACGAGTTTGTCGTCTACAATGGCGCTACGGGGGACACTCATCTGCTCGGCCTGGTTGCGGCACAGGTGATGCTTAAATTGCAGCAATCGCCAACGGATGCTGTAAGCCTGGCCGAATGGGTTGCACCATTGCAGCAAATCGAGCCGGATGATGAGTTCGTGCTTTTTATTGAACAAATTCTTACCGATTTCGATGGCCTTGGCATGATCGAACATACCCGACTTTGAATGTTTCTGCTTTAACACCCTCAGAGCTCAGGTCCCGGCTCAAAATAGCGGGGATATTTCTTCAGACTGGCGCCTTTATCATCCACGTGCAAACCTCGATCCGCAGCGTCGCGGAGGGTCTCGGTCGGCTCTATGCGGACTACCCGCTGGTCGAAGATGCCGGCTTTGCTGATTTTCACATTCGCCTTTCCTCACCGGGAAACATGCGGCGCTGGTTTCGGCCCCAGGTTCTGTTTTCTTGCGATGGGCGAATTCCCTTCAAGCCCCTGCCGCTGGATCAGGCCTTCCCGATGCTCGAATGGGGAATGAACTGGTGCGTATCGGGGCATATGCATCAATATCTCATCCTGCACGCGGCGGTCATGGAAAAACAGGGGGGGGCCTTGGTCATGCCGGCTCCGCCCGGCTCCGGGAAAAGCACCTTGTGCGCCGCTCTGGTAAATCGTAAGTGGCGGCTACTCTCCGATGAACTCGCCCTGATTAACAAATCTGGCAACGCACTTGTTCCGTTGTGCCGGCCCGTGAGCCTCAAGAACGAATCCATACATGTGATCCGGACATTTGAGCCGGACGCGGTATTTGGCCGCGAAGTGCGCGACACGATGAAAGGCACGGTCGCCCACATGAAGCCGCCCGCCGGGAGCGTCGCGCAAAGCCACGTAACCGCCAAGCCTGCCTGGATTGTTTTTCCCAAGTACCAGGCCGGAGCGCCGACGCACCTGGAGCCGCTACCCAAGGCCCGTGCATTCATGCGCATGGTGGAGAACGCATTCAACTACAGCCTGCTTGGCCCCCAGGGCTTTCAGATGATGGCGAACCTGATCGACGCGTGCGATTGTTATGAATTCACCTACAGCAATCTCGATGAGGCTGTCGCTGCCTTTGCCGACCTGGAGCTTCCCGTTCCATGAAGGCCGCACACAATTTGGTGGCACAAGTGCTGCGGAAACCGGAAGCGGTGGCATCGCTCGGCCTCGTCGAGTGGGATCTGCTGATACGCCAGGCAAGGAAAGCCGATTTACTGGCACGCATCTACGCCATGCTAGACGAGCAAGGCCTGCTCGACAGTATTCCAGCCAAGCCCCGCGCACACCTGGAATCGGCCAATACGGTGGTCAAGCGACATGCGCAAGCGATCCGGTGGGAAGTTCATTGCCTTGCCAAGGCGCTGGCAGCCATTGGCCTTCCGGTCATTCTGCTCAAAGGCGCGGCCTACCTCATGGCTGACCTGCCACCGGCGAGAGGACGAATATTTTCAGATGTGGATATTCTCGTCCCCAAAGCCCGGCTCAAGCAGGCTGAAGCCGCCCTGCGCCTCCATGGCTGGGCGAGTAGCCATCACGACGCCTACGATCAGCGTTATTACCGGATATGGATGCACGAACTGCCGCCTATGCAGCACCTTAAGCGTCAAAGCGTGCTGGACGTGCACCACAATATCCTGCCTGAAACTGCGCGCGTTCATCCGGATCCCGGGAAATTAATTGAAGCTGCAGTGCCGGTTGGGGGAAATCAGTCCGTCAAGGTGCTTGCGCCGGTAGATATGGTGCTGCATAGCGCCACCCATTTGTTCCATGAAGGTGAACTGGAACATGGCTTGCGCGACCTTGTCGACCTGGACAGCCTGCTGCGGCATTTCGGTGATTCGCCGTCATTCTGGTCGGTGCTGGTGAGCCGAGCGCAGGAACAGGAACTCACCCGCCCGCTTTTTTATGCGCTGCGTTACGCCAACCTGGTGCTGGGTACGCCCTTGCCCGAATCTGCCACTATCAACCAGAGGCCACGTGGGTTATTGGTTGCGCTTATGGACGCACTTTACGGTCGAGCACTTGCCCCCGCCCACCCGAGTTGCTCCGATTGGTTGACAGGCCCTGCCCGCTGGCTGCTCTATGTGCGTGCCCATTGGCTGCGCATGCCGCCATGGCGGCTCGTTCATCACCTCTTCCACAAAGCATTTTTGTCGTCCAAGAATTTGTAATGGCCAATCTGGCGAGGCTCTGAGCGGGTTTGGGGCTCGTAAATGAATAATATGAACTTATGCTGCAACCCTTCGGGCTTACGAGCCCTTAGTGCTGTAGCTGCCCATACAGCCGGCTGTAAAGTCCGTCACCCCTGATCAGCTCCTCGTGCACGCCTTCCTCAATGATGTGGCCATCGTCGAAAACGTAGGCCCGGTCAGCCTGTTTCACTGCGCTCAGGCGATGGGCGATGATCAGGGTGGTGCGGTTTTTCAGGAACTCGCGCAGGGCGTCATGCAGTTTTGCTTCGGTTTCGGCGTCGAGCGCCGAGGTGGCCTCGTCGAGTATCACCACTTGCGGGTCGGAGAGCACCATGCGCGCTATCGCCAGGCGCTGGCGCTGACCGCCGGAGAGGCGCACGCCCTGGCGACCGACGATAGTGTCGAGTTCTTTCGGCAGCTCGCGCACGGTTTCGGCTAATTGTGCCACTTCCAGCGCCTGCCACAATTGTTCGTCGGTCAGTTCGCGGCCCAGGGTCAGGTTCATGCGCACCGTGTCGTTGAACAGCGCCGGATGTTGCAGCACGGTAGCGACATGGCTGCGCACCACTTCCATGCCGATTTCGGTCATCGGCACGCCATCGAAATTCACCGTGCCGGAAGTGGGCGGATACAGACCCAGGATCACCTGCACCAGGGTAGATTTGCCGCCGCCGGAAGCGCCTACCAGCGCCACTTTTTCGCCCGGCCTGATTTTCAGGCTGACGCCGTTCAATACCGGCGTTTCGCCGTAGCTGAAACAGACGTTCTCCACTTCGACGCCGACGGTATGCTTGCCGGCGAAGGGATCTTTCAGGTGCGGGTAATAAGGTTCTTCCTTCAGTTCGAGCAGGCGGTTGATGCGCCCCAGAGCCGCCTTGGCGGCGTAGAAGGCGTACTGGATGCCAAGAATTTCCTGCACCGGCCCCATCATGTACCAGAGGTAGCCGAACACCGCCATCATCTGGCCGATGCTGAGATTGGAGTACACCACCATCAGCATGCTGATGGCGCGGAATACGTCGAAGCCGAACAGAAATACCATGAACGACATCCGCCCGGCCGCATCGCTTTTCCAGGAGAAAGCCGCAGCATGGGTGCGGATGCCGCGCGCCTTGTCGATCACCTGGGCAATGTAGTGCTTTTCGCGGTTGATGGCGCGGATTTGCTGGATGGCGTCCAGGGTTTCGGTGAGCGCTTGCTGGAACAGCTCAAAGGCGCTGTTTTCGCGCTTCTTCAAGTCTTTCACGCGTTTGCCCAGCACCGTGGTGAAATAGATGACCGCCGGATTAAGCAGGAGGATGAACAGCGCCAGTTGCCAGTGCATCCACAGCAGGATGATGGCGGTGCCGATGATGGACAGCAGCGCCACCAGGAATTTGGACACCGAAGCGCCGATGAAATTGTCCACCGCGTCGAGGTCCTTGACGAAGTGGGAGGCGACTGCACCGCTACCCAGCGTTTCGTACTCCGACATGGCGATGCGGCTCAAACGCAGCAGCATCTGCTCGCGCATGCGGAACACCACATCCTTGGCGATCAGAGTGAAGCTGCGGCCCTGCCATACGCCCAGGATCAGCGCTGTAAGCCTCAGCACCAGCGTCAGCGCCAGCACCGCGCCGATGTACAGCACCGGCCCGTGCCAATCGGTGGGGAACTGGCCGTTCAGCCACGCCACCATTCGACCAGGCTGGTGCAGCAGCACTTCATCCACCAGCAGCGGCATCAGGAGCGGGATCGGCACGCTCGCCACCGCCGCCAGGATGGCGACAATGTGGGCGCTGATCAGATCCTTTTTATGCTCGCGGACGATGCCGAGGATGGAGGACCAGGTGTAGGAGGCGGGATGTTGGTTGGACATTTGCGATATGTAAACCTGAAAACAGCATTTCACCGCGGAGGACACAGAGGACGCAGAGGAAAAACAGGAAACAGGGATTTATGACGAATTTCCCCTCGGGTGGTACGAGATAATGACGCGAAGTTTTTGCATTCCTCCGTGTCCCCCGCGTCCTCTGCGGTTCAACAGCCTTTTGTTGGATTACGGCAGCAGCTTCACGTCCTCGATCACCACATTCTCCAGCGGTACGTCCGAGGGCATTGGGTCGCGCGGCCCGGTGCGCACCTTGGAAATCTTCATGACCACATCCTGCCCTTTTACCACCTTGCCGAACACCGCGTAGCCCCATCCATCTGCCTTTGGAACGACCTTTGGAACGGTATGATCGAGGAAGGCATTGTCCTTCACGTTGATGAAGAATTGCGCCTTGGCGGAATGCGGATCATTGGTGCGCGCCATTGCGATGGTGTAAGTCTCGTTTTTCAGCCCGTTGGTGGCCTCGTTCCGGATCGGAAAGAAGGTTTCCTTCTCATGCAGACTGGTATCGAAACCGCCGCCCTGGATCATGAAATTATCGATCACGCGGTGGAATACCGTGCCCTTGTAGAAGCCGCCCTTGACGTATTTGAGAAAGTTTTCGACCGTCTTCGGCGACTTGTCCGGGTAAAGTTCTAGCGTGAAGCTGCCAAGATTGGTTTTCATCTCGACCATGGGATTGGCGGCGTAAACATTCAGGCTGAGCAGCAGCCCGCAAACGAGGGTAGCCAGGCGTAGTTTCATTGATTTTCTCTCCAAAATTGATTGAACAAAAGTTTAAGGTTTAAGGCGGTAGAAGCGATTATTCAGGGTCAGGCCCTTCAGCCCGTCGAAACGGCTTCCCACCGCGTCGCCGAGTTTGGTCAGGCGTTCGTCTGGGTGGGGGTGGGTCTTGAACAGCAGCGCTACGCTGCCGCTTTCGCCCGTAGCGGAGTGGCCGATCTCCTGCAGCACTTCGGGCAGGCCGAAGGCGTCGTAGCCGGCGCGCGCGGCCAGCACCACGGCGATGCGGTCGGCCTCGAATTCGGCGTTCTTGTCGAGTGAGCGCGAGACGATTTCCGCGCCGCTGCCGATCAGGTTGCGGATTTTTTCGTCGCCCCCCGCCTGTTTCCCCAGCAGCTTGCCGCCCAGATCGACCAGCTGACTTTGCTGCAAAATTTTCAGGTGGTGCTTGCGGATGACGTGGCCGATTTCATGGGCCAGCACGCCCGCCAGTTCAGCTTCGTTGTCGAGCAGTCGGTACAGCCCAAGAGTGACAAAGATATAGCCGCCGGGCGCGGCGAAGGCATTGACGTCTTTCGATTCGATTACGCCGAAGTGCCAGGCGAGATCGGGCCGTTCGCTCTGGCTGGCGACCCAGCGTCCGACGTTGTTGACGTATTTCTGCAGCGGCTTGTCCTTCACCAGCGGGGCGGCGCCGAGCAGGTTGCCGGCGATCTCGCGGCCAATGGCGGTTTCTTCCTCTTCGGAATAGCCGCCCAGGCCTGCTGTCTTACCCGGTTTCTGCAGTGCCTCCGCCGCATTTCTCAGTTCCTGGTTGAGGTCGAAGCCGTGAGCCGTGCCAAGGTACAGCAGCAATCCCAGCCCGGTCAGCCATCCAGATATTGCGCGGTTCATGGCTGTTCTCCCTGAGCAGGGTCGGGCAGGTAATCCAGCTTGCGCGCCGACAGCTTGCCTTTGGCCGCGAATTTTTTCGCCTCCGCCCGGCTGGTGAGGCTGGATTCCGCCAGCTTCAGTTCAGACTCGTTGAATTTGGCGGCTTTGAGCTCTTCCTCGTTGAGGCCGCGGATGCCGGTGGTGGCGACCACCCGTCCGGTTCCGGCTCTTCCTGAAGCGAGACCGGCCAATCCGGCGACTTCGCTGCCAGCCGAGGCCTTGCGCGCCTCGCCGCGGCGGATGCTGAGCATACGAACCCAGCCGCTGCCCCGGGCGCTTTTCACCTGGAACCAGCCGCCGTCTTTCTTCAGGATTTCCACCTTGTCGCCAGTGGCCAGTTTTCCGACGGTTTTGGCGTCGCGGAAGGGTTCTGCTTTGAGTTCGTCTGCCTTCACCACGGCGCCGCTCTCGCCCGCGTGGGCGACCGGCGCGGCCAGCAACAGTGCGGCCAGTACAATGTGAAGATAACATGTCGTGTGCATCATGATTCCTCTTTTTTCGCCTCTTTCCAGCGTAGCAGCGTTTCTGCGAAAAGTGTGCGCCAGCTGTCGTGCGCTTCCTCTCCGCCGGTAATCAGCCCTTCGTGGACGAACCATTCCACATCATTATCCTTAGTTGCAGTGTGCTTCCGCAAGATAGGTTCGATCGCCTGTGCAATCGCATTGATGTCGCGGACGATGCGCAGCCGGCTTTCCTCGTCGTCTGCCGGGTGCAGCCAGGAAATCGCCAGGGTGTCCTCGAACAGGTTCCAGATGCCTTTTTGCCGGCCATTGAGTATTTCCACGCTCTTCGTTGCGCTACCGGTTTTTTCCAGTTGCCTGAGGATTTTCGTGCGCGCACCTTCGCTTAAGCTACTGGCTTGCCCACTCAGGCGGATCAGCATCAGCACGCCATGCAACTCGCCGCCGTGTTCCTGCGAAGTCCGCACTGTGCTTTTCTCCAGCGCCCTGCCGGTGGCGAAGGCGTACAGCCGGGCGAGAGTGAAGTAGGCCAGGCCGAGGGTGACCGGGCCGGTCAGGTTGATGTAGGTGGTGGTGAAGTTGATGCTGGCGTAAGAGATGGCCAGAAGGATGAACTGCGAAGCGCCGAACAGCCGGTCGAACTTGTCCTGCCCGATGTTGCGGTAAAAACCCCAGGCGGTCGCCCACACGATGGCAAGCGTCAGCAGCAGGTAGGCGATGCGGGCATCGGGAAAGCGCAGGTAGTCGCCGTGCTTGAAATTGTCGATGGCGGTGGCGAGGATTTCCACGCCGGGATGCATCCGGCTGAGCGGCGTCGGCTTGATGTCGAACAGGCTGGGTGCGGTCGAACCGATGATCACGATCTTGCCGGTGAATTCATCCGGCGGGCGCTTTTTGTTCTTGCTGGTCAGGTCGGCAAAGACGTCGCTGAAACTTACCGAGCGGTAGGTGAAGGGCGGGCCACGCCAGTTGAGCAGCACCCGCTGCGCCTCGGGCTGGGGAAACTTCAGCTGCTGGGCGATGCGCAGCGGCAGCGAGGGGATCTGCCAGCCGTAGTCGTCGCGGTAAACCGGGTATTGGCGGGCGATGCCGTCGGCGTCGGAATAAATGTTGTGCAGCCCGAGCCGGCCACCCTCCAGCGCCGCCTTGAAGTGCGGCAGCACCATCGCCACCGTGGCATCTCGCTGCGCAGCGCTGCCCAGCGCAACCACGCCCGGGATCATGGCCGGTTTGATCTGGCTCAGGGCATCATCAGCCGGATCGAGCCGCAGCATCGGGAAAAAAGTGTTGTCGGTGGCGGCAATCGCAGCGTCGAAATAGGCGTCGCTGTCCGGGTTGTACACGTCCGGGTCGCTGAACAGGATGTCGAACACGATGGCTTTGGGCTGCTGTTTCTCGATCTGCTCGACAAACTCGCCCAGCACCTGCCGCGGCCACGGCCAGCGCCCGTATTCCTTCGCCATCGCGGCCAGGCTAGCCTCGTTGATGTCGATGATGACGATGTCCGGGTCGGGCTTGGGCACCACGACACGGTAGCGCACCATCATGTCGAACGCCGTCTGCTTCATGTCGGTGGCGAGGTGCAGAAACAGCGTGTCGGTCGTGATCAGGAGAGTGAATATTCCGGCCAGATAGAGATAGAAGCCGCGCTGCCACTTTTTTGCCAGCAAGGCCGAAAGGCGGATTTGGGCACCTCTCAACCGGTGTGAAAGGGAGTTGATCAGATTCATGTCACGCGGAGCTAATCAGGAATCATCATTATGCCCTATGTGGTGTCCGATTGAATCGGAACCCAATGGTCCGCAACGTGCCCATTCCGGATGGTTGAGATTTATTGTCAACCGTCCTGAATACTCTGAAAGTGGACGATGAAATGCAACAAAGTGACTGGCTTTTGGTGGCATTTTCTTGATATTCGCGCGTATAGAATATGTGGTGCACATTTATTTTGTAATTCTTAAGCGCTTGACAGAAATGGGCCAAGAGGCGGAATATGACAACTAGGTTGTAGTGGAATTCAGCAATTGGCAGTTAGCATCATGACAAATAAATGCCGTCGCTTACAAACCGAAAATTATTGCTACCAGAGGAAACCGGCCAATCAGGATTCCTCGACTACCAAAACTGGAGAAAAGCGTGAACAGTCTTAAAAATGTAGTTTGTGCATTCGGAATTTGTCTGATGTTACCTGTTGCATCTCAGGCGTCTGTTATCACGTTTAATTTTACCGGAGGGCTTGTCGTTGCGAATTCACTCGGTGACATTGCCATAAACAATGGTTCACCAGTTACGCCCATAGCAGCGAGTTTGACCTACGACACTATCACGGGCATCGGTAGTAGCGGTCTATCTATTACGATGAGCGATCCCTTCTTGGGTATGCCCGCAACGCTTCATGATATAAGCATGGCTCGTCAGGCTGGTAGCAATCTGATTACGGGACAAGTGCTGGTGGATTGGGCCGGCACCACTAATATGCCGTTACATATCGAATGGGATGCAACGGGCCTTTTTAACGCAATTAATTATGGCCTACAGACAGGTGACGTAATTAGTGGCACCAACCTGTACCATGATGCCAACGCTAATGGCGTGTTTGATTCAGGTGAGTTCATGGCTAACGTGTTTAGCGCCACACCCTATTCCGATACTCTGCAGCTTCAAGATGGCTATTACGGACCTCTTGCACTACAGGGATATGCTCCAATGGCCGCAACATCCGGAAGCCTTGGGTTTGGTAGCGAAGCACCATTTCCTGGTTTTCGGGGATACCTAGATATAGGCAGTGGTAACAGCATGCATGTAGTTTCTGTGTCATCTGTTCCAGTACCCGCCGCTGCATGGCTGCTAGGCTCTGGTCTGCTGGGCTTGATCGGTATGGCACGGCGTAAAGCAGCTTAATAGTCTTACTTGCTCACAATAACAGCGGCCTTCGGGTCGCTGTTATTGTTTGTGGGTTCAGTTCTTGAACGTCCGCATACTGAAATGCCGGCCGGCAGCAATGGGTCGGACTCAAAAGTCGCAACAAGCTCAGGGGCCAAGTCTAGATCGTTGTGTTAGCCCAGAAACGCTTCCTTCGAAGTCAGATACTCGATTTCCTCTGGCGTGTTTTTCCGCCCGAGTATGCTGTTGCGGTGAGGAAAACGGCCGTATTTCCGGATCAGTTCCCGATGGTGTTGCGCAAAACGCAGGTTGCTTTCGAGTTTAGCCGCTTCGAACAGCCTGACTGAAAGATCCTGGTCGTCAAGGTTCTCGCTGTGCATCAACGGCATGTACAGAAAGGCCAGGCGCTTTGCCGGCAAGCACTGGTCGTAGCCTTTGTCGATAGCGTACTTAACGATTTCGGCCGCCTGTTGTTCGGTGCTGAAGCTCTCCGCCTTGCCGCGAAACATGTTCAGCGGCAATTGGTCGAGTACGATGACCAAGGCCAGGCAGCCCTCGGGCGTTTCTTTCCACCCGTCGAGTTCCCCTGCGGCAGCTTTGCGCCATAGCGGTTCGAATTTGCTGCGTATTTCGTCATCCAGCGCCGGCGTGGATGCAAACCAGCGGCTTTGCATCTCTTTCGAGTACCAGAAGTCGAGAATATTTTGGGGAGTTATCTGTGCTGACATTTTTCCTGCCTGTGAGCAAAAAACGCATGCTGATTGAAGCTAACAAAAAAACGGCGATTCACCGCAGGGGACGCGGAGGCCGCTGAGGAAAACCAAAAGTAGGCGCCTCTAGGCGGCAAGGTATTGCCAAGTAATGCTAAGTCACCTAATTCAGTAAGTACGTTTTTTGCGTCAAGCATTTGAACCCCTCTGTGTCCTCCGCGTCCTCTGCGGTTTAATGGCTTTTTCTAGCTTTAACGCGTTTATTCCTTTCATGGCAGGCGGCCGGTTGCTAACATGTCTGCATGATCCGGATTACTTCACAACTCGCCATCGACGAGAACGAAATCGAACTGCAGTTCATCCGTGCCTCCGGGCCGGGCGGGCAGAACGTCAACAAGGTTTCGACTGCGGTGCAGCTGCGCTTTGACGTGGCCCATTCTCCTTCGCTACCCGAGGATGTGCGGGCCCGTCTGATGAAGCTGGCGGGCAGCCGCCTGACCAACGAGGGCGAGTTGCTGATCGAGGCCAAACGCCATCGTACCCAGGATCGCAACCGGCAGGATGCAATCGCTCGTCTGGTGGAACTGATCCGTCATGCCACCGAGAAGCCCAAACCGCGCATTGCCACCAAGCCGACCAAGGCGTCGAAAAAACGCCGGCTGGAAACCAAGCGGCAGCGTAGCGAGACCAAGCAGGCGAGGGGAAAGGTCGCGGATTAGTGGTCAGTCAATTTGAACCTGATGGATATCAAATTTCGTCATTCCGGGCTTGATCCGGAATCCAGCAGCACACTTCTGGATTCCGGCTTGCGCCGGAATGACGGGATTACTACTAGCCTTTTACAGGCACCCCCCAGTCGCCTTCGAAGAAATGCACGCCCAGCGGTGTTCTGGCGCGGGCAGCCAGCTCCAGTTCTTTCAGTTCGTCGTTGAGCACTTCCGGCTCGCCCTGGTAACCCACCGCGATCATCGCCATCAGGGCGAATTCAGCGGGAATGTTGAAGGTGCTGCGCGTTTTTTCCACGTCAAAGCCGCCCATCTGGTGTGCCATCAAACCCGAAGCTACCGCCTGCAGGCATAAATTCTCTGCGGCGGCGCCGGTGTCGTACTGGCCCCAGCGGTTGGGGCTACCATCTCTGCGGAACAGGCTGTTGGCGGTGGTCAGCATCAGCACCGGGGCGTTTTTCACCCAGTTCTGGTTCCATTCTCCCAGGCAGTCGAAAGCCTTCTGCCAGGCGACCGGATCGCTGTTCCTGTCCCACACGATGAAGCGCCACGGCTCGTCGCCGTAGCAGGAGGGCGCCCAGCGCGCGGCTTCAAGCAGGGCGACGATCTGCTCCCGGCTGACCGGTTTGCTTGCATCGAAGGCGCGGCAGCTCCAGCGCTTGGCGATGATGTCGTGAACGTCAACCTGGGTTGAGGCGGTTTTTGTCTGCATTTCTGTTCCTTGATATTTTTAAGAGAAAAACGGATAGTCGGTATAGCCTTTTTCGTCACCGCCGTAGAAGGTGTTCGGGTCGGGCTGGTTAAGTGCGGCATTCCTGGCGAAGCGTTCCGGCAGATCCGGGTTGGCGATGAACAATGCGCCAAAGGCCACCAGGTTGGCATAGCCCGTGGTCAGGGCTTCTTCGGCGAGCGCCTTGTCGTAGCCGCCGTTGGCGATGTAGGTGCCCTTGAAGCAGCGCCGGAAGGGCGTGAAGTCGAATTCCTGCGGGGCATGTTTGGTTTCGCCAATGGTGCCTTCCATGCCGTGCAGGTAAGCCAGGCCGAAGGGGCTCAGCGCCGTCGCCACGTACTCGAAAGTTTTTTGCGGATTGGAATCGTGCATGTCGTTGAACGGGTTGAGCGGGGACAGCCGCACACCGACGCGGTTCGCCCCCCATACATCGGCGACTGCCCGGGTGACTTCAAGCAGCAGGCGGCAGCGGTTTTCCAGCGAGCCGCCGTAGGCGTCGCTGCGCTGGTTGGAGCCGTCGCGCAGGAACTGGTCGAGCAGGTAGCCATTCGCCGCATGGATTTCGACGCCGTCGAAGCCCGCCTCCAGCGCGTTCAGTGCCGCCTTGCGGTAGTCCTCGACGATGCCGGGCAACTCGGATGTTTCCAGGGCGCGCGGCGTGACGAAGGGCTGCAATCCCCGGTAGGTGAAAGCCTGTCCATCTGGCTTGATGGCGGAGGGCGCGACCGGCAGCGTTCCTGTGTCCAGCAGCGAGGGGTGGGAAATCCGACCGCAGTGCCACAGTTGCAGAAAGATGCGCCCGCCGCGGCCATGCACCGCGTCGGTTACCAGCTTCCAGCCGGCGATCTGTTCGGTGCTGTGGATGCCGGGCGTGGCCGGATAACCGACGGCGGCAGCCGAAATCTGCGAACCTTCGGTGATGATCAGGCCGGCCGAGGCGCGCTGGCGGTAATATTCCACGCTCATCGGCTGGGGTACATTGCCGGCGCCAGCCCGGTTCCGGGTCAGCGGGGCCATGACAACGCGGTTGGCCAGGGTGTAGGGTCCCATTTGCAGCGGCGTGAAAAGATGGGCGGTCATGTGGTTTCCTTTTGGTAGGGTCAGGCCAGATCGAACAGCAAAATTTCTGCCGAACTATTAGATTCTAGACGAATTTTGCTTTCACTCTCGATGCGCGCGCCGTCACCCGCCTCCAGCGCATCGTCGTTGAGACTGGCTGCGCCGCGTGCTACGTGCAGGTAGGCGCGTCGGCCTGGAGGCAGGGCATGCTCGACCGGGTGTTCGGGATCGATCAGGCCGGCATAAAGTTTTACATCCTGGTGGATGGTCACCGAACCATCGCTGCCATCGGGCGAGGCGACCAGGCGCAGCTTGCCGAGCTTTTCGGCATCGTCAAAAAACTTCTGCTCGTAGCTCGGCGTGATGCCGCCGTGATCCGGCATGATCCAGATTTGCAGCAGATGTACCTCCTCGCTGGGCGAGGCATTGAACTCGCTGTGGCGGATGCCGGTACCCGCGCTCATGCGTTGCACCTCGCCGGGGCGGATCACGGTGCCGTTGCCCATGCTGTCCTTGTGTTCCAGCGCGCCAGACAAGACATAAGTCACGATCTCCATATCGCGGTGGGGGTGGGTCGGGAAGCCGGCGCCCGGCGCTACCCGGTCATCGTTGATGACGCGCAGGCTGGAGTAGCCCATCTGCTCTGGGTCGTAGTAGTTGGCGAAGGAGAAGGTATGCCAGGTGTTCAGCCAGCCGTGGTCGGCGTGGCCGCGTTCATGGGCTTTGCGGATAGTGATCATGGTCGCCTCCGGTTATCCAGAAAAGGTTATTTGCCACAGAGAACACAGAGGTCACAGAGATGGCGCGGGTTTTGGCGTGATGTGCTTTTCTTTCATTGGATGGGCTGGGGAAAGTGATCAACGCGTTGTTTTACCTCTGTGTTCTCTGCGGCAAATATTTTATAGGGTTATTGTTTGTTATCATCTAACTGGGAACGATACCCATGATTTTCAAGATGCCAGAAGATAAACCCCCTATCCCTTACCGCGGTCGTTTCGCGCCTTCGCCGACCGGTCCGCTGCATTTCGGCTCGCTGGTGGCGGCGGTCGGCAGTTTTCTCGAAGCACGCAGCCGCGGTGGCGAGTGGCTGGTGCGGATGGAGGACCTCGATCTGCCCCGCACGGTGCACGGTGCGGCGGACGACATCCTGCGCACGCTCGACGCCTTCGGACTGCACTGGGATGGGGAGGTGATGGTCCAGAGCGCCCGCAATGAGGCTTATCGCGCCGCACTGGCTGAACTGGAGCGGCTTGGCGCAGTCTACCCCTGCGCCTGCACCCGCAAGGAGATTGCCGATTCCGCCATCAGCGGCATCGATGGCCCGGTTTACCCCGGCATGTGCCGCGCCGGCTTGCCGGAAGGTCGTTCGGGCCGGGCCATGAGAGTGCGTACTGACTTGAACCCCGTCGGCTTCGACGATGTGCTGCAGGGGCGTATCAGCCAGATTCTGGAAACGGAGGTGGGTGATTTCGTCGTCCGCCGTGCCGACGGCCTGTTTGCCTACCAGTTGGCGGTGGTGGTGGACGATACCGAGCAAGCGATTACTCACGTCGTGCGCGGTGCCGACCTGCTCGATTCCACTCCGCGCCAGATATACCTGCAAAAATTATTGAGCCTGCCTGCTCCGGCTTACCTGCACCTGCCGGTGGCAGTCAATGAACGTGGCGAAAAGCTCAGCAAGCAGACTCTGGCGCCGGCGGTAGGCAGGATCAAACCGGTGGCGCAATTGTGCGCAGTGCTGGCGTTTCTAAACCAGGCCCCACCGGAGGAACTGAAAGACGCTGACCTGGATGATTTCTGGAAGTGGGCGATTGCTCACTGGCGGGCTGACAGACTGCCGGCGGTTCGGTCCATGCCGCTATCCGGGGTAAAGGCGCTTGGGTAACCGCAGTGGTTTAAAAGGAAAAGTGATTGAGTGGGTAAGGAGAACAGACTAGCCTCGATATAGCATGGCGGAATCGAGGGATTCCCGGATGCCATTCCATTCGGGCTATTTTTCTACCGCCTATATCCATTACGCTCGCGTTCTGAACGTTCGAGCCAGGCTTTTTGCTTCGCTAAATCATATTCCGCTTGGCGGCGCTGCTGCTCTACCTCGCGCTGCTCCTTGTAAAGTCGCTGCTCTTCCTCTGTTTTCTTGCGGCGCTCGGCATTTTCTTCCTGTTGACGTAACTGATCGAAGTAATATTTGTCTTGTTGCCGCTCTTGTTGCAGCGCTCGGCGTTCCGAGGCTGTTTGATTTTGAGCCATATTTTGCTGCGTGAAGCCGAGCCGGGTCTGTTCTGCTAACGTCTGTTGCTCAAGCCGTTCTTTTTCGAGCGCCTGTTGTTCGCGGATGAGCTGGGTAGCGCGTTCAACTTTCAGTCGTTCAATTTCGCGGCTGTGATCCAGGTAGTACCAGCCTCCTCCCAGTATCAGAACCCCGATCAGCCCGATTACTTTTAAATCAAGACCACGATTTTCTTCAACGAAAATTACTTGTGGTTCGGCTTTTTCGGCGAGCGATTCGTCATATTGTTTGCGCTGCACGGGATTGCTGAGGATATCGTAAGCATCTTTGTAGAATTTGCTGTAATCCGTGGCATCAATAGAAGAGGCCTCCGACTGGAGACGTGCTGTCTGTTTCGCATAGGCTTCCTTGATTTCCTCGTTCGACGCATCTCGCGGTACCCTCAACAGGTCATATAGCGTTTTTTTCATGCTGCCGTTCCCCAAAATATTTTGGTTTGTTTTTTTTAGTGAGACGCTTTGTCTGACTACGTGATGGAATTCGATTGAATTACAATAATAACATACGAATCATGGCTCTCTGTCTGGCGTGCCGGCTCCGTTTGCCATTAAGGTAATAACAGCGTAAACACCGCCCCGCCCAAACTGCCGCCGTTACTAAGCGCTATGCGGCCGGTTTGGTTCTTGTTGGTATGAAGCCGGGCGCAGACCGAGGAGAAGTACAGGCCAAGGCCGGTTTTTCCGCCGGAGAGGTCGAGGTTTTTCATGCTCCCGCCGTTTTCCAGGATTTCCTGCGGAAAGCCGTCGCCGTCGTCTTCCACGCGGATCGTCAGGAAGCCATTTTTGGCGCAGGCACTGAGCCGGATTTCCGATTTGGCGCAACGGAGTGCGTTGTGGATGGCGTTGTTGAGCACGCCGGCGGCGAGGTCGCGGTCGAAGAACCAGCACAGCCCGGTTTCGACGTCGCTGCGGATGGCGATGGATCGGGCGCCGAGCAGCGGTTTGGTTTCGGCGACGACTTCTTCGATCAGCTCTTCAACCGGGCGGTAGGCGATGTCGATCGCGTACGGACCCTGTGCGAAGCGGAACAGGGAAAGCATCTGGATCAGCTTGTCGTTGATCAGCTGGCCGTTGTATTTCAGCAAGGCCAGCTTGGACTGGTTTTCGTCGTTGATCCCGGAGCGGGTGCAGCTGTTGTTCAGGGTCTCATCGAGAGAGTTGAGGAGCAGGAACAGGAGGTTCTTGAGGTCGTGGATTTGCGCCGCAAACAGGGTGGTGAAATCGATGGCATCAAGTTCGCCAATAGCATCCATCGGGCCATTTTCCCCCGCAGAGGTCATGTCTGGAGCCCGTGATTTTTTGCAATTCCCTTGTATAGATCCGCAAGCGCCAGATATTTCTGGTTGTCTGGGTCCTGGCTCTTTACGGTGGCCAGATATTCTTTTGCCGATTTTCCCAATTCATCGTCCCAGCCATGTGTTTGCATATAGGCCAGAATCGCATGGACGGCGTTGAGCACGATGACCGTGTTTCCCTGGTATTTAGCTACTGCCTGCATCAATAATTCCACGGAGCCTCTCAGGTCGCCAGCCTGAGCCATACGGACCGCCTGGTTGTTGAGGGCGACCACTTCGCGCGAGGAATTAGCGATGATTTCCTTGCCCTTGTCGTGCATGCCGATTTTTCTGAACATGTTTTCGGCATGGAGGTGAATTTTCTTGTCGGCATGATTGTTCTGGATGAAGTCCGCGACGATCTTCTGGCCGGTTTCCTCGTCCCCGAGCTGGAAGCAGGAACGGGCGATGTCCAGGGATGCGCCGCCCTGCTTGTTGTCGCAGGCTTCGAAGTGCTCCAGTGCTTGCTTCAGCGCTTCTTTGGCCGCTTCCGTGTCGCCGGATTTCTGGTAAGCCAGGCTGTCCATGACGGCGCCATGCAACAGGGATTCGGGCGAGTTTTTGAAGGTTTTGCGCGCATCCTTCATCACCGTCATGGCCTGGCCGCACTTGCCTTGGTCGATGAATACCCGGCTCAGGTTGGCGTAGTCTTCCGGCGAGGTGAGGGCGGAGTTCTTGCCGAATTCGAGCACCGCCTCGTAGGAGTCTTGCGCGGTTTCAAGGTCGTCGTTGCGGTAGGCGATTTCACCGAGCGTTTTGCGCCGCTCCAGCATGCGCGGCGACTTTTCTGCGGCCGCCATCAGCGTGCGTTGCGCCGCCTGTTCATCGCCGGCGGCGGAATAGGATTTTGCCAGCCAGTCGTAGGCTTCCATGTAATTCGGGGTGTTTTCCGTGACCTGCTTGAAGGTTTCCGCAGCAGCACCGAAATTGTTCTGGTGGTACATGGACTTGGCGAGGCCCATGCGCGCCCAGGGAATCTCTCTGATCGCTAGGATTTGCTCGTAAAGTTGACCGGCAATAGCGTAATCGCCCAGTAACAGGGAGATTTCGGCTTTAAGCCGCATCAGGTCGATCTTGTACTGGTTGGGAGAATTCAGCAGTTCGTCGCAGACCTGAATCGCGCGGCGGTACTCCTGGGTGTCCATGAGGGCGAAGACGGGAGAGAAATAGGTTTTTTTTCGTGCCAGGTGCTCCAGGCGCAGGCGCAGGACCTCGCCGGCGAAGGGCTTGATCAGGTAATCGTCGGGCGCCAGCTCGGCTGCGCTGACGACCTTTTCATAGCTGCGCTCGGCGGTCACCATCATGAAAATGGTGGTGTTCTTTACCAGCTTGCGGCGTTTGGCTTCCTCCAGCAGTTGCTGGCCATCCTTGCCTCCGCCCAGATCATAATCGCACAGGATGATGTCGTAAGCGCGCTGTTCCATGCGGTTGATGGCCTCGATGCCATTCCCCGCCATGTCGATGCGCGTGCCGCCCAGCGTGCTGATGGTGTTGCGCAGGGAAGAGCGCATGCTGGCGACGTCGTCAACAACGAGAAAGGTTTTTTCCTGAAAATTGATGGGGGCACTCTCCGTGCGGGAAGTCTTGGCTAGGAAATTTTCCGCGTTCATGGCTTGATTTGGAGTCTTTGCGGCCTTATTTACACAATTGGGAAATCTTACCACGCAGCATGGATAACACAAGGAGCCGTATCGGCTTGCCTGCGGTCTCAAGCCCGTTATAATTCATATTCGGGATATATTACTCAAGACACTATCAGGAGCGCCACATGCCCTATTTCGTTTATAAAATCACCCCCCCCTTCAAGCAGTTGGAGAAGATCGATTCTTTTCCCAATTTCAAGGAGGCCGGCACGTTTGCCAAATCAGTGCGCACAGGCATGACGGCGACCGATACTTATACCGTCAAGGTGATTTTTGCCGAGAACGAACTGCAAGCCGAAGACCTGCTGAATCAGGTGCGTGAGCCTGAACCGATGACCGGCGAGGATTACTGAGAGACTGGGAGGGTCAGTCATCGTGGACGAGCGTGCTTTTCAGGATGCTTACCGGGCGACCAACCCGCTCGCCTGTCCGTTCGAAAAGGCGATCCTGATTTGCCGGTGTGGATGCCGCGAAGCCCGGCGCGTCAATATTGCCGAACGCGACACCGTGAACTGCCTTGACGTCCAGGCGCAGGGGGATTGCTCATTACTGGTCGGGATGCTGCGGCACAACGCGGCGTTCACCCTCAAGCTGACTCATCCCGATGCGGTGCTGCCCCACGCCAAGTATGTGAAAGTGCAATGCGGTGGATTGTTAGGGCTGCAGGCCGCGCTACGACCGGAACACGGCGGGGAGACGCGGGTGGAGGATGTTCGCGGCCTGGTGCTGGAAGCGCAGGAGCGGTACGGCGGCCTGCAGGATCTTCCTTACAGCGAAATTGTCAGAGGCATTGCGGGATTCGAGTTCAGGCGCAGGCCTGTACCGAAATAAACACTACCAGCAGGTGCCGCCTTCCTGATAGACGGACATGATGGACTTGAGTTCCTGCAGCACGGCCTGGCGCTCGCCCTCGTCGAGTTCCTGCACTTCTGTCATGAGGTCGCCCCGTTCCAGGGCGAGAATAACCAGAGAGACTTCTTTGCAGCCTTTCTGGCACAGAACTTCGATGCAATGGGCGATTCTGGATTGATCCATTTTTAAGGCGTTGGGGTCAAAGCTGTAGAGTGACACGATTTTAATGCAAATGCGTTTTTGCCACGAGGAATAATTTGAAACAATCTGACAGCCTGCAACGGTTTATGTTCGAGCACGCCGCAGTACGCGGAGAGATCATACATCTGGAGGCAACCTGGAAGGCCGTGATGGATCGGCGAGATTACCCGCTGGCGTTGCGCACTGTGCTCGGCGAGATGATGGCGGCTGCGGCGCTGCTTTCCGCGACGCTTAAATTTTCGGGTTCGCTGATCATGCAAATTCAGGGCGGCGGGCCGGTCAGGCTGCTGGTCGTGGAATGCGGCGCCGACCTGACGATGCGGGCCATGGCGCATTGGGATGGCGATCTGGCTGACGATGCGGACCTGTCAGGATTGGTTGGTGAAGGACGGTTCGTGATCACCATCGATCCGAAAAAGGGACGGCAGACCTATCAGGGCATAGTTGACCTGGAAGGAGGCAGTGTGGCGGCTGTGCTGGAGAACTACATGCAGCGTTCCGCGCAGCTCGATACGCGGATCTGGCTCGCTGCCGACGGCCACGGCGCGGGGGGGCTGCTGCTGCAGAAAATGCCCGACAGCCCCGAGGCCGATACCGATGCCTGGAACCGCGCCACGCATCTTGGAGCTACCGTTAAGCGAAGGGAACTGCTCGACTTGCCGGCGCGCGAGATCATTCATCGCCTGTTCCATGAAGAAGACATCCGCCTGTTCGACAGTTCACCCGTGCATTTCGGCTGCACCTGCTCGCGCGATCGGGTTGCCAATACTTTGCGTATGCTGGGTCACGACGAGGTCCGCTCCCTGCTGGATGAAACCGGCTACATCGAGGCCGATTGCGAATTCTGCAACCAGCATTACGTGTTTGATGCCGTGGATACGGCGCAGATTTTCGTCAGCGATATTGTCGACCCGGTTGGCCCAACCCGGCATTGACATGACCACTGCCCGGAAAGCCATTATTCTTGGCGCGGCAGGGCGCGACTTCCACAATTTCAATGTCTTTTTTCGCGACCATGCCGGTTACGAGGTGGTCGCTTTTACCGCCACCCAGATTCCCTACATCGAGCATCGCACCTACCCCGCAACCCTGGCGGGGCCGAGCTATCCTTCTGGCATCCCGATTTTTCCGGAAAGCGAACTGCCCGACCTGATCCGCCGTTTCGGCGTGCAGGACGTGTTCTTCGCCTACAGCGATGTGCGCCACGAGCAGGTGATGCACCTCGCTGCGCTGGCCTTCTCCTGCGGCGCCTCGTTTCACCTGCTCGGGCCGAACGACACCATGCTCCAGGCCGGCAAGCCGGTGATTGCGGTGGTTGCAGCCCGCACCGGCGCGGGCAAGAGCACGGTCACGCGCTATCTGCGTGCGGCGTTTGCCAGGGCTGGCCGGAAGGCGGTGGCGGTGCGTCATCCGATGCCCTATGGTCGCTTCGATAAGGAGGTCGAGCGCTACGCCACGACGGAGGACGTGCTTCGCTCCGGCATCACCGTCGAGGAAATGGAGGAATACCAGCAGCATGTCGACGAGGGCGGCGTGGTGTTTGCCGGCGTGGATTACGGCCAAGTGCTGGCGCGCGTCGAGGCCGAAGCGGATATCATCCTGTGGGATGGCGGCAACAACGACATGGCCTTCTACCGTCCCGACCTCACCATTGCTGTGCTCGACCCTTTGCGACCGGGAGAGGAAGCGGGCTATTTCCCGGGTGAGGCCAATGTCCGTGCGGCGGACATCATCGTCATCAACAAAGTCAATGTAGCGGCCGAGTCCGATGTCGAGCGTGCCAGGTCGGCGGCTCAGGCGCTCAACCCCGTCGCGCCGGTGGTGTTGATGGCTTCGCAAGCGACGCTGGATAGGCCGGAATTGGTGCGCGGCAAGAATGTGCTGGTAGTTGAGGACGGCCCATCGGTGACGCACGGCGGCCTGCCCGAGGCAGTGGGAGCCTGGGCGGCGCGCCGCCTTGGTGCGAATCTGGTAGACCCGCGCCCCTACGCTGTCGGCTCGCTGCGCGAGGTGTATGAAAAATTCCCGCATTTGGGTTCGGTGTTGCCTGCCCTGGGTTACAGCGGCGGGCAACTGGAGGAACTACGCCTGTCCATCGAGCAGGTGCCATGCGATGCGGTAGTGCTGGGTACACCGGCCAATCTGGCCGCCGTGGTGGGGATAATCAAACCGGTGGCGCGGGTCAGGTTCGTGGCCGAAGATATTTCGCCACCCACGTTGCAGGCACTGGTCCTGGAGCGTATCAAGGCGAGCGGCGGCGCAGCCTGAAGATTGTGATGAACGAAGACAGCACTAAATTACGCATCGATAAATGGCTGTGGGCTGCGCGGTTTTTCAAGACGCGCTCGCTGGCGGCAGAGGCAGTCGAAGGCGGCAAGGCGCATCTCAACGGGGTGCGCGTCAAGCCGGCGAAAGCCGTCAGCATCGGCGACACGCTCGAAATCAGGATAGGCCCGTTCCAGTACATCGTTGTTATCTGCGGACTTTCTCCGCGTCGCGGCCCGGCCAGCGAGGCCGTGAAGCTGTATCAGGAAACCGTGGAAAGCCGCTCTGCGCGCGAGTCTCTGGCGGCGCAATTGAAGGCGGAGGCCATCCATGGCGAAGTACGTCAAGGCCGCCCCACCAAGCGCGACCGACGCCACATCGTGCGTTTTACCGGCGGCTAGAGCCGGGAAACGTCGGGGCTCAATGCGGCGAACGAATCGCCCGGCCGGTAGGAAAATCTAATCTGAATGCGGTCGCCCGCCTGGACGGACAGCGGGTTTTTCAGCGGCAGGATCAGATACTGGTTGATCCAGTCGATGGTGCGTTGTTCCGCAACCTGGATGGCGAGGATGTTCTTGGTGATGAAACGCAGCGCATTCATCCGGCCGGCAGTGTGGGTGGTGATTACGTCATCCCAGGCGCAGGACTCGGGCAGCGCCTCGTCGTAACACAGGCTTTGGTAGATGGTGGGCTCCCCCAGTTCACGGGTGTCCGGCTGGATCGCGGCCGGATGCTGGAACAGAATAGTCGGGGCGTAATATCCTGAGAAGTCGAAACGTTGCTCTATCGGCTGCACCGCCTGAATCATCGCTTCCGGCACGAAAACCGGCAGGGGGGCGCCGAACTTTCGAAGGTACCGTTCCTTGAATGAGGCGATCATCGAAATTTGCTTTTCCCGCAGCATGGCGACGTGGATCATTTCGCAAATGACGACATCGACAGGCTCAGGGGGGAGATAGTCGAAAGCATCTGCTTCCACCACTTCGATCCGTTCGGAATAGGGGTTGAGCGGCAGGATTCGCCGCGCCTCCCTGACCAGTTCCGGGTTTTTTTCCACGCACCAGACCTTGGCGGCATTCCTGGCGGCAAAGAACGATAGTACGCCGGTTCCTCCGCCCAGATCCAGAACGCGTGCGCCGGGTTTCACCGCATGCTCGATTGCCGCCTTGAAGCCCGTCATGCGCGCGCTATCGTTCAACATATTGTAGTGGTAATGCAGGGGAATAAACTGGCCGATCTCCAGCTGGTCTTGTGGCAGGTCCATGACGGATGAATTCTTTTTTGTGGAATAAGCGCATAGTGCCGTCAGGCGGCGGTATTTGCAACCATGCATGATCGTTCTGCCATGATAAAGGAAGGTATGTCAGCCTTCCTTTATGAAGAGTTATGCTGGCTGATTAAAATGACCAGATGGATGTCACCATGCTCCAGGCGATCAGGGTGAGATACATCATCGCCGCCCATGCCACCATGCCGCCGGTGATCATCATGTAACGGAATAAACCCCCTTCGCCTTTTTCATCGAGCTTGAGGATTGCTGGAGTCGCATGGTAGAGGATCAATGCGGAGGCGAGCAGGGCCAATGCACCAATGGTCATGTCGATCATGAAGTTCGGGACAAATAAAATGAGCGGCGCCAGCCACAATGGCGTGGGCGCTATGGCCGCCAGCATGAAGGCGTCGTGGTATTTTACTCTGGGGATCTCTACCGGCGTGCTCATGGACGGCGGTTCTGCCGGATATTCCAGCAGTTTTTGCTGGCTGTGCATCACTTTCAATTCGGCGTTGGCCATAAATTCGATGGCTCCCGCCATCAGGAAAACACCTGCCAGTTCGGTGACGAAGAATACCCCGCCGAGGGTTTGCAGTTGGCTGACGGTCAGGGCCAGTGCCGGCAACAGATTGTCGCGGTAGGCCGTTCCCATGTAATAAAGCATCAGAGGGGGGATGAGAGACATCGGCAGCACATAGAAAAAGAATATCGCGGATACCGGTATGTGGCTGCGGGCTACAGAGTCCCACCCGTGAATGTGAGGGAAATGAAGTGTTTTCATGATGGCACCTCCAATGGTCAGTCAAATTTGGTCGGTTTAGGGTAATCATTCCATTATAGTAAAAATTGCAGAGTAAATTTGTCGGGTTTGCGAACGGCGCGGTGATGCGGATTTGACGTGGTTTCTGCTATTTGGCGGTAACGATGCGGTTGAAGAAAAACACACCGCAATGCAAAGAATTAGGCGCACGATGGCCGGGAAAGTTTCATCGGAACCAGGCAGGAATGTATGGATCACAGAGAGTGCCTATACTGGGGTGTAAAGAGGCGGATTGGGATGATGACCACGCATAATGACTATCGGATAGATCCCGTATGCGGAGCGGAGGTGCCTGCCCACCAGAATGAGATGGTCTATCTGGGAATTCATTATGCGTTCTGTTCGCAACAATGCCGGGAGCGCTTTGCCGCACACCCCCATCTGTATGTGGGCTTGCCAGGACGCAAGGCGCCGAAACAGGAGGGAAGGGAAGTGCTGAAACGCCGTCGCTTGCATCTGGACCCCGCGCTTTCATCCGGACAGGCCATGCTCCTGCGCGACGCGCTGGCCACCTTGGCGGGTGTGAAGAAGGTTTTTGCTGAGGGCGACAAGGTGGAGATTACCTACGACCTGTTGCAGGTAACGGCCGAACAGATCGAGGCGAAAATCACCGAGATCTGTCTTTGTCTGGGGGATAGCTGGCTGGAACGGATTCGCTACGCATTCGTTCATTATCAGGAAGAATGCGAGGTTGGAAACCTGGAAGTTCAAGAGCCGCATGTTTATGGCGGTGGGTAATTTGGCCTACTGATTTGGGGGGTGTCATTATGCAAAAGCTGACAATTTGGGGGTGCGGGACCGCCATTTTGGGGATGGCCGCCATTGGTCTCGGGCAAGCATGGGGGGCCGAGCTTCAGGCAATCGACTGGGCCGCCGTTCCAGAAAGCGAAATCGACCTGTTCTATCCGGGGCAGTCCTCCGAGGAGTGGCTGAAAAGTCCCGCTCACAAAACCGGCGCAGTGGGGCTGAGGAAGGATAAAAATTGTCTGGTCTGCCATGCCGGCGACGAGGCGGAGATTGGAAAAGCGATCGCTAGCGGTGAAAAGCTCGAGCCCAGGCCGATCCCCGGCAAGCCCGGCTTTCTCCGTCTGACTCTCCAGGCCGCCTACGACGCTGAATACCTGTACCTGAAGGCGAACTGGCCGGCGAAGAAACCGGGGATCTTCCACGAGTACGCTATTTACCGGGATGGCAAATGGGAGGAGCCCTATGGCTCTCACCGCAGCAACGAGTTGGTCAGGTCGGGCGAGACCCCACCGTCCTATGAAGACCGTTTTTCCATCATGATCGGCGACGACCGGAACGTCCCGTCCTTCGCCAGCGAAGGGTGCTGGGCGACGTGCCACAACGACATGCGCTTCATGCCGAACGAGGCCCGTAAAGAAGAGGTGCAAGCCCACCCCATCCTCGGCAAGGAGGGCATGAAGAAAAGCGACATCCGCAAATATATCGCCGAGAGCCGCGCCGCCATGAGCGAAACCGGCGGCTGGGACAAGATCAGGTCCAGGGAGGAAATCGCGGCGTTGAAGGACAAGGGGGTGTTCCTGGATTTGTGGCAGTGGCGTGCTAATCGGTCGAATCCGTTGAGCATGGCGGATGACGGCTATGTGCTGGAATACCGCAACCTCGACGGAGGCAAAGCGATGTTCGCTGACAATTGGGACAAGGAAAAACACCGGCCCAGGTTCATGTTCGACCCGGCCAGGAACAACGGCAGCGCCGCCCTGGCGCCGAAGGATTTTCAGAACCCCAGGCTGAATGTGCTGAGAGACGCCGATGCCGTCCCTTACGATCCGAACTACAAATGGCAGGAGGGAGATTTATTGTTTATGTTCACCCTGGTGACCAAGCCGGAGGGCAGCGCGGCTGATAACAGCCAGGCCGCCGGTACCCACGCCGGGGGCGCATGGACCGTCCTGTGGAAACGCAGGCTGGATACCGGCCATCCGAAGGACGACCTTGCCCTGGTGCCGGGCCGGACGTATACCGTCGGCCTGGCGGTGCACGATGACAATACCACGGCACGCTGGCACTACGTGAGCTTTCCCCTGGCGCTGAGCCTGGGCGGGAAGGAAGGGCAGATCAATGCAGTGCGGCTGAAATGAGCGCGCGCCCTGCAAGGCCAAGCGTCTAGAAAATTTCCCGCGTTTCCAGAAATTTGATCTCGGGAAACCGTTCCTGCGTCAGGTTCAAATTAACCCGGTTCGGCGCCAGGTAGACATAATCGTCGGCGCCATCCAGCGCGACGTTGAAGCCGTGCTTGTCGGCGAGCTTCTTCAGATCGGCTTCCGGGCCGCGCAGCCAGCGCGCGGTGGCGACATCGTAAGGCTCGAACAGCACGTCAACCCCGTATTCGAATTGCAGGCGGTGCGCCACTACGTCGAACTGGAGCATGCCGACTGCGCCCAGGATCAGGTCGTTGCTGGCGATGGGCCGGAACAGCTGGGTTGCGCCTTCTTCCGCCAGTTGATGCAAGCCCTTCTGCAACTGCTTCATCTTCAGCGGGTTCCTGATCCGGGCGCGGCGGAAGATTTCCGGGGCGAAGGAAGGTATCCCGGTGAATTTCAGGTCTTCGCCCTCGCTGAAGGTGTCGCCCAGTTTGATCGTGCCGTGGTTGGGGATGCCGATGATGTCGCCGGCATAGGCCTCGTCGGTGGTCGTACGGTCCTGCGCCATGAAGGTGATGGCGTTGCCCACGGTGACCTGCTTGCCGATGCTGACCTGCTTGAGTTTCATGCCGCGGTCGAAGCGCCCGGAGCAGATGCGGATGAAGGCGATGCGGTCGCGGTGCTTGGGGTCCATGTTGGCCTGGATCTTGAATACGAAGCCGCTGAATTTGGCTTCGTCGGGTTCCACCGCGCGGCTTTGCGCCGGGCGCGCCAGGGGTGCGGGGGAAAGCTCGACGATGGCGTCGAGCAAGGACTGTACGCCGAAGTTGTTCATTGCCGAGCCGAAGAATACCGGCGTCTGCTTGCCGGCGAGGTAGGCCTCGCGGTCGAAAGTGTGGGAGGCGCCACGCACCAGTTCGATGTCGATGCGCAGTTCGTCGGCCTGGTCGCCGATCAACTCGTCCAGGCGCGGATTATCGATGCCCTGGATGATTTCCGAGGTGCCCTTCTCGGCGTTCGGGTCGAACACCGAAACGACATCGTTGTAGAGGTGGTAGGTGCCGCGAAAGCGCTTGCCCATGCCGATCGGCCAGGTCATCGGGGCGCACTGGATTTGCAGCACCGACTCGATTTCGTCGAGCAGGTCGATAGGCTCTTTGCCTTCGCGGTCGAGCTTGTTGATGAAGGTGAGGATGGGCGTGTCGCGCAGGCGGCAGACGTTGAGCAGCTTGATGGTCTGGGCCTCGACGCCGTTCACCGAGTCGATCACCATCACCGCTGAATCCACCGCCGTCAGGGTGCGGTAGGTGTCCTCGGAAAAATCCTCGTGGCCGGGGGTGTCGAGCAGGTTGACGATGCACTCGCGGTAAGGGAACTGCATCACCGACGAGGTTACCGAAATGCCACGTTGCTTCTCCAGTTCCATCCAGTCCGACACCGCGTGGCGGTCGGACTTGCGCGCCCGCACCGCGCCCGCCATCTGGATCGCACCGCCGAACCAGAGCATTTTCTCGGTCAGCGTGGTTTTGCCGGCATCGGGATGGGAAATGATGGCGAAGGTGCGGCGGCGGCGGATTTCTTCTTGCAGGGTCATGGCAACGGATTGTTTAATCAGGTAAAAGAGGCGGCATTATAGCGGGTTAATGTCTTGATAGACAGCTTGACAAGCGTTATATTGGGCCTGCGATTTCCTATTGAGGATGGCATTATGCGTTTTGTGCCCAGCTTGCCACCGATTCCAGCGCCGGTCGAAGGAGAAGAGCCCGCACCCGTGCGCACTGTCCGGCCTGTAAAGCCAGTGGAGCCGCGCACGCGTGTCCCCCGGGTGATTCAACATTTCGGGCCAAAAGCTGAAGTCGGGGAAAGGGGCCGTGGTCCCAAGGCGGTGCGACTGGAAGAACGCACTACAAGCGATCGTCGTGAATTGTGCCGTCGCCTGCAGCGTGGGCAGCCTTTTCTGGATACCCGTAGCGCCATGGAGAGGCGGAAGCACGCGCGGCGCGACAACGATATCGTCACCGCATTGGATGAAGAAGATTAAACCGGCTTATTCACGGATCTTCAAAATCGCCGTGCCGATTTCATAGCTGCGACCAGAGTCCAGTTTGACGCAGCGCCGGACCTGGACCAGTGCGCGCAGCGGCTTGATGGTCGAGCCTTGGGGCGGCAGTACGTGGATGTCGAGCAACTGGCCAAAGCGCGGGACATAGTCGGAAAGCAGTGAAACGCCATCGACGCTCAGATCCTTGGTGGTCCCATAAACGGTCTCGCCGCTTTCCGTAACCCGGATTTTCACCTGGCAGTTGATGGGGATGCGCCGCGCATTGCGCATCTCCCCTTTATGTTGCCTTCGCCCGCCCGACAGCAGCCGGAGTTTGGCGGGTTGGCCTTCCTGTGCGGCCGATTGTTCAGCCGCGAAAAACGCCTTGGCTTGTGGCATAAAACTCCTCCATGGTTGATTTTATTTGTTATTTCCTGACCACAATATATGGGTAGGAGAGTTAAATTTATATCAACATATGGTATTAGAGTCTAAAACAAAAAAATCCATCCGGCAATATGCCGAAGTGATTTTTTTTGCAGTCAGGGGATTTGTTACTTGGTGCGGCGGATCGCTCGTGGGCGATCCAGCGTGTGCTGGGTGCGGGCCGACCCTTTGCCGGTTTCGGGACGACGGGTGTTGGCAGGCGTGCGGCCCGTTCCCACGGGCTGCCAGGCCGGCACCAGGTGCTTCTTGCTGGCGCCGATCAGGTCGGCGCGGCCCATCTGCTTGAGCGCCTCGCGCAACAGCGGCCAGTTCTCGGGATCGTGATAGCGCAAAAAGGCCTTGTGCAGCCGCCTTGCCCTGGCGCTTTTCGGGATCGCCACTTCTTCGCTATTGCGGCTGACCTTGCGTAGCGGGTTCCTGCCGGTGTGATACATGGTGGAGGCCATTGCCATCGGCGTGGGGGTGAAGTTTTGCACCTGGTCCAGGCGGAAACTGTTGGCCTTGAGCCACAGCGCCAGTTCCAGCATGTCCTCGTCGGTGGTGCCGGGGTGGGCGGAGATGAAGTAGGGGATCAGGTATTGTTCCTTGCCGGCTTCCTTGGAAAACTTCTCGAACAGTTCCTTGAACTTGTAATAGGCCCCCATGCCCGGCTTCATCATCTTCGACAATGGCCCTTCGGCGATGTGCTCCGGCGCGATCTTGAGATAGCCGCCGACATGGTGGCTGACCAGTTCCCTGACATATTCCGGCGATTTCACTGCGAGATCGTAGCGCACGCCCGAGCCGATCAGGATTTTCTTGATGCCGGGTAGCGTTCGCGCCTTGCGGTATAGCTGGATCAGCGGGCCGTGGTCGGTGCCCATGTTCTCGCAGATGTCCGGAAAAACGCAGGAAAGGCGGCGGCAGGAGGACTCGATTTTCGGGTCGCGGCACTTCAGGCGGTACATGTTGGCGGTGGGGCCGCCCAGGTCGGAGATGATGCCGGTGAAGCCCGGCGTCTTGTCGCGGATTTCCTCGACCTCGCGCAGGATGGAGGTTTCCGAGCGGTTCTGGATGATGCGTCCTTCGTGCTCGGTAATCGAGCAGAAGGTGCAGCCGCCGAAGCAGCCACGCATGATGTTGATCGAGAAACGGATCATCTCGTAGGCCGGAATCTTCGCCTCGCCGTAGATCGGGTGCGGGCGGCGGTTGTAGGGCAGGTCGAAGACGCCGTCCATCTCCTCGGTGGTCAGCGGAATCGGCGGCGGATTGATCCACACGTCGCGGTCACTGTGTGCCTGCACCAGCACACGGGCGTTGCCTGGATTAGCTTCGAGATGCAATATGCGGTTGGCGTGAGCGTACAAAACGGGGTCATCCCGCACCTGTTCGAATGAGGGCAGCCGGATTACGCCGTGGGTGCGATCTGGCCTCTTCGGCGGGTGAAACAGCACAACTTGCGTATCACCTTCGGTCGTGCAGGTGGCCGCAGAAGTATCCAAATAAGGATTAACATGCACTGCCACCTTGCCAGGCGTGTCCACCGAGGTCGAGTCAATGACCTGGCGGCCTTCGGGAATGCCCTTGCGCAAGATGGCCGTGCCGCGCAAGTCGGTGATGCTGGCGATGGGTTCGCCCTTAGCCAGGCGATGGGCCAGTTCCACCAGCGCCCGTTCGGCATTGCCGTAGAGCAGGATGTCCGCCTTGGAATCCGGCAGGATGGAGCGGCGCACCTTGTCCGACCAGTAGTCGAAGTGGGCGATGCGGCGCAGCGATGCCTCGATGCCACCGATCACCACCGGCACGTCGGCATAGGCCTCGCGGCAGCGCTGCGAATAGACGATCACCGCCCGGTCGGGGCGCTTGTTGCCTTCGGCGTTGGGGGTGTAGGCATCGTCGGAGCGGATCTTGCGGTCGGCGGTGTAGCGGTTGACCATCGAATCCATGTTGCCGGCAGTAACACCATAAAACAGATTGGGCTTGCCCAGAGACTTGAAGGCGGCTGGGCTGTGCCAGTCGGGCTGGCTGATGATGCCGACGCGGAAGCCCTGCGCCTCCAGCAGCCGACCGATCAGCGCCATGCCGAAGCTGGGGTGGTCGATGTAGGCGTCACCGGTGACCAGGATGATGTCGCAGCTATCCCAGCCGAGCTGATCCATCTCGGCGCGCGACATCGGCAGCACGGGGGCTGTGCCGAAGCGCTTGGCCCAGTATTTGCGGTGGGAAAAAATGTTGCGGGCGGTTTCCATGGGGAGCCTATTCTACGCGATAGGCTATCGACACGCGAACCGGCGGAATGTTCCGCGGACTGCTTTCCTTAATCGTAGCGCAGGAAATTTTCCGCCACAGTGTTCTGGCCGTAACGGCTGATCAGGGTTTCGATTTCTTCCTGCAGGGTTTCGTCTTCGTCCGGGTCGATGATGCCATCCCCGACCAGGCGCGCGACCAGTCCATGCAGCATGGCATCCCGCACCATGTCCAGGGTCGGCGGGGCGCTGGCGCCGGTGTCCATCAATGCCGACATGATGCGAGTCAGGCTTTCGCTGGCCTTGACGGTGATGAAATCGATGGCGGGGGCGTCGTCCCCGAATTGCTCGATCAGGTCGTCGATTTCCTCGATGAGTGAACGGTTCTGGTCGAAATGCAGGTGATCGGTTTGGTACTGTTCGCCATCCGTCGTTCTGGAGATGATTTCCCGAACCGAGCCGAGAGTAGACCCTTCGTCAGCGTCCGGGTCGTTGACGGCAGCTTCCAGTATTTGCGACAGTTCATCGCTCACGCTGCTGGCGATATCGATAAACGGCTTCATATCCACCCCTTAAAACAGTCCCACCTGATTTGATTGTAGGACAAACCCGGGTATGGCGATGAAGCCAGTGGCAGAGAATTTATCCTAAAAATCTCATTTGAACCACGGAGAACACGGAGAGCACAAAGAAAAACAATATATTATGGAATTTATTGGCATCACCCAGCAGGTGATACACAAAACATGCATAACACTTTGATATAACACCGTATTCTCCGTGATCTCCGTGGTTAACTGCTTTTTCTGGGTTTATATTGTGGCTGTTTCCGCCCAGCGGAAACCCAGTTTTTCCACTTCCGACTTGAGGTAATTCATCCCTTCGATAACTCGGGGTCGCGACCCCCGCAAGCCGAACTCGACCTTGCGTTCGTTTTCTTCTCCGATGTGGGGCAGGCTGGAAAAGCGCAGCTCGGGGTAGCGCCGGACGAAGTCGTTCATCAGGTCGAGCAGGGGGCTTTCCATGGCGTCCAGCACGGTGATCACGGCTTCGGTTTCCGGAGCCTGGTTGCGAATCTCCGGGTAGAGCGTGTCCAGCACCCAGTCCATCATCGGCCACGCCATCTGCGGAAAGCCGGGCAGAAAGTGGTGGTGGCCAAGGGAGAACCCCGGGATGCGGTTGAACGGATTGGGGATGATGCGGCTGCCTTGCGGCAGGTCGGCCATCAGGATGCGGCGGGGATAGGCTTCCGCGCCGAAGCGCGCCTCGATTTCCGCTACCGCTTCGGGGTGGCGGTAAAGCGGCACGCCGGCAGCCTCGGCTGCGCACTGCCGGGTATGGTCGTCAGGAGTGGCGCCGATGCCGCCGAAGCTGAATACGATGTCGTCCAGCGGCAGGGTCTGGCGCAGGGTTGCAATAATCAGTGCGGGATCGTCGCCGATGATGCGGCACCATTTGAGTTCCAGTCCGCGCTGCGCCAGCGTTTCGATTACATGCCGGAAGTGCCGGTCCTGGCGCTTGCCGCTGAGCAGTTCGTCACCGATGATGATCGCACCGAAATTCATTTGGAGCCTCTTACGTTCTAAAACAGAATGTTAACCACGGGGCACACGGGGTGCACTGGGAAGAGCAAGGGCTTGGGAGCATCAAATTACTCACCCGGCTGCTTGGGCAGAACTATGTGACAAGTTGATTTTACCCCGTGATCCCCGTGGTTAACTGATTTTCATGCTTACTCGCAGGCAAACAGCACGGTCAGGGGTGAGGTCGCGTCACCTTCGGTATCGTGGCCCAGGCTGATGGAACCGGTGCCGGAGAGCGGGAACTCTTCCCGATGGACGAAGGATTTCCGGCCATCCCCGGTGAAGACGTAAGTGCCGTTGGTGCTCTGGTCGATGAGGATGAACTTGTCGCCACGGTGTTCGATCTGCGCGTGCTGGCGTGATGCAAGGGTGTTGCTGACGACGAGATCATTGTCTTTGTCGCGCCCAAGCATCGCAGAAGGTTTCTGTTCGTTGATCACCAAACTTGTCCCGCTGTGGCGCAGTACCAGGCAACCGGAGCAGGGCCCGGCTTTGAAGGCGGTGCCCTGCATCAGCGTCAGATCACCCACTTCCTGCCAGATGATTTCGCAGATATCCATCTCTTCCCGCTTGCCTCTCAGGGGGGCATTGCCGAGCTGGCGCATATCGACTCTGAGTTCTGCAGGCAGGGTGTCGGCGGTTTGCAGGGAGGTGATGATCTGTCCCGCCTTGGCGATTTTTGTCAGGCGAGCGGCGATATTGACCGCATCGCCGAAAATGTCGTTTTCTTCCCGGATGGCCGGGCCGTAGTGCATTCCGATGTGGATGTGCAGCGGCAGTTTTCCGCTGATGAGCTGCATCGCCATTTCCATCTGCATGGCGCGCGCCGCGAGGAAAGCCGCGCTGGCGTCGGGAAAAGCGCACATGATCTCGTCGCCGATGGTCTTGACGATTTCTCCATGGTGCCTGCGCGATAGCGCGGAGAGAACGGACAGGCAGCGCTCGATGCGTTCCAGCGCCTCCTTGTCGCCCAGCGTTTCGTAAAGGCGGGTGCTGCCGCTTACGTCGGCGAACAGGATGGCAAGGCTGACATTTTCGTTCGGCATGAAGGCATTATAACGACAATGCCAGCGCGTTGGCGCATTCGTCGTCTAGCCTAATAAACCTTAAAACCTCATTTCAACTACGGGGAGCACGGGGTTACACGGGGAAATTCAAGACCTTGGGAGGTCTTGCTTATTCACCCATTTGGTGAAATGGATATTTCCATAAACATTTTTCCCCCCAGGGTTCCCCGTGCCCCCCGTGGTTGACTGTTTCTTCTAGGATAAACTATTAGCTGTCAGCTTGTTGTGCGGCTTATGGCCGCCTATTTTTATGCCGCTGACCGCTGACCGCTGACCGCTGACCGCTGACTTTCTAGTGTTCGCCCTTGGTTTTGAGGAGGCCGGCCAGCCGGTTCCCCTGCTTTTGCGGGCCACCCTTGCGGAACAGATCGTGCAGGTAGTGGTTATTGCCTTTTTCCGGGCCCCACAGCGCAGTAAAGTGCTTGATCATGGCCCTGACCTGCGCCTGGACGCAATGCTCATCGTAGTAGGCGCGCAGGTAGCGGATGATCTGCCAGTGCTCGTCGGTCAATTCCAGGCCTTCCTGCGCGGCCAGGGCACGTGCGAAATCCTCTGACCAGTCATCGAGATTCTTGATATAACCTTCCGAATCGGTCTCGATTTCCTTGCCGTTCACAAGTAAATGCCTGCTATGAAGCCCCATGTTATTTTCTCCTTGCAATTAGAGATTGGTCATTCAATGTCATACAAAATCACGCCAACATGCTTCTGCATGGCCGCAATTTTTTCTATAACGTTTCAATGTATGCCGCCAGGTTATCGATATCTTCGTCGGACAGCTCCTTGGCCCACGGTGCCATCAGATTGGTCATGGGGCCCACATGGGCGCCGCTGCGGTACAGCGTGAGCATCGACTTGACATATTTTGCGGTCTTTCCGGCAATAGGCGGCGTGAACTTGCCTCCATGACCGGTGCGGTGGTGGCACAGGCGACAGATGGATTCATACTTGTTCATGCCGGCACGCACCTTGGCGCCGTGGACGGGATCGGCTGCTTCCAGTCGAGCTACTTTGGCCACGTCAGGACCTTTTCGCATTTCCGCATCCCCGCTCTGGATGATTCCCTGCAATGCGAAGTGCACTCCAAAACCTACAGCGACCACCAGCGCAAGCCAGGCGAGACTACGAAACATGCCTGCTCCCTTTCCGGGCTATGGCGCGCCCTTCACTGGCTCTGTGATCAGTCATGGCAATCCCTCAATAGAAGATGGGCGCTGCCACCCGGCTGGGTGGCAGCATGCCCGGACTGAACAGATGCTTACCGAGCGGGCAGTCTGCGCTTGGTACGCACGATCTGGTAGGAGCGCGTCAGGTAACCGATAGGGAAACTCCAGACATGCACCAGACGGGTGAAGGGGAACAGCAGGAACAGCGTCATGCCGAAGAACAAATGGAGGCGGAACACCATTTCGACCCTGGACACCAGTTCCGGCTTGGCCTCGAACAACACGATGCTCTTGGCCCACTGAGCAAGGGACATCATGGTGTCGGCGCTGCCCAGTGCGGCGTGATGCGCGGTGGTGAAGGTGGTAGCCAGTCCGAACATCAGAGTGACCAGAACCCAGGCCAGGATGAAAATGTCCGATTTGCGGCTGGTTACACGCACGCGCGCGTTAGTCATGCGACGCCACAGCAGCATTCCTCCACCGATCAGGCACAGAATGCCGAGGAAGCCACCGCCGTACATGGCGATGTTCTGCTTGCCGAGAGAGGACAAACCGATGGTTCCCCAGATAGCGTAAGGCGCCAGCAACCCGACCAGGTGGCCAAAGAAGATGCCGATCACACCGATATGAAACAGGTTGCTTGAGAGCCGCATGCCTGCTGTCGAGAGCAACTGGCTGGACGCGCTGGTCCATCCGTATTGCTCGCGGTCGAAACGCAGCCAACTGCCGATAAAAAATACGGCCAGGCAGACATAGGGGTAGATGCCAAAAAGCAGGTTATTCCAGCTAAAAATATCTTCGTTCATTTCATTCCTCCTTAAGCAGCTAAACAAGCCGGTGTGGAGCGGCTCTTGACGATGGAAAGCAGCGGCGCATAGGGGCTCTTGACCTTGTTCAGATTATTGGTCAGCACCGTCAGCACCTTGTTGGCGTCAGACAGAAACGCCGTCGCTTCTTCGTCTTCCAGAAAGGCGACAAATTCAAGGACCAGCGGCAGGTAGTCCGGCAATTCGTTGGTCATCACCTTCACGCCATAATCCTTATACAGTTCACCCAGGTCGATCAGCGCCGGACCACGATTTTTATCGTTGTCGTCGCCGAACAAATGGTGGGTCAGGTGCAGACTGTGCTCGGGCGTCATGTCGAAGGTCTTGACGTATGCCGCTTGCAGATCGGTCAGCGGCGTATCTGCCATATGACCAAGCAAGTTCAGCATTGCGCCCTTTTCCTCAGCATCAACATCCTGGCTTTTCCCGATTTCAACGCGAATTTCCGGCAGATGATCAATCAGTTCCTGATCCGGATACTCCAGCAATGCCGATAGTATTTTGTAGATTTGCATGATTTTTCCTTTTAGCGCTTATCTGCCGACGGAGCCAGTTCGGAGGGTTCCATTGACTCCTTGCGCCGCCGTGGGAACAAGGTGATCGTGCTGATACCCGATGAAGAATCATTGCCGAAGGTAAAGCCGTTCTGGCCCTGGAAGCCGTGAGCGTCATCCAGACGCTCTTCTTCGTGGCCGGTGGGGATCACAAAGCGGTCTTCATAGTTGGCGATAGCCAGGTAACGGTACATTTCCTTGGCTTGATCTTCCGTGATGCCTGCAGCAACCAGAGGTCTGGTGTCTGCGACGCCTTCAACGTGTATCGAGCGCTGGTAGCTGCGCATGGCGATGAGGCGGTTAAGCGCAGTGGTGATCGGCTCTTCCTTGCCTGCGGTGAGCAGGTTGGCAAGGTACTTGATCGGCGTACGCATCGTGCCAGCCAGCGGGATCGCGCCGTCCGGACCGATCGGCAGATTGCCCTGGTCGATCTGCGACTGCACCGGAGAGAGTGGCGGCACGTACCAGACCATCGGCAGAGTGCGGAACTCGGGGTGCATCGGGAAAGCGATTTTCCAGTCGATGGCCATCTTGTAGATCGGCGATTTCTGCGCTGCAATGATCCAGTCTTCGTTGATTCCCTCGGCACGAGCGGCGGCAATCACCTTCGGGTCGTTGGGGTCGAGGAATATCTTGCACTGCGCTTCGTACAGGTCCTGCTCGTTCTGCGTGCTGGCCATCTCTTCGATACGGTCAGCGTCGTACAGCATGATGCCGTTGTAGCGGATACGACCTACGCAGGATTCGGAGCAGATCGTCGGCATGCCGGATTCGACACGCGGGTAGCAGCCGATGCATTTCTCGGCCTTGCCGGATTCCCAGTTGTAATAAACCTTTTTGTAAGGGCATGCGCTCATGCAGAAACGCCAGCCCCGGCACTTGTCCTGATCGACCAGCACGATGCCGTCTTCTTCCCGCTTGTAGATCGAGCCGGAAGGGCAGGCTGCCGCACAGGCCGGGTTCAGACAGTGGTTGCAAATACGCGGCAAATACAGGTTGAAGGTGTTCTCGAACTGGCCGTACATCGCTTTCTGGATGTTGTCCATGTTCTTGTCTTCGCTGCGCTTTGCATATTCTCCAGCCAGGTCGTCTTCCCAGTTCGGGCCCCAGGTGATCTTTTCCATCGGGTCGCCGGTGATCATGGAAAGCGGTCTCGCAGTAGGCGCCGCCTCGGACAACGGCGCATTTTGAAGGCGCGCGTAGTTGTAGGTGAACGGCTCGTAGTACTCGTCGATCTGCGGCAGATCCGGGTTGGCAAAAATGTTCAGCAGCTTCGACGCCCTGCCGCCGGATTTCAGCTCCAGCTTGCCGTTGGCCAGCGTCCAGCCGCCCTTCCATTTTTCCTGGTTTTCCCACTGCTTGGGATAGCCGATGCCGGGCTTGGACTCGACGTTGTTGAACCAGACGTATTCCACGCCCTTGCGGTTGGTCCAGGTGTTCTTGCACGTCACCGAGCAGGTGTGGCAACCGATACATTTATCCAGATTGAAGACAAATGCGAATTGTGCACGTACTTTCATGTTTTATCTCCTGTGAGGAGTGAGGGGTTAGGAGTGAGGAGTAACCCCCATCCGCCATCTCACCCTTTGCCTTTCGATTTCTATCGCTGGGTGAGTGGAGGTTTTTCTCCTCACTCCTCACCCCTGACTCCTAACCGCTCTAGCGTTTGCCGATTCCGGGCGGGTTGAGTTGCGCTTCGCGTTCCGGGGTAAGCGGACGCTCCAGCCAGTCGATGTCCTTGTCCGCAACTTTACGCATGATGATTTCGGTATCGCGGTTGCAACCCACCGTGCCGTAATAGTTGAAGCTGTAGGCCAGTTGGCCGTATCCGCCCACCATATTGGTCGGCTTGATGACGACGCGCGTCACCGAGTTCAGGATGCCGCCGCGCTTGCCGGTGGTGTTGGATCCCGGCACGTTCACAATCTTCTCCTGTGCGTGATACATCATGGCTACGCCGCGCGACACGCGCTGAGAAACGACCGCCCGTGCTACCACGGCGCCGTTGGCGTTGATCGCTTCTACCCAGTCGTTGTCTTCGATACCCGCTGCCTTGGCATCGGTTTCGGAAATCCACACGTAGGGTCCGCCACGGAACAGTGTCAGCATGCGCAGGTTGTCCTGGTAGCTTGAATGGATGCCCCACTTGGAGTGCGGTGTGATCCATTTCAGCTTGATGTGCTTGCCTGCCGTGATGCTCGGCGAGAGACCGCCGAACGACTTCATGTCCTGCACCGGTTTGTGCACGCAGAAGCCTTCGCCGAAGTCCAGCATCCACTCGTGATCCTGATAGAAGTGGGCACGACCGGTCAGGGTGCGGAACGGGATGTGCTCATGGATATTGGTGTAGCACGAGGTGTAAGACACTGTTTCGGACTCGATCCCCGACCAGGTTGGCGCGGTGATGATCTTGCGCGGTTGCACCTGGATGTCGCGGAAGGTGATTTTGTCCTCGTGACGGGCAGAGTACAGATGATGATGATCGATGCCGGTCTTCTTGGATAGTGCGCTCCACGATTTGTGCGCGACTTCGCCGCAGGTTTCCGGCGCCATGCGCATGATCGAATCGCAAACGAAGATGTCTTCCTCGAGCGAAGGCATCCCGAAAGAAACGCCCGGCACTTTTACGGTTCCGTTCATCTCCTTGAGCTGGTCGTACTCCATCTCGGTATTCCAGTCGATACCCTTGACGTTGTTGCCCAGCTTGACCATCAATGGGCCGATGGCGATGTATTTCCTGAAGGTGTCGCCAAAATTGCGTTCGACCACCTTGAGCAGCGGCATGGTCTTGCCGGGTACCGGATCGCATTCGCCCTTGTTCCAGTCCTTGACCTCGCCGAACGGCTGAGCCAGTTCAAACGGAGAATCATGCTGCATTGGCAGGGCAACGATATCCTTGCGGGTGCCGAGATGCTTTTCGGCCAGCGTCGAGAAGGTCTGTGCGATATTCTTGAAAATCTGCCAGTCGGACATGGATTGCCAGCCCGGTGAGACCGCTTCCGACAGCGGATGAATGAACGGATGCATGTCGGTGGTGTTGAGATCGTTCTTCTCATACCAGGTTGCAGTCGGCAGGACGATGTCCGAATAGGCGCCGGTGGAATTCAGACGGAAATTGATGTCGACCATCAGGTCCAACTTGCCGATAGGCGCTTCGTCGTGCCATTTGACCAGTTTGTTGTCGCAGCCATCGCCGGACTCTTTCAGCACGCCGTTCTGTGCGCCGAGCAAATGCTTGAGGAAATACTCGTGTCCCTTGGCGGAGGTGCCGATCAGGTTGGCGCGCCAGACGAACAGGTTGCGCGGCCAGTTTTCTGGAGCATCCGGATCGGCGAAGGCGACATCCAGCGAGCCATCCTTGAGTTTGCCGATGACGTGCTTGGCAATGCTTGCCTCATCGGTGGCGCCCGCCTTTTCGGCATCGGAAACCAGGTCCAGCGGGTTGGTATTCCAGTGCGGAGCGGACGGCAGCCAGCCCATGCGTACTGCTGCGACGTTATAGTCAGCCAGCGAGTAGCCCTTGTACTTGCCTTTTCCTGCAGGCGAGGTGAGATCGTCGCCGCGAAGAGTCTCGTAACGCCACTGGTCGGTGTGGAAGTACCAGTAGGAGGTGGAGTTCATATGGCGCGGCGGACGCTGCCAGTCGAGCGCGAAGGCGATCGGTGCCCAGCCGGCCTGCGGACGCAGTTTTTCCTGGCCCACATAGTGCGCCCAGCCGCCACCCGATTGCCCAACGCAACCGCAGATATGCAGCAGGTTCATGACGCCACGGTACATCATGTCGTTGTGGTACCAGTGGTTGATCGCAGCGCCCATGATCACCATGGATTTGCCGTGCGTTTTGGACGCGTTGTAAGCAAATTCACGTCCGGTGCGTTCCAGATCGGCAGCCTTGATGCCGGTAACCTTGGCAGCCCAGGCCGGGGTGTAAGCCACCTTGGCGTCGTTGTAGTCATTGGTCACATTGGCGCCGCCCAGGCCACGGTCGATGCCGTACTGGGCCACCTGCATGTCGAACACGGACGTCACCAGAACTTCTTCGCCGTTAGCCAGCGTCAACTTGCGTACTGGTACATTGCGGAACAGCAAATCGCTTTCGCCCGTTTCAAAGTGCGGGAAGCCGACTGAAGCCACCGCATCCTTGCCGCCGATGCAAGTCAGTTCGGCCAGTATTTCCTGCTGGTTGGCCGCGTTTTTTGGCAGCAGATTCCACTTGCCTTCTTCGCCCCAGCGGAAACCGATCGAGCCGTTTGGCACCACGTAAGTTTTGGACTTCTCGTCGTAAACGATGGTTTTCCAGTCCGGGTTATTGGTCTCGCCCAATGCGCCGCTGAAATCGGAAGCGCGCAGGCAGCGGTCGGACACATAAGCATCGCCATGTTTGCGCAGCATTACCTGGATCGGCAGATCGGTGTACTTGCGGGCATATTCGCTGAAGTATGGATCCTGATTGTCAATATAGAATTCTTTCAGCGCGACATGGCCCATCGCCATGAAAGCGGCGGTGTCGGTGCCAGGATTGACCGGCATCCACAGATCGGAGGCCTTGCAAAACTCGGCGTAATCCGGGGCCATGGAGATGATTTTTGCGCCCTTGTAGCGAACCTCGGAGACAAAGTGAGCATCCGGCGTGCGCGTGGTCGGCAGGCTGGAGCCGCAGACGATGATGTAGGTGGAGTTGAACCAGTCGGCCGATTCAGGCACGTCGGTCTGCTCGCCCCAGGTTTGTGGGGAAGCCGCAGGCAGATCGCAATACCAGTCGTAAAACGAGCCGCATGCCGCGCCGATGAGAGACAGGTAACGGGCGCCGGAAGCGTAGGAAATCTGCGACATCGCCGGAATAGGCGAGAAACCGAAAATGCGGTCAGGTCCCCACTTCTTGATGGTATAGACGTTGGCGGCAGCGATGATTTCTTTGACTTCTTCCCAATCGGTGCGGACGAAACCGCCCAGGCCGCGCACGGCGGTGTATTGCTTGCGCTTGTTTGCGTCAGACTGAATCGCGGTCCATGCTTCAACCGGATCCTTGCCGGTCTTGCGCTCGGCACGGTAGACATCGAGCAGGCGGCCGCGGATCAGCGGATACTTGATCCGTTGCGGGCTGTACAGATACCAGGAAAAAGACGCGCCACGCTGGCAACCGCGTGGTTCATGGTCAGGCAAGTCTTCGCGGGTGCGCGGATAGTCAGTCTGCTGCATCTCGAACGCCACCAGGCCGCCCTTGACGAAAATCTTCCAGGAGCAGCCGCCGGTGCAGTTCACGCCGTGAGTGGAGCGAACCACCTTGTCATGCGCCCAGCGATTACGGTAGGCATTTTCCCACTGACGGTCCTCATTGGTGACGATGCCGTGGTTGTTGGAGAAGGTCTCCTTGGTTTTTTCAAAAAACTTTAAACGGTCGAGAAAGTGACTCATTGTTTAACTCCTTTAGAGGCTAGGGGCTAGGGGCTAGAGACTGGAAGGGCGGGGTTTCTAGTCCCGAGCCTCTAGTCTCTAGCCTCTGTTGTTTTTACGGGTTCTTGATTTCCGAACCTGGGCGCAGGTAGAACCACCAGTTCAGGATCAGGCACAGGGCATAAAATATGGCGAAGCCGTACATCGCGTTTTCCGGGGTGCCGGCCTTGATCTGTGAGCCGATTACGACCGGGGCGATGAAGGAGCCGTAAGCCGCCACGGCGGAAGTCCAGCCCAGCACGGGACCAGCCTGCACGCGGTCGAAGATCACGCCCACGGTACGGAAGGTCGAACCGTTACCTATGCCGGTGGCAGCAAACAGCGCCACGAAAATCAGCAGGAAGGTGGTGAAGTACTGCTCAGGCGTGGCCGAGTTGTAAGCCTGGAACATCACGTAGCCGGCGGCAGCGGAAGCCACTACCATGACGACGGAAATCAGCTGGGTCACGATCGAACCGCCCACCTTGTCGGAAATCCAGCCACCCACCGGGCGGATCAGCGCGCCGACGAAGGGTCCAATCCAGGCGTAGGTCAGTGCCGACACCGCGTTGGGGTTCTTGATGGTATGGGTCATCAGGCCGGTCACCGGATCAGGCACGTGCTGGAAGCCGAAGATCACCGTGATGGCGAGGGGCAGGGCCATCGAGAAGCCGATGAACGAACCGAAGGTCAGCAAGTAGAGCACGGTCATGGACCAGGTGTGCTTGTTGCCGAAGATGGCGAATTGCTTGGTGATGTTCGCCTTCATCTCGCCGAACGCAGCGAGCTTCATCACGAACAGGGTGCTGACCATGATCAGGGGCAATGCCACCCACATGTTCAGCAGGCCCAGGCCGGTCGGCGCCGGGAGGTACAGGTACAGGCCCACGCCGGCGGTCAGGAAGGCCAGGCCGTAAAGCCACAGGATCTTGATGAAGGCGGAAATGGTCGAGCCGATATTGGGCGAAATCGGCTTCAGGTTATTCATGCCGAGGAAGCCGAAGAAGGCCAGCGGCACCAGCGCCAGCAGCCATACAAAGCCGGCGTTCTGGATGAAGGTGGGGGTGCCCGCCTTGATCTTGCCGAGGATCCAGCCGCTATCCTTGACCAGTTCCATCGAACCGCCTGCCAGCGCGCCGAAAATGCCGGCGGTCATCACCAGCGGGATCAGGATCTGCATGGTGGTGACGCCGAAGTTGCCGAGGCCGGCATTGAGGCCGAGCGCCGTGCCTTGCAGGCGTTTGGGGAAGAAGGTGCTGATGTTGGACATCGAGCAGGCGAAGTTGCCGCCGCCGATGCCGGACAACAGCGCCATCAGCTGGAATACCCACAGCGGGGTATCCTTGTCCTGAAGGGCAAGTCCAGTGCCGATGGCGGGGATCATCAGCAATGCAGTGGTCAGGAAGATGGTGTTGCGGCCACCGGCGATGCGGATGAAAAATGAGGCGGGAATCCTCAGGGTTGCACCCGCCAGTCCGGAAATCGCGGTCAGGGTGAACAGCTCATCCTTGCTGAACGGGAAGCCCAGGTTCAGCATCTGCACCGTGATGATGCCCCACATCAGCCAGATAGCGAAACCCAGCAGCAGGCTGGGGATCGAAATCCACAGGTTGCGGTTGGCAATTTTCTTGCCGGTGGACTCCCAGAATTTCTGGTCTTCCACGTCCCATTTTTCAATATTGGCCATGCCTGACTCCTCTGTTTAAAATTTACTGCTAATCGTTATTCCGAATCCGCATCATTCGATGGGGTCGGCCTCTCCATCCTTGATACGATTTTTTTCACGTTCCACATCCAGTGGCCGTACCTCGGTCCAGTACATCCACATCAGGGAAACCCACACCACGCCGAACATCAGCATGAAAGCGGAGGAGCGGATGCCGGTCAGATCCACCAGCGCGCCGAACATGATCGGCATGAGGAAGCCGCCCAGACCGCCCGCCAGTCCCACTACGCCGGAGATCACGCCGATGTTGTGGGGGTAGTCGTCGGAGATGTATTTGAAGACTGATGCTTTGCCGATCGCGAACACGATGCCCAAGGTGAACATAATGATGGTGAATGCGGTCGGTCCAAGTCCTACGTGGAAAGTGGAAGGGCCGGTCACGGTATGGATGGTGAATTCGGTTTGCGGGTAGGATAGGAAGAACAGACAGACCAGCGAGATCCACAGCACCCACCAGGTGATGGAATGGGCGCCGTACTTGTCGGAGAAATAGCCGCCGACCGCGCGCAGAACGCCGCCGGGGATGCTGAATGCCGCTGCCAGCAAAGCCGCTGTCTTGAGGTCGAAACCGTATTCGGAAACGTAGTATTTGGTCATCCACAGGGCCAGGGCAACGTAGCCGCCGAACACGATGGAATAATACTGGCTGTATTTCCACACCTTGGGGTCTTTGAACGCGGCGAGTTGCTCGCGGATGGTCACGCTTTTGCCCACCGCGTGGCTGGGTTCGGTATAGCTGAATATCCAGAACAGAATTGCGGTGACCAGCATGAGGACTGCATAAATCTGCGGCACCATGGTCCAGCCATAACCCACCACGATGACCGGCGCCACCAGCTTGGTCACCGCCGCGCCCGTGTTGCCGGCGCCGAAAATGCCCATCGCGAATCCCTGCTGGTTCTTGGGGAACCAGCGGGCGCAGTAGGAAATGCCTACGGTGAATGAGCCGCCGGCGACGCCGACGAACAGGCCGGTGACCAGGAACTCCCAGAATTCGGTGGCGCGGGAAATCATGTAAATCGGGATGACGGTGGACAGCATCAGCAGGAAGAACACGATGCGACCGCCGAATTTGTCGGTCCACATGCCCAGCGGTACGCGGATCAGCGAGCCGGTAAGAACCGGCATGGCTATCAGGATGCCGAACTGGGTCTCGTTGAGGCCCAGGGTTTTCTTGATGGGAATGCCGATTACGGCAAACATCATCCAGATCATGAAACAGACGGTGAACGCGATTGTGCTCGCGATCACTACGGACCATGCCTTGTATTTTTGCGTAGCCATGTTTCTTCCCTCTGGTTGGCGCCTTTGAAGATGATTGAGAGAATAGTTATTTGCAGGGCTGCGGCATATATGCAGGACTGTGGGTTTTCGGAGGAAAAAAGAACGATGGCCGGCTCCGCCATATGGTCGGCGGTACTAGTTATTTTGGCGGAGGGCGGAGGTTCTTTTGGGAGTAGGGACGAGTTGGGGAATCTGGTGAGGCTGGCTGCTAACGGCTACTGCTGTTTCTCCAAATGCACTTTTTGCGCACTGACAAAATCACCGACATTAAGCTCTGCTTTTTTGGGGTCGATGGACAATTCTCCAATCGAGAATAATGGGGATACCTGCTTGATGGTCAGAGACGCAACGGGCATGGTCTGGGCTCCCAGTAATCTTTTGGATGCGGGCTCTGATTGAATTCGGGTGATGGCATGATAGGCAATGAATTTATCTCCCGGCGCTACATGAGAAGCAGCCCCGCCATCGATATAGATTTTGTTGTTGCTGATGTCGATATCGGTGATTTTTGCCGTAAAGGGCATGCAGGCCAGATCAGTCTTGATGCCTTTGACGAGGGATTTCATTAGAGCATCGAACCGCATTCCAAAAGGCGTACTAAAATACTTGGAGCTTCCGAACTGCGATCTGATTTCGATTTCATTTTCGCCCGTAATCTCCATGCCCTGGCGTCTTTTCGCAACCAGCACTCCGGTCAGGCCGTCATAGGCATCAATTTCCACCTCTACCCATCGGCCATAATCGCTACGTCCAATTCCGGCATCGATGACACCGGACAGGATAAATTGACTCCCTGTTTTAAATGCAATTTCACGCGCGGCATCGGTGCTTGACGATGAATCGGGTTGCACTTTTAAGGGGGGGTATCCTATTCCGAGAGAGATGCTGCGCGGGATAAACTCATCGCTTTCCCCTAACCGTCGCAATAAATCTTCGGGGAAGCCAGAGCGAATATTCGGGGTCAGCGCGATGGGGTGATAGTCGATTTTAAAACTCGTGGCGGAGATTTTTCGTTTGAGGCGCGCCAATTCTCTGATGGCACCTCCATCAGAGGCGCAAGCGCCAGGGGCCCTTGCTTGAGGCAGGTTTTCCTCGATCTTGACGATTGGGGGCGTGACTATCTGGGGTGTTGCAATGGGGGGAGGGCTAACCGTTACAGGGGGACTCTCTCTGGGGGCAACAGCTTTCCTTTTTAGGGCCGTGCGGGATGGGGGGCGTTTTATGGCATACATTTCAGCAGCGCGCTTCAGGGGCGCCTGTTTTGGTTGCCGAACCTCGGCTCTTGGCAAGGGTTTCTGTTTTATTTTTTGGCGCGCCAGAGCTTGCTCTTGTTGAAGTTTCGCGAGTGCGGTCTGGTATTCCTGCTCGTGCTGGTTCAGCGCCAGCAATGATTTTTTGAGTTGATTCGCCATGGTGATCAACCCGGCTTCCTTTTCGACGAGGGCTTTCGCTTTCTTGTCCAGCTCGGCTTCCCGGCCAGCGCTCTTTGCTTCAAGCTCGGCCTGCTTTTTTTTCAGATCAGCCTGGAGCGTGACCAACGAGCCTCTCTCTTTTTGCAGCTTGTAATAGGTGTATCCAAGCGGCACCCCAAGAACGATCAGCGCCACTAGCGTTGGCAAAATAAAGCGCTTCGCAATCTCGGTAGCTTTTTTCAAATCGATCATGATCATCCCGTAATTCAAATATGCTTCATAGGTATGGCTTCAGCCGTACGTGGCAGGCTAAAGTCTGAACCACAGCGCAACGATGAAACAATCCAGAATCATAAGAATACCGCGTTTCTGCCTGACGAGGGCGGTTACAATGGCGTTTTTCCCTTCAAGATATCCAGCCATGTCAGAACCTGTTCGCCTCGCAAAACGCCTTGCGGAATTAGTCCCCTGCTCGCGCCGGGAGGCCGAGCTCTATATCGCGGGTGGCTGGGTAATGGTGGATGGACAAGTGGTGGAAGAACCCCAGTTCAAGGTGTTGCAGCAGAAGGTCGAGCTTCACCCCGATGCCAGCCTGGCATCGGTTGAACCGGTGACGATTTTGCTGCACCTGCCGCTCGGCCATGATGCAGGCGTAGACGCCAGCTCCGTGCAACTGTTGCTTACTCCCGACGCGCGGGCGGCAGATGATCTTTCCGGCATCCCCATGCTCAAGCAGCACTTTGCGCGCCTGACAGCGACTGCACCGTTAGAGGAAAATGCCAGCGGCTTGCTGGTTTTTACCCAGGACTGGCGAGTGGCGCGCAAGCTGATCGACGATGCCGCCACAGTCGAGCAGGAGTACGTGGTTGAGGTTGCCGGCGAAATGGTGCCCGATGGGCTCAAGCGCCTCAACCACAAGCTTGATTTCAATGGCCGGACACTGCCCCCGGCCAAGGTCAGCTGGCAAAATGAAACCCGGCTGCGCTTTGCCCTCAAGGGCGCTCAACCCGGCCAGATTGCGCAGTTGTGCAACAGTGTCGGACTGAAGGTGCTGGCCATGAAGCGGATCAGGATCGGGCGGGTGTCGATGGGCAAATTGCCGTCTGCTCAATGGCGTTATTTGGCGTCGCATGAGCGATTTTAGGCATGGTACGCTGGCGTGTTTGTGAATCCCCGCCGAGTTCTTCGCGTCGCGAAACGCCCGTTGCACCGTCGAGTCCAAGGTATGTCAGCGCGCCAAGCGCTCATCGTTCTTCCCGACTCGGGCTCCAGTGAGGCGGGTAGTCCTTGCACTAAAAGGTGACAATAGGCACACGCCAAGCTAAAATTAAAACATGAAGCCATTTCGCTGGAACCACGAAAAAAACGATGCGCTTAAAATTGAGAGCGGCATTTCGTTTGAGGTTATAGCCCTTGCTATCGAGGCGGATGGTTTGCTGGATGAATTGCGCCACCCGAACATGGGGAAATATCCAAACCAATCTGTTCTTGTCGTGGCGTTTGATGGCTACGTTTACTTGGTGCCATATGTTGAAGAGCCAGAGTATTACTTTTTGAAGACGATAATTCCAAGCAGAAAGGCCACCAGAGACTACTTGCTGAGGAGCAACCCAAATGAAAAAACTTGATGCGTTTGAGGAAGATATCTTGGCAGCCTATGAAAAGGGCGAACTCAAGTCCACCTCGCCTTCAAAAGCCGAGTTGGCAAAATTCAAAGCTGCTGCCACCGCTACATTCCTTAAGGAAAAGCGTATCAACATCCGCCTTTCCACGCCTGATTTGATGGATATCCAGGCCCGCGCGCTTGAAGAAGGCATGCCATACCAGACCCTGATCGCCAGCGTGCTTCACAAGTTTGTGTCAGGACGTCTTGTAGAGGCAGCGTCAGGCCTGACCTCTCGTTCAAGCGGAACGCGCCAAAAGCGGCGCGCCCCTTAAACTCAAACATTGGACTCTTTTTGCCGCTGAGCGGACCTTCAGTGAGCAGGCCATGACCGGCTGAAATGAGTCGTACTCGGCCAGATGCAGATCGATGCCGGCTGGTTTGGTCTGAATCAGGTGGAGTTTGCCACCGGCAATATTTGCAGTGCCGCTTTAGTCTTTCTGCGCAAGTCCGTGTTCGACAGCATACACGGCGGCCTGTACCCGGCTGGTCAGGTGGAGTTTCTTGAGGATGTTCTGGACGTGGATCTTGACCGTGCTTTCCGCGACGTTGAGGGTGCGCGCCATTTCCTTGTTGCTGGCGCCTCGTGCCAGGTGGGTGATGATTTCCTTTTCGCGCGGGCTGAGTTTTTCCTTGTCGGCTTCGGTGGCGGTGCCTTCCTTGCCCATGCGTACGCCTGCCAATAGTTTTCCGGTCATCTGCGGCGATACCACTGACTCGCCGCGCGCGGCGGCGCGGATGGCGTTGAGCAGGAATTCGGTTTCGATGTTTTTCAGCAAATAACCCCGTGCGCCGGCGCGGATGGTTTCGATCAGGTCTTCCGCATCTTCCGAAACGGTCAGCAGCAGCACGTTGCACTCCGGCACTTCTTCCGCCATCAGCTTGACGGCTTCGCGCCCGCTGATGCCGGGCATGTGCAGATCGAGCAGTACCACGTCGGGCTGGAGGGATTTGGCGCGCTTCAGACCTTCCAGGCCATCGCCGGCCTCACCCACGATCTCGAAGCCTTCCTGGCGTTGCAGCAGCGCCTTGATCCCGCTCCGGAAAAGGGTGTGGTCGTCGACGATCAGAACTCGAATCGGTTGGGTCATGCGGTGCCCTTCGGCTGTTTGGTCAGCGTCAATGATACGCGAGTCCCTTCTCCCGGAGCAGAGTCTATTGCCAGTTGCGCGCCGATGCGATGCGCTCTTTCCTTCATGATCTTGATTCCGACATGGTTTTCCTCGGCAATGCCGGTTTTCGGGCTGGTATCGAAACCCTTGCCGTTGTCGGTCACGAAGACACGGCAATCGCCCTCCTGCTCCATGACAACATCGACCTGGGTCGCCTGGGCATGTTTGCGCACATTGGACAAGGCCTCCTGAATGATGTGCAGCAACTGGATGACGTATTCCGGCGCTAGCGGCGCGCCGCTGCTGCTTTGCTTGAAGGTGGTCTTGATCCCGGTCTGGCCTTCGAATTTTTCCAGCGCGCTGGAGATCGCGCTGCCCAGATCGGCATGATCCACCCGGGTGCGGAAGTGCACCAGCAACTCGCGCACGTCGTCATAGCTTTCCTGCACCCCTTCGCGGATCTGGGCCAGACCCTCCATCGCTTCTGTGGTGTTGTTGCGGCGCAGCGCGTCTGCCAGCATCTGTACCTGGATGTTGAGGAAAGCCAGGGACTGGGCAATGCTGTCATGCAGTTCCTGGGCGATCAGGTTGCGTTCCTCGGATACTGCCATTTCCTTCTCGCGCGAAACCAGACGCTGGTTTTCGATGGCGACGCCAAGGTGCAGTCCGATGGTTTCAAGCAGCCGGATTTCCATGCTGTCGAACACGCGCGGCTCATAGAAAAACAGATTGAAAATGCCCAGTATGTGCGTCTTGGAGCGGATGGGAATGGCGGAAACCGACTGGTAGCCGTCATGCTTGCAGTGAAGCAGTAATGGTCGCGGCGCCTGAAGATTGAGGTTCCACGATATTGATGTGCCACTCAAGGCAGTCTCGCCGCACAGGCATTCACCCAGAGGCAGGCATTCCTCTTTCTGGGCGAATTCGTCTGATATCCCTTCATGGATGATGACATGCATTACGTCCGAATTCGGTGCGGTCAGGCGCACCATGCCGCCCTGCGCGGCTAGAATGCCCATCAGTTTTTTCAGGATGCCGCCGCACAGGTCTTCCACCGAAGCGGGTTTGTTGAGGAAGGCGGTCAGTTCATACAATATCGCCAGTTCCTGGTTCTTGTCCTCCAGGCTGCTGGTCTTTTCCTCTACCCGCTGCTCCAGCGTGCTGTAAAGATTCTCCAGTCGATCCGCCATCTGGTTGAAGCCGTCGGCCAGCGCGCCGAACTCATCCTTGCTTTGTACCGGCAGGCGCACGCTGAAATCTGCCGCTGCCATGCGATGTATACCTTCCTGCAGTTTTTTTACCGGTCTGATCACCATCAGGAAAAACAGGTAGATCAAAATAAGGGTGCCGATCAGCGCAACCACCACCAGACCAATCTGGAAAGAACGCAGCAAGGCCGTATTGCGAGAATTGCTGCGTTCCACCATCAACACCAGATCATTTGCCATCCCGACAAAATTCTTCAAGGCCGGCTGGTAGTCATTGGTTAGCGTGGATTGGCCGGTTGCACTGTCGCTGCCCAGGATTTTCAGGGTCAGCGGTTTTATCCGATCCGTCCATTCCTTCCTCAGCGACTTCATTTGCTGTTGTACTTCCTGCTCTTTCGGCAGGAACAGCGGTCGTGCGGGATTGCCGTCCTCCAATGTGCGCAAGGTGGATTCGAACAGGCCGATCTCGTGCAGGATTTCGGCTTTAATACTGGCCTTGTCAGTTTTTTCACGAGTGATTAGTGACAGCAGGTAGGCCATGCGGTAGGAGCGCATGCGCTCGCTGCCGGCATCGTTGATTGCCGCGCCGGCCCCTTCCAGTTGCCAGGAAATGTACAGGGTCATGCTGATCGCCGCGAGTGAAACGAAAAAGAAGACGATCAGGATGTTGACAATCTTGGTGCCGAGATTTTGATTGAGAGCGACCATCGGGCGGTTGCGTTTATCCTAAAAAAGCAGTTAACCACGGAGCTCACGGAGAACACGGAGTAAAACCAAAAGTAGATGCCTCTAGGCGATAATGGATTGCATGATGCTTGGTGTTCACCCGTTGGTGTGGTTATATATAAAAACTACAACTGCCTTTCTCCGTGTTCTCCGTGAGCTTCGTGGTTATCGAACTAAGGTTTTAAGGTTGATTTGAGGAAGGTACATTACCGGGAACGGTGACGAGGAGCAAGAGTCGCGGCAACGCTCACAAGCGGCGGCGTTTCCTGAGTCGTTCACTTTCAGTCATCATTTCCGCAATGCTGACCAGCAATTCTGCGTAAGCCCTGTCATGGGTGGTTAAATGGTCCAGATGCTGCATCGCTTCTGCGGTCAGCTTTCTGGCTTCCGCGGCGGCGGCCTGGTCGCTGCCCCTCGCGCGTGCGGCGGTATCGGCCAGGATAGTCACCAGCGTTGGCTGCACCTCAAGTAGACCGCCAGAGATATAAATCAGTTCCAGCGTGTGGTCTGGCGTGAGGATACGTACTTCGCCCTCTTTGAGTGGCGTCAACATCGGTGCATGGCGCGGGTGGATGCCTACCTCGCCGAGCAGGGCGGGAGCAGCGATGCGCAGCGCCTTGCCGGAGTAAATTTCGCATTGCAGGCTGACGATGTTGACCTGCATGATGGCGGCTTCAACAGGGGCGCTCATCGTCGGGTTGGGCCTGGCTAATCTCAGGAAATGTTGCGGTGATGGTATTGCATGGCGGAAATGATGAGTTCAGTCACTTCTTCGTATTTGCTCAAATGGTCGGTATTGATCGTCAGGTCGAAGGCGGCAGGCTCGTTGAGCCGCTGCTGGAAAACATCCCAGATGAACTTTGTTCTGCCCTCGTTGACGCGGTCAACTTCCTCGCGGGCTTCGTCCAGGCTGATCTGGCGCTTGTGCGCGATCCGCGCGATGCAGGTTTCCAGGGGGGCGATAATGCGCACCCGGAACACCTTCTGTTGCGCCAGGACGAGGTGGGCGCCGCGCCCAATGATGATGCCTCCGTTGCCGGTATTGAAGATGCCCAGCACAACCTTGACCAGGTGGCGACGATAATTGTCATCCAGCACATTCTCGCCGGACAGCATCGAGATGATCCAGCTATCCCAGAAGCCACGGGTTTTCTCGTCGAGCTGCGCCATCAGGTGAGGGTTGGTGCCTGACTGTTCAACCACCGCGTCCATCAATTCCTTGTCGTATACCGGCACGGACAGATGTTCGGCCAGCAACTGCGCAATCTCGCGACCGCCGCTGCCATAGTCGCGTGAGAGGGTGACGACCGGATGCTGCACACCCTCGCCTCCGTGCATTTCGGCTGCATGCGCCTTGAGGATGGCTTCCACCAGCTTTGTTGAGTCCATGGTCATGGGGCAGGCTCCTGATTATCTGCTTGAAGCGTATAGAAAATAGCATGAATTTACAAGATTAAGGCGACAGATTAAGGCGCTCAGTGTGGTCTGTTTTTGAAATTTCCGGTCATAGAAATATTCGGATATTAATATCCTGAAATTGATGGTAACGTGGGTATTAATATAAGCATTTAACTATTTTTTAATATTTAAATTGACTGATATCCTGCCGGGCTGAAATTTTCTGTTAGAGGTTTATGCCATGAAAACAAAACAAATATTATTATCTAGTGTGCTGGCTGCGTGCGCGCTTCCGCAGCTGGCCGCTGCGACCAATGGCATGAATATGGAAGGCTACGGCGCTACGGCGCTGGGCATGGGCGGCGCTTCAATGGCCTACGACAACGGCACTGCGGCGATGATGAACAACCCGGCGACGCTGACGATGATGGAGGAGGGGAGCAATCTCGATCTGGCGCTCGGCTTTCTCGCTCCACAGGTGAAATCTTCTGCCGGCGGCACTACATCGAAGTCCAGCGCCGATATGTTTGGCGGCCCGGCTTTCGGCTGGGTCCGAAAGCAGAACGGGTTGCTGTTCGGCGTCGGCATGTACGGCCAGGGCGGCATGGGCACCGAATACGGCAGCGACTCGATCCTTGCCAATCCAAGTGTTCAAGCAGTTTCCCCGAGACTGGTCAATCGATCCGAAGTTAGCGTCGGCCGGGTAATTTTTCCTCTGGCTTACGACGTGAGCCCGAATCTGAAAATCGGCGGTTCCGTGGACTATGTCTGGGCGGGCATGGATCTGCAGATGGCGGTCAATGGGAATTCGTTTATGCAAATGGCGGGCGGCGTTTCACCGATGGCATTGGCTTCTGGCCCCATGGTTGCCGCTTTCGGCGGAATGGTGAGTGGTGGCCAGATCAGCGCGGTCAACTGGGGTTATTTCAATTTTTCCAACCAGAATGACTTCACCGGTCAGGCGGTCGGCACCGGCTATGCCGGCAAGATCGGCTTTACCTACAAGTTGGACAGCAAGACGACCGTGGGCGCCACCTACCATTCCAGGACCCGCTTGAACGATTTGGAAGCGAAGGACGCGACGGTTTCGTTCAATGTTGACTTTGGTGGCGGTGGCCCCACAAATCAACTAATCCCGGTCAGCGGCAAAATGACGGTAAAGGATTTTCAGTGGCCGGAAACCTATGGATTCGGCATTGCCTACGAGGCGAGCGAGAAGTGGATGCTGGCGGCCGACTACAAACGCATCAACTGGGCCGCTGTCATGAAGAACTTCAGGATGGAGTTCACGCCGGCCGGTAATACAGGTTTGGCTGCCAACTTTGATGGGCTGCCGATGAACGTAGTGTTCTATCAGGACTGGAAAGACCAGCATGTCCTGCTGCTCGGCGCGGCCTACCGCATGACCGACGCGCTGACCCTGCGCGGCGGCCTGAACATGGCCAACAACCCGGTACCGGACACCTATCTCAATGCGCTGTTCCCCGCGACTATCAAGAATCACATCACCGCCGGTTTCGGCTATGCCTTCGACAGGAAATCGCATCTCGACCTGGCCTTCAGCTATGCCGCCAGGATGACGGCCACTTCGGGTGTGACCGGCATCACCACCAGCCACGAGCAGTACAACGGTCAGCTGGTTTACAGTCATCATTTCTAAGCACCGGGGCGCCAATTAAAGCGGCGTTTCTCCCGGCGAATCAGCCCACAATCAGCACGTAAAACAGCAATAAATTGACGATCAGGGAAACGATCGCCACCGCCTGCCAGAACTGCGCAGGGTCGCGTTCGGCCAGCGGCACGGGGCGCTGGCGGCTTAGCCGGCTGGTTTCGCCGCGTTCGAGGGCAAGCAGGAATTCCTCGGCTGTTTCATAGCGATCCTTGGGCTCACGCGCGCAGGCGCGAAGAATGGCATTTTCCAGCCAGAGCGGAATGTCCGGCCGGTAACGCGAGGGGGGCACAGGGGTGGTGAAACGCGGATGCTGGAAGGGTTCGATTTCACCGTAGGGGTATTTGCGTGTCAGCAAATGATACAAGGTTGCCCCTGCCGCGTAGAGATCGGAGCTGACCGACGCCTCCGCGCCGGAAAACAGCTCGGGCGCCATGAAGCTGGGCGTACCTGGCCGAGCCTGGGCATCTTCCTTGGGGCAGGCGGCGCAGTGGGCGATGCCCAGATCGAGGATGCGCAGTTTGCCGTCCGTGTCCAGATGCAGATTGTCCGGCTTGATGTCGCGATGCACTACATCCAGCCGGTGCAAGGCGCCTATCCCTTTCAGCAGGCGGATGCCCAGGGTGATCACCTCCGCAGCGGAGAAATGCAGCCCGGCATCGAGCTTGTTCTGCAGCGTTGCCCCTTCGTGATAGCTCAGCACGAAATACAGGAAATTGCGCTTCGGCAGCGGCAAGGCCTGGGGGAAGTAATGCGATTGCACCCGCTTCGAAATCCACTCTTCCATGAGCAGGCGTTCCGCCAGATCTACTTCCCCCTCGAGACGGGGTTGCAGGGTCTTGAGCACCCAGGGCTGGCCGCTTTCCGCATTGCGCACCTTGTACAACAGCGTTTCGCGCGAGTCGTGCAGGATAGCCTCGATAATGAAGTCGTCCAGGCGCGCGCCCGGCGTCAGTTTTCCCGGCAGGGGCAGGTGGCGCGAGTCCAGAAATTCAGCGGGGCTATCCGCCTCGTCCACGGCATCCACTCGCACCACCAGCGCGCTGGCATTGTCCTGGCCCCCATGCTGCAAGGCTTCACGGGTCAGCGCGCGGGCAGCCGAATCGGGATCATCGTACAAGGCCAGCAAGCGGTGCATTTCCATCTGGCCCAGAGGCTGCCAGACGCCATCGCAGACGATCAGGAACAGGTCGCCGGGCAGTATCACCCCATCCGAAAAATCCACCACCAGATGCTGGTCGAGGCCCATGGCACGTTTCAGCACATGCTCCATGCCCGGCGTTTCCCAGACATGATCCTGGCTGAGCTGTTCCAGTTGGGCGGCGCGCAGGCGGTAGATGCGCGTATCGCCGACATGGGCCAGGGTGTAATGCCGCCCCTTGAAGACCAGCGCCGACAGGGTGCAGCCCATGCCGCCCACTTCGCGCCGGGACGCAGTCTGGCCGTTCAGCCAGCGGTTGATGCTTTGCAGTATGGTATTCAGGGCGCGCGGTGTTTCCCAGGTTTCCGGGGTCGAGTAATAGTCGCCCAGCAGGTTGCGCACCGTGGATTCCGCCGCTTCACGCCCATGCGTCCCGCCGGAAATGCCATCCGCCAGTGCAACCAGGCAGCCCTTGATGGCGCAGGTCTCGGCGTTTGGCGTCACGAAGCCGCCGAAATCCTCGTTTTCATTGCGCGGCCCGGTTTCGCTGGAATAACCGATGCGGATATCAAGAGTCATGGGGAATTAAGTTCAAAAACAATGGGCCACAGATGGCACAGAGAACACAGAGGTACCAAAAATAGGAATTTCTAGGAGAAGCTACGGTTTGAGCACTGTTCTCTGGATATCCAAAATGAGAAAAATGCTTCATGTAAAAAACCGTATCATCTCTGTGGCCTCTGTGCTCTCTGTGGCTTGAACTGCTTTTAATGGCAATCAGTTTACACCTTCGCTCCGGCTACGGTTGCCGCGCCCCAAGTGGTGCGCCAGCGGGTTTTGACCGAGCTCAGGCCGAACAGTGCGAGCAGCGCCAAGCCGGCAAAGATGAGGAAGCCGATCTGATAACTGCCGGTTGCGCCCTTGATGACACCCAGGCTGGCGGCAAGATAAAAGCCGCCCACGCCGCCGGCCATGCCGACCAGCCCGGTCATCACGCCGATTTCCTTGCGGAAGCGCTGGGGCACCAGCTGGAATACCGCACCGTTGCCGAAACCCAGGCTGACCATTGCCAGGATAAACACCAGCAGGGCCAGTTCCTTGGTCGGCATGCCGAAGCTGATGGTGAACAGGAACAGGGCAGCGAAGCTATACATCACCAGCAACGCACGGATTCCGCCGATGCGATCGGCCAGCGCGCCGCCCATGGGACGAACCAGCGAGCCTGCGAACACCGCGGCGGCAGTGAAGTAGCCTGCATGAATCGGGCTCATGCCGTACTGGTCGTTAAAGTAGATGGTCAGGCTGCTCGCCAGCCCGACAAAACCGCCGAACGTCACCGAATAGAAGAACATGAACCACCAGGCATCCTTGTCCTTGAGCACGTTCAGATATTGATGCAGGGATTTGGGTGCCGGGCATTCAGGCGCATCCTTGGCGAAGATCATGTAGATCACCAGCGCAAAGCTCAACGGAATCAGCGCCATTCCGAACACGTTTCCCCAGCCATAGGCGGCCGCCAGCATGGGTGCGAACAGCGCGGCGAAAACCGTGCCGGAGTTGCCGGCGCCCGCAATCCCGAGAGCTGTGCCCTGGTGCTGCGGCGGATACCAGCGCGAAGCCAGCGGCAGGGCCACGGCAAAAGCTGCGCCGGCAAAACCGAGCGAGATTCCCAGCATCAGTGCCTGCTGAAAGTTATCAATGCCATGCAGCCAGGCCGTGGCGAGCGCTGCGATCACGATCAACTGACCGATCAGCCCCGCTTTTTTGGGCTTGAGGTGGTCGACCAGCACGCCCATCAGCATCCGCAACAAAGCCCCGGCCAGAACCGGCGTCGCCACCATCAGGCCTTTCTGCGCCGAAGTCAGGTGCAAGTCCTGAGAGATCTGCACCGCGAGTGGCCCCAGCATCACCCAGATCATGAAGGCGATGTCGAAGTAAAGAAACGCCGACAACAATGTGGGTGTGTGCCCGGACTTCCAGAAACCTTTGTTCACGCTAATTCTCCAGTGGTTGCTAATTACCCAGGGGTAAGTAGCACTAACCGTGCCAGAGAATGTTTGCTTTAAAAACAGTGGGATTTATGGGTTGAAGGAATTGGATGCGATGTTGTGGTGCAGGCGCGAGGTGGCATGCACCACGATGAATCAGTCGCCACGCCAATTTTTGGCGCTCAGAGTCCAAGCTCTGCGCCGCCTAGTTCACGTGCATGTCTGAATGCGCTGCTGATTTTGTCGATTTCATTCGCAGAAACGCCATATTCCTCCAGGCGGCCTTTCCACTCGCGTGCAACGCTCCAGACCCTATTGACCGTAGATAGTGCCTTGTCGCGAGTAAGGCCAAAGCGGGCGGCCCAGCCCATGGCGTTGGTGAGTGTGGCCAGTCGTCCTTGAGGCCCGATGCCCAGGTGCAGGAAGCGCTCTGAAGCATGCGTTGGACGGGGCACCACGTCGTACAGGGGACTCAGTGTCCATCCCCTGGCCTCGGGTTCCCATAGTAGTCCATGGTTGCGCAGGTGGTCATCGTCGTTGGTCACCAGAATATTGAATACCATCCGGGCGAACAGCTCTTCCAGATCTGCGGAAATACGGTGAGCGGCGCCATGGCGGCGTAGCGCATCCGCGATATCGGCATAATTTTTCTGGGGCGAGTCCTGCTCCGGGCAACCGACGAGAGTCAGCGCGCTGATGAAATGTCGCCGGGCCATTGCGCCGGCAACGCCCACACGGTCGAAACGCTCGATCAGCATGACGTGCTGTCCTGCTCCGACCTCGATCATATCAACCCGTGGAATGGTGAGGCCGGCGGCGCCCGCGAGCTTGAGCGTGGCCGCTTCCACAACGGGGATGTCGTAGCTGTCCGACTTTGATGGAAATTTTGCGAGCCAGAGCTTCCCTTGCGCATCCGCCACGGTCGCCTTGGGCCTCGCTCCGCCCAAGGCGCTACCTGCATCGAAGAATGCTTCGAGCCGGGCAGGAACAGGCAACCCTTCTTCGATGCGATGGGCCGCTTCGAGAAAGTAGTCCAGTTTGCGAATATCCCCGAGCTCGCCCGGTGCCTCGCCAACATCGAGGCCGCTACGTATATCCAGCGCGCCTACCCGGTTGGACCCAGCCGCAAGCAGATATTCCGATTCGGGCAGGCTGTTGAGCGGCACCTTGCGCCGTGCTTCGATAACGCGCCGACCCCAGGCGTCGGGTGCTGCATCGCGAATAGCGCCAAATAGGGCCAGGCCCGGCACGGGATGGAGTACGATACCGCGCACGGCTTCCTTGTTTCGCAAGCTGAGGCTCACCGGATCGATTTCGATAGCGTTGGGGCGGTCGAGATAACGCAAGCCGTAAACAAAGTCCGCACCCTTCTGGACAGTCCCTTCCTCTTCCAGGGTGAGCAGGCCGGCCGGCACGGCCTTGGGTTCGTCCGGGAGATAGGCAAAGACTGCCAGCTCGCTAGAAATCATATTGCTTCAGCGCCTTGGGGGAGAGCTTGCGGGCGCGCTGCCGTTTTTCCGCGCTTTCAAGCATGGCGAGGGCAGCGTCTTGCGTTTCGTGCAATCGGCCCAGATTCGCGCCGGGGGCAATGACATCGAGGTAGCGCACGATCTGGCCGATGCCGACAGCCGCGTCGCCATTTTCGATCCGGGAAGCCGTTTCGCGACTGATGTTTGCGCGCACCGCAACTTCCGCCTGCAACAGGCGGCGGGCTTTGCGCATGCGCGCGATGTGCTCGCCGAGTTCCTTGAGCTCCTGGACAAGATGCGGGGGCATTGCGATGTTTTGAGATTTTTTCATGTGGCTAATTTCATGCATAAAAAATATAGTGACTGAATTAAGCCATATTATGAATGAAACCAGCGCTTGTCAATCGGCAGGGGGCTATAGCCGGCTGTCCGACATATCATGATCTATGTGCTGGTCGGGATGATGTCAAAAGAGCTTCAGGAATTCAATTCGAAGCTGGCACCTTTGGGTTCGTAGAGTCAGGCCAATGCGCGAAGAACTGCCTGTGGTTCTTTGGCGATCATATGGAGTAAAACCAGGGCGGGGCCGTGAACGGCTCATCAGAACAGCGTCTCCCGATAGCGTTCCCGTCCGTCGAATAGGACCGCCAGAATACCGGCCTTGCCGCGTGCGTCGATCGCGACGCGTATCGACACCTTCTCGCCGTCCCGCGGTCGTTCGACCTGCCTGCCAGTGCCTTCCTGTACGTAGTACTGTTCGATGCCATAGCGCACGTGCAGTGTACGTTGCTTGACCGACTTGCTGGTCGTGCGATCCCAATCGAAGTCGCTCAGAGACTGCACCTCGCCCTTGAGCGCCAGCAGGCCGGGCGCAATGGCACTGCGCTGGTGGTGCACCGAGATGGCTTTCGCACCGTCGGGATCGGGTTTGAGCGCGACCCACACCGTGTCGTGACGTTTGAATTCCTTGTCGCCGCCGAGCGCTGATTCGCCGTCGAGACGAAGCCGGCTGATCGGATAGGCGAGGCGCGCGTAATCGCCCATGAACATCGAGCGCGGGTCGACCGGTTCGGTTTGCAGCACCACCGGCGTGCCGGTGTTGAGCGTCCACTGCTTGTCGGCAACCATCGCAGCCAGCGCGGCGATCTGAACTGCCACCAGCAGCGCGATCTTCAGCCAGAGATTCATGACTGCCCCCTGTCTTCAATGTCGCGCATCAGCGTGCGACGCCTGCGCTCCAGCCAGCCGCCCCCGGCCAGGAGCAATATGCCGCCGGCCATAAAGAAGAGCGAGCGATCAAGGAGCGACCAGAAGGTGTCGAAGTAGCGGGCCAGCACCCAGATTGAAAAGGCGGTGAAGGCGCGGTTCACCATCACGCGGTCGCCGTGGCGAATGCCGAGATCGCCGATCCAGTACAGTACGCCGAGGAAGAGGGCGTTCCAGAACAGCGCCGGCAGGCCGCTGCTGCGCGGAACGATGATTTCGACCGCCAGCAGCAAGGCAAAGCCGAACGCCAGTGCGATGCCGATGCGCAACCGTTCTGCCGCCAGTTCGCTGGTTCGTACCAGGCGGATGATGCCGGCAGCGAATATCGCCGCAGTGCCGGCGAGGGCTGCGAGCCACGGCATAAGATCGCCCGTCGTCGGCTTGGCGTGGCGCCAGCCCAGGTCGGGAAAGGTGAAGATGAAGGCGCCGATCAGCGCGGCGAGCAGAAAATCGGCACGCACAGCGCGTGCGAACGGATGCTCGCTCGACTGCACAAGCGCCCAGCAGCCAGCGATGCCGAGCACCTGCAAGGCGAAGAGGCGAATGTGCGCATGCGATTCCCAAACCCCGCCGATCCACGGCTGGGCGTGCCAGCCGATCATCCAGAGTATGAACAGGACGCCCCAGCCGCGCGCCGCGATCTTCCAGTCGTGGCGCAAGAGCAGCGCGGCGGCGAGCAGCAGATAGCCGAGCAGCGGCCAGTTCATCACCCGGTAGTTGAACTGCTCGGTCCATGTCCACAGCGCAGCCAGAGCGACCGACGCCACCATCGCCGGGTGCGAGCCGAGCAGCCACGCCGTCAGCAGGCCGCCGGCCGCCCACAGCGCGATGCCGTCGGGAAAGTGCGCGTCGATGTGGTAGATCTGCCCGATCAGCATAATCGCGGCACCGAAGAACAGCACCGAGAGCAGCGCCATGCCCTGCGCCAGTTTCGGCAGCGCGCCGCGGGTCAGGCAGAGGCCGTGTGCGATGTGGCTGGCGGTGAGGGAAAACAAAATAAGAACAAGCTTCGTCAGCTTGTTCATCTCGTTCCAGTGTGCGGCAAACCAGGTGATAACCCCGACGCCGAGCAGGAGCGCGCCGATCAGCGCGAGCGAGGAAGCCCACACCAGTTTCGGCTGCCGTGTGGCCAAGTCGGCGAGGATGGCCTGCCTGCCCTCGGCGCTCACCCATCCTTCCTCTTGCCAGCGCGGCAGTTCCTGCGCCAGCCGTTTGCCAAATCCCCTGTCGTTCATTGCGCATCTCACACAGTGGTTGTGATACGAATCAGCGCCGCATTCGCGCTGCAGAATTATAGTCCCACGTTTTCATTTTTTCGGGGCACTCGATAAAACTGTGTTCTGTCCCTTATTGTTAGGTAGGGAAAATTCGTCCTGAAAACTACGGGAAGAGGGTTTTTCTACAGCGTCCCCTGCACCGCAGGGTTAGCCCTCAGGGCGTCACTATCGAGAACGAAAGGTTGTTCGTAGATAGATGAATACTCAATGAGCAGACGAGCCCGCTTAAAGTTGCGTTCGACTTCCTCTATCGGTGGCACGTTATCTCCGAGGAACTGAAGCGTGACCAGCAACCTACTTTCATTCACTGCCATTGCGTAGCCTCGGGCAACGAATGCCTGATATGAGGTGTACTGCGATTGAGGAAACAGACCTTTCAGTGCTTTCTCAATAGGCTCGTAACCTTCACCGGTGATCGGTTGTCCATCGACCTGAATTTGAAAACTGCGTATGAAGGCAGGGCCAATACCGTTGTTCAGCAGTTGCACCTCGTACTTGTTATTCACTTTGTCCATATGGCTCCATGTTGTCAGGTGCGGTGTAACGGACAACATGTTATGTCGACGTGCTATGTAAGCCTGCCAAATCGTCAGGGCGAACGCGCACAAGGCAATTACTGCACTTGATAAGCCGGCGATTGCTTCCCAGGTCATGGTGGCCTCTTTCGTATGAGGGCTAACGTTAAATGTGCCTCCTAAAATGACGGTTTATAAACCGTCATTTTAGGCAATACAGGCCGCACCAAATTAACAAAGTATTGTAAAAGCATGCTGTCCCTGATTTTTAGGGCATCCTAAAAATTATCGATGCTGCCGTCTTGACTGCTTCGTCGCGCTTGTTGGATCAGGTGCGCGGAAAATTCGTTTAAAGCACTATAGTTATCAGCACCGAACAGCCTCATATGGATTGGATTAAACGATTTATTTGTCATTCTGGCAAGCGCGTATGCCGGGGCCAGGCCTGGAAATCCGGCATCCACGTGCATCAGCCATCAGAACCTCTCCACCAGGAAAGCGAATGTTCCAGCAAACGCCCCTCGATCAAGCGACGATAATCAGACCTTGCGCCCTTGACCAGCACCCATCCCCATCCCAGCGCACCGGGAAGAATAAGGGCGAGATACCAGGGGTGTTGCTCGGCCAGCGGAGAATAGGCCGGAGCCAGTCGAAGACTTGATGTGTGCTCTAACGTTTATGCGGCACGGGCTTCATGTGATAAGCGGTACAAACAATGCTGCCGAAGGCCACTCCCTTCCGGAACTTGAGGATGTTCGAAGGTGCCGGACTCCTGCATGCCGAGGCGTTCCATTACCGCACGCGACCTGAAATTACCTACCGTAGCAAACGAGACGATTTCTTTCAGTCCGAGCAATTCGAAACCCACGCGAAGCGCCTCTTTTGCGGCCTCTGAAGCGAAGCCCTTGCCCCAGTGCTGAAATGCAAGGCGCCACCCGATCTCGACGCAAGGGGAAAATGGAAGTTCAGCAGATGGTATATGCAAACCGACAAACCCGATGAACTCGCGGGTGGCCTTGGATTCGGCGGCCCAGAAACCCCAGCCTCGCTCTTCAATGAGCAATTGGCAACGGTCGGCCATCGCGTCGCTTTCGGCGCGTGCGAGAGGGGCGGGAAAGAACTCCATGACCCGCGGGTCTGCATTCAGCACGGCGAATGGCTCGCGGTCAGCGAGGTTCCACTGGCGCAAGCGAAGGCGCTTTGTCTCTACTTCGATTAGTTCAGCCATTTTTCACAGCGCTCGGTGATGATGACGCAACCCGTTCTAATTGGGCGTCTTGGTGGCACCAATGCCAAGGTTCATATTGATAACCCCAGGAATTGCCAATGGGATAAGAGAGGTAATAGCCGAATTCGGCAGCATGCTTATTGAGCCAAGCATATGCAATGGTTTGGTCGAACTCGACTTCGAGCGCGCGGCAGCCAGGAGTTGAGAGGTCGATGGCCCGTCCGGTGTGGTGTTCGCTATAGCCAGGCGGAGCACAGACGGCGAGAATATTTTCGATAGCAACTCCAGCTTCAATCTTCTGGCGAATTATCTCGGCTTGCCGATCAATGCTGCGAAAGGCGGAAACGATAAAGAGGTCGACACCATCCACGAGTGCCGCCGCCTTTAAACTGCACCATGCTGCAGAGGCCGAAGGGGCAAGCAAATGCTCTCGGCCATCCGCTCCAACTTCAGCAACTTCAAGCCTCGTAGCTTCCTCGCATTCCTGTAAGCCACGGGCCGCTATCAACTCGTTTGAAATTCCGAGTCTGGCAAGGTGCATGTTCATACGGATTAAGATGTCCAGCGTAAAGTTAAGGAGGGATAAGAAAGAGGGATAAAGGTCAAATCTAGAAATATAGCTATCCGTCACACCTTTTTTCTTGACCCCGAAGTTCGAAGTGATCGCGAAATTAGGATGTTCGAAGCTCATCCAGTAATTCCGGATGGTGATCCAGGAGTTTAAACAGATTGATCACTGCCGGCATCGGCTTCGCCTTTCCGTGCTCATAGCGAGAAAAAGCGTTGGGGCCACCCCCGGTAATTCTGGCGGCTTCTTGCTGGGTCAGCCTCAATTTTTTACGGATTCTGGCCAGTTCGGCGGCTTCCTGCGCATCGATTTCCAGGGCGATTTTCTTGATCGCCTCAGCGAATCGGACACCTTCTCCATTATCAAACTCGACTTCATGGCAATGCGGGCAATGCCAGCCGCTCACTGACGGGATGACGGTTCGATGCCCTTTGTACTCATAAGGCACATCACGAACGGCATGGATCATCTCGCCTTGTCCGCAATTCAAGCATTCCTTGGTCATTTATTTCTCCTTGAACTGGATCACGATTGATCCGTCCTCGCGCAATGTCACTTTCACGTAAGCAGCCTTCCCGGCTGGTGTTTGGGGGTGGTATACATCTTGCCAAATTTTACTGGTAGCGTGCGTTGTCATGCTTTTGAAGAAATCAGCTCGCGTCATATTGCAAACCACGGTTATAGTCAGCCCCATGTCCAGCCCCATAGCCTGTGCACCAACCAGGGCTGTTGCGGTAAAGACGTCAGCGCCACGCAGTTTTACTGCTGCCTGGATGGCGGCAAGGTCGTAATGGGGCTTTCGCTTTTCCATTTTCAAATAATAACCTTTAAGGTTAACTCTGGCAAATGGATTAACCAGACTTGTCGGGATAAATCCCGACCTACAGCACGGAAACTTAACGTGACTGCATTATCTGGCCTAGGAACGTCTCATCTACGGCCATCAGCCAGAATCGCCTCTCCACCAGGAAAGCGAATGTTCCAGCAATCGTCCCTCGATTAAGCGACGATAATCAGACCTTGCACCATTGACCAGCACCCATCCCCATCCCAGCGCACCGGGAAGAATAAGGGCGAGATACCAAGAGTGTTGTTCGGCCAAGGGAGAATAGGCCAGAGCCAAAATCACCAGATAGAGGGGCGAGGCAATCAGAGCGCCACGCATGAAGTGAATGGCAATGAGGAGGGCTGCTGCGCCTGCTCGCCTCAGGCGTTGTTTTCTGGATCGATAAACGGCGAGAAACACACCGCGCTCGAACTCGTTTTTGATTTCATCGAGATGCTTGCCCATAAAAACTAAAAACGGCGTTTCACCGCAGAGGACGCGGAGGGCGCGGAGGAAAAACGAAAGGCAGGAAAGGATTGCAACAACAAATCCTGGGTAAATGGTGCTGAATCACCTGCCGGATAAGTGTGTTTGTTACGCTAAGCACCTGAATCCCTCCGCGTCCTCTGCGTCCTCCGCGGTTCAGTATTTTTTTGTATCAATGCGCCTCCGGCACCACGCCCACCTGCGGCATGTTGGCCAGGCCGGTGTCGCGGGCGTGTTCCTGGAAGCCGCGATTGCGCCAGAAGAATGCGCCCGGCATGGTGGTGGGGATCACCAGTACATAGAACAGCGCACGACCGGCCAGGGCGGCGGGTATCCACAGGGCGGCCAGTAGCCACCAGGCGGGCAGGCCGATGAACAGGGTGGATATGGCTACCAGCAGGCTGACTGCGAGCAGGCTGTTGCGGGTGAGATAGGCCATGCCGTAGGTGGTGGTCTGGAGGTGATGCGCGGCTTGCGCTTCGCCTTCGCCCTGTTTCAGATCGCGGGCATGAAACCAGAGTCCCGCCCCCTCCAGCAGCAACCCCAGAACTGCCGGTGCTACCAGCCAGTTCAACAGCATTGCATCCCCGCTCAGTGTGCCGAACACCAGGGCGATGAGGATGGCGCCCAGGGTCAGCATGCTGCCGTAGAAGCTGGTCAGCACCTGGCTATGGTTCCAGAACGGGCGCGCCGGGATGCGGTAGATTTTATGCATGAACCAGATCGCGGCGGGGCCGGCGATACAGGCGGCATAGCCGAAGAACTGGCCGAGCCCGCTCACCAGCCCGGCGGGCAGCCATCCGAACAGGCCCGGCAATGCCGTGAACACGGTATAGGCGCCGAGGGCGTTGTAGAACAGCGCCACGCCTGCCACTTCGCGCGAGACCGGCGAATATTTCAGGTTGTTGAAGGCGCGGTAGAAACGGTGCGGCTTGCCTAGGTGCAGGGTGGACAGCGCCAGGGCGAAGGTTTCCACTCCCAGCAGGCCGATCAGAAACAGCGCATTGGCGATGGGGTGGGCTTGCGGGGCTAGCGCCGATATGCCGGCCAGATTGCCCAGGAACAGTATCAGGAAGGCGCCCACCACGGCCTGGGTGACCAGGGTGAAGATCACCAGCGGGTCTTCCCGCGACCGCAGCTTGCCGAGGTTCCAGTGGCGCGCCTTTTCCATCTTGTTCAGCTCGGAGCGGTAGATGCCGTCTTCGTTTTTGACATACTTGATGGGCATGACATCGGTGCGGCCCATTTCGCGCGGCAGCGAACGGGTCTGCTGGAAACGGACGTTGGGGTGGGTGATGTCCGGCGAAGGGAAGCCGGGAATGCGGGTTTCCAACTGGTCGCGATTTTCCGGCCGGGTTTCGATGATGCCGAAATCCAGAGCGCCAGCCAGACAGGCCGAGGAGCAAGCCGGCTTCAGCCCGACTTCGAGGCGGTCCACGCACATGTTGCACTTCTGCACATGGCCCTTGACCGGGTCGAGCTGCGGCGCGTTGTAGGGGCATACCCAGGTGCAGTAGCCGCAACCGAAGCAGATGTCCGGGTCCTGCAATACCGCGCCATATTCGGCGAATTTGGTATAGGCCCGCGTCGGGCAGCCCTTCAGGCATACCGGATCGTCGCAGTGGTTGCAGGCCATGGAAATGTTCATGCGCCGGAAGTCGGGATAGGTGCCACCCTCGACATACCCCACGGCGCGGAAGGCAAGGTGTGGCGGCAGGTCATTCTTTTCCGAACAGGCCGATTCGCAGGCGTGACAGGCGATGCAGTTGTCGGCGTTGAAATAGAAGCCGTGCTGCTTGTAGCGGTTGGGGTTGTCGCTTATGCCAGCGTCGCCGTTGATGTTCAGGCTGGCACCGCGCAGCGGCGAATCGGCCGGCACGGTTTCGATGGACTGGCCATAGCGGTTCTTGTCCGGGTGGGGCACATCCGGAATGCGGGTGTAGGCAGGTTCATCCTGGCGAGTGGCGTACATGGTCCTGCTCCTAGACTAAGAATAAATCTAAATAACAATGTGATTTAAAAAGAGCGGGCATCCTTGTTGCGCCGCGCGGCACCTAGCTGATCCTCGATGCGCTCCACCTGGCAGGCCGACTGCTTGAAAGCGGGCTGCCTGGAATGGGGGTCGAGCAGGCCCAGGGACAGGCGATTTACGCAGTCATGGAAATGGAAGGGAATGAACACCATGTTCGGCGGGATGCGCTGGGTGAGTTGCACCAGCACGACCGCGTCGCCGCGCCGGGAAGTCACGCGCACATATTCCCCGTGGCGGATGGACAGCCGGGCTGCGGCATCCGGGTTCATTTCCATGTAGGGCGTGGGGCTGAACTTGTTGAGGTTGCCGATTTTGCCGGTCTTGGTGCGGGTGTGGAAATGTTCGACCACGCGGCCGCTGTTGAGCCAGAACGGAAACTGTTCGTCCGGGCGTTCATTGTTGTCCACGAAAGGCAACGGAATGAGCTTCGCCTTGCCGTCCGCATGCTGGAACACGCCGTCGGCATACAGTCTGGGCGATCCGTCGGGCGCGGTCTCATCGTTGCATGGCCACTGGATGCCGCGGTTCTGTTCGATCTTGTCGTAGGTCATGCCGGAATAATCGAGAAAACGGCCCTTGGACAGCTCGCGCAGTTCCTGGAACACACCTTCCGCCTTCTCGGGCCACTTCATGTTTTTCGCTTGATCGAATCGCCGGGCCATCTGGTTGAAGATCCACAAGTCCGGCCTGGATTCGCCCGCCGGATTCTGCACGTTGCGCATTAGGTTCACGCGCCGCTCGGTGTTGGTAAAACAACCTTCCTTCTCGGCCCATACGGCGGCGGGCAAATACACGTGGCAATACGGCGTGGTTTCCACGTCGGAGTAGGAGTCCTGCACCACCAGAAAATCCAGTTTCTCCAGCATCCTGCGTATCCGGCTGGTGTTGGGCATGGAGGTCATGGGATTGGTGCCGATCAGCCACATGCCCTTGATCTGGCCGGTTTCGATGGCGGGAAAGATGTCGGTCTGGAACAGGCCGCGCTTCTTGGGGAGAAACTCGGGATCGATGTTCCAGTATTCGGCGATTTCGTTGCGGTGCTGTTCCTTTTCCAGCAAACGATAGCCCGGCAAACCGGAACAGGACGACCACTCGCGCGTGCCCATGGCATTGGCCTGGCCGGTGATGGAGAGGCTGGTGCCGCCGGGCTTGCCGATGTTGCCGGTAATCAGGTTGAGGTTGTTGATGCCGACCACGCCGTCCGACCCGTGCGTGCTCTGGTTGATGCCCATGGTCCAGATGCTCATCGCGGAGGATGCCCCGGCATAGGTGCGCGCCACGTTGCGGATGGTGTCGGCGTCGATGCCGCAGATTGGCGCTGCGCTGTCCGGGTCACATTGTTCCACCAGCGCCTTGAAGTCCTCGAAGCCGCTGGTATGCGCGGCGATGTAATCGGGCTGGTGCAGGCCTTCTTTCAGGATCACATGGGCCATGGCGTTGAGCAACACTACGTCGGTGCCGGGCTGGATGGCCAGGTGCACGTCCGCCATCTGGGCGAACATGGTGACGCGCGGGTCTACCACGATGATGGGAAACTTGCGCTGTTCCAGTGCCTGACGCAGGCGCCAGAAAATCACCGGGTGCTGCTCCGGCAGATTGGAGCCGAAAGCCATCAGGCACTGGGTGTGCGAGAAATCGTCATAACAGCCGGGCGGGCCGTCGGAGCCGAAGGAGCGTTTATAGCCGCTGACTGCCGATGCCATGCACAGGGTGGTGTTGCCGTCGTAATTGTTGGTGCCGATCACGCCGCGTGCCAGCTTGCCCAGGGTGTAGAACTCTTCCGTCACGATTTGTCCGGTGGAAACGATGGCGAAGGCGTCCCGACCATGTTCGGTCTGAATCCGCTTGATGGCGTCGGCAACCTGGTCCAGCGCTGCATCCCAACTGCCTTCCTGCAACGGGTCGGTGGTCTTGTCGCGGATCAGGGGAATCGTGCCGCGCCCGGCAGATTTGAACAGCTCATGCTCGAAAATGCCTTTCAGGCACAGCTTGCCCTGATTGACCGGCGCTCCCCCCACGCCGCGCGAGGTCACGGCTACCCTTTCCTCGTTCAGCCCCACCTCGATGGAACAACCGGTGGAGCAATAGCCGCAGGTGGTGTATTTCCACTCCATCACGCCTTTGTCGGCGATCTTGATGGGGTTCTTCTGAGTGCGACCGAAAAGCATGGCTTTGCTCCGTATCCTAACGGCTACTTGTTGGACTCAAGGGAAAGGAAGATGACGCCATCGCGCACTTCCACCGGGTAGCGCGCCGCGCAGCCTACATCCGGCGCCACGGCCAAGCCGGTATCGAGATGGATTTTCCAGTCGTGCATGGGGCAGGCAACTTTCTTGCCGTGCACGATGCCTTGGGAAAGCGGGCCGCCTTTGTGCGGGCACTTGTCGCGCAGGGCGAAGATTTCGTCTCCCTGGGTGCGGAAGACGGCGATATCGCCTTTGGGGGACTTCACCAGGCGCGCGCCGAGTAGCGGAATGTCTTCGATACGACCGACTTCGATCCAGTTTTGTTGTGTGTTGGTTTGCATGTTGTTCGTCCTTTTCTCGGGTCAGTCGATGGCGGCCATCGGCGTGTATTCGTGGGCATCCACCCCTTCGCTGCGCGCCTTCCAGGGGTCGATCTGTGCAGGTTTTTGCGATTCATAAAAGCGTGCGGCGTAAGTCTTGCGCTGCTCGGCGTCATCCACCACGCGTTCCTTGATATAGGCCAGGCCGCGGCGCTCCACCCAGGGCGCGGTGCGCTCCAGGTAATGCGCATCTTCGCGGTAGACCTGCATGAAGGCGGCGCAGTATTCCAGCACTTCTTCCTCGGTCTTTACGTGGCACAGGAAATCGGTGGCGCGCACCTTGATCCCGCCGTTGCCGCCGATATGCAGCTCCCATCCGGAATCCACCGCCACCACGCCGAAGTCCTTGATGGTGGCTTCGGCGCAGTTGCGTGGGCAGCCCGAGACGGCCAGCTTGAACTTGTGCGGCGTCCACGAACCCCAGGTGAGTTCTTCCAGTTTGATCCCCATCTTGGTCGAATCCTGGGTGCCGAAGCGGCACCACTGGCTGCCGACGCAGGTTTTTACCGTGCGCATGGCCTTGCCATAGGCGTGCCCGGAGACAAACCCGGCTTCGGAGAGGTCTTTCCAGATGCCCGGCAATTGATCTTTCTTGATCCCCAGAAGATCGAGGCGCTGGCCGCCGGTAAACTTCACCGTTGGCACTTCCCAGCGTTCGGCAATCTGCGCAATCGCCATCAGCTGCTTGGGCGAAGTGTCGCCGCCGAAAATGCGTGGGATCACGGAATAGGTGCCGTCTTTCTGGATGTTGGCATGCACGCGTTCGTTGATATAGCGCGACTGGTTGTCGTCCACGTATTCGGACGGCCAGGCGCACAGCAGGTAGTAGTTCAGCGCCGTGCGGCATTTGTTGCAGCCATCGGGCGTTTTCCATTCCATGAAATGCATCAGCGCGGGGATGCTCTTGATCTTCTGGCGGGTAATGGTTTCGCGCACTTCGTCATGGGAGTGGTCGGTACAGCCGCACAGCGGTTTTTTGGATGGCGCAGTGGAGTAGTCGCCGCCGACAGTCACAGCCAGGATCGACTCCACCAGGCCGGTACAGGAACCGCAGGAACTGGATGCCTTGGTATGGGCGCGTACCTCGTCCAGGGTAAAGAGTTTTTTGTCGCGGATGGCCTTGACGATGTCGCCCTTGCAGATGCCGTTGCAGCCGCAGATTTCCGCGCTGTCAGGCATGGCCGTCACGCGGGCGTGGGGGTCGCCGTGGCCCGCGTCGCCCAGCTGAGGCTGGCCGAACAGGATGGAGTTGCGGAATTCGGAAACATCCTTGCCTTCGCGCAGCAGGTTGAAATACCAGCTCCCGTCCATGGTGTCGCCGTACAACACCGCGCCCATCACCTTGTTGTCCTTGAGCACCACTTTCCGGTAATTGCCGCCGGACGGATCGGAAAGAACGATGGATTCGGTGCCTTCTCCGCCCATGTAATCCCCGGCGGAAAACAGGTCGATGCCGGTGACCTTGAGCTTGGTTGAGGTGACGGTGCCGGTGTAACGACCGATGCCGAATTCGGCCAGGTGGTTGGCCGCTACCTTGGCTTGCTCGAACAGGGGCGCCACCAGCCCGTAAGCGATGCCACGGTGGCTGACGCACTCGCCCACCGCGTAAATGCGCGGATCGTATGTTTGCATGGTGTCGTTCACTACCACGCCGCGGTTGCAATAGAGTCCGGCGCTTTCGGCCAGCGCGGTGTTGGGGCGTATGCCTACCGCCATTACCACCAGGTCGGCGGGTATGCTTTCGCCATCCTTGAAATTCACCGCGCAGACCCGACCGGATTCGCCCGGCACCAGCGCTGCGGTGTGCCTCTCCAGTAAAAATTTCAGCCCTTTTTCTTCCAGGCTTTTTTGCAGCAATCGTGCGGCCGGCTCGTCGAGTTGGCGATCCATCAGCCAGGGTGCGATATGCACCACGGTCACGTCCATGCCGCGCAACATCAGGCCGTTGGCTGCCTCCAGGCCGAGCAGGCCGCCGCCGATAACGACTGCATTGCGGTAGGCGCTGGAAGCATCAATCATCGCCTCTACATCGCTGATGTCACGGAAGGAAACGACACCCGGCAGCTCCGCGCCCGGAACGGGCAGGATGAAAGGGTTGGAGCCGGTGGACAGCAGCAGGCGGTCATATTCAGCGCTGGTGCCATCTTCGGCAACGACGACGCGTTTCTTGCGATCGATCTTCGCGATTTTTTTGTTCAGGTGCAGGCTGATCTGGTTCTGTTCGTACCAGTCCATCCCGTTGATGACGATATCCTGCACTGTCTGTTCCCCGGCCAGCACCGGGGACAGCAGGATACGGTTGTAATTGGGATGAGGCTCGGCGCCGAATACGGTGATGTCGTATTTGTCGGACGCGATCTTCAGTAGTTCCTCCAGCGTGCGCACCCCGGCCATGCCGTTGCCCACGAGAACGAGTTTCTGTTTTTGCATTTAATAGCTCCTGGTCACTTCAGCCACATCAGCATGTAGCCTTCAGATAGTGATTAGCAACTACCATGCCATAATGTTATTTTGTTGATTGTTATACGAATATTATTTAAGCATTGATAAATGTGGCCATCTTCCGCCCCCGAATGGGGCGTGTGCACAATAGATGTGCATGGCAATACGATGGGTGTATTGCCATGCGATTTCAGGCAGCCGGGCGCAGCTGCCGGCGATACAGGAAATCCAGTACCGCACCGCGATATTCGTGATATTTCGGATTGTTTGCCAGCGCCAGACGTTCGCGCGGGCGGGGTAGATTTACCGCCAGAATCTCGCCGATGGTGGCCGCCGGGCCGTTGGTCATCATCACGATGCGGTCGGACAGCAACACCGCTTCGTCCACGTCGTGGGTCACCATGATCACCGTGCTCTGGGTCTCCGCCGCGATCTTCATCAGCTCATCCTGAAGGTGGGCGCGGGTCAAGGCATCCAGCGCGCCGAACGGCTCGTCCATCAGCAGTACTTTGGGCTGCATGGAAAGGGCGCGGGCGATGCCCACCCGCTGTTTCATGCCGCCGGAAATCTCATGCGGATATTTGTGCTCGGCGTGCGTCAGGCCGACTAGCGCGAGCGCCTCCTGGGTGCGCTTTTTCATGGCTGCGCTGTTTTCTGTGCGGGCAAAGACACGCTCGACCGCCAGGTGAACATTTTCGAAGCAGGTCAGCCAGGGCAGCAGGGAATGATTCTGGAATACCACTCCACGCTCCGGGCCCGGCCCGGCGATTTCCCGTCCGGCGCACAGCATCGCGCCAGTGCTGGGAACCGTCAGCCCGGCAACCAGATTGAGCAGGGTGGACTTTCCGCAGCCCGAATGGCCGATCAGGGTGATGAACTCGCCCTGCGCGATGTTGAGGTTGATGTCGCGCAAGGCGACGAAAGGGCCTTTCTTGGTGTCGAAAGTCATTTGCACGTTTTCGACCTGAACATATTTTTCCATTATTAACTCCTGTGAGGGGTGAGGCGTTAGGGGTGAGGCGAAAAACCGGTGCAGTGCGGATTTTGAATTTCCGCCTCACCCCTCACCCTTAACCCCTCACTCATATGAAAACCGTTTTGCCAGCAGCACCAGCATCTGTTCCAGCAGCAACCCGACGATGCCGACGATGAAGATGGCGATGATGATGTGCTCGACGTTGAGGTTGTTCCATTCGTCCCACACCCAGAAGCCGATCCCGACGCCGCCGGTAAGCATTTCCGCCGCCACGATCACCAACCAGGCCACGCCGATGGAGAGCCGGATGCCGGTGATCATGTAAGGCAGCACGGCGGGGAAGAGGATTTTGGTGAAAATCTTCCACTCCGACAGGTTGAGCACCTTTGCCACGTTCATGTAATCCTGCGGGATGCGGTTTACGCCGACCGCGGTGTTGATGATCATCGGCCAGATGGCGGAGATGAAAATCACCCAGATCGCCGCAGGGTTGGCTGCTTTGAACACCAGCAGGCCGATCGGCAGCCAAGCCAGGGGCGAAACCGGGCGCAGCAGGCTGATGATCGGCGCGGTCATGGCGTTGAGGAACTTGAAGCGCCCGATCATGAAGCCGAGGGGAATGCCGATTGCCGCGGCCATGCCGAAGCCGATGGCAACCCTGTGCAGCGAAGCCAGGATGTTCCAGCCTATGCCCTGGTCATTGGGACCTTTCTGGTAGAACGGGTCGCTGAACAACTCCACCGCCGAGGCCCATGTTTTCATCGGGCCAGGCAAGGTAGGCGTGGTTTGCGCTACCAATGCCCATATGCCGATGAACAGCGCCAGGCCCAGTGCCGGCGGGAGCAGCCATTTGATAGCGTCCCCAGCCATTTGCCTGATCCTGCCAGGATTGCCTTTGCCAGACTCGATTTTCTCAACAGACGCAACTGCTGAGAGCCGTTTGCTTGTCACAACGGTTTCCGAATCAGGCATGATTATTTTCAAACATTCATTTGTTACCCGGATCGCACTCATTTTAAATCTCCTGTTACAGGCTCATCAGCCAGCCACCCAGATCACTGCACCCGGGTGGACTGGGTTTTCATGCCGGGGCGTAGGCGGCCTGTTTCATGGCGGATGCCAGCGTGTCATAGGCTTCCGACCAGGCATTCTTGACTGCCGGGGTGAACTGCTCCTCCAGCCCCTGACCCAAGGTCCAGATCAATGCGCTGCCCACGGTGTCGTAATGCGCTTCCGTCACGCCGTAAACTACGTGGCGACGTCCCATTGCTTCAATCGTCTCCAGAATTGGGCCGAGCTTGTCCAGGCTGTTGACGACCGTATTGATCATCGCCATGAGCTTGCGGCCTTGCTCGACCATGTCGCCTTTGAACATGCTGCGGAGGGATGGGTCTAGCTCGAACAGGTGGCCATAAAACAACTGCGCCGCAGTGTCCTTGATCGGCAAAACCTGCTGCCAGCTGCTGCGTACCAGTGCAATTTTTTCGGGTGTCATGATGTGTGCCTTTCAAATTTATCGAGAGTTGATCAAGCCTTGATCTTGAACCCGGCGGCATAGGCTTTCGGGTTCTTGCCGTCCCACACCGTGCCGTCGATGAGTTTGCTGGTACGCATGACATCCTTTGGAATCGGCGTTTTGGTCTGTGTCGCAGCCTGCTTGTACAGCTCGATATGGTTGACCTTTTTGGCCACGTCCAGATAATCCGGGTCTTCCTTGAGCAGGCCCCAGCGCTTGTGCTGGGTGAGAAACCACATGCCGTCGGACAGGTAGGGGAAGTTCACCGTGCCTTCCCCATAAAACTTCATATAGTTCGCGTCCTGCCATTTCTTGCCATTGCCATTGTCGTACTGGCCCAGCATGCGATCCTCGATCGAGTCGAAATCGGTGTTGACGTAGGACTTCTCGGCGATGACCTTGGCCACGGCAGAGCGGTTTTTCATGTCGTCGATATACTTCGATGCATCCAGGATGGCCATGATCATGGCGCGGGCAGTGTTGGGGTACTTCGCCACCCATTCCGCCGTGGTGCCGAGCACCTTTTCCGGGTGGTCCTTCCAAATTTCCTGGGTGGTTGTTGCCGTGAAGCCCACGTTGTCGCGGATGGCGCGCGCGTGCCATGGCTCGCCGACGCAGTAGCCGTCCATGTTGCCGACGCGCATGTTGGCGATCATCTGCGGCGGCGGCACGGTGATGTTCTTCACCTCGGTAAAAGGGTTGACGCCATAGGATGCCAGCCAGTAGTAGAGCCACATGGCGTGGGTGCCGGTGGGGAAGGTCTGGGCGAAGGTGTATTCGCGCGGCTCGGCCTTGATCAGTTTTGCCAGCGATGCGCCGTCAACCGCGCCTTTGGCTTTGAGCTGGTTGGAAAGCGTGATGCCCTGGCCGTTATGGTTGAGGTTCATCAGCACGGCCATGTCTTTCTTCGGGCCGCCGATGCCCATCTGCACGCCATACATCAGACCATATAGAACATGGGCGGCATCCAGTTCGCCGTTCACCAGCTTGTCGCGCACGCCTGCCCAGGACGCTTCCTTGCTGGGCACGATCTTGATGCCGTATTTCTTGTCGAAGCCCATCACCGAGGCGATCACTACCGAAGCGCAATCGGTCAGAGGGATGAAGCCGATCTTGACCTCGGTCTTTTCCGGCGCGTCCGAACCTGCGGCCCAAGCTCCGCTGCGAATAGAAGGATCGACCATGGACATCAGGGCCCCTGCACCCAATAAGGTTGCACCCTTTTTCATGAAATCTCTCCGGCTGTTTTTGAAATCTTCACTCATGGCTTTCTCCTGGATAAAAAAACAAAACAAAAAAGGCGTCACATCCGCGAAAGGGATTACTCCCGCGAATGGACGCCTTTGTCCTTATTTAAGCCAACCGTCGTTGGTCAGCTTAGATTTTGTTCACTTACTGCAACCCGTCGTTGGGCCGCTTGATGATATAAAAGCAATACCCGTGCCAGAGTTTGTTTAACCCAGCAATTCCGTTATTTCAACCAGCTGGCGTGCCACGTCCGCCAGGCGCGAACCCTTGTCCATGGCAGCTTTGCGTAAAGTCTGATAAGCATCTTCCTCGGAACAGCCGCGCTGTTTCATCAATATTCCCTTGGCGCGTTCTATATCCTTGCGCTCAGAAAGCTGACATTCTGCCTTTTCCAGGTCTGTCCGCATTGCCTGAAATTCATTGAAACGCGCAATCGCCACGTCCATGATGGGCCGTAAACGCTCGCTTTTCAGGCCATCCACAACATAAGCACTGACACCGGCGTGAATGGCGGCGTGGATCTTGTCGCTATCGCCATCGTGGGTAAACATCACGATAGGGCATGGCTGATTGCGGTTGATTACGCAAAGGTTTTCCAGCGTATCGCGATCAGGTGATTCTGTATCGAGAATGATCAGATCGGGATTGAGTTCTGCTACCAGGCCAGGTAGGTCCGCACTGGCGGAGACATGGGCTGCAATCTTGCAGCCTGCATCCTGCAGGGCGCGCTTAAGAAGCGCCGCGCGTTCGAAGGTTTCGTCTACCAGCAAGACACGAAGAGGGGATTTGGTTGGATAACCGGGTGTTTTCATAACCTTCCAACAAGGCAATTCTCATGCCATGGCAGGCAACTAGTTGATCCTGATGTAAATTGTTAAATTGAGCATGCATGCACCAAAGTCGGAGCCTCATGGATGCGCCAAAAGCGGGCGGGATTTGAGTCTGATGCGCCAAACTGGCGCTGGTTTTAAGGAGAGGGTGCGCAAAGCCCCCTGCCGTTTTGCATTTTAAATGGGCGTAGCTAAAGTTGCGTTCCGCTCCGCCATCGAAAATCTCGGTAGTGCCTACTCCGGCCATAGCTACAGCGAGAAGTACTCTGGGTCGAATGGCGGGGAACTCCTGCCGAAGGAGACCTTCGGCTTTGCAAGCCATCGGGCAGCAGTTCGGCCATTGCAGCCACTTTGAACTACGTCGTATTTCTACCGCTTTTGACTCAAACCGGTCGTCGCCAAAAACTATTGCGATGCTGTCCCCTATCGCTTCCGATCAACTCAATACAGATTGGCAGAAAGAAGTCTTGTTATGTGGTCGTACGCAGCCAACTTGGCTTGGTCGATTGATGAGAAATTACGCTTTGCATGCAGCACTCCCGATCCATTCAAAGGAGAGAGGGTTGCAGACCATCCCGCCCCGCGTCGATATACGGTGATCCTGAATCCGTCAGCTTTGATTGTCGGATTGCCGTTCACTGAAATTTTCCACTTTCTCGTTGTCCAGCGATTGCGCTTAGATGCCCGACTTTGCATAGCTGCATCACGATTTCGTGCAGCGGCCAAATCCCCCTCCATATGGCCTGCGCAAACACAACCTACAGCAAGGACTGTCGGATAGAGTGGATGTTCCATGTGATGAACATAGCGAATTGTCTGTGATTCGCACATTTCACACTGGACCTGAGGCTCGCCAAGATCTTCAATATCGACGCACACCCAACCTTTGTGAGGAATGCTAGGTGTAGACCACTTTCCTCTATTTGAAGCTACCAATTGCTCTTCAAGGATTTCAACGGACATGCAACATCCCTCCGTGTCAGCGAAAACAGTGCTAGCTTGATACCTTGAGGGGCAATTCGTCAATGCTAAATCAGTCCTGAAATGGCTGGCAGTTGGTTTCGATATAACATGAATTGCAGCACTTCCTCTGGTGGCTGTCGTATCGCCCAGCAGGAGAAATTACCAAATTTTATCGCCTCGACGATTCGATTCCTTCGCAAGTCTGCATCTTTGCAGCAATCAACATAACTCTTATCTGAGGCGCCACATCCGCAGTGCTCGTCATCCGCCAGCTCCAGCATTCTCTCGTACGGTTGAGCGACTGCTTGAGGTCCTGGCCAGCTTCCAAAAACTTCCATATGCAGATGCCTAATCCCCCATACGGTATAAAGATCCAGAAGCTCAACCAGAGAGTCACCGAAACACCACGTACTGTCTCTTGGCTCAAAAGCGCAGATTGAGCCATCTGGAAAATTTGTATGTCTAGGGCCGATCCAAGAAACCCCGACTGCGCTGCTATAGAAGGCCCAGCTCTTCACAAAACGCCTCTCGGTTGACACCCCGGTGAGGTAACTAACAGTCCGTCCGAGTTCTGGAAGAAGGGCGCTCTCTGTGTACATCCAGAAGCCCCCTTCTTGTATCCATACTTGCGCAGCTGGATAAGCTGAGACTACCGAAGCTAGCGGGTCTGGGTAGATAGCACTGTCGTCTGGGTCGATGAACGGTGAGGTTTGACCGGCCGCCCGTGCTCCTGCGAATTCCCGTGTTCTTCCTGGTGCCCCTTGCCTTCCGACGTGTCCTTGCCATGGCTCGGTTGTGGATCGTGCTTGTCTTTGTCTTGCATGATGCGTCTCCTTGCCCAGCGGGTTAGGGAAAACAGAGGAGTCGCTGGGCGAGACAATCCCACTGTTTTTTACTGTTGGGAAAATGTTCCGATTTAGCTGTCGGCCAATTTCCTCCAATAATTCTATTGAGCCTTCGTTCATATCAGGCACCTCTGCAACAACCATATCGCCAACACATTGGGGGATCGGAGGGCAGTCGGATCAACTCTGTGCATAATTCCAAATTTGATGATGTTGTATTCACAACAACTCCCTCCATGACAAGTTGCCTAATAGGTTGCATTGTGGCAAAGTTACTTGCCTGTGCAGACAACGGGCAATAAATGCTGAACTCCATATAGGAACAAGGTAAGTATGCGTTCTGTTGTCCATGCAGACAACACTGTAATTGAATGACTATTGCCTGTCAAGTGCAGCCGTAATTGTTTTTCAGTATCTTCAACCCACATTTAAAGGATTATCGAGATGGCGTTATCTGGCTTGGGCGTAGCACTACGAAAGTTGCGGGAGCGACGAACACTTTCGCTACGAGAGATGAGTCAGCTGTCAAGCGTTGATCACGCCTATGTGCATAGATTAGAAACTGGTGAGAAAACTAGTCCATCTGAAGAGCTTGTTGGGAAGTTGATTAAAGTACTTAAGTCTACTGAGAGGGAAGCAGGAATAGTCAAATGGCTCGTAGAGCACCCAGATACAGATACGGATCTGGTTTCATTTGTACTGGATGATGAAAACGTCGATTTGGAGATATTCACAATGGCCGCAGGAGTAAGGCATCGAGGCAATGCGCGCCCTGACCCGGCCACACTAATTGCACGCGTTCGTAGAGCGCTGGAAGACGAGTGATAGCTATGGATGAAGCCGATATTCAACAAAAGGCCCGTGCTTTTGTAGCAAGTGTCGATACTTCAAATATTCAAAATGGTCTTTCCGCATATGTGCAAAAGGCGAACGCAAAGCTCAAAGAAGAAGAGTTGGGCAAAGGCGAGTCAGGCTTCACCATCACCCGCAGTAACGGCCAACACATCATTACAGTAAATTCTCTTGAGTCAGAAGAGAGGCAGCGTTTTACCATCTGTCATGAGATTGCTCATATCGAGTTGGGGCTGGCATCTCAGCACGATGAGTTGCCCAGTTGGTCTTACGCGAAGCGCCACATTAACGAGGTGATGTGCGATACCTTTGCTGCTGAACTGCTCATGCCCTATAAGTTGTTCAAGGACAATATTCCCAATGAAGAACCATCGGTTAAAGCAATTGAACTCTTGGCCGAAAAATTTAAGACCTCCTTCCCTGCAACTGCATCGCGGTATGCGACTCTGGTTGATATGCCCTGCGCTTTTGTGACCATGGAACGGGGACACGTTCGCAATGCAGCCCGCTCGACTGCATTGCGAAAGATTGGGGCATGGATTTCACCAAGAACGACCTTGCCCGTTGGTTCCGTAGCATGCCGTCTTCGCTCTGAGGGGAAGAGCCTTATAGAGACCCAAGAAGTCGCACAAGATATCTGGTTCGAAGACTGGGAAAAAGGGCTCGACCTTTGGGAAATGTCTCGCCACTATGCCAATTTCGACACCACCGTATCGCTGCTGTGGTTTTCGAAAGAAGACCTTCCAGAAATTGAAGTAGATAGATTTGGCAGGCGGATTACTGAAGATGATGGGTTGGCGGAGCTTACTGGCGAGCTTCCATGGCCAAGTAAGCGATAGGGGGCAGCATCGCAATGGTTTTTGAGCAACGACCGGTTTGGGTCAATTCTGTTGAAAAACTCGCTTTTATTTCTGGCGTGGTATCGAACTAAAAATGGATTTCTGGGATTCGAGAGATTTGTGGCGTGGCTGCCTGAAATAATTTCGCGTTAAAGTCCTCCAACC